>Ga0116216_10000152_pt1 | contig 63646 bp, 56 predicted proteins | sample Sb_taG_11_FD_89696 | JGI IMG/M metagenome (GOLD analysis project Ga0116216, IMG submission 89696) | Peat soil microbial communities from Weissenstadt, Germany - Sb_50d_3_AS metaG | ecosystem: Environmental > Terrestrial > Soil > Wetlands > Peat | place: Germany: Weissenstadt | collected 2010-09-21 | reverse complement strand
CAGTCTTGAAGGGCTCCAAGACCCACGGTTGGAACAGGTTCTCCATGAAGAAGCTGGGCCGGACAATCGTGATCGGAACACCCAGGGTGCGTGCCCGCTGTTCGATCTTCATTTTGGAATCAAGGTGCGGGATTCCGGTGGGCTGAGTCTGGCCCCGGATCCCCATGACAGTGCTAAGAACCACATGGGGAGTCTTCGCTCGCAGCGCGGTCTCAAGGGCCACCGTGCCCGCCCGGATCTCTCCTTCGATATCCGGGGGTTTCTGGAAACCTCCCGCAAACGGGGTTGTGACGATGTAGAATCCATCCGCTCCCTGGAGGGCAGTTTCTAGGGTTCCGGCCACTTGGAGGTCGCCCTGAACCCAGTCTATCCGACCGTCGAGTCCTTCGGGCTTCTTCGATGGGTCCCGGGTGAGACCGCGTACGGTGAATCCCCGCTTTAGCAGACTTCGAGCCACCGCACCGCCTTGCTGTCCCGTGGCTCCGGCCACCAGGATCTCTCGTCGGGACGTTGTTCGAGGTGATTTGTTCGGTGCCACGGATTTCCGATTCCGCTGAGTTTCAGCGCTTGGGCGAAGGGCCGTCGCCTCATAACGACCAGCTCATCGAAGAGACGGTCATACGACCGCGGGGCGCGTGGGACGCAGGGGAGGGCCGCGCCTCGTCCGGATAGTTACCCGATGCGTGCACGCCGGGCTGACGCCCGAAGTGCCCTGCAGCCGCCAGAGAGGATTGAACTCCCGACCTGCTGATTACAAATCAGCCGCTCTACCGCTGAGCTATGGCGGCACGCCCGGGCGATTCCCCGCCGCCCTCATAACCCTCCGCCCGGACCGGCGGGGTCGCTGGCTCGAGGGTGACAAGCTTACTAACTTTCGGGCGCCGACCGGATTGAGAGGATGCGGACGCTCGAGTCGGACCGTGTGGTGCGAGCCCCGCGGGGAGCGACGCTCTCCTGCCGCGGCTGGGGACAGGAGGCGGCGTACCGCCTCCTCCAGAACAACCTCGACCCGGAGGTAGCCCGGGACCCCCGACACCTGATCGTCTACGGGGGTCGCGGCAAGGCCGCGCGGGATTGGGAGTCGTACGACCGAATCCTCGAATCGCTTCGCTCGCTCGCGGCGGACGAGACGCTCCTTGTCCAGTCCGGCAAACCCGTGGGCATCTTCCCGACCCATCCGGACGCCCCCCGGGTCCTGATCGCGAACGCGCTCCTAGTCCCTCGCTGGGCGACGGACGAGATCTTCTGGGACCTCGAGGGACGAGGGCTCACGATGTATGGCCAGATGACCGCGGGCAGCTGGGTCTACATCGGCACCCAGGGGATCCTGCAAGGGACGTACGAGACCCTAGCCTCCCTGGCGCGCACGGAATTCGGGGCCGCCGACCTCCGCGGCCGGTGGATGCTCTCGTCAGGACTGGGGGAGATGGGTGGCGCCCAACCGCTCGCCGTGACGATGCTCGGAGGCGCCGCGCTGATCGTGGACGTCGACCCTCGCGCCCTCGCGCGCCGCCTGGAGCACCGCTTCCTGGACGCGGAGGCAGCTTCCCTGGACGAAGCACTCGCGCGCGTTCGGGAAGCGACCGCCGCAGGCCGGAGCCTGTCTGTGGGCCTCTGCGCGAACGCCGCGGACGTGTTCCCCGAGATCGCCCGGCGGGGTGTCGTGCCCGACATCGTGAGCGACCAGACGGCGGCCCACGACCTCACCGTGGGCTACATACCCCGGGGATACTCCGTGGAGCAGGCAGCCCGGGAACGGACCCGCGACCTCCCCGGGTATCTTTCGAAGGTCCGGGAATCGCTCGCGACCGAAGCGCGGGCGATCCTGCAGCTCCGGCAAGCGGGTTCGACGACGTTCGACTACGGCAACAACTTCCGGGGCCAGGCCCGCGACGCGGGCGTCGCCGATGCCTTCGCGATCCCCGGGTACGTTCCGAAGTACATTCGGCCGCTGTTCGCGGTCGGCAGCGGCCCTTTTCGATGGCTCGCCTTGAGCGGGGAGCCGAGCGACATCCAACGCATCGACCGGACGATCCTTTCGGAGTTCTCCGAGAACTCGCACCTCTGTCGGTGGATCCGCCTCGCGGCCGAGAAGGTCCGATTCCAGGGTCTCCCGGCACGGATCTGCTACATGGGCTACGGGGAGCGCGAGAAGTTCGGCCATCTCGTCAACGACCTGGTCCACGACGGGGAGGTCGCCGCCCCCGTGGCGATCGGGAGGGACCACCACGACACCGGAAGCGTCGCGAGCCCGTACCGCGAGACGGAGGCGATGCTGGACGGGTCGGACGCGATCGCCGACTGGCCGGTGCTCAACGCGCTCCTGAACGTGGCAGGCGGAGCCACGTGGGTCTCCGTGCACCACGGCGGTGGGGTCGGCATCGGAAACTCGATCCATGCCGGACTCGTGGTGGTCGCGGACGGGACCCCCGAGGCGGACCGGCGGATCGGTCGGTGCCTCCATAACGACCCGGGGCTCGGCGTGGCGCGCCACGCGGACGCGGGCTACCCCGAATCGATCCGCATCAGCCGCACCGCCCGCTTCCGGGTCCCGGGATTGGGCCGCGAGCCCGGTGCGTAAGCGAAACCGCCTTGAGGCCCGGCCGAGTGGCCGCCTTCGTGCCGATGTCCCCCGACCCCACAGCGGATCGCCTCGCTCGATCGGTCCTCACTCGTCGCCTTAACCTTCGACCCAAGGAGAACGTAACGATCGAAGCGTACCCGAGTTCGTTGCGGTGGGCAACGGGGTTCGTTCGCGAGGCCCGCCGTCTCGGAGCCCGCCCGGTTCTCCTCTACGAGGACGAGGCATCGTACTGGCAGGGGGTCGACGCAGGGAAGGCCGCGCTTCTGGGCGCCCCCGGCGAGCACGAATGGGCGGCGCTCGAGAAGACGGACGTCTACATCTATTTCTGGGGCCCCGAGGACACCGCCCGGCGAGACCGACTCCCGGAACGGGTCCAATCCCAGCTGACCGCCTTCAACGGTCGCTGGTACGCGGTCGCCAAGAAGGCCGGCGTCCGCGGCGCCCGGATGTCGATCGCGAGGGTGACGGAACAGAACGCTCGGAACTGGGGCGTGACCCCTCGAGCCTGGATGAGCGAGGTCCTGGCGGCCTCGCTTCGCGATCCCGCCACGCTCCGACGCGACGCGGAAACGGTCCGACGGGCGTTTGCGAACGGTCGGTCGCTGCGTCTCACCCATCCCAACGGCACTGACCTCACGCTCGCGCTCGCCAAGCGTCCGGTCCAAGTGACGATCGGGGAAGTGACCCCGGCCACTCTGAAGACACCGTTCGGGATGATGGCGAACGTCCCCGACGGCTGCGTATACGTCGCGGTCGACGAAGGGACCGCCGACGGGACCTTCGTTGCCAACCGACCGACGGCCCGGAACGGAGCGGCCCTGCGGGGCGGCCGGTGGACGTTCGAGAACGGCCGGCTGCGCACGTTCCGGTTCTCGGAAGGCGGCGCGAAGTTCGGGGCGGAATACCGCTCCGCCGCGGCGGGCAAGGACCGACCCGCGTTGATCGAGGTCGGTCTCGACCCCAGCGTTCACCGCGCGCCCATGCTCGAGGAGGCCGAAGCCGGGGCCGTCACGGTCGGCGTCGGCCGGAACGTGGGGTTCGGCGGCAAGACGAAGGGAGAGTTCCTGGCCTACCTCACCCTGGGCGGCGGGGAGCTCTCGGTCGACGGCCGGCCCCTCGTTCGGCGCGGCAGGGTCGTCCCGCGCTAACCGCACACGCGCAGTGCTAGGCCGTAGCACTCCGTCCAGCCCGGCGAGCCCGTCGCGGCACAGGGGCTTATCTCGGGGTCCGGGCAACTCTTCCTCAGCGGACGCAGGTTCGCAGGAAGGAAAGAAAAGTGACGAGCAGGCATACGAGGAACAAGCTCGCGGTGACGGGCGTAGCGTTGCTGGTGGTACTGGCGCTCGGACCGGCCCTGACCGGTCTTGCGAGCGCCGCGCCTGCCCCTGTGACGGCGTCGGCGTCCCCATCGGCGGAGTGGGCCTACGGCGGACTGAACGGATCGAACGGCACCTTCAACACGTCGACCGGCACGATCACGTGGTCGGCCTCGTTTGGCATCGACCTGATCTTCAACGCGACCAACACCTCCGCGCACACGGTCGAGCTCTCGGCGGAACGCACGGTGGGGCTCACCGTATCGGTCTCGATCGTAACGACCAATCTCACGGCAACCTTCAACTTCAAAGCGGTCGAGGTCGACCAGGCCCACGCGAACCTGACGAACCTGTCTACGGTCTACGTCGGCGACGTGGCGACGCCTGCCCTCGGCATCGACAATGCCTCCGCGAGCGCGCACGCCTCCCTCGCCGAATCCGTGGCCGGGTCCGGCATCTACAAGGGCGTGCCGGTGACGGCGAGCAAGTACTTCAACCTCAGCGGACAGGCCGGCGCCTCGGTCCAATTCACCCCCGCGCTCGGACTGATACCCCTCAACCTCACGGGCGTCACCGCCTGGAACTCGACGGCCAACGCGACCCCGCAGGCGGCCTGGAACGTCAGCTACGCCTGGATCCAGCACGTCGGGACCACGCTCGGCGTCGTTACGACCAACGGCAGCGGAAGCAGCGTGGGCAGCTGGACGAAGAACACGACGGTCAACCTTACCGGCTCCGCGTGGACGGTCGACCTCCCGAGCTTCGTCGACCACCAGTCGCGCACGGGAATCTCCCTCGTGATCAGCGGACCGGCCGACCTCTACGACGGGTTCATCCTGATCCCGCACGGGTTCGACTTCTTCGGAGGGGCGACCCACACCTACGACACGGACTCGCTCATGGCGGCGACGCTCTCGACGGAGAACCTCTACGTCACGGGGAACCACATCGGAGCCCGCTCCCTCTCGGCGGCGCGAGCTACCTTCGGGACCAACGGCTCCGCGGGGATCTCCCTCGCGGTCCCTGAGTCCGCGACCCCCGCGACCGTCCCATCGCCCAACGCCAACGTGCTCGCGCAACCCGAGTCCCCGAGCCAGGCCCAGTCCCAAGCGGACTGCCTGCAGCACGGGTGCAACGGGACCCCGGCGCCCTGGTTCAGCGGCTTGGTAGCGGTCGGTCTGATCCTGTTGGTGGTCGGCGTGGCCGGTACTGTGGCCACGATCGAGTGGCGCTCGCACTCTCGCCGAAACTCCCCCCCGAAGCTCGCCGGATCGACTGGCGGGATCGGGTCGGCGGGCACCCCCCCCGGTGCCCCCGGCTCGCCCTCGGCCGTTCCGCCGGGCCAAAGCCCGCCCTCCCCCGGCGGGCCCGGCCCCGGCTTCTAGGCGGGAGCAAGACCCCAGGGTGGGCCGCCCGGCCCACCCAACCCCTTCCTTCCCTTTCTTACGATTTGAGGCGGTCCTGGTGGACCGGATCGTCGAGCAGCCGGCGCGCGCTCGCAACGATCGTCCGGTCGGTGTCGTACCGGACCAGGTCCTGCGCGCGGGCAGGCTCTGACCATTCGTACCGGTCGAAGATCGGCTCGGGACGGACCGTCGACTGGGCGGTCCGGGCTAGGAAGTAGACCGCGGTCTTGTGGACGTTCCGCCGGTGCTTCGGCGAATAGAACCGGTAGGCGACCTCGCCGACCTCCCGTCCGAGGGTGATGTCGTCGAGCCCGGTCTCCTCCCGCACCTCGCGCAGGGCCGCTGCGGCGAGCGACTCGCCGGCCTCGACGTGGCCCTTGGGGAGGCACCAGCGATCCTCGTCCTTGAGGTGGAGGAGAAGGATCCTCACCCCGGGCCCGTCATCCCGGATCACGACGGCGCCGGCGGCGAGCTCGGGGACGATCGGCGCGTCGGGGCGGAACGGGTCGTTGAGGGGAGCCATCGACCGCCGATGGCCGACCGGCATCTAAGGCCTCTCACCCCGCGGGCGAACGGCGGCCTCCGAACCGTTATGGCGAAGTGCGCTTCGTCCGGGTCCCATGCTGGACGGCGGAGAGGAGTTCGACGACCTCGCGACGCTCGTGCGGCAGAAGGCCAAGAAGAACGGCCCTCGGACGGCGCTCCGGTTCGCCGGCCGCGATCTGAGCTATCGGGAGCTGGACCGCGAGTCCGATCGCGTCGCGAACGGGCTCGCGGCCGTCGGGCTCGGCCACGGTAGCCGGGTGGCGTCGCTCCTATTCAACACGCCCGAGTTCCCGCTCCTCTGGTTCGGGGCCGCGAAGCGTGGGGCGGTGCTGGTCCCGTTGAACACCGCGCTGAAGGGCGAGATCCTGCGCTACGAGCTGGCCGATAGTGCCCCCGTCGGGATCGTGGTCGACCGTCGGCTTTGGCCCGCCTATGCCGGGGTTCGGGAGGGCCTCGGGATCGCGCACGAGTGGCTCGCCGATCCCGAGCCAACGTCCGAGCCGATTCCGCCGGGGGCGCTCCCGTTCTCCGGACTCCCGTCCGACCGGACAGCAGAACCGGGCCCCGCGCTGAAGCCAGAGGACCCGGTCTCTGTCATGTACACGAGCGGAACGACCGGGCCGCCCAAGGGTGCGATCATCCCGCATCGAAAGCCGATCTCGACGGCGATCGAGATCGGTCGGCGGAGCCGACTCGCCCCGGACTCCGTGCTGTTCACCGCGCTGCCCCTCTTCCATTGCAACGCGCAGGAGATGACGACGCTCGTCGCGCTCCTGAACGACCTCACGGCAGCCTACGACGAGCGGTTCCACGCGCGATCGTTCTGGGAGACCGCCGCTGGGTTCGGCGCGACCCACGTCTCCCTGCTGATCTCCATGATCAACGTCCTCGAAAAGCAGCCGGCGAAGCCGTCCGACACGACCCACGGCGTTCGCACGGCCCTTACGGCCGGAGCGAGCCGGGCGATCTGGCCGACGTTCGAGCGACGGTTCGGCCTCACGATCGTCGAGCTGTACGGGATGACCGAGTGTGGCTGCACGACCCTGATGAACCCCCCGGACGCCATCCGGATGGGGTCCGTCGGGAAACCCCTCGGCTTCGTGGAGGCCGACGTCGTGGACGACGACGACACCCCCGTGGCCCCCAACGTCCGGGGTGAGCTCGTCGTGCGGCCCCGCGCTCCGTACACGATGTTCCTCGGCTACCTCAACAAGCCCGAGAAGACGATCGAGGCGTGGCGGAACCTCTGGTTCCACACGGGAGACTACGTCACGCGCGACGAGGACGGCTACTACTATTTCGTGGACCGCAAGAAGGACGTGATCCGGCGGCGGGGCGAGAACCTCGCCCCCTACGACGTGGAGTCGGTCCTCAACCGGCACCCCGCGGTCTTCGAATCGGTCGTGATAGGAGTCCCCTCGCCGCTCGGAGAGGAGGATGTGAAGGCGTTCGTTCAGCTCCGCCCGGGGGCCGCCGCCACGCCTCGGGAGCTGTTCGACTTCTGCGTGGAGAAGCTGCCGTTCTACATGGTTCCGAAGTTCCTGGAGTTCGTGGACGAGATCCCAAAGACCGCGAATCAGAAGTCGCAGCGCTACGTCCTCCGGGAGCGCCGAGGAGGGACGGAGTACGACCGTGAGCAGCTCGGGATCGTCGTCCGGGCCCCCTGAGCGGACCCGGAGCCGGGTCCGACCCCTCGTGCTCCTCGACGCGAACGCGCTCCTGCTCCCGTTCCGCGAACGGTTCCCCCTGCGGGCCGAGATCGAACTTCTCTGTCCCGGGGCCGAGCTGGTCGTTCCGGTCTCCGTGCTCCGCGAGCTCGACTCCCTGGTGGAACGTGGGGTCCGGGAGGCCGAGCCGGCCCGCGAGCTCGCGCGAAGCTTTCGGGCGCTCCCCACCTCCGGCCGCGGCGATGCGGGCATCGTGCGAGCCGCGGTCGAGACGGGCGCGTGGGTCGCCACGGCGGACCGGGCCCTCGCAGGTCGGCTGGCGGCCCACGGCGTGACGGTGCTCGCCCCGAGGGACCGGGCCCGGCTCGAGGTGCGGCCTGGCGAAGTCCAGGGTTCCGGAGCGCAGCCCAGGCGGTCCGGGCCATCGCCCCGACCGCGGTCGAGGGCGCGCCGCGGCAAGGGTTAAGAAGCGTTCCCGGCTCGAACGGAGGCGGGCGACCGATGCGCGACGACGACCGGATGCTCGACCTTCCCAACGCCGAGTTCGGCAGCGGGGTCATCGGGGTCTGCGACATCTGCGGGACCCGCCAGGCCGTGATCGTGCTCTCGAAGGAGCGATTCCGCCTCTGCGTGATCGATTTCCTGAACAAGGCCTGGATCAAGACCGACAACAAGGCCGGTTCCCCGGCGCCGCTCTACCGCAGCGAGCGCATCGAGTTCCCGACGACGGTCACGTCGCCCAAGAGGGCCCCCGCGATCGTCCTTTCCCCCACGAAGACGGTCCGGCACCCGGTCGTCCTGATCACCCCCGACGTCTACGGCCTCACCACGGCGGTCCTCGACGCCGCGATCCGGTTCGCCCGGGAGGGGTTCGAGGTCCTGATCCCCGAGATCACGAAGACGGACGGGATCGGGGGCGGCCATCACATGGCGCTGCGCCGGGGCGCATGGTTCGGCGGTGGGGTCCGGGTCGACGACGCCCGCGTCGCGGACCTCGTCCGGCTCTACGGCGACGCCCTCGCCTACCTTCTCACGCGCGACATGGTCGACCCGTCCAAGGCCGCCGTGTTCGGCGCGTCCTACGGTGGGAGTCTCGCGCTGGCGGTCGCCGCGGGCAACACGAAGCTCGCCGCAGTGGCCCTCGCGTACCCCATGCCCGTGAAGCCCCGCGACCTGGCCAGGCTGGTCAGTGTTCCGCTCCTCTGCGTCGCCGGCTCGTCGGACCGCCGCGCCGGACGCGCGATGGAGCAGCTCCGCACCGCCGGCGCCGGTACGAAGACGTCCTTCGAGTTCGAGGAGTATCGGGGGGCGCGGCACAACTTCCTGGCGCGGGACCTCGGCGCCTACGACCTTCCCGACGCCGAGGCGGCGTGGACGCGGGTCGTCACGTTCCTGAAGACACAGCTGATGCCGCCTCCGCCGAAGCCTCCCGCGCCCGTGGTCAAGCCGGCAGCTCCGCCGACCCCGGCCCCGCCGCGACCGGCCGTCTCCGCGAGCCCCGCGGCAGCGTCCCCGGCGCCCGCCGCCACGCCCGCCCCCGCCCCGTCGGGCTGACGCCAGCCGCGGGCAACGCAGCCGGAGCGCAGGACCGCCCGCTAGGTAGGATACTCGTAGAATCCGCGCCCCGTCTTCCGGCCGAGGTGGCCGGCGTTCACGAGACGGCGGAGGAGCGGCGAGGGGCGGTACTTCGGGTCCCCGAACTCACGGAAGAGCGTCTCGGCCACTTCGAGAGCGACGTCGAGGCCGATCATGTCGCCCAGCTCGAACGGCCCCATCGGCATCCCCGCGCCGGACTTCATCGCGACGTCGATGTCGCGCGAGGAGGCGATGTTCTCCTCGAGCGCGAAGCACGCCTCGTTGAGCACGGGGATCAGCAGGCGGTTCACGACGAATGCCGGCGATTCCCGGACGCGGATGGGGACCAGCGGATACCGATGGTTGCGCAGTCCCTCCAGGAAGCCGACCGTCTCGGCCACGATATCCTCCCGGGTATCGACCCCGCCCGCGACCTCGACCAGCGGCAGCGTGTAGGGCGGGTTGAAGAAGTGGGTGATGAGCGTCGACCGCACGTGCCCTAACCCGCGCGCGAGACGAGTGATCGACAGCGAGGAAGTGTTCGACCCGATCACCGCGTGCTCCGGCACCACCCGGTCGAGGGCCTCGAGGACCGGCCGCTTGACCTCGGTCCGTTCGAAGACGGCCTCGATCACGAGGTCGACGTCCCCGAACGCGCCGTACTCCGTCGCGCCGCGGACGCGGGCGACCACTTCCTCGCCCCGGGCCCGGGTGAACTTCGGAGCGAGCTTCCCGCGGATCCGCTCCGTCTGGGAGTCGGAGAGGGGGCCGGCCTCGTCGGCGACCCGCGCGATCTCCTTCTCGCTTCGCCCCTCGTGGAAGGAGACGAGCTCCTCGACGATCGCACGGACCCGGGCGAGCCCCTTCTCGACCGTCGGACCGTCTACGTCCTTGAGCACGACGTCGATCCCGTTGAACGCCAGCACCTCGGCGATCGCGGCGCCCATCGTCCCCGCGCCCACCACCCCGGCCTTCGTCACCCGCACGGTCCCACCGGGCCCGTCAGCCCGCCGTCGCTACATAAACTCGGGCGAGGGACGCACCGCGGCGGCCGCTCTCCGTCCCGGGGGCCACGGGAACTTCACTATCGGTTACGCGACGGCGAGCCGGTCGCCGCCCGGTTCGTGGCAGTCGAGGGGCTCGGCTGGGAGTGCGGGACCCCGGCCATCGGGAGCCGAGCCCCCACGGGCGGAGAACCGGAGCGGTTCGTGAGGCGACGGATCCAGTGTCGGACGTCCGACAGGTAGAGGTTGCCGTACGGGCAGGCCTCGGCACAGCCGCCGACGCCGCAGCATTTCGCGCTCCGGAACTCGCCTTTCTGACGGAAGTGGCCGGGCATGTCCACGAGGCCGACGGGGCAGGCCTTGGCGCAGTCGAGCGTTGTGCACCGGCGGCAGACCTCCCGGTCCTTCACCCGGAGCCGAAAGAACCCGATGCGGCTGAACGCCGCCGAGATCTGTCCGGTGTAGCACCATCCCATCGTGACGCAGTTGTAGTTCCCGGCGTAGGGGATCGTGACGAAGAGGACGTACCACAGGACGCTGAACGAGAGGACGAAGAAGAACACGGACGGGTCGACCCCGCCGACCGTGACGTTCAGGGTGCCGAGGGAATCGAGGTAGGAGGCGATCGACGTCCCGGTGAGCGAGACCAGGACGAGCACCGTCGTGACGCTGTACGCGGCCGAGAACCGGCTGCTGAGATACTGCCGCGCGACGGGGGAGCTTCGGTTGAAGCTCTTCATCGCGTCGATCGTCGTGCCCTGGAACATCAGGGCCGCCGTGCAGAACACCGAGCAGATCGCACGGCGGCCGAAGAGGATCGAGACGATCCCGAGCACGACGTACGTCGCGAGGAGGACCCCGAACACCCCGACCGCGAGAGGAGCCGAACCGATCCCCATGCTCCATCCGAGGACGGGGACGGTCGTGGAGCTGGCCGCCCCGGGCGCGCTCGGGAAGAGGAGGCCGTAGTAGAGGCTCGGGTAGAACACGGCGAAGGCGCCGTAGCAGACCATCATCATCGCGAGACGGATCCTCAGCTCGCGGCCGCGAGATTCCTGCATCTTGAAGACGACGAGCGCGCCCATCTCCACCCCCATCATCACGAGGAACCAGGTGGTCGCGGTCGTGTCGGCGAAGAAGTAGAACCCGTTCGCGATCGCGTCGCCGAGCACCACGCGCGCGTTCCCCGCGAGCGGCAGGAGGGTGAGGTTGGCGACGTACCCCGCGGGGTCGAGCTGGGCGGCGAGCATCGCCCCCATGAACAGCTCGGAGACGAAGATCCAGAGGAGCAGGCGGAACGTCCAGAACGGCTGGAGCTGCCAGGAGAACCCCTCCGCGCCCCGGAACTTCTCGGTCCGGACGACGGCCTCGAAGAAGACGACCATCTCCAGGGCGACCGAGAGGGCGAAGACCTCGACGCTCCCGTAGAGCTGCCAGAGGACTATCCCCCCCATCATCAGCCCGTATATCGGCAGGAGCCGGACGAGGTACGTCGCAAACCCCGGGGAGATCGAGCGATGTCGGTACAGGAACTCCATGAGGTAGACGAAGAGCACGATCATCGCGACGCTGGAGGCGTAGATCGTCCCCGCCTGCCAGGTGGAGGATTCGAGGACCGGCGGGGAGAGGAACATCAACGCCGATTGGGAGACGAGGACGACAAATACCGGACGCGGGAGCCGGTCCCGCAGGAAGACGGCGGTCAGCACCATCTCGGCCGCCATCGTGAACACGAACCAGGGCGAGACTACGACCTGGGCAAGGACGCCGATCGATGTCCCCACGGCGAGCGCTCCCGAGGCCAGGTCGAACGTCCAACCCATCAGGAGCTCGTTGGCCAGGACGAGCGCGACCACCGCCGCCACGAACCCGAGGCGCGGTAGCACCGGGGCGACCGCCCCGGGGGCCTGCGCCGCCCGACGGGTCTCCTCGAGGAACGCAAGGAAGACCACGACGACGCTCGCGGACATCAGGGCGCTCGCGATCCAGAGGCCGGAGACAGCCCCGTCGGTCCCGGGGTGGAGGAAATAAACGAGCGCGCCTCCGAGCATTCCCGCCATCATCAGGAGCAGGAAGACGACCGTGCCCTGCCGCAGCGGCGAGCGCGCGGTGGCGGCCCACTTGACCAGCACCGCGGTCGAAACGGCCATGCCGGCCGCCAAGGCCCAGAGGACGATCTCGTCGATCAGCATCGGGGCCCACGTCCTGCGGCGCGGATCGTGCTCACGGTTCCCCCAACGCCGAGGGCGTCGACGGGTGCGGGTCCCCCCGATCCTCGTTCCGAGGTATGGGCTGGGGATCCAGGACGACCGGCGCCGGACCCGGAGACACGGTCACTCGCGCGACCGTAGCGACCAGAGGGTCGAGGACCCGCCGGGGCAAGAGGGAGACTGCGATCGCGAATCCCGCCACCACGACGTACTCGATGGCCCATCGTGCCAGCAGGGCCGGGCCTCCTACCGGGCCGGGGGAGATCACACCCCACGAGATCGGTGCCCCGAGGGCCCCCAGGATCTGGTTCGCGAGGCTGTCGAGCCCGGCGGAAACGAGGATGGGCGGCAACCAGACGAGGAGGCTAATCCCACCGATCAGCGCGAGAGCGGGAACGACGCGCAGGACCCCACGCCGTGTACGCTCGAGGAGGCGGAGAGTGGCCCCCGGGAAGAACCCCGCCCCGACGGCGAGGCCGGCGAGGAGGAGGTGCTGCACGAGCCACTGGAACCATTCCCCGACGCCGGCGGAGCTCGTGGAAACCGTCGTCCATTCCGCGAGCATCGCGAGCGCCCAGAGGAGGCCGCCGGCGACGAGCACGACTCGCAGTCCGATCCCCGCAACGTAGCGTAGCCCGCGGGACGCGGGCGCCGTCCGGGTCGTCGTGCGGCGGCCAGCATCGCGACCGTAGAGTCCGCCGTAGACCGTGAGGAGCAGCTCCTGCGCCAGAAGAGCGGCCCACACGATCACGATCTGGAACACCCCGAGATACCAGTCGTTGAGGAGCAGGTTGGAGATGGAGGTCCCCGACGCCTGGGCCACCAGGCCGACCCCCGCGCTCGCCGCGGCCGTCGTGGAGCAGCAGGCCCCGAGGGTCACAAGACCGATCATCGCCGGGGTGAGTCCGGTGGCGGCGCCTACGGCCTTCGACCGCGCCGCGCCCGCGGGTGAGGGTCGCAGCAGCTGGAGCACCAGGAGGACGGCCACAGCCATCCCCAGCCCAACCCCCACGGCGACCAGGAGCATCGATATACCGGTGAAGAACGGTATCTCCAGGTAGCCCCACGGGGCTACCGCGTAGACGTAGGGATAGTTCCACCAACCCTGCCCGGTCCCGCTCGACGTGAAGATGGTGATCGTGTAGCCGCCGGCGAAATGGGCGATTCCGGCCATGCCGCCTTCGATCAGGGATCCAAGGAGGTAGATTCCGGCCAGGAAGATCGCGAGGCTCCACGCCCCCGACGCGCCGATGAACCGGCGGACTTCGCGGAACGTGAAAAGTCCCGCGACGCGGACCCCTGGCTCACGCACTGGCACGCCAGCGCGAGCGGGTGGGCCGCTTAAATCCCGTCGGTCCGGACCCGGGGGCCGTTCTCATCGAACACGGCGGGCCCCGGGCCTTGGCCCGGGCGGGGACAGACACTTCGAGCGAAGCCTTAAGGAGTGAACTTCGCTCGACACGAGTGCGCGGGGATGGCCCAGCCCGGTAAGGCGCAGGATTGCTAATCCTGTGGTGATTTCACCTCGGGGGTTCAAAGGGAGGCCCGGTTCGCGGGCCTTCGGAAATTCCCCCTCCCCGCGTCACCCGGCGGCGGCAGGGTCGGCCCGGGCGCGGTAGATCTCCCCGTCCTTCCGGACCGAGACCAGCGTGCCGCGCGTCGGAAGGGGTTCGTCGGTCGAGGCGAGCAGGCGGACTCCCTCGGCAATCTCCACGATCGCGAGACGGTGGGGCGCGGGCACGCCGGGAGGAGGGACGAGTAGTTCGGTCGCCGCGAGCACCTTCCCGAGGCCGGGGACCGGGAACGTGACCACACCCACGGCGCCGCACCGCGGGCACGGCCCGTCGGCGGGCAGGAACCGTGCGAGACAGGCCTCGCACCGCGCGATCTCGAGCGTTCCCTCGTTCGCGTTCACGATTCGGCGCTCCCGAGGATCGTGACGAAGCTCTGGGAGCCCAGCCCGGCCATCGACTGGGAGAGCCCCACCTTCGGCAGGCGAGCGACCGACCGGGCCCCCGCCTCTCCGCGGAGCTGGAGGGCGACCTCGGCGATCGCGACCAGGCCCGAGACGCCCACGGGGTGCCCTCGCCCCAGGAGGCCCCCGCTGGGGTTCACGGGCAACCGTCCGTCGCGCGCGACCCACCCTTTCTCGAACCACGATGGACCCTCGCCGAGGCCGCAGACCCCCAGGTCCTCGAGATGGACTATGCCGAGCGGGGCGAACGCGTCGTGCACCTCGGCCACCTCGATCTCCTTTCGGGTGATCTTCGCCGATTCGTAGGCGATGCGGGCCGCGAGCCGGGTCGCGGCGAACGTCGTGAGGTCCGGGCGATCGACCAGACGCAGCGACTCGAACCCCTGACCGATGCCCAGGACCGACGCCGCGCCAGGACCCCGCTCGAGGACCATCGCCGCCGCGCCGTCCGAGATCGCCGAGCAGTGGAGGAGCCTCAGAGGGAGCGCGACGGGGCGGCTCGTCGCGACCTCTTCCCGAGAGACCGCCTTGTGGAACTGGGCCATGGGATTGTCCACGGCCATCGCCCGTGCGTGGACGCTGCCGAGGTCGATCACGTCGGGGGCGAGGCCGTGCCGCTCGAGGTAGCGTTGCGTGACCATCGCCGCCAGTCCGGGCATGGTCGCGCCCGCGGCGACCTCGCTGGGGTGGAGCGCCGCGGTCAGCTCCGCCGTGATCTCGGGGGTCGGTCGGTCGGTCATCTTCTCCGCGGCGATCACGAGCGCCCGAGAGAACCGTCCCGACTCGAGAGCCAGGACCGCCGCGTGGAAGGCCATCGCCCCGGTCGCGCTCGTGGCCTCAACCCGGAACCCGGAGGCGGACTCGAGGCCGAGGCGTCCCGCCAGGCGCGGAAGGATCGGTTCCGGTCCGTGCGGGCCGTGTGAGAGCATCGTACCTGCCACGAGAAGGTCGATCGGCTTCCGTCCCACTCCCTCCAGGGCCGGGCCGGCCGCCTCGGCCGCGAGATCGATGAGACCCTCGGCTCGCTTCCCGAATCGAGCGATCCCTACGCTGGCGACGTGGACGGTCATCCGCCCGCCGCCTCCGAAGGCCGGGAGAGGTACCGGAACCGCTCGATGAACTGCGAAAGAGGCATCCCCTCCTCCCAGCGAAGAATACCGCTCCCTTCCTTGGTCCGGCTCACGGGAGGGATCCCACGACAGACGGCGCCGACCACGCCTCCCGAGGGTATGATGCCGGTCACGAAGACCCGCCAGGTCTCCTCTCCACGAGCGCCGAGGCGGCGGTACGCGTAGAGGACCATCAGTCCGACACGCTCGACCGCCCGCCGGTGCGCCTCGAGCTGGAGGTTCGCGCGACCGCTCGCGGAGCTGAACCGGATGACCGCTTCGGACGACGCCTTTACCTCGATCGGGAACGCGAACTGCCGCCGGAGCGCCACGAGGTCGAGACCCAGGGATCCCGCGCCCCGGATCACGAGGAACGGCTCGTCGATCAGCTTCTCGAACCCCGGACGCGCCGGCGGAGGAAGGGACCGGGCGTACGACCGGACGGCGGTACGATCGCCCGAGAGGAGGCTTCGAAGCTCGCGTTCGTAGCCGCCGAACCCGTGACCGACCACGGCGCGGGAAGTCTCGTCCAGTGGATAAGATAAGGCGATGGGCGGACTCGAGGCGAACGGTGGCCGCGTCCGGCGGGCTCGAGCTCGCCCCCACGGAAATCCCGGTAGCGCGAGCTCTCGCGGCCATCGTGGCGGAGTCCGACCGGCGCCGGACGATCCGTGGCATGCCCACCCAGGCGGCACGGTTCCGCGTTTCCGAGTTGCGCAGCCGCCTGCTTCGGGACCGGATCTTCGAGGACCCGGGCCGGCTCCTCGCCCGCCTCAAGCGTCGGGGCCTACTGCTCGAACTGCCCGCGGGCGCGGGCGAGAAGGGGTTCCAGGTACCGTACCCGGACGAACTCCGCCACGTGCTCCTGGACGAAGCGATCCGGAGCGACACGGTCGACGCCGCCGGCATGATCCCGCTTCCCGACGAGACCGCGGAGATCCGGTCGATGGACTCGGAGTTCCTCGAGCAGCTGAACGGCATCCTCGGCCGGCGCCTCAAGGAGACTATGGAGTTCGGCCAATCGTTCAGCGTCGAGGTTCTCGCCGAGTACCTCCGGGAGCTGTTCGGCGACGAGCTCTACTTCGACTCGCTCATCTCGATCCTCCAGCAGTACGCCCTGGCCGACGCCCCGCTGGTCGCCCCGACCGGCCGGATCACCGGTAGCACCGGATTCCACCTCGCCCTCTTCGGGCCGCCCGGCACCGGCAAGACGTTCTCCATCGACGACCTCGTCCGAGGGAATCCCCGGAGCGGCGTTCCGCCGCACGGACTGCCGGGGAGGAACCGCTATTGCGGGGGGATCACGCCGGTGCAGTTCCTGAGGGTTGGACAGTCGTACACCGGACGGACGTTCAACTTCATCGTGCCGGAGTTCAACGACTGGTTCAAGTATCGCGGGATGGTCGAGCCGCTGAAGCTCGTGATGGAGCAGCGCGAGGTCAAGTGGGAGACGACGTTCGGGACGGTGGGACCGTACACGTTCCGGTCCTTCTTCTCCGTCAACTACAACGTCCGGACGGCGGGGGCCCAGGACTACTGGACGACCATCGGCGACCCCAATTTCGCGGCGCTCGAGGACCGGATGCTCATCCGGTTCCATCCGATGACGCGGGGCCGGTTCAAGGCGGTCGAGGCGAGCGCCGAACGGCTCGAGCTCGGTGAGCTCGAGTTCGCCCTCGCCGGACGGATCCGGGACCATCTCACGCTCGTGCATGCCATCCAGACCCGCCATCCGCTCGTGGCCCGGAAGTTCCGTACCCGACCGGTGCACTTGGAGCGCGTGCTCTACGACCGGTTGCGCGAGGTCTCCGACCGCGCGCTCAAGACCACGGAGTTCCCGAAGTTCTCCCCCCGGCTCAAGAGCCGGGCCGTGCGCCTCGCCGCCGCGGCGTCGCTCCTCACGTACTTCGCGGACCCCGAGGAGGAGTCGCTCACGATCGGTAAGGCCGAGTCCGAGTTCGCCCGCCGTTTCTACGAGGAGGAGATCCGTGCCCGAGAGGGACGTCGGGGCAGCACCGCCCAGTAAGGAGCCCGCGCCGGCGAAGTACCGCCGCCCAGCGGACGACCTCGTCCGGCGGGCCGCCCGCCGGGTGGTGCGGGGAGGGAAGGCGTCGTTCCCCTCCCAGGCGGCCTTTCTCGGAGCCGTCGTCGACGCGGTCCGGAACGAAGACCCGCTCGCGGCCCTCGGGGGATTCCGGCTCCGACGGCTCGTGGTGGGGCTGCCGGGAGTGCGCCTGTCGGTCCGGTACGCCGAGCGCCCCGGACGAGAGCCGGCGACCGAGTGTCCCGTGTGCGGGTCGGAACTGGCCCCGATACGGAACCAAACGCTCACCGGCGGCACGGTCGTGCTGGGCCAGCGGTGCGTCCGGTGCGACTACTGGTGCCACGTCCATCGACGGGTGCCGGTCCGGTACTCGTTCTCAGGCTCGAGGGCGGGGAATCGCTCGAAGCGCCGACCCGGCTAGATCAGACGGATCGTGCCGTCGGCAGGTCCTACGTCCTTCCCGCCTCAAGGCAGCGTGCCCGATCGACCGGTCCGCGGGCGACGCGCGGGAGGTCCGGGAACCGGTCGTCAGGGAACGGTGCGGATCACACGACCGGCGTTCCCGTCGACGAGGATGATCGTCTTGTCGCCCCTGTGGTCGAGGCTGAAGTACCAGACCGGGACGTGGAGCAGCTCCCCGTCCGTGATGTCGACCTGGCTGTGGATGTTGGAGATCATGCTGTGCTTCTTGTGCGCGAGCTCGCTCTGCAGCTGCTCCACGTACGCGCGCGCCGCGTTCTTGGCGGCGTCCTCGCCCAGGTCGCCGTTCAGGATGGACGACCCTTCCGGGATCGCCTTCTTGTCGAAGAACGCCCGCTCGCCTAGCGCGAACTGATAATCCTTCGGTTGGTACGCGGACATCGACTTCACCGCGACCACGGGGTACTCGTACTGGTTCGAGATCGTCTCGGAGCGGTTCGGGTTCACGACCGGCCCGGCCATGATCGGGATCATGGTGAACCCGCTCCCACGGCGGCCGCTCAGGGCGCTGCCCAGCAGTGCGCCCGCGGCCATCGTTCCGACGGTCGCACCAACGCTCGTGGCGACCGCCTGGTACTGGTAGGTGGTCGACGCCGAGGCGGGCATCACCCAGAACGGGACGTAGGAGAGACGCGCCTCGGTGACCTTCGACTCCTCGAACGCGTGTCGGTGCATGAACCCGGTGTCGAGGTACGCCTCGACCGCCTTCAGCGCGGCCGCCTGGTCCGCGACCTTGAGCGGCAGGAGGGTGTGCTTCGAGATCTCCTTCCACCCCTGCCCGCCCAGGGTCACCGATCCGCCGCAGTAGTCGCAAGTGATCACCATCTCGCCGAAGACCGGCTTGATAGGAGCGCCGCAAGAGGGGCATTTGAGCTCCTGGACCCCGGCCGCCGCCAACGGGGCGCTGGTCGGCGCGGCGGCCGCCGGAGCCGGGGCGTTGCTGCCGCCAGCGATGGTGGCACCGCACTTCGCGCAGAACTTCGCGTCGTCCGGCAGGCTGGTCCCACACTTCGTGCAGTAGATCATCCGTTAGCAACTCCCGCGAGCCAGCTCGGAAACTTCACGTGGGGAGAGCGGCCCCGCAGTTGGGACAGAACTTGCCCGAGCTCGTGAAGGTCGTGTTGCACTTGGGGCACGTTCGAGGCGGGACCGGGGCGAGCGAGGCGCCGCAGCTGGGACAGAACTTCGCCCCCGGGACCGTCGGCTGGCCGCACTTGGGACAGGGCACGGTGTTCGCCGCGGCGCCTACCGGCGCCCCGCACGAGGGACAGAACCGGTTGCCCGCCGGCACGAGCGCGTTGCACTTCGGACAGGGAGCGCTGCCCCCGCCGGCGTAGGCACCCTGCATCTGGCCGCTCATCCCGTAGCCGATGCCGAGCCCAGCCCCGAGCCCGACGCCGGCGCTGGCGAGCGCACCCGCCCCGCCGGAGGGGTTCGCAGCGGCGGTGGTCATCGCCTGACCCGCCTGGTACTGCATGTAGTTCACGCCGAGGACGCCCATGGTCGAACGGGTCGCGACGGCCTTCTGGACCTCGTCCGGAAGATTGACGGAGAGTCCCTGAACCTGTGCGATCTCCACGCCGAGGGGTCCAAAGTGCTGCGGGGAGAATCCGAGGATCGCCTGTTCGATCGTGGGCAGCTGGGACGCGAGGTCGGTGACCTTCATTCCCTGCTGCTTCATCTGGCCGAGGCTGGAGTAGACGAGCAGGATCATCTGCTCCTTCAGACGGGCATCGACGTCGGCCGTCGTGACGGCACCGAACGTGCCGACGAACTGATTGATGAAGCTGTCCGCGGCGCCGACCTTCCAACGGTAGGAGCCGAAGACGCGGAGCTGCACGAGGCCGAAATCCGGGTCGCTGAAGACGTACGGCTCGGCGCTCCCGAACTTCCCGTCGAAGAGACGCTTCTGGAGGTAGTACACCTCCGCCTCCTGCCGGACCCCCGAGAGCTCCTTGACGAGGTTCCCGATGATCGGGGCGTTCAGGCTCGTGAGCGCGTAGCGGTCGGGCCGGTCGAGGTAGGCCAGGACCTTGCCGTCCCGGTAGAAAACGGCGATCTCGTCCTCCCGGACGACGATGTTGTCGTTCCAACGAATGTTGCGCGGGACGCGCCACATCACGTTCGGGCCTTTGTAGGCGTCCTCCCAGTTGACCGTCGTCGCGCCGATCAGGCTCCCGCCCTTCGCGGGAATTGGATTGTTGGTTACCATCGCTTTGTTTCCCCCTCTGCTTACGAAACGCGGACCCCTTCCACCGACTGGAGGCGGGCCTTGAACGCGGAATCCAGCTGACTCACTTGTCCTCGCGCGGTCGAGACGATCGCGGGAACCTGCGACGGGTCTGCGGCCGAGCCCATCGCGGCTCCGGGCAGCTGGACGACGGTGGTGTTCAGCTGGTCGGCGGCCAGGGCGAAGCCGTAGTCGTACTCGTACAGCCGGTCGAGCTGGGGAGGGTTCGCGCGGACCGCGGGAGAGATGCCCGTGTACCCTTGCTCGGCGAAACGGATCTGGCCCTCCAGCCGCATCAGGTCCGCGATCAACGGCGCGAGGTCGTTGAGGGCCGCGAACTGCTTCGCGTTGGTGAGCGCCGCCCGCGAGTTCTCCAGGGTCGTTCGGGCGCTCTTCACCTTGTCCGCGACCTGACGGCGGAGCAGGCTGTCGGCAGCCCGGATGTCCTCCCCCTCACGGTATCCCCGGAAGCCGGGGACGAGGAGCTGGAGGCGCTTCAGGACGCCGCGATCCGAGTCGACGGTCTGACGGATGTCCACCGGCGGGGCCGCCGGGGGAGCCGCCGTACCGGTGGAGCTCCCCGACTGGACGAACAGCGAGGAGCCGCAGGCGTTGCAGAACCGAGCCCCTGCCGGTGCGGCGGCGCCGCACTTCGGACAGGCGACGGTCGGGGAAGCGGGAGGCGGCGGGGGAGTTCCGGCCATCTAGGGGCTCCGGGGAGGAGGGCTCTGGGCCGGAGGAGGAGAGACCTGGGGGACGCTCGGGGAGTTCGCCGCGGCGTAGCTGAACGCGCTCGGGGTGGGTTCGTTCCGCCAGGCCTCGCGGGGGACCTGCCGCGCGGCCGTGGCGCGGAGGGCACGGCGCCGCCAGCCCATCAGGGCGACGGTCGCGAACAGCACGATGACGACGACAAGGAGACCGAACAGCTGGCCGGTGACCGACAGGATGCCGTACGTGGGGCCGAGGCCGATGGTGAGGAACAGGAGGGCGAACGCCATCCCGAAGAACCCCCACGCCAGGGACCGCTGGGCGCTGGGGTCACGGGATACCGACTCGGCCAAGTAGGAACCGAGCGAGAGGAAGAGGGCCAGGACCCCGATCGTGAGCAGGGCGTAGAAGTGCATGCTGCCGGGCAGCAGGTAGTAGATGAGCAGGAACAACAGCGCCGCGGCGATCAGGAAGAGAGCCGTGAGCAACCAGCCGCCAAAGCGGTCGGCGGAGGGTCTGCTTACCGGAGGCGGACTTGCCATCGACATGCGACCCCTCGAAAGAGGCACGTGAAGTATTAGAGGATAGCAGCGCGGCCGCCGTCAGAGACGGGGCTCGTCGTCCACCTTTTCGCGACGGGGCTTTGGCGGAGGTGGCGCGGCCGTCGGAGCGGTGGGTTGTTGCGCGGGGGACGTTGCGGCCGGCCTCTCCGGAACCTTCCGCGGTGCTTCGGTTCCGGTCGCGGAGTGGGACGTCGTCGTCGGGGGCGAGGAGTGCGGCTTCGGAGCGTGGTCAGGATGCGGCTTCGGGGTCGTCGTCGGCGCCGGCGGTTCGTTGCGGGCCATACCCTTCGGCCGGCGGAACACGCCCTTGATCGCGCCGATCGTTCCCGTACCGTGCGCCGGCGCCCGTCCTGCTACCGCGTCGGTCGACCGGGCGGAGAGCGGATGGGTCGATTCCGCACTCACGGGCTGCCCGCATTTCGGGCAGTTGGGGAACTGGGTCACGCAGTTCCGGCAGAGGGGGGCACCGCACGTGTGGACCAGCGACGCGATCCCCGCGCAGCCGACGCAGCGGGGGGAGTCGGACCCACTGGAAGGGGGCTTGCTCGCCCCGGCGGACGCGGAGGCTGCCGACGGAGCCGCTGCCCAGTCCGCCGGTGGCTCCCCGGATTCCCTGGAAGCGTCGAGGGCCAAGGGGGCCCCCGCCGCGAAGAATGTGCCGCCCTCCGCCGCGACCGTATCGGCCCCGCCGTCCGCAGAGCGGAACTCGGGCGAGTAGGCGCCGAGGTCGAGGGAAGGGAGGGGCGCGTGAACGGTCGAGCCGGCTTCCTCAACGACCTTGATGAGCCGGGCCTTGAACACGCCGACGCGAAGGTTCCGCACCAGCTGGAAGAGGGTCCTTTGCTCGGGCGGCAGCCCGATGGCGCGGCGGGCGAGCTCCTCGACGTCCGGGGTCAGGGAGAGGTTCTCCGGCCGAAGGTCCGCCTCGAGAACGGCACGCAGGTAGCCGAACAGCCTCTGGATCTGGTCGAGGGAGTAGTTGGGAGGGCCGAGGACCGCGACGTCGGACATGCTGAGGCCCCGGTGCTCGATCCCGGAGGGGCGGTGCTCGAGCGCCGCGCTCACGAGGTGGTACGATGCGTTCTCGAGGTCCCGGACCTCGTTCGCCCCCAAGCGCTCGAGGTCGAGCTTCTGCGTCTTGCCGATCGCCGCGAGCACGGGGTCGAGGAACTCGAACGGAACGTGCAACGTCACGAACAGGTCGTTCTTCGCGACCGGTCGGTGGAGCTTCGCTTCCAGCAGGAGCGCCTCCCGGCCGTACCGCTGGACCTCTGCGTCCCGCGTCTTCTGGACGGCGAGCTTCTTTCCGTCCTTGGCGGGCGCGAAGTCGGAGTCGAGCGCCAGCGACCGGTCGAAGCTCGCCTGCGCGTCGGCCGGGCGAGCGGTCGCGAGCAGGGCGAGGCCCCGGCTGGTCCACGCCTGCTTGTTACCGGGTTCCGACTCGGTCGCCCGGTCGTAGAGCGCGAGCGCCTCGTTGGGGTGCCCCAACCGTTCCGCGACGAACCCGGCGCGCAGCAGCACCTCGGTCGAGGTGGGCGTGATGGCGAGCGCGTGCGCGTAGGCGTTCGCCGCCTCGGTCCACTCCTGGCGCGCGATCCCGAGCTCCCCGAGCCTCACCCAGAGCGCGAGGCTCTTCGGCAGCGCTTCGATCCCCTTCTTCACCGCCTCGGTCGCCTGGTCGAGATGGCCGAGGCCGCTCTCGGCTTCGGCGAGCAGGAGGTAGAGCTTCTCCTCGGGGGGGAGCTGCGCGATCGATTCCCGCAAGGTCTGTGCGGCGTCCGCGTGCCGCCCTTCGGCAAGCATCGATTGGGCGACGCCCGCGCGACCCAGGGGAGACTTCGGGTCTCGCTTGAGCACGTCCTCGTACGCGGCGCGAGCCTCCGCAGGACGCTCGAGCGCCCCGAGGATCTCGGCGCGGAGCAGGAGCGCGGAGACGCTCGGCGCCGTCCCCGCGGGGATCGATTTCAGCCCCTCGTCCATCACCTCGAGCGCGAGGTCGGGACGACCGGCAGCGAGACGTAGCCGTGCCCGACGGACCGAGATCTCGACCTGGTAGGCTGGGTCAAGGGCGGCGGCCCGCTCGTACGCCACGCTGGCCTCGTCGGGGAGGCCCAGGGCGGCCGCGAGGTCGCCTCGCTCGAGGTGGAGCGTCGGATCCTGGGCCTCCGCGGCGTTCGAGCGAAGGAGGCGCGTCAGCGCCTCGTACGCGTCCTTCGATTCACCCGCGTCGCGCCGCAACCGGTACATCTCGAGGAGCGCAGGGCCGCCGTCGGGTTCTAGCAGCAGGATCGCCTGGAGCGAGTAGAGGACCTCCGACGGGCGGCCCAGCGCCCTCCAGGCGTCGCCACGGGCCTTCCACGCGGCGAGGTCGTTCGGGTCCTCCTTGAGGAGAGGATCGATGATCGAGACAACCTCGGGGTAGTCCCCAGAAAGGAGGAGCGTCTCCGCCAGCGCGAGGCGGCCGTGCCGGTTCTTCGGGTCGATAGCGAGACCGCGCCGGTAGTACGCGATCGCGTCCGGATAGGCACCCTGGGCACGGAGCGCCTCCGCGACCTCGAAGTGCGCGTGCGGGTCTCGTTGAGCACCCTGGACCGCCTGCTGGAGTACGTTCAGCGCTTCGTCGCGCCGTCCTGCCTTGAGGAGCAGCTGTCCCTTCTTCCTCAGGTACATCGGGTTCGCCGGCTCGCGCTTCAGGAGGAGGTTGAGCAGCCGGAGCGCCGGCGCGTCCTGGTTGAGATGGACGTAGACCTCGATCGTTCCCCAGAGCAGGTCGGAGTCCTCGAGGCCACCCTCGATCGCCCGTTCGTACTGTTCCGCGGCTTCGGCGTATCGGCCCGTCTCGCGGAGCGCGTGCGCGAGCTCCTTGCGGACGTCCTCCCGTCCCTGGTTCCCCTCCTGGGAGAGGAACTGGGTGTAGGCATGGAGCGCACGTTCGTGATCGTCGATCAGGCGGGACGCCCGAGCGATCCCGAGGACGCTCACTCCCGCCGCGGCCGGATCCGAGGACGAACGTTCGTACGAGACGAGCGCGGTGCGCGCGGCCTGATCGCGGTCGTGCGACCCTTCCGGAAACTCATAGGCGCTGGCAAGGAAGAGGTTCCCTCGATCGACGGCGACGTCGGTGCGTGTCGGGTCGAGGCGGAACAGCTCGTCCAGCAGCGGGCCGAGACCCGTCCGGTCGTCCGACCTCTCGAGGAGGTCCCGCTTCTCGAGGAGGTACGGGAGCTCGCCCGGGTGGGCCGCGAGAAGCGCGTCGTACTCCTTCAGGGCGTCCGCCAGGTCCCCACTGGCGGTGAGACCGCGGGCGAGGGCGACCCGCGCCCCGGCGTCGGACGGGTCGACCGAGAGGATCGCCTCCGCGAACTCGCGAACGGCCTCCGGCCGCCGTGCGTCTCTCGCCGCCTCGAGCGCCTTGTGCAACTCGCCGACGGCGTGCGGGTGGGCCTTCGCGACCGCCCGGTACGCCTCGATCGCCTCCGAGACCCGGCCGGCGCCGGCCTGCAGCTCTGCGATCCCGCGCATCGCCTCGAGGTTGTCGGGGGATGCTGCGAGGACCGCGGAGCAGGCCGCGAGAGCGGTATCGACCCGCCCGAGCCGGGAGGCGAGAGCCCGCAGGTTCAGGAGGTTTTGGACGTTCCTCGGCTCCACTTCCCGGAGCCGCTCACGGGCCGCGAGGGCGAGCTCGGGATGATCGGCGCCGGCGATCGAGGCTATCTGTTCGAGCGTCGCGCCGTCCGGGGGCTCCGAACGGCTCACGAGCGCGTTCGCGAGAGGCACCGCCTCGTCCGGACGCTTCAGGCGGAACAGTACGCGAACGTGCAGGAGCTCGAGCGCGGCGTCCTCGGGTCGGAGCGAGCGCACGCGTTCGATGTTCTCGAGGGCGTCCTCGAACCGGCCGAGGGCAGCGAGCACTTCGGCGCGGGCGTGGAGCAGTTCGAGGTCGTCCGGGCTCGATTTGAGCAGCTCGTCGCAGGCCGCGAGAGCCTGGAGGTCGCCCCCTAGCGCCCGCGCGAGGTCGAGCTTCACCCTCAGGGCACGGGGATCGTTCGGAGCGAGCTTGAGGGCACGGTCGACGTATTGGGTCGACGCCGCGTCCAGCTCCTGGGCGCGCAGGTACGCCTGCACGGCCTCCTCGTTCCGCTCCAGGAGCCTGAGGGCATCGCCCCGGGTGGCCCAGAGGCCCTTGTCGTGGGGGTTCGCCTCGAGCGCCTGGTCGACCAGCTCGACGACGGTCGGAAGATCCTCGTTGAGGGCGAGCAGGATCAGCGCCTTGTGATGGAGGAGGGTGGACGTCCCTGGACCGAGGCGGAGACCGAGGTCGATCGCCCGCCGTGCCAGCGCGGGGCTCGAGGCGCGGTAGAACGCCATCGCGGCCTCGTCGAGAAGGCCGGCTACCTCGGCGCCCTCCCCGGTGAGTGCGGCCGAATGTTGCTCGGACACCGCGAGGAATGCCTTCAGGGCCTCGACGTAGCGTTCGCGGTTCCCGCCCGGCTCGAGCGCCTCCGCGACGCGGTAATGCTCGCGCACATCCTCAATCGGCGACGTTCGTCGGGTCGAGCGGGACGCGTGAGCCATGAACGACCTTCGACCGCCCTGTCGCGATAAATACGTTCGCGCAGAGGGGCGGTCCGCGCACGGCGGCCCGCTTTAAGGTTCCGGGGCGCTCCGTCGGAACGTGGCGCGAAGGCGATCGGTCGGCTCGGCGAAGAAAACGATCTTCGACCCGATCCACGGCCCGATCTCGCTCGACGGCGTGGCGCTCGCGCTGCTCTCCACGCCTGAGTTCCAGCGACTCTGGGGAATCCGGCAGACAGGGTTCGCCCACCTCGTCTTCCCGGGAGCGAACCACACGCGGCTCGAGCACTCGCTCGGGACCTACTGGGTCGCCGAGCAGATGGCGGCCCGATTGGAGCTCTCCGCCCAGCGTTCCGAGCGAGTCGCGGTCGCCGGCCTTCTCCACGACCTGGGCCACCCACCGTTCTCGCACACCCTGGACGGCCCAATGCAGGAAGTGCTCGGATGCAGCCACGAACAGATCTCCCGGGCGCGCATCGTCGGGGCCGACCCCGGCTGGCCGACGGACCCGCCCGAGATACCGGCGGCCCTGGAACGATTCCACCTGGACCCGCGCGAGGTCGCCGACCTGATCGACCCGCCCACCCGCTCCCGCGCTCCCCCGCTCCTCCGTGCGATCCTGCACGGCCCGATCGACGCGGACCGCATCGACTACCTGCAGCGGGATGCCCACTACACGGGCGTCGGACACGGCGCGATCGACGCCGTCCGCCTACTGGACACGATGCGGCCGCTCCGCGGGCGCCTGGCGTTCGCGGAGAAGGGCCGGAGCGCCGTCGAGGGATTCCTGGTGGGCCGGACGCTGATGTATTCCACGGTTTACTACCACAAGACCGTCCGGGCGGCCGAGATGATGGCCCAGTCGGCGGTCGAACGGATGCCGGGATACCCCGACGGCGCCCGGGCGCTGTTCGGGCTGAACGACGGGGAGCTCCTCGTCCGGTTGAGCGGGGCCGGCGGCGCGAGCGCCGAGCTGACCGAGGGGCTGCTCGCGCGCCGGCTCTTCAAGCGAGCCCACGGATGGAGAACGATCCTGGCGGCCGACCGGGGTCCCTGGCGCCGTCTTGTCCGCTCCCCCGAATCGCGCCGGCACCTCGAGGACGAGGTCGCGGAGCGAGTCGGGGCGCCTAGAGGATCCGTCCTGATCGACCTCGCGGGCCTCGAGGCGCACGCAGAACCCGGCGAGGACTGGGAAGGGATGGGTCTGCTGGTCGGTGGTCGGGTGACGTTCCCGTTCCGAGGCCCGGGTCCGTGGCAGGCGCTCGCGAACAGGGCGCCCGCGGATTGGGCAGTGAACGTCTACGTCGCCCCCCGCTACCGAGAATCCGTGTCGAGGGTGTTCGCACGGGGCCGGGACCCGTTCTCGCTGTCGAACGGGTGAGCCCGACTAGCCGCGGCTGCGGCGAGACCTGGCCTCGGGCCGGCCGGCCGCAGGCTCGGTCCGCTCGTGGACCAGGATATGCATCCACTCGGTCCCCGTAACCGGGACAACCGAGAGCCGCGGAAGCCTCAGGAGGGCGAATCCGTCGAGGGCTGGGTCGACCTTGAGCTCCGCGAGCGTCACCGGGCGAACGAGGGGCCGGGAGGCCCGCACGTCGACGGTCCACGAGCCCCGCGGGTCGTCGGGGTCGGGGCGGGGGGTCGAAGTTACGGTGACGATCCCCACGGCGGCTCGTTCGGTGCCCGTGTGGTAGAAGAGGGCGACGTCGCGCGGCGCCATCCGTCGAAGGTTCTGGAGCGCGAGCGGGTTGTGAACGCCGTTCCAGCTGGTGGTGCCCTCGCGGACCAAGTCGCGCCAGGAGTACCCGGTGGGTTCTTGCTTCAGCAGCCAGCGGTGCACGGCGGCACAGAGGACGAGCAGGTCTTACGGGTTTGGACCCGGGCCTAACCGACCACGAGCCCCTGGGGCGTGATCGCGAACGGCCGGCGCTCCGGGTCGTGGGCTGCGCCACGCATCCGGACGACCTTGATCTGGCGCACGGACCGGTCCCCGATCCACTTGCGGGTCAGCAGGATCTCGCCGCGGGTGAGTATCTCCTCGGGAGAGAGGACCCCCGGGTCTCCCGGGGTGACGGTGATGAGCGTCGTGACGCCGAGCTCGGCCAGGAACCGCAGCAGGGACTGGATCTCCGTCCGTTCCGGCTGGACGTCGCTGGACGCCCTTACGGCGAACCTGCGGATCGAGGTCATCGAGTCGACCACGACCCGGCGGAACGGCGTCCCGGCCATCTGCTGTCGGAGCTTGAGATGGATCGATTGGATCGAGATGTCCTCCACGGACTCCGTCCGCCGCGTATCCTCCGAGATGTCCCTCATCGTCCGCAGGTCGGTCATCGTCCGGATCTCCTGGACGGCGGCCGTCCGCCGGAACGCCTTCATCCCGGGGTTGGCGTCGAGCGTCTTCACGGCGGAAAGGTCCCAGCCGAACGCCCGCACGTTCTCCACGATCTCGGTGGGAGGCTCGTCGGCCGCAACCAGGAGCACTTCCTCTCCCTGGCGCAGTCCCTCGAGCAGGAACGTGAGGCCGAGGAGCGTCTTGCCGCTCCCCGAGCCGCCCGTGATCAGGTAGGGGCGTCCGGCGACGAGACCGCCGCCGAGCATCCGGTCGAGTCCCGGGATCCCCGTCCCGACCCGGGCGGCGTTCGGCGTCCCCTCCGCGGTCATGGGTCCTCCTCAGACGGGGGCGGGGGCGGCGCCGTGGTCGGGAGAGACTCCGGCTCCCCCGGCGGGATCGACTCGGGGATGGCCGTCACGACGGTCGGCGCCTTCCTCTTGCGGACCGTCCTCCGCTTCGGTTTGGGAGGTGCTGCTTCCGTGGGGGCTGTGCCTTCGAGGGCAGGAAGGGGGGGGCCGCCGTCCTTCGGCGCGGGAGCAGCGGCCGCCTTCTTCGAGGGCGCGGCGCGCCTTCGCCGGTGAGGTATCGCGGTGGGGGTCCCGCCGGATCGCGGGGCACCCGTCGCCGGATGAGCAGGCGCCCCGACGGCGGCGCCGCGCGGACGCTCGGGCGCACGGCCCGGCGGGGCCTCCCGTGGAACCGCCTTGAACGGGGTCGGAAGAGGGGGAGGCTCGGGGAGGGGTCTCGCAGGGATCGCTCCACGCCGCGGGGGGCGCGCCGAGGACGTCCAGGGGGATGGAGAGAGAGTGGCCGCCGCTCGATCGACCGCCACTGTGGGCGCGTCCGGTGTGGATGTCCTGGGTGCTGGCAGGGGTCTGGGTTCGCCATCGACGAGGGTCGACGGAGCGAGATTTGGGGGCGGCGGTCGCTGGTCGGTTTCTTCTTCGAGAGAAACAGGAGCAGGGGTGGGGGAAGGGGTGGTTGGGACGGGCTCGTTGGCCTTCGAGGGAACCTCCGCCGGAGCGGGGGCCACGGTCGGCGTCGGCGCCGGAGGGGCGGTCGGCGGCGGAGCGGGCTCGGCCGGCACGGAGGGCGACGGGCCAGAAGGCGCCTCGGCAACCGGAGCGCGAACGGTCGGCGTGGCCCCACCCAAGAGGGAGAGGATCGAGCTCAGCTGTACATCGAGCACATCCGGTGCAGGCAGTCGGGTCGGCGGCAGGCCACCCCGTGCCGCGTCCGCCCTCTGCACGATCCGATCGAACGCCTCGTGGGCGCCCTTCGAGAGGTCGCGCCCCTTGCGCGGGGCGTGGAGCAACGACTGCGCGAGGGAGATGTTGAGCGAGGAGACACGCGCGATGTGGTTCACGGACTCCGCGGGGCGACCCTCGCGCACGGCGGCGAGGGCGGCCTCGACCTCCGCTCGAACGGGTCGGACGTCCACCCCCAGCGAGACCAGGTCGCGGATCTCGTCCGACAGCGACCCGAGGAGGCTCGGCGGGGGGAGCCCGCCGGAAACGAGCGCGGGGGAGACGACGCTCATCGCGGGCTCCACCAACCGGCGCGTGTCGCGTGAGATCGTCAGGTCGAGGTTGATGTCAATCCCGTTCGGACCGATCCGGTACGGATGCAATCGCACGTCGTGCGAGCTCCCCCGGAACTTCTCCACGCCGATGGCCCGGACGGTCACGCCCTCGAGCTCCCAACGAAAAAGACGGACCTCGCCGCGAGCCAGGCTGCGCTCCGGCGATTCGGCGTCCTCGAGCGGAGCCTCGACCGTCAGCAGGCTGGTCGTGCGGAGGCTCGAGAGGAATCGGAGGAACGCCTGGGCGCCGGACATCGGCTCGATCCCCTTCATGCAGAAGTACTGCAGCGCGGTCAGGGAGTCGACCACGAGACGGACGTAGCCGCGCCGCTGCACCTCGGTCCGAAGGAGCTGCTCCAGGGCGGAGACGGTGATCTCGACGCTCGTAAACTCGGGGGTCTTGCGGATCTCGCTCGGGACCTGCTGGAAGGGGACGACGTCCCGGACCGAGGAGATGTCCTTGAAGGGGATGTGCTCGTAGCGCATCACGTCGGGGATCGCATCGAAGACGTCGATGCGATCGATCTCCGGCGGGAGCGCGCGGTGGTCGAACCGGACCTCGTTCGGCGGGTCCTCGATGGTGACGTAGAGACCCGGCTCCCCCCGACGGATCCCCTCGCACAGGAATTGTAGCGCGAGCGTCGTCTTGCCGGTCCCCGACGGACCGACGATGAGGTAGGGCCTATGGGGCACGAGTCCCCCCTCGAGCATCTCGTCGATCTCGGGGATGCCGAACGGCACCCGAGCGTCGACAACAGGGGGGTTCGCCCTCGATTCGGGCACTTTGAGTCTCTTCGCGACGAAACGCCGGAGCGACCGCCGCAAGGAGGGCATGTGTGGGTGAGATTCATCTACTTTCCCCGCGCGAGGCGGCGAGGGCGCAAGGGATATCTTCGCAGGCGGGCCGCGACGCTCGTGCCCAAACCGGATTCTCTCGGCGACCAGCGGATGCGCGCCCTTGCCGCCGAGCTGCCCAGCGCGCTCCAGCAGGGGTTCGCCTGGGGCCGGGAGCTCTCGGTTCCCAACGGCGAGGGGTCTCCCCGCGTCTACGCGGTCGGCATGGGCGGCTCAGGAATCGCAGCCGACCTGGCACGCGGGATCGTCGAATCCGAGACCCGCTGGTCGCTCTCGGTCGTGCGCGGGCCGGAACTTCCGAGGTCCGTCGACGACCGCTCGACCGCGATCTTCGTCAGCTATTCCGGGAACACGTGGGAGACCGTCCGCGCGTACGAGGTCGCCGGGCGGGCCGGGGCCCGCCGGACCGTGATCGCTTCGGGCGGTGCGCTCGCCGAGCAGGCCGAGGCGGACGGCGTACCGATCCTGCGGATCCCTCCCGGACTTCCTCCGCGCTCGGCGGTCGGGCACATGCTCGGCGGGATCCTCGGGCTCCTCGACTCCGCGTTCCCCGAGTCGAACGAGGCGCGCGTCGAGCGCGTCGCCGACCGCGTCCGCACCGTGATCGGCCAGTACGGACGAGCCTCGGGCCCTGCCGCTGCCCTCGCCGAGGGGATCGGCGACCGGCTCCCGTTCGTGTACGCCGAGTCCGGCTTCCTCGCGCTCGCGCGGCGGTGGAAGACCCAGATCGAGGAGAACGCGAAGCGGGTTGCGGCCTTCGACGAGGTGCCCGAGCTGTTCCACAACTCCCTTGTCGGCTGGGATGCGACCGGTCGGACCGAGGCGTCGCGCCTGGCGGTGGTTCTGCTCGAGTGGGTTGGCGAGGACCCGGCCGTCGGCCGAAGTCTCCGCTACCTCGAACGCCTGCTCCGGGTCCGCTCGGTTCGGGTGCTCAAGGCGCCGCTTTCGTCCGAGGACCGACTCGAGGCGTTGGTCGGCGGGATCTCGCTCGGGGATTTCACCAGCCTCTTCCTGGCCGGTCGGCGTCGCGTCGACCCCTATCCCGTGGATGCGATCACGCGGCTGAAGAGCGCCCTCGCTACGTCCGCCGATGCCCGACCTGCGAAGCGAACGGCCCCGACGCGCCGAGCGCGATGAGTACGGGCACGCAACCATCGAGCCGGTTCGAAGTCGTCACGAACGAACGGTCCGGCCGATTCTTGCGGGCCGGACCCGAACTCGGTCCGAAGCGCGTTCGCTGGGCCCCGCTCGCGTCGGGGCGACCCGCGCGAGCCCGGCAAACCGATAAATCGAACCGCCCCTCGCCCCGGGGGGTGCTGAGGTAGCCTAGCTCGGCCAAGGCGCCAGATTCGAGATCTGGTGGTGCGTATGCATCGCGGGAGTTCAAAGGGCGTGCGAGGACGGTCCCCGACGCCAGAAACTCTCCCCCTCAGCGCTCCCCCCGCACCCATCGAGGTCACGATCGACATCGCTCGGGCGGGCCGCTCGGTCCGCCGGACGGTTGCGGTGGCGCCCGGAAGTCTGGTCCGTGACCTGGTCCGGCTCGCGGGGCACGCGCCCGAAGGGTGCGCCGTGCTGATCGGGGGCGTCTCCGTCCCGCTGGACACGCCCGTCGTCCGGCCGGTCGAGCTCACAATCGTGCCGACGTTCTCGGGCGGGTGAGTGCCTACGCCGCCGGCCCCGCCGGCGGGGCGAAAGGGGTTAAGGACGACGAGTCCGTCTCTACAACCGTCAGGGGAAGCTCGTGGGCGCGACGTGTCCGGTCTGCGATCAACGGATCGAAACCGGCGCGAGCCGTTGCGCCACCTGTGGATTTCCCACTGTGCTCGCCGACCTCGGTCTCGGACCGTTCCCCGTCGATGGCGAGGCGGAGGCACCGCCGGACGATGGCCCGACCCATTCTTCTCGCGCGACCCCGGCTGCGCCGGCGCCCCCGACGCACGAGGCGGAGCTGTCCGCGCTCATCGGCAAGGCGATGGTCGCCCGGATGGAACTGCTCCAGCCGCTGGGCAGGGAAGCGCCCGACGTGACGAGCGAGCTCTGCCAAGCCGCCCTGAGCGAAGCGTCCGGGCACGATTCCGAGGCGCTCTCCATTCTTCGGTCCGCGCAGAGCCGACTCGAGCGGGAGACCCGCCGCTCGCTCGAACGAACGCTCGCTCGCCTCGACGAGCGAAGGAACATCCTCGAGCGGTCGGGGATCGTGGTAGACCTCGGCCTCCAGATCCCCACGAGCCCAGGGGGGGGCGACCTCGACCGGCCCGAGGAGCTCGTACCGCGTCTTCGCGAGGCCGAAGAGCATCTCGGGCGGATCGAGTCGGACTGGAAGGGGGTCCAGGGCCTTCTCGAACAGATCGATTCCCTGCGGGCGGAAGCGGATAGCCTCGGGATCGGGCTGGGCGACGTCCCCGAACGGATCACGTCGATCCACGAGACCCTCTCGTCCTCCGGTGTGACGGAAGAGGGGTTGGACGCGGTCGTTCTGGAAGCGGCTCGCGTGCTGATGATGCTTCACGACGCTGTCCCGACCGCGCTCGAGGAAGAGCTCGGGAAGCACTCCGCAACGCTGGGCGCCTACCCGGAGCGCCATCCGGGGCTGGAGGACGCCCAACGGAAGCACGCCGGGGCGAGTCAACACCTTAAAGACGGGCGGCTCACCGACGCCCTGCAGGGAGTGCTCGAGCTGCGCCGGATGATCTCGTCGCTCCAGCCGATCCCGGCGCCGCCTCCGACGCCACCGACTCCCGAAGCACCCCCGACCCCCAACGCGGACGACGTGATGCTCAACAACCTGCTCAAGAAAGCCCGCAGCCTCGCGGCACGGGTGCGCACGCTCCCCGCCGATAGCGAGCGGGCGATCGACGCCGCGGCCCGGATCCGGGAGGCGACCGAGCTGCTGCGAGCCCGCCAGCTGACCGAGGCGGATATCGCGCTCACGCGGCTTATGCGTTCGCTCGCCTACACGGAGTCTCCTCCGTAGGACCCATGGCGCCGACGTCCCCGTTCACCGAGCTCCGCCACCGGCTCGAGCCGGTGGAGGAGCACGGACGCGAGCTCCAGAGCGACGGGATGCCATTCCCGTCGATCCAGATCCGCGACATGTTCGAGGCTGCGGTCCGCAGCGGTTCCGTCGAGGACGCGACCGCGATCGTGAAGCGCGCGGAGATGCTCCTGGCCCGGGCCGCCCGGGACTGGGTCTGGGTTCGGGAGCTCCTCCAACGGGTGGACGAGCTCCGGTCGATCGCGGAGACGATCGGGGTCGACCTTGCGCTCGTCGATTCGCGCGTCGGGAACCCGCGCGAGCAGCTGATGTCCGAGCCGCTGAGCGTTGGGTCGCTCCAGAAGACGGCGGCCGGGGCCACGCTCGCGCTCGCGGTCCTCAGCGACGCGGTGCCGAAGTTCTGCGTGCACGAGGCGGAGGCGCTGGGCGTCTCCATCCGCCGGGCGCGCGACCGGGGAGAGGAGGTCGCGGACGCGGTCGCCTCGTTCTCCCGACTCCTCCGCTCCCTTCAGGAGGACGACCTGCCCCTGGCCGCGGAGCGCCTTTCAGAGACGCGCCGGGTCGTGGCCCGCATCCCCCGCGCTCCCGCCATCCCGACCCTTTCCACCGAGGAGGAGGACGAGATCCTGCTCGAGGCCCGGAACCTGGCCCGCCACCTGCACCGCATCAAGGGCCGCGCGCGGGACGCGACCACGGCGGCCCGGTTGATGACCCAGGTCCGGCACGCCTTGAGCGAAGAGCGCCGGACGGGGTCGCCCGAGGAGGAGATCGAGGCGCTCTGGAGCGAGGTGGACCGGCTGACCCGCGAGAAGAAGCTCGCAGGCGCGGGACCGGCTCTTGCGGGGGCGGCCCGGCCGGGCGAGGAGGAACCCGGAGCCGAGGGGGAGGCGTACGACGACCTCGGGGAGGAGGCGGGCGAGGCCGGCGCGGTCCCGGAACCCAGACCCACCCTCACCGTCGAGGAGGAGCCCGCACCACTTCCCCCCGAACCCGAGGTCCCTCCGGTCGTCGAACCCGCACCCGCGGAAGCGGGTCCACCCGCTCCGAGGACCCCCGAGGAGATCGCGGAGGCGCGGTCCTCGGCCCGGGTCGCGTTCTACGCCGCCTACGTTCCCCCCGACCCGGCGCCGCACCGGGAGGAGAGGGAGGAGCGGGAGGAATCGACCACCCCCGGGGGGGCGCCCGTCCGCCGTGGCCGCTCCCGTCACCGTCAGGACGCCCGTTAGTAGACCGCCGACGAAACTGCTTTATACGTTCCGCAAGTGGCTTATACCACTTGCCGCGGGAACCGGCCCGATCGACATCGAGAACGGTTGGTACTGTGGTCGCGTTCACACCGTCCGGTTTTATCACGGCCCGTGCCAGTGGCCCCGATGTCGTGACCGAAGGGACCCGGGTCTCCGACGTGAAGGGGGTTCTCCGCGGGAGGATAGTCCGTGTCTTTGGCCCGGTCGCCCGGCCCTACTACAGCATTCGCCCGCTCCGGGTCCCTCCTCCGGCGGAAGGCGCGGCCCTCCTGGGTGCTGGGCTCGTCCTCGAGTAAGCCGATGAAGGAAGCACCGAAACCCCCGCCCGAAGCCCCACCGACCGCGGAGGCCGCCGCCAAGCCCTCGGGCGACCTCGTCGTGTCGACCCGGTGCACGAGCTGCGGCTCCTCCCACCTCACGCGCGACTACGAGCGCTGAGAGGTCGTCTGTGACGAATGCGGCCTCGTGCTCGAGGAGTCGATGATCGACCAGGGCCCGGACTGGAGGGCGTTCGACGCGGAACAGGGGGAGAAGCGCGCCCGGACCGGCGCCCCTTCCACTCTTACGATCCACGACAAGGGTCTGTCCACCGAGATCGGATGGAAGAACCGCGACCCGTACGGAAAGTCGATCCCCACCCGCAACCGGGCCCAGCTCTATCGACTGCGGAAATGGCAGCGCCGGATCCGCGTCTCCAACGCCACCGAGCGCAACCTCGCGTTCGCCCTCGCCGAGCTCGACCGGGTCGCCTCCGGGATGGCCCTTCCGAGGAACGTCCGCGAGACCGCGGCGATGATCTACCGAAAGGCCGTCGGCCGCAACCTGATCCGGGGCCGTTCGATCGAGGGCGTCGTCGCGGCGTCGCTTTACGGAAGCTGCCGCCAGTGCAACGTTCCCCGCACGCTCGACGAGATCGCCTCGAAGTCCCGCATCGGGCGTAAGGAGATCGGCCGGACGTACCGGTTCATGACCCGCGAACTCCACCTCAGGCTCATGCCGACGCGGCCGCAGGACTACATCCAGCGGTTCTGCTCCGAGCTCAAGCTGAAGGGCGAGATCCAGTCGCGCGCCAACGAGATCCTCAAGGAGGCAACCGACCGGGAGCTCACGAGCGGCCGCGGCCCGACCGGTGTCGCGGCGGCCGCGATCTACATCTCGAGCGTCCAGTGCGGGGAGCGGCGCACGCAGCGCGAGGTCGCCGAAGTGGCGGGCGTCACCGAGGTCACGATCCGGAACCGCTACAAGGAGCTCACCGAGAAGCTCAACCTGCGCGTCATCCTCTGAACGTGTCGCGCCCACTTCCCATCGCCGTCCTCGTTTCCGGAGAGGGGACGACCCTCGAGGGGATCGCCGAACAGGTCAGCGGGGGTCACTTGCCGGCCCGCATCGCGCTCGTGGTCTCCGACCGGGCCCACGTCCCTGCGATCGAGCGCGCCCGGCGCCGCGGGCTCCCGACCCTCGTCCTCCCCTCGAAGGGCGTGGACCCGGGCGTCTGGTCCCGGCGTCTGACCGAGGAGCTGGACGCGCAAGGGGTCGAGCTCGTCGTCCTTGCCGGTTTCCTGACGATCCTGCCCCCCGCCTGGGTCGATCGGTGGCAGGGTCGGGCGATCAACCTCCACCCGTCCCTCCTTCCCCTCCACGGCGGCACCGGCCTCTACGGCACCCGGGTCCACCGCGCCGTGCTCGCGGCCGGCGACCGGGAGACCGGGGCTACGGTCCACCTCGTCACGAGCGATGTCGACCGCGGGCCGACCATCGCCCAGGAACGTCTCCCGGTGCTCCCCGGAGAGACCCCGGACTCGTTGCGGGCCCGGCTCCACCCGATCGAGGTCGCCCTGCTCGCGTCCACGATCCATCGGTTCTCCGACGGCTCGCTCCCGCTCCCCTACCCCACGCACGACGCCACCGCCCCCGGACGCCGCGAGGGCCCGGACGCGGGCGGCTGAGCCGCCCGGGGGCAGACGCCCCGTCAGCCTAGGAGCTCGGCGAGGGGAACCAGCTTCTTTGGCAGGTCCACCGTGACACGGTGGCGCGTCGACTTCGGGGGGAACGGCCGGCCCTCCGTGGATCGGCGGATCACCTCGGCCTTAGCCATCGGGCTCCCGCCGCGCCAGTGCTCGACGTGGATGACGTCGCTTTCGTAGTCGAACACCCAGGCGGGGATCCACTTCGCGCCCAGACGCCGGAGCGCCTCGACGCGGTGGTGGCCGTTCAGGATCACCCACGAGTCCCGCGAGACCCAGATCGGGTCGGCGAAGACCCCGGCCCTGCGGATCTCGGCCTCGAGGAGGTCGACCTTGTGCGAGTTGAACCGCTCGTGCCGGCGGAGCCGGTCGATCGGTACCAGCGCGTACTCGAACGGGGTCACGCGGCGGTCCCCTCCTTCGCCTCCGCGATCGCCCGACGAACGTAGACCGCGACCATCCTCCGGCGGTAGTCGGGCAGGAGGAACGTGTTGTGGACCGGCCGGACGCTCCGTCCGATCTCCTCCGCGAGCGAGCGGATGCGGGCGTCGTCGAGACGCTGGCCGACCAGCGGCTCCGTCAGTTCGTCGAACCGCCTCGGACGCGGCTCCGCTCCTCCGACCGCCACGCGCAGCTCCTCGACGCGCTCGTCGCTCCATCGTCCGGCGACGGCGACCCCCAGCTCGGGGAAGTCGTAGGCGGGCCGCACCCTCAGCTTCTTGTAGCGTCCTTTACGGCCCCGGGCCGAGGGCGGGAGATGGACCGCGACCAGGAGCTCGCCCGGTCCGAGCGTGAGCCGACGGATACCGTCCCCCTTCGCGTCGTAGAGGTCGGCCAGCGGCACCCGGCGCCGACCCGAAGGCCCGGCGATCTCGACCGCCGCGTCCACGACCATGAGCGCGGGGGCGAGGTCGCCCGAGTGCGTCGCGTAGCAGACCTCCTTCTGCGGAACGACGTGGCACCGGTCGCCGTCCGCCTTCAGGCAGAAGCCGAGGCTCGCCCTCCAGAAGTAGCTCTGGTTGAAGAAGAAGCACCGCGTCTCGAGGAGCAGGTTGCCGCCGACCGTCCCGCTCGCGCGCACGAGAGGGGTCGCGACCTCCCGGACCGCGTCCGCGACCGACGGCCACGCGGCGAGCCACGCCGGGTCCCGCTCGAGGTCGGAGAGGCGCGCCATCGCTCCGAGGCGGTCCGCGGAGAACCCGCGAAGCTCCGCGACGTCCTCGAGGGCGACGACGTGCGGCTTGAGGTTGATGTGCATCTTGTAGTTCGGCAGCAGGTCCGTCCCGCCCGCGAGATAGTCGAACCGCCCGGCCAGCGAGCCAGCCAGGCGGACGGTCTCCTCGACGGAGGTCGGCCGGTGCAGTTCGAACGGGTCGAGATGCACGGTCTACGACCCCTTCCAGTGGCGCCCTTCCTTGGCCCGGAGGTCGAGCGCCCGCAGTACACGGTCCGGGGTGATCGGGAGCTCGGTGAAGCGGCACCCGATCGCGTCGTAGAGCGCGTTGCCCACAGCGGGGAGTGTCGCGATCAGCGGCCCCTCACCGGCCTCCTTCGCCCCGAACGGCCCCTCGGGGTCGTCGTCCCCGACGAGGAGGACCTCCACCTCGGGCATCTGCTGCGGGGCGGGCACCTTGTACTCCAGCAGCGACGGGTTGAACAGGCGCGAACCGCGGTAGTTCATCGACTCGCCCATCACCTGGCCGAGCCCCATGTGGATCGACCCTTCGATCTGGCCCTCGACCGCGAGCCGGTTGAGCGCACGACCGCAGTCGAACGCCGCCCAGACTTTCTCCACGGCGAACGCTCCGGTCTCGACATCGACGTCCACCTCGGCCACGTACGCCGAGAACGAGTACGCCGGGGCCGTACCGGCGCGAGCTCCCTTGAACGAACCGCCCATCGCCGGGGACCGATACGACCCCGACGCCGTGAGGGCCCCGGTCGACTCCATGGCCTTGTGCAGAGCTTCCAGGAACGGGACGCCGACGTCCGGCGCACCCCGGCACTGGATCCGCTCGTGCGCCACCTCGAGCTCCTCGGGCGCCAGACCGAGCAGGGTGGAGGCGCCCGTGACCACCTTGCCACGGAGCTCCTCGGCCGCGGCCCGGGCGGCGTTGCCCATCATGAACGTGACCCGGCTCGAGTACGACCCGAGGTCGATCGGGCTGACGTCCGAGTCGACCCGTTGCACGTGGACCCGCTCGAGGTCGACCCCGAGGACCTCGGCCACGATCACGGCGAGCAGCGTGTTGGACCCTTGGCCGATATCCGCCTGCATCGAGTGGACCGCGATCCCGCCGTCCATGTCGACCTTGAGGTGCACGGTCGACTGCGGCATCTTCGGCGAGAAGTGGATCGGGCTGTTCGACCCGGAGATGTAGAACCCGCAGCCGAGCCCGACCCCGTGGCCGAACGGGAGCTTGCGGAACTTCGAGTCCCAGCCGCTCCGCTCGCGGGCCGCGGCCAGGCACTTCAGGAACGAGGTCGACGTGATGCGGAACTCGTTGATCGTCCGCGAGTTCGGGGGGATGGCGTTGCGCGCGCGCAGGTCGAACGGGTCGATCCCCGTCTCCTCCGCGATCCGGTCGAGAGCGACCTCGATCGAATACCGGATGTTCGTCCCGCCGTGCGCCCGCATCGCGCCGGACGGGGGTTTCGTCGTGTACACACGCCGCCCACGGTACCGGAAGTTCGGGACGCGGTACGGGCCCATGGCCAGGACGCCGTTGTAGTAGGTCGTTACCGTCCCGAACGAGCTCCAGGCCCCGCCGTCGATGACCGCCTCGATGTCGTAGGCGGTGATGTGGCCTTCCGCGTCCACCGCGACCCGCACGTCGTTCTGGGTCGGGTGGCGCCCGTGGTTCGTGAAGAACACGTCCTCCCGGTCGAGCAGCATTCGGACCGGGCGACCGGTCTCGAGCGAAAGGGCCGCGCAGACGATCTCGTGGGGCAACGGGTCGGACTTCCCGCCGAACCCGCCGCCGACCTCGGGTTTGATCACGCGGATGCGGTGCATCGGGATCCCCAGGACCTCCGAGAGCGAGCGGTGCAGGTAGTGAGGGACCTGCGTCGCGCTCCAGACCGCGAGCCGTCCGTCGGGGCTGGACTCCGCTACCGTGACGAGGGGCTCCGTGAAGGCGTGAGTGACCCCGGCGAACGTCCCGCGCACGCGGGCTGTGTGCGCGGCGTGCGCGAACGCCGCGTCCACGTCGCCGAAATGCTGGACGACCTCCTTCTGGATGTTCGTTCCGTTGAGACCGCGAGCGTGGATCGGCTCGGCCACGTTCGCGAGGCCGGAGTTCGGGTCCGAGTACTCGGGCAGCGGCTCCGCATCGAACCGGATCAGGGAAAGCGCCTCCTCGGCCGTCCTCTCGTCGCGCGCGGCGACCGCCGCGATGATGTCGCCGATGTACCGGGCCTTGTCCACCGCGATTGCGGTCTCGTCGTGCGTGATCGGCAGGACCCCGAACGGGATCGGGTATCGCTCCCCCGTCAGCACCGCGTAGACCCCGGGCAACGCCCGCGCCGCCGTTACATCGATCGAGCGCAGCCGGGCGTGCGGCCAGGGGCTTCGCAGGAGGCGGCCGATAAGCTCGCCCGGCCGATGGATGTCGTCGGTGTACTCGGCCCGGCCCGTGACCTTCAGGGGACCCTCGACGTATGGGATCCGCGTGCCGATGAGGCGGTACGGCCCGGACGGGGAGGACGCCATCAGCCCCCGCCCCGCGACGCCGCCTCGATCGCCTCGACGATCTTGATGTAGCCCGTGCACCGGCAGAGATTCCCCGAGATGGCCTGCTCGATCTCGTCCCGCGTGGGACGCGGTCTCTCCTCGAGAAGAGCGGTCGCCGTCATGATGAACCCGGGCGTGCAGAATCCGCACTGCGTCGCTCCGTGGTCAACGAACGCCTTCTGCACCCGCGAGAGGCCTTGAGGGGGGGTCAGCCCCTCGATCGTCGTGACCGCCCGCCCGTCCGCCAACCGCGCGAGCGTGAGGCAGCTCAACGTCGGTCGTCCGTCCACGAGGACCGTGCAGCACCCGCACGTTCCGAGGTCGCAGCCGCGCTTCGTGCCGGTGAGGTGGAGATCGTCCCGGAGAAGGTCCAACAGGATTCGAGTGTCCTCGCAGGGGACCTCTTCCGGGTGTCCGTTGAGGCGGAACCTAAGCTGCCTGTCGGCCGGCATCACCCTCCACGGGCGCTCTTCGTGCGGCACGCGAGGGAGTACGTAAGCTCGGGGGGTGGAGGTCGCGGATCACTTCCCCGACCACACTGACGGCGATCTCGGCGGGGCTCTCGGCCCCGATCTTGACCCCGACCGGCGATCGCACCCGGCGGAGGGCTTCTCGGGAGACGCCCGCCTCCCGCAGGCGCCCGAACATGTGCTCGCGCTTCGCTGCGCTCGCGATCAGACCGATCACGTTCGGGAACCGGTCCAGCGCTTCCCTGAGGACCGCGAGGTCCTTCAGCGCGTCGTAGCCGAGGAGGTAGAGGTGGGTGAACTCGGTAGGCTCGAATGTCTCGAAGAGGTGGCCGGGAGCCACGACCTCAAGGCGGTCCGCCTCGGGAAACCTGTCGCGGCCAACATAATCCGGCCGGTCGTCGGCCACGGAGTAGTCGTACTCGAGGGACGGCAGGAGACGGGCGACGGCCTCCGAAACGTGGCCGCCCCCCCACAGGAGCAGGTTCGGACGGGCGGCGACGTACTCGAGCGCGATGTCGACCGAGCCTCCGCAGAGGCTGGGGAGTCCGCCCTTCTTCCAGGACGCCAGGTCGAAGTGGACCAGGTCGCCCGCGTGGCGCTCGAGCGCGACCCCCGCGAGACGCTTCACCTCCTCTTCCAGCGCGGCCCCTCCCACGGTCCCGAGCGTGGTGCCGTCCGAGCGGACGATCATCGAAGCGCCCAGCTTGCCGGGAACCGAGCCCGTGGCCCGGACCACCGTCGCCCGAACGAACGGCTGGTGATGCTCGAGGAGTCGGACGGCCTCCCTCGCCGTCCGTCGATTCATCGGACCTCTCCGCGCTCCCGAAAGGCATCCAGCGAGGCGCGGTAGCTCTCGGGAGTGTCGACGTTGGCGACCACCCCGGGATCGTCGACCGGCACGCGGCGCACCTGGGGGCCGTACTCGGGCAGCAGGGCGCGGATCGGGGCATCCGAGCGAAGCTCGAACAGGTTGCTCCTCATCGACGATCGCCATAGGACGGGGTGGCCCCCGCGGCCCTCGAACGTCGGAATGAACCAGACGCCGAGCAGGTCCGTGTCCCGAACGGAGAGCAGGGCATCGACCGTCCTCGGAGCGACGAACGAGTGATCGACCGGCCAGAACAGCACGTCCCGGTCCTCCGGGATCGCCTCGAGGCCAGCCTGTACCGACGCGGTCCTGCCCTCGCGCCAGCGCTCGGCCACGACCACCGAAACGTCGAGCCCCCGGAGCTCGTGGGCAATCGGAACGTGGTGGGCTCCCGCGACCACGACGACCGGATCGAACCCATCCACGAGACAGATCTCGGCAAGCCGGCGGACCGCGCTCCGATCGCCCGTCGACAGTAGCGCCTTCGGGTATCCGCCGAGCCGGCTGGATTCCCCGCCGCTCAGGATCAGCGCAGCGGTGCTCATCGTCCGCGCCCCACTCGCACTCGGCACCGAGCCGGCAGGGCACCCCGGCTCAAGCGTCCGGCCCGCACCCCTCCCGTCGACCCGCGCGGGCCGCCAGACGACCGTTCGAATGTCCGTGAGCGAGGGCGCCGCCGCACCGTTCCTTGAACACCGTCGCGGGCTTTAGCCCTTCCAGCGCCCGCCGGGGACTCGCCTCGCCGACGCCCGAAACCCCTTCCCCGGCACCTACGGCAGCCGACCCCACCCACACTGACCCGGCCCGTTCGGGGGGGCCGAACTCGGGGGAGCCCTGGCCCCATGGGCACCCGTCGAACGGCTCCGCCGAGAGAGCTTCCGCTCTCATGTTAAATACCTCGGCCGGGTGGGCGCGCCGCCCGATGACCCACCCGAACGACGTTCCAACTTCCGCCCTCCTGCCGAAGCTGGCGGCCGAGCTGAAGAGCCGTAGCGCGGTGGCCCCGCCCCCCTGGGCGGACTTCGTCAAGACGGGAGTCCACAAGGAGCGGTCGCCGGAGCACGAGGACTGGTGGTACCTCCGCAGCGCCTCCGTCCTCCGGAAGATCTACCTCAAGGGAAGCATCGGAGTCGCGCGCCTCAGCAACGAATACGGGGGCAAGCGGGACCGGGGCAGCGCCCCCTACCACGCTCGCTCCGGATCCCGCTCCATCGCCCGTGAGATCGTTCAGCAACTCGAGAAATCCGGACTGGTTCAGCGGTACAAGACCCAGGGTCGCCGGCTGAGCCCCGAAGGCCAGAAGCTCTTGGACACCGTCAGCCGGGACATCCTGAAAGCGCTCGTGGTGGAGCGGCCCGCACTCGCCAAGTACTTGTAGGGCTCCTTGTGGAAAAAGGGGTGTCGAACGGATGGCCTACTCCGAGGACGCCGAGCTCGCGGAGCTCCGTCGGCGTCGGACCCGTCAGATCCAGGAGATGCAGGTCTCCGAGAACATGAACGCCCAGGCCGCGTACGCGCAGCAGGAGTCCGAGGCACAGCGGCGGGAGGCGGAACGGGCCGAGATCCTGCGCCGCATCCTCACGCCCGACGCTCGGGAACGGCTCGGGCGGATCCGGCTGGCGAAGCCCGAGGTGGCCTCGGCGGTCGAGCAGCAGCTGGTGGCGCTCGCCGCGAGCGGTCGTATCCAGCGGCCGATAGACGATCCTACCCTGCGGGCGCTCCTCGAGCGGATCGCCCCGGAACGACGCGAGATCAAGATCACGAGGCGGTAGGTAGGTAGGTTGTCGAATGGCGAATCGTAGAAAGAGCCACGCGCGGAAAGTGCGCCTCTTCCGCATGGTGAAACGGAACCGCCGGGTCCCGGCGTGGGTGATCCAACGGACCAGCCGCCGTGTCGTCCGCCACCCGAAGCGCCGCTCTTGGCACCGCGGGCACCTGCACAAGTAGGAGGAACGGACGATGGCGAAGAAGGAGACCGAGCGCAACATCGAGGAGCTCGAGCGCGAGTACACCATTCCGCTCCGCGCTAGCCGCCATCAGCCCTCGCGTCGCCGGCGCGCCGGGCACGCCCTCCTCACCGTCCGACGGTTCGTCGTGCGCCACATGAAGGGCAAGTCGGAGAATGTCTGGATCGACCCCCGCCTCAACGAGCTGATCTGGGAGCGAGGGATCCAGAGCATTCCCAGCAAGGTCCGGGTCAAGGCAATCCGGTTCGAGGACGGCCTGATCGAGGTCGACCTCCTCGAGACCGAATAGACCTGAATCGGGGGCCCTCTCGCGTGCCGGTAGGTCGCACGCTCTTCGGCGGAAGCCCCTATCTCGGCGTCTTCGTGCGGGTGGGGGAAAGCGCCGCGGTCGCCCCGCCCTCCGTCTCGCCGGTTCTGGAGCGCGAGATCGAGCGCGTCCTGGGGATCCCGACGGTCCGCACCACCGTGGACGACAGCGAGGTCGTCGGCGCCCTGATCGCGGGGAACTCGAACGGCTGGGTCGTGGGCGATGCCCTCGATTCCCTGGAGCGAAAGGCCTTGGAGAGAGTGGCCCGAGTCACGATTGTGCGCCACCGATTGAACGCGATGGGGAACAACGTCCTCGCGAACGACTCGGGGGCGATCGTCCACCCCGAGTTCTCGAACGAGGTCGTCGCGGCGATCGGCCGGGCGCTGGGCGTTCCCGTGGACCGGGGGACCGTCGCCGGGCTCGCCACCGTGGGCAAGGCGGGGATCGCCACGAACAAGGGCGTCGTCCTCCACCCGAAGGCGACCGAGGGCGAAGCGGCGAAGATCCACGAGTTCCTGAAGGTCCCGGTGCACCGCTCGAGCGCGAACTTCGGCGTCCCGATCGTGGGCGCCTGCCTGATCGCGAACTCACGCGGCGTGCTGGTGGGCCGCCCCACCACACCCGTCGAGGTCGTCCACATCCAGGACGGGCTCGGGATCCTCGACTGACCCGACCAGGGTCTCTGCCAAAGGACCGCAGGACCCCGTCAGGGACGGGACCCTGCCGGTCCGCGTTCGAGCGCGGACCGGCTCAGGTGCCGCGCTTTCGCCTGAAGTATCGGACGGAATACCCTGCGATACGGTTTGCAAGCTTCTTGTGGGTCACGGTCATCTTGCCGTCGACCACGACGCCGAGGTCCGTGAGCTCGAGGACCTTTTGCTTGTTGTGGGCGAAATCTGCGCCAAACTCGGCCGGGTAGTGCCGGATAAGTTCGATCGCGACACGCTTGATGTACGTTTGGCGGATGTTGCCCATGCGGGCGAGCGCGACCCGGGCGTGGGTTATAACCGTTGCCGCGCCCACGAGGTCGAACGGGGTTGCCGGCGTCCGTGCCGGGAGGGCGGAGGGTCGCTGCCCGAACGCCCCCTTCCGGGAACGTAGGACCGTCAGTACGCCGGGTGGAGCGCGTCGTTCCGGGGAAGCGGCGGGGGCCAGGGGAGCGGGTCGATGAACGCCGGTTCCTGAGGAACGGTCTCGATGCGGTAGAGGACACCGGTTCCCTTGAGCGCGGTGTGGATCTTCGTGATGCGGGAGTGGAACTCCTCTTCCGTCTTCCACTCGAACGCCAGGTCGTGGGGTCCGATGATTCACGAGAGCCCCGCCAGGTCCGAGAGCCGCTTCGAGATCTCGAGAGGCGGGAGGGTTTCGGGCGTGAAGTAGAGGTCAACGTAGCCGTGCATGGGAAAGGGGAGCGGGAAAGCGCGCGGCGACGGGACGGCTTTCTTGAACCGGCTGTTCCGGCAGACCGGAGCTGAGGACGTTGGCTGAGCCCGTCGGATGCGAGGCCGAGATGGGCCGAACCGTGGACGGGAGCGCGGTTCGGGCGCCCCAGGTCCCTGCCCTGAAAAAAACGGCGCAGGTCCCGTGACGCCAACCCCCCGAGCGGGCGTCGGCCCGGCTATACGACCGTCCGATTGGACGGAAGTCACAAATACCCTCTCGGGGGTAAAATACCCCGTGGACCGCTGGAGGCCCGGCCGGGGTTACGCCCGGAACTGACCACGGGGCGCTAGCCCCCGGGACGCGGACCGATACTTGATGCAACAGCTGAGCGCCCCGGTTAGTGCGTCCGCCGTACGCGAACGCAACGTTCTCCTCCTTGACCTCTCGAAGAGCATGCTCGCGCCGCTGCCGGACCCCCAGGGGTCCCGGGGCGAACGCCAGAAGATCGAGGTGGCCCGCACGGCGGTCTACCGGATCCTCCACGAGGGGGCCCGGTCGGGGACCTCGTTCGGACTCGTCACGTTCACCGACGCGGTCCGTGTGGCCGTCCCCCTCGGAACCATCGAAGCCGACCACCTCGCGTACATCGAGAATCTCATCTCCCTCCTCACCCCCAACGGCCGCTCCGCGATCTGGGATGCGATCGGGGTCGGCGCCGACCTGCTGCGGACCGGGGACCAGAGCGTCCAGGGCAACCTGGTTCTCGTGACCGACGGCTGGGACAACGCCTCCGTGCGGTTCGGGGTCCGCGACCCGCCCGGGGCCGCCCTGCGGCCCGGGGTCACCGACCTGGTGACACACCTCCTCCCGGAGCACTCCGAGGTCAACCTTCGCATCATCGGCATCGGCGAGGGGAGCGAGCGGGACAAGGGGGTCGACGGCGGGCGGATGAACGCGTTCCTTGGGCAGCTCACCAGTCGCGCCCGGGCGCTGGGAATCGCCGGCACGTTCGCATTCCAGGAGGTCCGCACCGGCTCAGAGCTGTTCGCCCAGATGGTCCAGGCGTTCCTGGACATCGGCTACGGCGACGACCAGGCCCTGGAGGACCTTCACCCTGAAGAACTCGCCCAACGGGCCGCGACGGCCGCCAAGGCCCTCAAGGCTCCCGAGCAGCACGATACTGTCACCCGGCTCAAGAGCGAACGGCCAGCCGCGCCAACGCCCGGCGCACCTGCGCCCGCGGCAAACACCGAGATGGAGGTCGGCCTCCTGGCCACTACAGGCGGCGCTCCCGCCTATCTCCGCGACCGATACGGCCCGCTCGGAGAGGTGGTCGAGGCCTACATCGGTGGCCAGTACGACCTCGCGCTACGCTTGCTGACCTCGGGAGCTCGGTCGCTCCCGCCGGTCAGCCGAATGTACTGGGAAGCGCGCGTGCAGTTCGCCCGCGGTGCTGCGGCAGACGCCGCCCGAGCCCTGCTCGGGGCCTGGGCCGAGGCCGAGAAGCTTTCGCCGGCGAGCCAGGGCCCGATCCTCCGTCGCCTCGCGCTCCTCCAGGCAAGGATCCAGAACGACAAGGAGACCGAGACGCTCGTCCGGTTCCTCGACGACTCGGAGCAACGTCTGAGCGGCGCCAAGCCGGCGGTCCGGGAGCGGCTTCAGGACCTGTTCGGGCGCCTGATGGAGCTCCGGGGCACCTACCAGCTCACCCGGATGGCGGGGGCCGGAGACGTTCAGGACGCCGCGCTGAAGCACGAGGCCGCCGTCGAGGACGTGTTCAGCCGCCTCCAGGATGCGCGGTTGGAGTTCGCCGCGGCCGATCCGGCGATCGAGGGGGCCCTTGACTTCATTGAAATATGTCTCGCGGAGATGAGGTAGGGGCATCAGATGCCGGAAGTCAAGGTCACGACCAGGACCCGGCGAAGCGCGGGCGCCCGCCACGAGCCGAAGACGCCGGCCGGCGAATCCGCCCGTATAGCGGTGGTCGGGATCCCCGCCTCGGGGAAGACGACGTACTTCCGATTCCTTTCCGGACACTTCGGGCTGAACCTTCCGATCCTGTTCGTTCCCCCTCGCGCGGACGGCGGTACGATCCCGATCTACGGCGACCTCGAGAACGACGTCGCGCTCGAGGAGACCACGTACGAGACGACCGACCCAACGGACCCTGAGGGCAGCCTCGAGACCACTACCCGCTACTACGTCAACCGGCCGATGGAGGACCGACGGAAGCTCTGGGTCGAGCTTTCCGCGGGCCGGGAGGACCAGGGGGTCCTTACGAAGTACCCGCTGCCCACGAAATTCAACCAGTTCGTGGATATGCGCATGCGCTTCCGCTACGGCGCTCCCGAGGCGGCCTCCGGATCCCGGCCGCTCGAGCTCGAGACGATAGACGAGGCCGGAGGGATCATCGCCGACTACTTCACCTACGACCGTCTCTGGCTCACCACGCCTCAGGGCGAGGTGAGCGACAAGACCTGCCGGGTGATCCCCCACTTCGACACTTGGCGCCCCGACCGCCAGGACCTCTGGCGGAGAGGGCTCACGCTGCTCGGGCGGTTCGTCCACGGAGCGGACGCGATCATCCTCCTCCTCTCGCCTGCACTCACGTCCCTCCGCGACCAGGCGCAGCAGATCAACCTCGCCCGCGGTGTGTTCCGATTCGTCCGTGAGCGCAAGATCCCCCTCGTGATCGCCATCTCGAAGGCAGACAAGCTGAAGGAGTTCTACGCCGAGATCGAGCAGTCGGTCCGGGAGAGGACGTACCAGAGCCAGTTCGACCCGGTCGACTTCCTCCTCCGGCGTGACGGCGCGGGAATGGGCACGATCCTGGTGGCTCAGGAGGGCCGCGGCATCTCCACCAAGGAGGACGTGTTCCTGATCTCGAGCGCCGTGTCGACCGGCGAGGGCCACCCGATGTTCGTCGGCGAGGGCGGACAGGCGGCGTCCGACGTCGGCACCCCGACGCTCGGGGTACCGATAATGGTCAACACCACCCTGCCGCTCGCCCGGGCGTGCGAGCGGATCTTCTCGAAGCGGGCGACCGAGGGAGGGTGATGGCGGCCGACGACGTCGGCGTCGCTCGAAAGGTCACGCCGATCGCCTCGGTCTGGTGCCGCCAGGTCGACAACGAGGCGGAGAGCCCGGGCTACACGGCGATACCGGACGAGTTCCCGGGCCGTCGGGAGACCCTTGAGACGATCCGCATCGTCGGGAACCTGACGATCAACGTTGCGGACACGCACGACTACTGGGACCCCGCGCCCACCCAGTCGCTCTCGTTCTACCCGAACCTGTTCCTCTATCCCGCGGCCAGCGGTCGCTACACCTGCGTCGGCAGGATGTTCCTCTCGACCGAGGACCGCCCGCGCCTCGGGATGAAGACGCTCGTCTTCTCCACGGCCGAGCTGTTCGAGACCGCGGACTTCGGCGGCACGATCATCCGGGCCCACGCGACCATGGACGGGCGCGCGGCCGTCCGGCGGCCCGCCGTTCAGCCCGACCCCTCGGTCTATCAGATCGTGGGCGAGGGGTTCCTCTTCCACCGCGGGTCCACCGAGCCGGTGGTCGTGGTCGCGAGCGACCAGTGGGAGGCGGTCTGCGGTGCGGTCCTCCAGGTGCTGCGCGCGATGCCCTCGTCGCTCGTCGCCCTGGGGGCGTTCCTCGTCTTCCCGTACTTCCTGCCGGCCTCGAAGGTCGACATGCACGAGTTCGCGGAGCAGCTGCCCCTCGCCCTCGCCGTGATGCGGGTGCCGCGTTCCGAGGCCGCGGGCGAGCGTCACGAGAAGCGCATCAAGGGCTGGGCCGACCTGCCGGTGACCCTGCGGGACCTCACGCGCCCCCTTCCGACCAGCCGGACCCGGGAAACGCTGCCGCTCATCCTTCAGTACGTCCGTGACGACGCCGAGCAGAAGAGCCTCGAGGTCTCCCGTCGGGTGGACCTGGTCGAGTTCCCCCGCATGGGGGGCTCCCTGAACGACGCGGAACGTCAGACGGGTCACGACCACCGCAAGGAGATGTGGCGGATCGGAACCGCGATGGAGACGGCCGCGCTGCTTCTCAGCAAACCGAGGGGGCGCTCCCTTCCGGTCTCGAACGAGACCGCGAAACGGGCGAACAAGTACCTCGAAGCGAAGCCGGGGGAGAGCCCGATCCTCGTCCCGCCGGTCGAGGTCGTCGCTGCGGCGACAGCTCCGCCGGAACCGACGACCCCGTCTGCTCCTGCTTCGGACGTCCCGTCCTCCTCGGCCTCGTCCGTCGCGACCGCGTTGCCGGCGTGGCTGAGGGCGCCTCCCGCGATCGGCCCGGGCCCGGGGGCTACCCCCGGCGTGCCCGTCTCGACGAGCGACGACCCCTCGATCCGCACCGCCGCAGCGCCGTCGGCCGTCGCGCCGTCTCCGGGAGTCGCACCCGCCGCGGCACCCGCACCGAGCCCACTTCCTCTGGCTGCAGAGTCCCCGGCGAGCGCACCGGCTTCCGCGCCCAGCCCCGCCGGCCGCTCCGCCTCCCCTTCTCCGACGCCGCCCTCTCCTCCGAGCGCGGCCGCAGCGTCTCGACCTTCCACGCTCCCCTCTCGCCCTCCGGGGCCGTTGCGCGTCGTGCCCGAGCCCGCCGCTCCTCGACCGGCAACGCCTCCGTCGCTCGACATCGCGCTGGTGGACGACCGCGTCTCTCGCGCCGTGCGCGAGGCCGAGGGGCGCTGGAACCAGACGCTCGATGCGCGCGTTCGGGAGGCGACAGAGGCTGCGTCCCGCACGGCCGTTGCGTCCCGGTCCGAACTGGACGCCCGACTCGCTACCCTCGACGCCCGCCTCAAGGAAACGGCCGACGCGTCGACTCGCGCTGTCCTCGCCTCGCGCACCGACGTCGAAGCTCGACTCACCTCCGTAGACGCCCGCACGAAGGACGCGGCGGAATCCTCGGCCCGAGCGCTCGTTGCCTCCCGAGCGGACCTCGAGGCGCGCCTCACCGCGATCGACGCTCGCACCAAGGAAGCCGCGGAGCTCACGGCCGCTTCGATCGTCGCGTCTAGGGCGGACCTCGAGGCACGGGTCACTGCGGTGGACACGCGCTCGAAGCAGTCCGTGGAGGTCACCTCAGCCTCACTGGTCGCGGCCCGCGCCGACCTCGAGGCACGCCTCGCCGGGATCGACGCGCGCGCGAAGGAAACGGCGGAGACCTCGGCCCGGACGGCACTTACAGCGCGCTCCGAGGTCGAGGCCCGCCTCAGGGCAGTCGAGGCCGTGGCCGACGCCAACACCGATGCATTGAAGGCCCTCCCTCCGCCCGTGGCCGCGCCGACCGGTCCGGTGGTGCTCGGTCCCGAGCTCGAGGAGAGGATCTCGGAAGCCGTCCGCGTCTCGTCCGAGGGGTGGGCGGAGCGGTTCCGCCGCGACCTCAAGGACGCCGCAGACCAGATCTCGGCGCAGTCCGCGAGCGCGGAAGAGGAGCTGCGCGCCGCGCTGGTGGCCCAGCTCGACCTCGAGATCCTGGAGGCCAAGGAGCAGGGAACCGCGCTCCGGGAGGAGATCGAAGGCCGGGTCCGTGCCATCCTTCAGGAGCACCTTGACGAGGCGGGGCAACGCACCGCCAGGGACCTCCGTGACTCGGAGCAGCGGCTAGGGCTGCTGGTCGAGGGCCGGACGAAGGACACCGAGACCCGGTTCACCACCTCCCTGGCCACACACGCCGACCGCCTCTCTGCGCTGACCGAATCGCGGCTCGCGGAGGACGAGCGACGCATGGCGCTGGAGCAGGAGGCCCGCATCACGGAGATCTCCGAGGCCCAGAACGCGGCTGTCGCCGGCCTCCAGGTCAGGATGCAGTCGTTCATCGAGCAACGGATCCGCGAGGACCAGGCGCGGGCCGAGGAGAAGTACGTCGAGCTTCTGGCTCGGCTGAAAGCCGACCTCGAGCAGAATCTGGAGCACTCGCTCACCTCTCCGAACTTCGACGCGTCGATGCGGGAACGCCTCACCCGGATCGTCGAGGCGAAGAACGTCGAGCAGCGCAAGACGTTCGCCCTTGCGATCGCGACGGCCGAGGAGCGGGTCCAGCAGCAGGGGACCGAGGCACTGACGCGCCTCGAGGAGGTCGAGACCAAGATCGACCAGAAAGAAGCGGACCTCGCCCGGGTCGAGCAGGGCGTCCGCGCCGAGCTCGACGATCTCGAGCGGCGCCTGATGGTGGTGAACGAGCACGTCCTGCCGGTCGTGCGCGAGACCTGGCTCAAGGTCTCCCAGGGCAACGTCGCGAACCAGGAGAAGGAGCTGGATGCACGGTTCAACGACCTACGGGCGGAGTTCGACCAGGAGCTTCGTCGCCTCGAGGGGGACTCCCTCCAGCGGTCCGCGGAACTTCGCGATCGGCTCGAGGCGTCCGTCGCGACCCACGGCCGGATCTGGCTCAGCCTTCTCCGACAGCTTTCGCCGGGAGGCGGCCTCCCACCTCCCGCCTTCCCTTCCTCTCACCGACAACCCCGGCGAGCCTCGCGGGGAGGCGTGGCGCCGTCTCCGCCCCCGGAGGATCGGGGACTCTCCGACCCGATGTACCCGTACCCCGCCGACCCCCCCAACCCGATGGACCCGGAACCCGCGGGGTCCGCGGACCCGGCGGTCCGGGACCTGCGCCGTCGGCCCCGACGCACCTAGCCGGGCGACCGGGCCGGGGCCGGGTAACGATAAGCGGGCCGCCGAGGTACGGAGACTGCCGTGCCTCCCGAGGACGACCATCGTCATTGCAAGGTCTGCGGCCGGGTCTGTGGCCCGGGCGCGGAGACGTGCAGCAAGGCGTGCGAGCGGACGCGGGAGGACCGGGCGAGGGCCCGAAGGAACTACACCCTTCTCCTCTACGGGTCGATCGCGCTCCTCGCGATCGTCTTCCTGACCCGGCTTTTCTAGTGGGAAGGGCCCATGCCGCGGTTCCGCCACGTCGTCCTCGGCGGGACGTTCGACCGGTTCCACGCGGGGCACGAGGCCCTCCTCGCGACCGCGTTCCGCGTCGGCGCCCGGGTCTCGGTCGGGATCACCTCCGACCGCTTCCTGGCGGCACATCCAAAGCCGTCGGCCGCGGGGATCCAACCGTACACCACGCGCGCACGGGCCGTACGTCGGTGGGTCTCCCTCCGCTTCCCCGGACGCATCTGGGCCGTCGTGGCGATCAACGATGGGATCGGCGGGGCCGCGGCCGAGGGCGTGGACGCTCTGGTCGTATCCCGCGAGACGATCTCGGGAGGGCGGGCCGTCAACGCCGAACGGAGACGCCTCGGTCGGGCGGCCGTTCCGCTCGTGGTGGTGCCGCTGGTCCTCGCGGAGGACCTGCGGCCCGTCAGCTCGCGTCGCATCCGGGCCGGAGAGATCGACGCCCGCGGCCGGCGTCGGGTTCGGCTGTCGATCGGTCTGGGAGTGGAGGACGACCGTGACCGTGCCGTCGCAATCCGCGCGATCCGTCGTGCGATCCCCCGCAGCACGGTGACCTCCGAGCCGGGCCCGGCGCGCCTCCCGTCGACGTCGTCCGCGAGGGCCAAGGCGCTCGCGACGGGCGCCCTGCGGGACCACGACCTATCGGTCGGCGTCGCTCGGAGGTCTCCCCGCGGCTGGGCGCTGGTAGAGCGCTCACGGGAAATCGTCCTCTCCCCCCGGGAACTCGCCACGACCGGCTCGGCTGCGCTCGGGCGGGCCGTCGAGGCCCTGGTCCGCCCCGCTCGAGCGAAACGCCTTTGAGACTCGGAGCCCGTTCCTCGTCGGATGGAGACGTACCTGCGGGTCACCTTCGATAGCGAGGGGGGAAAGCCGTCCGCCGTCGCCGACCGGCTCCTCGCCTTCGGGTTCCGCCCGACGCACGGGAACTACGACTTCGTGTACGACTGGCGAGGCGGGGCGACCCGCGACCAGATCCTCGACCTTTCGGACGAGCTCACCCGCCAACTGCGCGGGTTCCGGGTCCTCCTCGAGGTCGAGACCGTCTGATACGGCCGGGACCCGGTCCGGCCGCCTCGGCGACGCCGTCCCGCCAAGGGCTCCCGGTAGACGTTTTATCGCGTGCCCGGCTCCTCGGGCCCTGGTGCAGAAGTACCCGGTCCGGACACGCAACCGCGGGAATCTTGCCCCCGAGGCCCTCGCGAGGATCCTCCGCACGCACTTCGAGTCCGTAACGGTCGACGGAGCGTCCGTCTCGGCGTCCTACGGGGCGATCGAGCGGCTGACGGTGCGGGCCGAGGGCCGCGATCTGAGCGTGGAGGTCAGCATGAACCCGAAGGTCCTGGACGAAGTGGCTCGCGAGACGATCGCGCGCTACAATCGGTTCCTGGAGGAGACGACCGGGTTCTCGACGAAGGAGCGGGCGAAGCGCCTGCGTAAGTCTGCGACCGCCGCTCCGGCCGGTGACTAGTTGATGGGGGGCAGGACAGGCCCCCTGCCGGGTTCCGGCGGGACGGAGCTCGACCGGCTTCGGAGCACGGTCTCCGCGTACTTCCCGGTCTACGAGACCCAGATCGGCCCCCAATCTCTCCTCCTCGCCGTCCACACCGACCGCGCCACGCTCGAGGGGAAGTTCGACCGGCTTCGCGTCGAGCTCTGGAACCAGGGGTACGTTCCGTTCCTCCGACATTCGGGCGGGGAGGAGTTCATCGAGGTCGTCCGGCGCCCCAAGCTTGGCGCCCGCCGCCCATGGACGAACCTGGCGCTCCTCGGAGGGACATTCGCCACGACCGTCCTCGCCGGGGCGCTTATCTGGCTCACCTACACCGGTCAGCTCTCGCTGACCGTCACCGACTTTGGCTACGGAGCGCTCTATTTCGCCGCCCCGGTGATGGCGATCCTCGGGATCCACGAGTTCGCCCACTACTGGGTCGCTCGGCGGCGCCACCTGGATGCCTCGTTCCCCTACTTCCTGCCGGTGCCACCTCCGATCCCGTTCGGGACGTTCGGCGCGTTCGTGAGCATCCGGTCACCGTTTCCCGACCGGAAGACGCTGTTCGACGTCGGCGCGGCCGGGCCGCTCGCGGGCTTCGCGGCGGCGATCCCGGTCGCGCTCGCTGGCCTCTACGTCTCCATCCATTCGCCGTTGGTACCGGCGAGCTACTGCGGCATCACGGTCCTCGGCCAGAGCTACGGGAACCTGTTCATCGGGTCCTCGTTCTTCTGGAGCTTCCTTACCTACTTCTTCCCGCCCGGGATCGCGTCCCTCCACCACCCTCTGGCGCTCGCCGGGTGGGTCGGGGTTCTGGTCACGGCGATCAATCTCCTCCCCGCGGGCTCGCTCGACGGCGGGCACATCTTCCGCGCGCTTCTCGGCGACCGCTCCCGGTTCGTGAGTTACAGCGCGGCCATCCTCCTGTTCGGCCTCGGCTTCTTCTACACCGGATGGCTGATCTTCGCCGTCCTGGTCCTCTTCCTCGGGTTGCGACACCCGGCCCCGCTCAACGACCTCACGCCCCTCGACACGAAGCGGTACGTCGTCGGTGGGCTCGTAGCGGCCATCCTGGTCGCGGGGTTCGTGGTCGTACCTCTCGCCGAGCCCTGGGCGGTGGGCCTCGCGGGCCAGCCGGTCGGCTACCCGCACAGCCTCCCACCGGGAGCGGCGGTGGCCGCGAACTTCTCCGCCCTCGTGGAAAACCAGAACCCGATAGCCCATGCGTACGATCTCTCGGTCAGCGTCTCTACCGTTGAGGTCAACGGCTCGGGAGGTCACACCGTGAACCTGACCGGGGCTGCGCTCGCGAATTGGAGCCAGAACGCCACCTGGACGTTCGTGTTGCCGGCCGGTGTCACAGCCGGCCCGTTCACCGGGAACGCGGGCAGCGTGTCGGACCCGGATTCGTTCGCCGTCAACGCTTCCTCCAGCCTCCCGGTCCTCGTGAAGTTCTCCGACACCCAGCCCGCGCTCATGATCGAGGTCACGCTGTCCGCGAACACGGTCTGCGCCCCGAGCGGCCAGGGTGGCGCTCAGGTCAGGCTGACGGCGACGTTCACCGCGACGTCCCTCTAGTCCGGCCGCCGATACACCCGGAACTCCCGGGTGAGGCTACGGTGCACCCGCACCGGCACCGCCAGGGTCTCCCGCCATGGAGCCCCTAGCGGTTCGAACACCGGTGGGACGACCACGACCACCCAGCCTCCGGGCACCACCCGTTCCGCCCACCGGGGAACGACCCGCCGCCAGACCGAGCGAGCCTCCTCCCCGCCGGTGGCCGACGCCCGGCCGTAGGGCGGGTCCGTGAGCAGCGCCTCGAACGTCGCGTCCGGTGATCGGAACTCCACCTCGCCCGCGTCCCCCTCGACGATCTCGGACGCCTCGACCCCGAGGTGGGAAAGGTTCCGCAAGGCACCACGGACCATCCCGGGGTCCCGGTCGATGCCGTAGACGTGGGCCCCCAGGAGGCCCGACTCCGCGAGGAGGGCGCCCGTCCCCAGGAACGGGTCAACGACCCGGTCCCCGGCGTGCACCCGGGCGAGGTTGGCGGCCGCACGAGCGAGCCGCGTCGGCAACGAGATCGGACGCTGGAACGGCAATCGGGGCATCGCGCGCTGGGCCATCTCCTTGCGGTCCACGGCCGCGGCCTCGAGGAGCAGCGCCGTTCCTCCGTCCGCGCGGGTCGCGATCCAGTACCGTCGCTCCGGCTGCTCGAGGTCGATCGCCCCTCCCGCGGCCCGATACGCGCGTCCCGCGTCGCGCACGGACGCGTTGCTCGACCCCTCCGAGCTACCGACCCGACGGAAGACGGCGCGGGCTCCCCCTTCGCCCTCCAGCGCCGCCGCCGCGACCGCCGCCTCCCCTGCCCTCACGACCGTCAGGCACCGGCGTGCCAGGGCCACTCTGCGTGCGAGCGAGAGGACGGCCTTCCGATCCGGCAGGAGTACCGGGAACAGGCCGGGAAAGGTCGTAGTTCCGGCCGGCGTCGGACCTCCGCCCAGTGCCTCTGCCGCCGCGAGCGCCTCGGCCCTGGCGAGCGCGGGAGACTCTCCGGACAGCTCCACGTACCCGACGATCATGCTACGGCTCGCGGGCCCAGGCGGCAAGTCGTTCTCGGATGCGCGCCGTGTGCGAGCCCTCCCAGTAGAGGTGGTCGCACGCGGAACACCCGTATACCGCCAGGCCCGACGACAGTCGGTCCCGGGGCAGCCCGGCCTCCCGCGCGGGATTGGACCCGAGCCGGTACGGGGAGAGGCGACCGTTGCATTCGGAGCACCGGTCGAACCGGACCTCGGCGGGGACCTCCGGCCACACCTTCCGCACGGCCCGGAACTGTTCGGAGATCTCGGTGCTGTCGAGCAGGAGGACCCGCCGGGCCCGCTGGGCGAGAGCGCGATCCCGGGTCAGGATCACCCGGTCCTCCGCCCGAGCCTTCTCGATCACCTGGTCGTCCGTGAGCCCGCGCACATACTCGGTGTCGCACCCGACGAAGCGTAGGTACCGCGCAAGCCTCCCGACCATCTCGTCCGCGAGCCATCGGGGAGGGGTCATTCGCCGAACCGGGAGCCGCTCCCGATAACCCTTTAGGACCTTATAGGCGGGGCCGCCTCACGGCGGTAGAACGGCAATGACACGGCTTTTCGGGACCAACGGGCTCCGCGAGGTCGTCGGCGAGGCGCTCACTGCCCCTTTCGTGACGCGCGTCGCCGCGGCGATCGCCTCGTTCGTTCCTGCCCCCGCGACGATCGCGGTCGGCCGGGACGGGCGGACGTCGAGCCCGGCGTTCGCCCGCATCGTGAGCTCGACGCTCGTGCTCGCGGGCCATCGCGTGGTCGACCTCGGGATGCTCGCGACACCCGCGATCCAGTACAACGTTCCTCGTGTCGGCGCCCGGATGGGCGTGATCGTCACGGCGTCCCACAACCCCCCCGAGTTCAACGGGATCAAGTGCATCGGTGCCGACGGCCTCGAGGTTCCACGGGAGACCGAGGAGGCGATCGAGGCCGCGGTGGACCGAGGCGCGAATCCTGCAGCCCCGTTCTCCCGGATCGGCTCCGTGAGGGCCGACTACGCGGGCGGTGACCGGTACCTCGACGGCATCGTAGGTCTTGTCGATCGGTCCCGCATCGAAGCGCGACGGTTCACGATCGCCCTCGACTGTGGCAACGGCGCCTCCATCCCGACCAGCCCCGAGCTCCTGCGCCGGCTCGGGTGTCGGACGATCACCCTGAACGCCCAGGTCGACGGCACGTTCCCCGGACATCTATCCGAACCCAACGAATCGGCGCTCGCCGACCTATGCCGAGTCGTGCCCGCTGTGGGCGCGGACCTCGGCGCCGCGCACGACGGCGACGCGGACAGAGCCGTCTTCGTGGACGCCTCGGGGCGGTACGTACCGGGGGAGCAGATGCTCGCGCTCCTCGCCCGGGACGCCGTGGAACGACATCGCGGCGGCACGGTCGTCGTGCCCGTTGCTGCCTCTCAGGCGGTTGAGGACATCGTTAAGCCCCTCGGCGGGGTGGTCGTTTACACCCGCGTCGGCTCGCCGTCCATCACGCGCGAGATGCAGACGCGCAAGGCCGTCTTCGGCGGCGAGGACAACGGCGGCCTGGTCTTCCCCGCGTTCCAGCTCGCCCGCGACGGGGCGATGGCGGTCGCCGCGACCCTCGACCTGCTCGCGCGGACCGGGCGCCCGCTCGCGGACCTCCTCCGCGAGATCCCTCGCTACACTCTGGTGAAGGAGAAGCTGGCCTGCCCGGCCGAGTTCCGGGACCGGGTCCTCGTGCGGGTCACGGAATCGATGGGGTCGACCGCGGAGCGGGTGGTCACGACCGATGGCCTCAAGGCGTACTTCGAGGGAGGATGGGTGCTCCTTCGCCCGTCGGGGACCGAGCCGATCTTCCGCATCTCCGCGGAGGCGAAGGAACCCGCGCGCGCCCGCGCCCTCGCGGACCTCGGCCTCGAGCGCGTCCGACGCGCCCTCACCGAGCTCGGGGCCCCACCGTAGGGCGCAGTCCGACCTGGCCGGGCCGGTATCACTTCACGAACGGTCCGAACACCAGCAGCGCGAAGAGTAGGAGCACGAACACGACCAGCGTGATCCCGGCCATCGTGCGCTCGCCCCCGCGCTCGAAGTAGTAGAATCCGGCGACCACGCGAACGATCGGGGTGGCGACGAGCACGAGGATGCCCAGCGTGAGGAACGCCTCGGGGGAGCCGTGGGCGAGCCCGCGGGTCAAGCCGGAGAACGTGAGGAAGCTGGCGATCGGGTTCGAGGAGAGGATCTCTCCTGAGGTCACGCCCGGGTGGACGGCGACGTAGGCAGCGATCCCTCCCACGAGGAGGACGAGCGCCGCGATGAGCCCTGTGCGAAGGCTGAGGACGATGTTTCGGTACGCCTGGGGTGGAAGGCGATCGTCCCGTGCTACCGGCGGCGCAGGAGTCCCTTCCGGCCCACTCATGGCAGTCCGAACCCCCGAAGGATCGTCTCGATGGCGAGGACACCGATCACCGGGACCGCGATGTAGCGGACCGTCCGGTTCTTCAATCCCGGCAGGATCGTGGCGCCGAGGTAGGCTCCCAACGCGGTTCCCATCGCGGCCGGGGCGGCCACGAACGGGTTGACGTAGCCGGCGGCGAGCAGCACGCCCGCGCCCGCGGCCGCGGTGACGCCCATCATGAAGTTGCTCGTCGCGGTAGAGATCTTCATCGGAAGTCGGAGGTAGTGGTCGAGCGCCGTGACCTTGAACACGCCAGCGCCGATCCCGAACATCCCCGAAACGACCCCTGCCCCGAACATCACCCCGAGCGCAGGCGTGGTCCGCGCGGCGACGTACCCCACCTCCTTTCCGGTCCCTTGGTCGTAGTACGACCCGTAGAGACCCAGCTTCCGGGACCGGCGGTCCGGAACCACTCCCTGCGGCAGCTCCTCGTGTCGACGGCTCCAGCTTCCGGGAATGATCGCGAGGAAGACGATGCCGAGCGCGACCAGCAGCGCGTCGTTGAGGTTCGCATGGACGAGGAGGACGGTAACGGTTGCGCCGAGGATGGCGCCCGGGACGGTCGCGATCTCGAAGAACATCCCGATCCGGAGGTCGGTCAGCCGGTCCCGGACGTACGCCGAGCCGGTCGTCGAGGAAGTGGCGAGGATCGTGATCAGCCCGGCGCCCGCGGCGACGGGGAACGACGCACCGAACCCGATGATGAGGACCGGGATCACTACCACGGCTCCTCCCAGCCCCGTGAGCGAGCCCACCAGGCCGGCCAGGATCCCCGTCAACCCTAGAAGGAGCAGGAACAGGGTGAGGTCCACGTCTCGCCGTATCCTCGGGGCGGGAAAAGGCCGGCGACGCGTTCGACGGGCACTGCGCGTGGGTCAAGGTTGAAGGCCCCGCGCATCCTCACGCTGGGGGAGAGGCTCACCCGTGCAACCGCGAGGGGACCGAACTGCGTTCGGCGGACCGGGGATCGAGCCGCGCTGGTCGCACAGCAACAAGGACGGCGTCGGGACCGCCTACTCGGCGGACTCACGCCTGTGGTACACCCTCTGGCGCGGGACGGTGACCGAGGTCTACTACCCGAGGATCGACCGTCCGCAGCTGCGCGACCTAGAGTTTCTGTTCACCGATGGCGGGACCCTGTTCCACGAGGAGAAGCGCCACCTGGTGGCCACGACCGAACGGTCCCACGATCACGCGCTCGGGTTCACGGTCCGGTCGGAGGCGCCCGAGGGTCGCTATCGGCTCACGAAGTGGCTGATCGGCGACCCGCACCAACCGTGCCTCCTCGTGCGCGCGCGGTTGGAGATCCTCGACCGACGGCTCGTCGGGAAACTCAGGCTCTTCGCGCTCGTCGCTCCGCACTTGGAGGTCGGTGGCTGGGGCAATCATGCGACCGTCTACAACATCCTCGGTCGGAGCCTCCTTGCGGCCGAGAAGGGAGGGACGGCGCTCGCCGTCGGATGCACGTCGCCGTTCGTCCGGACCTCCGTCGGATACGTGGGGGCGAGCGACGGATGGACCGACATCTCCCAGCATGGCTCGATGGCGTGGGAGTTCGATCGTGCCCCCGACGGCAACGTGGCGCTGACCGGGGAGATCCCCCTGGAGGAGGTCTCCGAGTTCACCCTGGGCCTCGCTTTTGGGGACTCGATCCAGTCAGCAGCGACCACCCTCTATCAGTCGCTCACGACCCCGTTCGAGCTGCATCAGCGCCGATTCCTGGAGCAGTGGAACCGCACCGCGACCCACCAGCTTCCGCTCTCTGGCGCGTCGCGCGACCGGGGAAAGCTCTACCGCTCCAGCTGCGCCACCCTGCTCGCCCACGAGGACAAGCTCTTCCCCGGGGCATTCATCGCGTCTCTCTCGATCCCGTGGGGCGCGTCCCGGACGGACGTCGACCGAGGGGGCTACCACCTCGTGTGGACCCGGGACATGGCGCATTCGGCGATGGGTCTCCTCGCGTCCGGTTCCGAAGAGACCGCCCTGCGCGCCCTGGTCTATCTTGCGACCCAGCAGCGCGTGGACGGTGGGTTCCCGCAGAACTTCTGGGTCGACGGGACCCCATACTGGCAGGGGATCCAGCTCGACGAGGTCGCACTGCCGATCCTGCTCGCCGCGAAGCTCAAAGAGTCGCGGACCCCGCCGCGGTTCGATTCCGAGCCGATGGTGCTGAAGGGCGCCCGGTTCCTGATCGAGAACGGCCCGGCGACCCAGCAAGATCGCTGGGAGGAGGTCGGCGGCTACTCTCCCTCGACCCTCGCGACGAGCATCGCGGCGCTGACGGTCGCCTCAGGGTTCGCCCGCGCCCGGGGAGACGTGGCCACCGCCGAGTTCGTCCAGGCGTACGCCGACTTCCTCGACGCGCACGTTGAGCGGTGGACGGTCACCTCGAAGGGCACGCTCGTGAAAGCGATCCCACGGCACTACGTTCGGATCCGCCCCGCATCCATGGGCGCCGTCGTTCCGGACGAGGGCCCCGACCTCGGACTCGTCCGGCTGCCGAACGTTCCCCCGGGGACCTCTCCCGATTTTCCGGCGAGCGATATCGTGGACGCGGGATTCCTCGATCTCGTACGCTACGGGGTGCGTGCCCTGGACGACCCTACCGTGACGGATTCGGTGCGCGTGGTGGACCGGGTCCTCCGGGTCGAGACACCGTTCGGGCCTGCCTGGCGTCGGTTCAACCATGACGGGTACGGCCAACGGGACGACGGCGGCCCGTACGCGGACTGGGGGCAGGGACGCGCCTGGCCCGTCCTGACCGGCGAACGCGGTCACTACGAGCTCGCGGCGGGACGCGACACCGGACCGTATCTCGAGGCGATGGAGCGGTTCGCGACACCGACCGGCCTTCTCACCGAGCAGGTGTGGGACGCGCCGAACCTCCCAGAGCTCCATCTGGAGCTGGGCCGGCCGACCGAGGCGGCGATGCCGCTCGCGTGGGCCCACGCGGAGTACGTGGAGCTCCTGCGATCGGTGTCGGACGGGGCCGTATTCGACCGGGTGCCGGCCGTCGCGGAGCGATACCTCGCCCGGAACCGTCACCGGACGACCCTGGAGTTCTGGAAGTTCAACCGCCAGCCGGCAACGATCCCGTCGGGTTCTCCGCTGAGGGTCGTTGCGGGGGCTCCGTTCCGTCTGCGGGTGAGCGAGGACGACTGGCGGACCCCCGTGACGATGGACTCCCAGCCCACCGGGATCGGGCTCCATTTCGTCGACCTGGCCCCGTTGGCCCGGGTGGGTCGGTCCTGGAGGTTCACGTTCTATTGGCCGGCGGCCGACCGGTGGGAGGGGCGGGACTTCTCCGTCACCGCGGCGAACGACCCAGGGCTCACTCCACCCTGAACCAGCGGGACGAGACGAACCAGCCGATCGTGCTCATCGCCGCCGCAAAGACGAACATGTAGCCAAGGAGCGTCCAGTCGATCGTTCCGTGGAGCAGGAGGTTGCGACCGAACGTCGCGGAGTACGAGATCGGGTTGTAGGTGGAGATCACCTTCATCCACTCGGGGAACGAGCTCGAGGGGTAGAGCGCGGCGCTCGAGAACATCAGCGGCATGGTGATGAAGTTCGCGACGACCCCCGGCGTCTGCCAGTCGGTAGAGGAGGCCGTGATGGCCAGGAACATCGACGAGAAGCCGACGGCGATGAACAGCAACGCGAGGACCCAGACCGCCCATTCGAGGGGCGTGAGGTCGAAGGGGACGCCGAAGGCGGTCGCCGCGGCGATCATCACGGGGATCTGCACGAGCCCGCGCGTGGCGGACCCGAACGCCTTCGCGAGGAAGACCAACCCCTTCGACGTGGGGGTGATCAGGATCCGCTTCATGAAACCGAACCGCTTGTCCTGGATCGTGCTCATCGACCCGAACATCCCGACCGAGAGCATTGAGGTGGAGAGCACACCGGGAAGCAGGAATTCGATGTAGTTCGATGTCCCGAGGACCGGGGCGAGGAGCGAGGAGAACCCTCCGAACCCCGACCCGAAGAACGCGAGCCACATGAACGGCTGGACCACGGTGATGAGGAGGACGAACGGGTTCCGGAACGTCCGGAGGATCTCGCGGACGTAGAGGCCCCAGAACTGGCTCCTCATCGGCGGGACCTCGCCATTTGCATGTAGAACTTCCGGATGTCCCGCATCGGCTCCTCTTGGCCGATCCTACGTCCGGTCAGGTCGAGGAAGACCGTCTCGAGGCTGGGCTTCTCGACGTTGATGCGCCGGATACGGTCCCCGGGGATCGTCGCGAGGAGCCGCGGAAGGAACGTCTCGGACGAAGCGACACGGATCATCCAGTCGTTGCCCTGGGCCCGGACCTCCTGCACCCCCGGCAGCGCCCGGAGCATGGCCGAGTCGAGCGTGCCCGAGGCCTCGAGCTGGACGATGTCCCCCTTGACCCGCGCCTTGAGTTCGGACGGGGTCCCCTCTACGATAATCTTGCCGAGGTCAATGATCGCGATCCGGTCGCAGAGAGCGTCGGCCTCCTCGATGTAGTGGATGGTCAGGAGGACCGTGACACCGAACTCCTT
>Ga0116216_10000146_pt1 | contig 64458 bp, 59 predicted proteins | sample Sb_taG_11_FD_89696 | JGI IMG/M metagenome (GOLD analysis project Ga0116216, IMG submission 89696) | Peat soil microbial communities from Weissenstadt, Germany - Sb_50d_3_AS metaG | ecosystem: Environmental > Terrestrial > Soil > Wetlands > Peat | place: Germany: Weissenstadt | collected 2010-09-21 | reverse complement strand
AGGCGCCAAGTCCCGGTAGATGACAGCGAAGGCCTCGTCGTCGCCCGCCCTGGCCCGCGCCAACACCGCGGAAAATTCCACTCCGATCACGGCGTTGCCGCCCTGACCCCCACCCGCGCAATCTACGCCCCGGTCCTGTCACTGTCCGCGCGGCACACGGGCCGCTGGCACGGTTCCGTGCGGTGGCCATGGGCACGGCGCCACGACCGCCTTCTAACCTTCCGCGGGAAAGCGGACGAGCGTGAGGTAGGACGGCAGTATGAGCGAAACGATGGGGCTCGGCCAGGCGGAGGCGGTGGCGCGGGACCGCACCCTTTCCCTGTTCGGCCAGACCATGGCCTACGTGGCCGCCACCGTAGGGTTCTTCGCCCTCGGCGCCTATGCCGGTCGGCACCTCTCCGAGACGGCCGGCTGGATCAGCTTCATCGTGGCCTTCGTGTGCCTGATGGCCATGAACTTCACCGCTCGGCGGTCGATCCCGCTCACATCCCTGCTCCTCGCCGCCTTCGGATTCCTGATCGGGCTGGCCTTGGGGCCGCTCCTCTACTACTACGCGACCACAGATCCCGCCGTGCTCTGGCAGGCCGGAGGGGCCACGGCGCTGTTCATCGCCGGCTTCGGGGCTGCCGGCTACGCCATCCGCCGGGACCTAACGGCCCTGGCCCGAATCGCCTTCTTCGCCCTGCTGGCCCTGATCGTCTTCGGGATCGTGCTCATCTTCGTCCACATCCCCCAGGGCACGCTCATCTACGCGGTGCTCGGCCTTGTCATCTTCGCCGCTATCACCATGTTCGACTTCCAGCGGCTCCGGCGCTCGAAGAACATCGCCTCGGCTCCGTTGATGGCGGCATCGATCTTCCTCGACATCCTGAATGTGTTCTTGTTCTTCCTCCGTATCTTTGGCGGTGGCGGCAGGTAGGCGTCGGGGCCCAAGAGACAGAAGGGTCGCGGATCAGGCCAGTTGGAAAACCGTGATCTTGCCTATCCCCTGACCACCAGCTCGGCCCTACTCGCACCGACGTGGCTAGGACAGACGCGACGCAAACGGACTCCATGGACGGAGCTGCGCGCTCTCTCAAGGTGGAGACACCGGTTCAAACCCGTTGGGGCTGTGGCATAGCCTTGACCCCATTCACTGGCCCATCGGGCGAGTCTGGTCGGGGCCGACCGGAGCACTGATCTCGTCCAGACCAACGGAACCCCCTCTTCTGGGGGCTGATCACCGTCTGAAAGGCGAAAGGGGAGGGCACCGTGAGAACGTTCGCCGACGACTACGCCGAGATCAGCAACTTGGTCGCCCGGTACTGCCTCCTGCTGGATCTCGATGACGTCGACCAGTGGCTCGAGCTGTTCGTTCCCGATGCCACCTACCAGGTCTACGGACGCACCTTCGAGGGTCACGACGGGCTCCGGCGCATGATGTCCGGCGCTCCTGGTGGGCTGCATCTAGGCGGGCCACCAGTGGTGAACCGCATCGAGGGCGACCAGGCTCGCACGCAGCAGAACCTGCTGTTCATCGAGCGGACCAGTGGGGAGATGCGAAAGGCGGTCTACGAGGACGAGCTCGTGCGGACTGCCGACGGCTGGCGGATCGCTTCGCGACGTTGCCGATTCATCGTCGCCGAGGGGCTGGCCGACCGGCCGGCGAACTAGTCAGAGGCGACCCTCGGGATCGTCGTGCCGCAGCCGGCGGGGTTCAGTGGAGGGTGAGGCGGCGGGCGTTCTCGACCATGATCTTCCGCTGATCCTCGAGCGAGAACGAGTCGACATTGGCGAAGAAGTCTCTCGGCTGAGCGAGGCCCTCGGCGTGCGGCCAGTCCGACCCGAAGAGGATCCGCTCGATTGGCAGGTACCTGGCCAGGTCGGCGACGCTGTCCTCGACAAAGGGCGCCACCCAGCAGTGCTCGATGAACTGGTCGACCGGGTCGGATTCGAACAGGCCCGGGTTCTGGCCATGCAGCATCTGCAGGGTGTGCAGGCACCGAGGCACCCAGTCGGCGCCGTTCTCGATGTAGGCGACCCGCAGCCGAGGAAATCGCTCAAAGAGCCTGTGCGCGACCAAGACGGTCGCGAAGTCCTCGATCAGCCGGTGCTTCATGAGCTGCGCCACCAGTGATGCCGCTTGCCGTGCCGCGTCGCCTTCGGCTCTGTCATCTGACCCATCCGAAAGGCTCCAGGTCCGGGCGATGTCATCGGCAACGTCCGTATAGCCGTCCTCGAACCCGGCGTGAGTGGTCACCACGATCCCCGCTTCTTCTGCCCGGGCCCAGAACGGGTCGAAGGTCCGGTCCGCCGGGGAACGCAGACCATCGGCGGTGAAAACCGGCCCGTTGCGGATCGTCACGATCCGAGCCCCGTGGTCCAGGCACCATTCGAGCTCCTCGACCGCCCGGCCGACGTCGGAGAGGGTGAGGAACGGCACCGCGAAGATTCGGTTCCGGTAGGCGAAGCCCCAGTCCTCCTCAAGCCAACGGTTGAAAGCCCGCAGGATCTCGATGGACGCCTCGATATCGGGCTGCATGGGCCCCTCCATGCAGACGCCCTGGGAGGGGAACAGCCATGCCGCTTCGACCCCCTGGACGTCCATGCAGGCAAGGCGGGCGTCACGGTTGAACCATTCAGGGTGGGCCGAGGGATCCTCGCAGGCGAGCTCGTTGCCGACCCGCTCCTTGCTGGACCTGCCGCTGAAGTAGTCGTAGAGGGCGCCGGGGCGGGGACGCGGGTGAACGTCGCCCGGACCCGGGATGATCGGATGGGCCCGCTCACCGAAGAAGTAGTACGGCTTGCCGTCGATCATCCTCAGCACGACGCCCCGGTCGGCGAAGGCCGGGTCACGATGACGTGTGAAGGAGTCGCTGACTTCCCAGTAGTGGTTGTCCGCGTCGAAGACGGTGGGGATCTCGTTCGTGGTGGTGGTCATGGCCTCCTCCTCAATCCGTGCCGTGGCGCAGGAGCTTGCCCGGTGTGGCACCGGTGCACTCCCCGTCGACGAAGGTCGTGACCCCGTTCACGATGAAGCGGTCGTACCCGACCGCCTTCTGGATGAGCCGCCACTCCCCGGCCGGGTAGTCCCACACCCGCTCCTGTGGTGTGCTGTCGACCGTGTCAGGGTCGTAGACGATGACGTCGGCCGGCGCACCCTCGGCGAGGAAACCGCGTCCTTTGAGTCCGGCCGCCACCGCCGGGTAATAAGAAAGCCGCCAGTGGGCCTCCTCGAGCGACATGATCTCGTGCTCGCGGACCCAGTAGCCCAGGAGCTCAGTGGGGTAACGGGCGGTGGTGACGAATTTCGTGTGGGCGCCGCCGTCGCTCACCCCAGGGAGCGCCACCGGGGAGGTGGCGATCTCCTTCATCGATTCGGGCGGGGTCTCGAGCATCTTGGTGGCGAAACCCACGCGGAGCTGGCCGGCCACGGCGACATCCAAGAAGGCGTCGATCTCGTGCTTGCCCTCGCGAGCGGCCACCTCGCCGACGGTGAAGCCCTCGTAGGTCTCCTTGAGGTCTTGGGCGCCGGGGACGTCGCTCGAGATCCAGTGGATCTTGATCTCGGTGAGGTCGTACCCCGCCCCGAAGAGCCCGCCGCGCTCCTCGTGGACTTCTTTCATCGCATTTCGGCGCACCGGGTCGGCGAACTTGACCAGCTTCTCGTCGACGGTCCCGAGGCAAGCCTCCCTCCAGCACGGCACGGTGTCGGCCAGGTTGTAATCCTCGAGGGTGAACTCCGAGACGAAGTTCGTCGTCAACGCCTGGGCGAAGACCCTGAGGCCTTCCTCCTCGTTCAGGTAGGCGAGTTGCTTCAAGGCGTCTCGATGCGAGTACGCGGCGCCGCCGTGCTGGTTGAGTGCTCCATCGGCGAGCAGGGCGTTCCAGATGATCGGCCTCCCGCTCTCGCGGGCCATCAAGGCGGCCGTTTCGAGTGTCCCGGTGAGCTGGGCCGTCCCCCGGCCAAGGGAGCCCATGGCTCTCGAGAAGGCGACCACCTCGTTCTCCGTCATGCAGTCGGTCACCATGGGTGTGCCGTCGTAATCCAGCTGGACGTTGCCCACCTCGCCGGACACCTGCGCGCTGAACCCGCAGCCTCCGGCCTCCATGCCCTCGACGAGCAGCCGGCACATCTCCTCGAGCTGCTCGTCGGTCACCCGGTATGCCTTGGCGTTGTCGACACCCGCCACGTAGGCGTAGAGGGGCGCCAGTGGGACGAACGACATCACGTTGACGCCCTTTGGAGTCCGCTCGACACTCTCCAGGAACTCGGGGTACGTGACCCAGTCCCAGGGCATCCCGGCGCGCATGGTCTTGAGCGGTACGGCCTCGTTACGTGACACCGTGAGCATTGCTCGATCGCGGTCCTCCGGCCTACACGGGGCAAACCCGAAGCCGCAGTTGCCGATGACCACACTGGTGACGCCGTGCCAGCCCGACATCGTGCACCATGGATCCCAGAACACCTGGCTGTCATAGTGCGTATGCAAATCGACGAAGCCTGGCGCCACGACCTTACGAGAGGCGTCCACTACCTCCCGACCGTCGGTGGCGTCGATGCGGCCGATGCGGTCGACCTTGCCTCCGACGATCCCGATGTCGGCCTTGTAGCGCGGCGTCCGGAGACCGTCGATGACGGTTCCCCCCTTGATGACGAGGTCATAGGTTGACATCTACCCTCCCGTTGTCCGGGTTGTTCTGATGGGGCCTTTTCCGTTGCCGGGGGACGAAACCCCAGCGAGTGTCGGTGTGGGTGACAGCGCACCGTCGATCCAGTCTTGACATGTCTGACGGACGCTGCGCATGTCGGTGACCTCGGCATCGGTCAGCAACAACGCGGCGATCCCGCGCAACAGGCCTGCGAGCACCACCGCGGCAGCTCTCGGGTCCAGGTCAGCCCTGATGGAGCCTTCGCGCTGGCCTTGTTCGATCACCTCCGCCCAGCCCTCGTAGCTTCGGCGGTCGGCCTCGGTCATTCCCTCGACTGATGCGCGCGAAGGAAAAGTGGAGCCCCACATGACGATCAGAGCACGCTGGTCGGCCGTCGGCTGCTCGAACATCTCGAGGTAGCGGTCGGCAGCGAGGCGCACCAGTTCCAACGCTGTCACGTCGTCGCGGCGGCGACCTGCCCGCTCGAGCGACTCGAGCATCGCGGCGCTGATGCGATCCTGAGTGCGCGCCGCCAGTCGGGCGATCAGGGCGTCCTTCGAGCCGAAGTGGTGCGTGGGCAAACCTCGGCTTGCGCCCGCCTTGCTCCCGATGCTCGCCAGCGACGCCCGCTCCACGCCTCGCTCGCCGATGAGCACTGCGGCCGCGTCCAGCAGCGCCTCCTCCGACTTGCTGCGCCTCTCAGCCTGCGTGCGCCCAACTACCTGTTCTGCCATTCCCGCGCATCGTACTTGCTTGTTGGTCGTATAGCAAGAAGTGGAGGAACCTCAGCGCGTCATGGTCTGGAGGAACCCCGCGGCCGAGGCGCGTGCCAGCCGCAGGGCGGCGAGGCGTGGTCGTGATGGGACGCCGACGCCGTCGTCGGGCATGACCAGCGAGCGAGCGACGCCGTCGGGACGGGTTGGACATGTGCTCGAGGTCTTGGCCTTGACGCGGCGAGCTTCGATCTGGTCCACGAGGACCCTCGGCGCTGCAGATCGACGCATTCGAGTGCCCGAGCGGCGCTAACTGGCCGTCGAGGTCCCCGGAATGTCATGTCCGCAGATGGGGTGACTCGACACAGGGACGAAACCATGAGCCTTGGCCTGCAGGAACCACTCGCACGCTTGGGGAAGGTCGTGTCCGAAGATCGTCGAGTAGTTGATGCTCTGAGCGAGGATCCCGTTGCCGTTATAGGACTTCACGTTTCGAAGCGCGTGGATGACGCCCGAACGAGTCGGATTGGGGCCTGCAAGCTCGAGGCCTTTGATCATGAGGTCGGCGCCGAGCCACGACTCGTAGATGTTGAAGTCCGGGAAGTTCGACGGCGAGCGGTGCTGGTACTTCTGAAGAGCGGCGACCATCTGCTCGGTCCCAGTATCCGGGAGCACGGTTGGATGGAACCCCGTAAGGAAGTAGTCCCCCTGCAGATAGTGCCAGGCCGGGGAGTTCACCGTGTCCGATTCGTAGCCGGTCGGGAAGACCAACGCCTTCACCTTGATACCCGCGTTCACGAGCGCTGTGGCGAGGGCGTAATTGGAGTTGTTGTCCATACCCGCGTAGACGGCGTTGACGTGCTTCTGCTTGGCCAGCAGCGAGGCAGTTGTGAAGTCGACGCCGCCGAACGGCACCGACGTATCGAGCACACCTTCTGTACCCCCGGCGTACTTGAAGGAATCCACCGTACCGATGGCGGAACGGGTGGATGATGGTGAGATGCCGTAGCCGTACGAGGCGACCACGGTACCTCCGTGTCCCTTCAAGAATGCTCCGATAGCGGTGTTCACCGGGTACTTGGGGTCGACACTTCCGGTGTCCGAGGCGAACATGTTCGTGTACGGCTGTGTCCCCCACTCGGGTCCGTCGAAGCTCCCACCAGTGACGGGGATGCCCTGCTGGTTCGGCACTTTGGCTGCGGCGAAGAAGAGGGGACTCACCGACACGATCCCGAACGCACCCCTGGAAATGGCGTCTTCGACGGCGGTGGTGACGATGGTCGGGCTCGTCTGGTCGTCGATGATCAGCGGCACGAGCTTGTGGCCGTTGACACCGCCCTCTGCGTTCTGCAGATCGATACGCGCCAGGAACCCCTGGGGCGAGTCAGCGAACTGGGGCCCAGCGGGACCCGTCAGTGAGGAGATCATGGCGATGGTGATCGGCTTCTTGGCCGATGCACCGACCGCCTGACCCGGACCGAACCACAGCCCGCCTCCCATCACCGTCGTGGACAACGCGATCGTGACCACGAATGGCCGAACGTGCCGCTTTCTCATGCTGACTCCCCCCTTGGAGTGAGACATCGACGTCGGATTCAGATCGTCATCGTTTCGTAACGTAACTGCCAAGAGTTGACCCCGCAAGCCGCGATGCCGAATCCATGGGCCCGCCTACCAGGAATGACTCTCTTGACGGCTACACCATACTCTGAAAGCGTAGAACGGTGCTCTACACGATATCTGGAGGCTGGACCGAGTGACCAGCTCCGAAGTTCTCTCCGAGCGTCGCTCGTACGTCGCGGGGCGTTGGGTCGACGGCGAAGAGACGCTGAGCGTCGAGAATCCGGCGGACGAATCGATCGTCACGGAGTTGACGGTGACGCCGTTCGAAGAAATTCGGCGAGCGGTCGCCGAGGCCCGCCGAAGTTTCGACGAGGGAGTCTGGGCCGACCAGCCGGCTCAAGAGCGAGCCGGCGTCCTCCACGCGTTCCTCGACCACCTGGCATCGCTGCATGCACCTTGGGTGGCCACGATGGTCGCCGAAGCCGGCCAACCGACGCTCTTCGCCGAGATGGCGCAGTACGCCTCAGGAATGACGCTGGCTCGCAACACGATCGAGCTCTACCTGTCGCTGCCCGAGGCAGAGGCGAACCCCGTGCCGGTCGACGAGCTCGTGCGTGGTCGGGTGGCGGTCAGCATGCGTAGGTACGAACCGGTTGGTGTCGTGGTCGCCATCACTCCGTACAACGGTGCGGTCATCATGGCCTTCCAGAAATTGATCCCTGCCTTGATGGCGGGGAACTCGGTCATCCTGCGCCCGAGCCCGCTGACCCCCCTCTCGTCGCTGGCATTCGGAGCTGCCGCGGAAGCGGCCGGCCTGCCAGCAGGCGTCCTGAGCGTTGTCGTTGAGCGGGGAGCGGAAGGGGCCGAGCTGCTCACCACCGATCCGGCGGTGGACATGGTCTCGTTCACGGGGTCGACGGCCATCGGCCGCCAGATCCTTGCCCAGGCGGCGCCCACCGTGAAGCGGGTGGCCCTCGAGCTGGGCGGCAAGTCGGTCCAGCTCTACTTCCCAGATGCACTCCACCGTGTAGCTGCTGGCGCGGCCCAGGTCGTGGCGATGACCGCTGGCCAGGCCTGTGTCGCGGCGACCCGGATGCTCGTCCCTGCCGAGCAAAAGGACGAAGTGCTGACCGCGGTGTCATCGGCGTATGGCGCCATCAAGGTCGGTCCACCGAGCGACCCTTCGGCGACGATGGGCCCAGTCATCACCGCCGCCCAGCGGGAACGGTGCGGGGCGATCGTCCGTCGCGCTGAGGAGCACGGCGCCAAGGTCGTTTGCGGGGGCGGGCGCCCGCCAGGTCTCGAACGCGGCTACTACGTGGAGCCGACGGTCCTCGATCTCCCCGACAACTCCAATCCGGCGGCGCAGGAGGAGATCTTCGGTCCGGTCCTGAGCGTGATCGGCTACCGCGACCTGGACGACGCTGTTCGGATCGCCAACGACAGCATCTACGGACTGTCCGGACAGGTGTACGGAGCCGACGTGGCCGCGGCCACCTTGCTGGCCAAGCGCATCCGCAGCGGTGCCGTCAACGTCAACACCTCGCTGTTCAGCGCGTACGCGCCAGCTGGTGGCTACAAGCAGAGTGGCTTGGGTCGGGAACGAGGCGTGGAGGGCATCCGCGCCTTTCAGGAGACGAAACACCTGTGTATCGGTGAACTGCCCGGGTGAGCTCGAAGAAAAGGGGAACGAACATGGCACCAGATCTCGTGCTCGATTGGCTGATCTCGGTCGACGACCACATCCTCGAGCCCCCCAGAGTGTGGGTCGACAGGGTGGCGTCCAAGGATCGGGAGCGGGCACCCCACATGGAGTCCGTCGACGGGATGGACTACTGGGTATACGACGGCAAGCGGTACCCGAGTTCGGGACTGTCTGCCTGTGCCGGGAAGGCGAAGGAGGAATTCTCTCCCGAACCCCTGCCCTACTCCGAGATGCGCCCAGGTTGTTATGACGCTAAGGCGCGCATCGAAGACATGGACCGCGCGGGCATATTGGCGTCGTTGTGCTTCCCCACGATCACCCGCTTCTGCGGACAACTGTTCATGGATGCCAGTGACCGGGAGTTCGGGTTCGAGTGCCTGCAGCACTACAACGACTGGTTGGTCGAGGAGTGGTGCGGGGCGGCTCCGGGTCGGTATATCCCGTTGATGCTGATTCCCATGTGGGACCCGAAGCTTGCCTCGAAGGAGATGGAGCGGATGGCGGCCAGGGGGGTCACCGCCTTCGCGTTCTCGGAGAACCCCGCCCCGATCGGACTACCGACGATCCATGATCCTGGCCGCTACTGGGATCCGGTCATGTCCGCCGCCAACGATCTCGAGATGGTGGCGTCGATGCACGTCGGCTCGTCATCGCAGGTTCCGCAGATTGCTCCGGATTCACCTTTCATGGCGAACCTGGCCTGGGGTGCTATTCGCACATCAGGCGCGATGCTGTCGTGGCTGTTCAGCGGAATGTTCCAGCGCTACCCGAACCTGAAGATCGCTCTCTCGGAGGGGGAGATCGGTTGGATGCCGTACTTCTTGGAGCGGGCGGAGCAGGTGCTGGACAAACAGCGCTACTGGGTGGCGCGGGGGCAGCAGTTCATGGATCACGCCACCACCGACGTCGATCTCGACACTCTGAACATCCGCGAGCTCTTCCATGATCACGTCTTCGGTTGCTTCATCGAGGATCACCACGGCATCGCCAGCATCAACGAGATCGGTGAGGACAACATCATGTGCGAGACGGACTACCCGCATTCCGATTCGACCTGGCCGAACTGCATCACCGGGGTGAAGAAGGTCATCGGTCACCTCTCCCCCGAGACCCAGTACAAGATCCTGCGCGGGAACGCGGAAAGGCTTTACCGGTTCACCCCAGCCGCGCCTCCGGTGGGTGTCGGTGCGTGACACTCCGGACCCCTTGTCCATATCGGTGGACAGGGAGCTGTGTATGGGTAGCGGGGTCTGCATCATGTACGCCGCCAACACGTTTGCCCACGACAACGCGACCAAGGCGGTGGTCGTGGACGTGTCCACGGACTCGGTCGAGAGCATCCAGGCGGCGGTCGAGGCTTGTCCGACAGGTGCCCTGATGCTGGCCGGTACGGAAGGAGTGTGAGGAGACATGCTGCTGGAGGGCAAGGTCGCCATCATCATGGGCGCCGGTTCCGGCGTGGGCCGGGCATCGGCCCTTCGCTTCGCCGAGGAGGGCGCGTCGGTGATCTGCGCCGACATCGACCCCGACCGGGCCAAAGAGACGGTGTCCCTCGTGGAGGCGGCGGGCGGGACAGCTGCGGCCGAACGGTGTGACGTCTCACAGGAGGCAGATGTGGCCGCGGTCGTCGCAAGCGCGGTGGAGCGCTTCGGTCGTTTGGACATCTTGTTCAACAACGTCGGGATCCCGACGCCTCGTCTCGGCATGGTCTTCGAAGACCACAGCGTCGAGGACTTCGATCGGCTCGCTGCTGTCAATTTCCGAGGGGTGTTCCTCGGCTGCAAGCACGCGGTGATCCAGTTCAAACATCAGGGCAATGGCGGCGTCATCTTGAATACCGGTTCAGTCGCTGGTTTGGTCGGATGGGGTGGCACGGTCTACGGGGCGACCAAGGGGGCAGTGCATCAGCTCACGCGAGCAGTAGCGATCGAGGCGGCGCCGTTCGGCATCCGGGTCAACGCGATCTGTCCTGCTGGTATGCCCTTCACCAATTTCATGGCGGCGGGCGGGATGGACATGTCCTATATCGACATCGACGAGATCGCGAAGCACACCGGTTCGATGCATCCATTGGGCGAACCCATCACCGCGGAGGACTGCGCTGAGGCGGCCGTCTACCTCTGTTCGGACCGAGCCAAGAACGTCACCGGCGTCCTCTTGCCTGTCGACGGGGGGTACGTGGCCCGGTGACCGGGACGAAGCAGGTCCTCGACCTCGACCGAGTCCGTCAGCTGTTCGACCTGGCAGGTAGCTACCACGCCTTCAACGGGGGGAGCTACCGGGACGACCCGTATCCCGTGTGGCGCAGGCTGCGTGAGCAGAAGCCCGTGCACGAAGGGACCGTGCACGGGCTCACGGGGGTCGACGAGGATTTGTTCTTCCACGGGCTGCCCTACCCCGACCGACGGCATTTTTCCGTCTTCAGCTGGGCGGTCTGCGACGATGCCTACCGCCACCCCGAAGTCTTCGCCTCTTCCCCTGAACCCGTCGATCTCGAGGGTGGGCCGGTCGGCCCGATCAACAGCATGCTCTCGATGGGAGGAGCGGAGCATCGTCGCTATCGCTCCTTGGTTCAGCCCTCTTTCGCGCCGGCGAAGGCCTCGTGGTGGATCCGGAACTGGATCGAGCAGACGGTAGGTGTACTCATCGATTGTTTTGCAGGCGAAGGCCGGGCTGAGCTGAACGTCGAGTTCTGCGCGGCGATCCCCGTGCTCACCATTACCGGAAGCTTCGGTGTGCCGGTGGAACAGGCCCTGGATATTCGAGAGGCCATCAGCCGGCCGGACCAACTGGTGGACATGATTGCGCCGATCGTGGCCGCCCGCCGGGAGCGGCCCCAAGACGACCTGATCAGCGTCCTCGTGGAGGCGGAGATCACCGACGAGGACGGTCGAACCCACCGGCTCACGGACGCCGAGATCTACTCGTTCTCCGTCCTGCTGCTCGCCGCCGGCTCAGGCACGACGTGGAAGCAGATGGGGATCACGCTAGCCGCGCTGCTTCAGCGTCCGGCGGTGCTCGAAGCGGTGAGACGCGATCGAGAGCTTCTCCGGTCCGCCATCGAGGAGTCACTGCGCTGGATGCCGACTGATCCGATGTTCTCGCGCTTTGTCACTGAGGACGTCGACTTCCACGGCATGCAGATCCCAGCAGGGTCGGTCGTCCACCTCTGCCTCGGTGCGGCCAACCGCGATCCGGAGCGCTGGGACCGCCCGGACGAGTACGACTTCTCGAGGCCGCTGAAGCCCACCATGGCCTTCGGGAGCGGGCCACACGTCTGCATCGGTCAGCACGTGGCCCGGGCAGAGATGACCATCGCCATCAGCGCGCTGCTGGACCGCCTCCCCAACCTCCGCCTGGATCCGGATGCCGAACCGCCCCGATTCATCGGCTTCTACGAGCGGGGGGCGACGGCCATCCCGGTCGTCTTCGGATAAGAGGGGAGCGACCGCCATGAACGACGCCCAGTACCAGCAACCGGACCTCTCGCTCGTCGGGCCCGAGCACGTCCGCCGCTACCAGGAGACGAAGGGGGAAGAGGGCTACCTGTGGAACGGCGTGCCCACCTTGCTGTTGACGACGACCGGTCGCCGGAGCGGTCAGCCCCGCACGAATGCCCTCATCTTCGGCCGAGATCGGGATGACTACATCGTGGTGGCCTCGATGGGCGGAGCACCGAGCCATCCGAGTTGGTATCTCAATCTGCTCGACCACCCGGAGGCCGAGATCCAGGTGCAGGCAGAACACCGGCAAGTGACCGCCCGGACGGCCGGCGAAGAGGAGAAGCCGCGGCTGTGGAAGGTCATGACCGACAGCTGGCCGAACTACGACGCGTACCAGTCCCGGACCGATCGGGTCATTCCCGTCGTCGTGCTCACACCCTCGAGCTAGGAAGCGCATGTCCGAGCAGGCGTTCGAAGGACTCCGCGTCGTCGAGCTGGCGCAGTGGGTCTTCGTCCCGGTGGCCGGCGCACTGCTGGCCGACTGGGGGGCAGATGTCATCCACATCGAGCCACGCGACGGTGATCCGTACCGCGGCCTGATGACGCAGGGCATCGGATCGGAGCGGGACGGGATCAATCTTTCGCTCGCTCTTGCCAACCGGGGGAAGCGCTCCATTGCGCTCGATATCCAGAGCGAACAAGGTCAGGCGGTCGTCCACCGCCTGCTCGAATCGGCCGACGTCTTCCTCACCAACATGCGACCGAAGGCCTTGCGTCGGCTCGCGCTCGATGCGGAGTCCATCACCGACCGCTATCCGACCCTCGTCTACGCCCGCGGGAACGGTTACGGCGTTCGCGGTCCCGATGCCGATCAGGCCGGTTACGACGCCACCGCGTTCTGGGCGCGGGGGGGCATGGCCCACATCCTCACGCCACCGGAACGTGAGTACCCGATTGGGCAGCGCGGGGCGATGGGTGACCGGAACGGAGCGATGGCCCTCGCCTTCGGCGTCGCCGCCGCCCTGTTGAAGCGGTCTCGAACAGGCTCGGGATCAGTGGTCGACGTCTCATTGCTGGCCACCGCGATGTGGACCCTCTCGTCCGACATCCTGGCAGCCCTCGGTGGCGACGAGCCCCGGGCCTCGAGCGGACGCGGGCCGCTCGTCAACCCGGTGATGGGGGCGTACCGGACCAAGGACGGGCGCCACATCCAGCTGGTGTTCCTGCAGGCCGACCGTTACTGGGCGGACTTCTGCCGGCTCATCGGCCGGCCGGACCTGGCGGTCGATCCCCGCTTCGCCAGCCTGGAGGCGCGCCGGGAGCACGCGGCGGCGTGCGTCGCCGAGCTCGACGGTGAATTCGCCAGCCGGACCTTCGCCGAGTGGAAGGAAGTCCTCTCCCGTCTCGACGCCCCGTGGGCTCCGGTGCAGTCGGTCCCCGAGCTACTCGACGACCCCCAGGTCAAGGCCAACGGCTACATCGGCGAGGTGGCGATCGACGGCGAGCCCGCCTACCGGCTCCCTGCCGTGCCCGTCCAGTTCGACGGGCAGGCTCCTGCGCTGCGCCGTGCTCCCGAACACGGGGAGGACACGGAGGCCGTGCTGACGGAGCTGGGCTACGAATGGGACGAGATCATCCGCCTCAAGGAGGCGGGGGTCGTCCTTTGAGCGCGCACGGGCGCCCCGTCCCGGTCCCAGATGCCTTGTCCGCGCCGTTCTGGACCGCCACAGCCGACCACGTGCTCGAGCTGGCCCGCTGTTCGAGCTGTGGCTCGTTCAGCCACCCCCCCGACCTGGTCTGCCCGCACTGCATGGCCACCGATTCGGAGTTGGTCTTCACCCCGGTCGATGGCTCGGGCACGGTGCGGTCGTGGACGGTCATGCGCCAGTCCTTCCTGCCGGCGTTCGAGGACGAAGTGCCGTTCGTCCTTGTGGACGTCGAACTGTCCGTTCAGCCGGACCTCCGCCTGATCGGGCGGTTGGTGGACGGCCCCGAGGCTCCCTTGCGCCTAGGGGCAGCGGTGCGGCTGGTCTTCGAGGACGTCGCACCTGGTGTGTCCGTGCCGGCGTTCACCCTCGAGGACCAGGCATGACCGGTCGCCTGGGAGCGAGCAACCAGGTGGCGATCGCGGGCTACGCGCAGAGCCAAGTCACCCGTCACGCCGACCGGACGCTCGGGTCCCTCACCGTGGAGACGGCCCGAGGGGCGATCGAGGATGCCGGATTGACCCTCCAACAGGTGGACGGCTTCGTCACCGCGAGTTTGTTCCCGACTGCCGGAGCCCACGTGGCGGAGGACGGCGTCAGCCTGGTGTCAGCCAACTGGCTGGCCCAGCATCTCGGCCTCAACCCCCGCTACGCGGCCGGGTTCCAGGGCTTCGGCCAGTTACCAGGGGCCGTGGCCCTGGCGGTCAACGCCGTGGCGAGTGGCGCGGCCGAACACGTGCTCGTCCACCGGGCCCTGCATAATCCAGCTGGTCGCTACCACGAGAACCCCGTGCAAGAGGCGCGGGGATCCCAGCAGTGGACCGTCCCCCAGGGCTACTTCGGCCCGTTGGCCATGATCGCCCTCGCCTACAACGAGTACATCCAGCGATACGGGGCGAGGCGAGAAGCGATGGCGGCGGTCGTCGCCGAGGCCCGGAAGAACGGGGCGAGGATCACATGGTCCCATTGGCACGGCAAGCCGCTCGCACCGGAGGAATACCTTGCTGCGCCCATGATCAACGACCCCATCTGCCGATACGACTGCGATATCCCGGTGGATGGCGTGGCCGCCTTCGTCTTCACTTCGGCCGAGCGGGCGCGGGACCTTCCCCATCGACCGGTCTACATCGCGGGCTACGCGACGGGTGCTCCGGTGCGGCACCGGCTGCCGCTCCATTGGCCCCTCGACGACATCATGGAGGTCGGGGTCGAGACGGCACGACGACTTTGGGAGCGGTCAGGCGCGGGTCCGAGCGATGTCGATCTCCCCCAGGTCTACGACGGCTTCTCACCGTTCGTCTACCTCTGGATGGAATCGCTGGGGCTATGCCCGGTGGGGGAGGCGCACCGACTCGCGCTGGAAGGCGGCATCGACAGCGACCGGCCAGAAGCGCTGCCGGTACTCTCAGGTGGGGGGGCGCTGGGCAACGGACGGATGCACGGCGTCCCACAGATGCTCGAGTGCTATCTGCAGCTGTCGGGGAGAGCCGGAGATCGCCAGCGGGAGCACGCGTCGATCGGGGTGGCATGCCACTCGTCGCCGCATTTCGGAGGGGCCGTCATGTACAGCGCCGAGCAGTTCTGAGCCGAGCTGGACATCGGGTATGGACGAAGAACAGACCAATGAGGTGACGCTCCCGGAGATGACCTGGGCCGAACGTGCCGCGGATCGGTCGCCGGTCGTTCAGCGCTCCAGGAATCGCGGCGTGCTGCAGGCGAAGAGCATCGTCGAGGCGGCGCGTCGCCTCATCGAGGTCAAGGGTCCGACCTTCACGACCCAGGAGCTCGTGAAAGAAGCGGGAATAGCGCTGCAGACCTTCTACCGCTACTTCCCGGGCAAGGACCACCTCCTCCTGGCGGTGATCGAGGACATCATCGAGGAGTCGTGCAGGCTCTACCGGGAAGGGGCGCGGGAACTCACTGACCCCGTGGACCGCCTGCGCTTCTACGTCACGTCGCCGTTCAGGAACTTCGAGGATGCCGGCAGTGGGCCGTCCTTCATCACGATCGAACACTGGCGGCTGCAAGCGCTCTATCCCGACGACGTCTCGCGGGCGACCCGGCCCTTCACCGACTTGCTCCTCGAGGACATCATGGAGGCAGGTGAGACAGGGGAGTTGCACACAGCCGACCCCCCGTACGTTGCTTGGCTGATCACGCAGCTGGTGATGGCCGTCTTCCACCATTACGACTGCGCAGGCATGGACGAGCCGGCCGAGCGGGTCGCCGAACGCGTCTGGGGGTTCTGCCTGGCCGCTCTCGGCGGGGAGGTGCACCACCAGGATCTGCCGCGCTCACCCCAGGGGTCGCAGCCGCAGGCGACGCACCGGCGTGAGCGTGGCGGGTGAACGCCGTCACGGCTCCGCCATCGCTCAGCGCGGCTTCGCGGTGACGCATCAGCGCCCCCCGCCCCTGGACCCGGTGCCTGACCGGCTCGAGGCCGTGCTCGACCCGGCGTGGCTGTCGTCGGCCCTAGCCGACCTTCCTCCGAGTTATCGCGTCACCGACGTGGTCGTTGAGGAGATATCGACGACGGTAGCGAGCAAGATCCGCTTCCGAGTCCGGGCGGAGGGTCCAGAGGGCGAAGACTGCGAGCGGGCGTATTGCGTCAAGGGCCATTTCGACGGCGGGAACCTCAACTCGCTCGGCGGCGAGACTCGGTTCTACCGTGAACTTGCGCCTCTCTTGGATATGCGGACTCCTCAGGCTCACTACACAGGCATCGATACCGCCCGAGGGCGTTGCCTCATCGTCATGGACGATGTCATCGCGCAGGGAGGCCGCTTTCTCAGCGCCCACGAGGCGTACCCGATCGACATGGCGCGACAGACCCTCTGCCAACTGGCCCGGCTCCACGCCGCGACCTGGAGAGACGAGGGCGCCCCTGTGCCGGACTGGCTAGCACCGCGGATGCGTCAGATGGTCGAGGGCTTCCCTACGCCCGTCCTGCACGAGCTGTTGAACGACGGACGCGGGCCGGACCTGCCCGACGTCCTCCGGGATGCCGAGACCCTGAAGGAGGCGGTGGTGAGCCTTTCCGTCGTCCCACCGGTCTGTGTGATCCACGGCGACACCCACTCCGGCAACGTCTACGTCGACCGCTTCGGCCAGCCCGGTTGGCTCGACTGGCAGGTGGTCCAGAGCGGACACTGGGCGACCGATGTCAGCTACCACCTGGCTACCTCGCTGGCGGTCGACGATCGCCGAGCCCATGAGGAGGAGCTACTCCGCGGCTACCTCGAAGAACTGGGGCATGCCGGTGTTGCACCTCCGGCTTGGGGAGAGGCATGGGAGCACTATCGTCGACACTTCCCTTGGGGGTACTTCCTCTGGGCGATCACCCGGATCAGCTCGCGGGAGGTCGTGCTGATCCACATACCTCGGATCGCCGCCGCAATGGAGGACCACGATACCCTCGGCCTTCTCGGCGTGATCTGAGCTTCTGGCTCGGCCAGTTCGTCAAGTCACGACAGGAAGGCCTCGGCTCGACCGGTAGCCCACGCCAGTCGACAGCCCCACGGTCACTGACAATCTGAACGTCATGGCGCCCAATGCACCGCTGGCATTCGCGGAACGTCCCTCTGGGCTCCCGGAAAAGAGCAGATCCGTACTATGTTCCGGAACCAAAGATTCGGTCCCACCGTCCTACGCACCGGCTTGGACGTGAGGGGGAGCAGCGTGATCGACGACGCCGATGAGGTGGTGATCATCACGGGCGTTGGCCAGGGCCTCGGTGAGGGATGGCTCGCCGAGCCGGGCAGCGACTCGACCTTCGACGACGTTGCTTGGCATCTGACGGAGGTGTTGGCGACTCAACCGTCCAGCATCCCCGCGTCGATCTTCGACGACATCGGCGAACTCCGCCAGCAGCCTGGGGTCGCCAGATGACGGCCACCCGCCTTGCGGTCGGCGCACGGCGTCAGAGTAAGAGGCGGCATGGACCTCCGCTACCATCTCGGGAGATGCCTTCCGAGGGTGGCCGTCGAGAAGAGATCCTCGAGACGGCGGCGAGGCTCTTCGCGTCGGCCGGTTTCCGGACATCTCTCGCCGAGATCGCTGAAGCCTGCGGCATCCTGCCGGGAAGCCTGTACCACCACTTCGACTCCAAAGAGGCGATCGTCGTCGAGCTGGTGCACCGGTACCACGACGACCTCGATCGGGTGGCCAAGCAGGCGCTCGACACGCTCTACGAGCCGGGACCGAGGTCGGTGGAGGAGCGCATCGTTCAGTTCGGCAAGGCGATCGCGTCATGCGGGCTGCAGCACCGCGCCGCCCTGCTCCTCACCCTGTACGAACCACCCACGGTCCTCGGTGACGAGCTCGCCCGCCTGGCGCGGGAGACGACCACGCGCATCCAGGCCGCCATGGTGGCGATCCTGCAATCGGGCCGGTCCTCGGGCGCCATCCGGTCGGGCATCGACCTCGAGCTGCTGGCCGACCGGCTCTGCCAGAGCATGCTCCACGTCGGCGTGGGGGTCTCCCACCTGACCCCGGGCGGTGAGCGGGTCCCCGAGCTCCGGTTCCGGGTCCTCTTGCACGGAGTGGCCACGCGGCCGCCCTCGAACGCAGCGCTCAACGGCTCGGACGCCTTGAAGGCGGCACGGCGGGTCGTTGCCACCTGGGACGACGAGGGCGACGACGTCGACGACCGCCTCGCCCACCTCAGATCGGTGGGGCGTGCCGAGTTCGGCCGACGTGGGTACGAGGCGACCACGATGCGGGACATCGCCGCGGCGGCCGGACTCAGCACGGGCGCCATCTACCGGCTGCTCGGGTCGAAGGACGAGCTCCTCCAGTCCATCATGCGGTCGTTCGAGGACAGGCTGACGACGGCATGGGACGCCGTGCTCCACTCGACATCCTCGCCGGTGGAGCAGCTCGACGCGCTCATGTGGGTCAACATCAACGTCCTCGACCGCTATCACGACGAGTTCAGGATCAATCTGGCCTGGCTCCGCCAGTCGCCACCGAGCACCCCCAGCCTCGGCTTCGGGTTCTCGTTTCTCCGGCAGTTGCGGCAGGTGAAAGCGGTGTTGGCGGCGGGGCGGCGGAGCGGGGAGGTCTCCTTGAGCGGGGCGTCCGCCGACCTCCTGGGGCGTTGCGTCCTTGAGGCCGTCTGGGGTGCGGGCGCACCAATGGGCGCCGCCGGGACACAAGCGACGCACGCGCTCGCCCGTGACACGGTCCTACGGGGCGCGGCGACGCGCTCCTGAGTCGGGTCGTCGAGGGGTGGGCGCACCGAGCAACGGCCGGCTGGAGCAGTTCGAGCTGCTCGCCTCGGCGATCGCTGGGCGGCGGGTGGACGTGGCGCCGGTCGTGCCGCCCGGCGATCCAGCCTGGACCGACGGCAGCACCGTCTTCGTGGACGTCGACGTCTCCCCACCCGAACGGCTTCGAAGCCTCGTCGTGCAGGCGTCCCTCCTGGGCGCCGGGAGCCTCAACGACGAGGTCCTTTCGGCCCTGGTACGGCGCACCGCCCTGGCCCGCCGGTATCTCGCAGTGGAGGGACACCGGGCGCTCGCTGCCCACGCGTTCCTACTGCCGCCGTCGGTGCGTCCCCTGATCGACCGCCGGATCGCGGCGACGAGCGACTCGCCGGCCGCCTCACTGGCCATCGCCGCTGCCAGTGGTCCGATCGGCCCCCCACCCTCGTCCTTCGGGACGATCCGGCCGCGGCGGACGAAGGCCTTGGGCCCGCCAGTTGAAGCGTCCCACCCGCCGATGCCGCACGTCCCGAGACCGAGCGAGGAGGTCCGGCGCGAGCTCGACGAGGACGAGGACGAGGGTGGCCCGACGATGGACCTCACGAGCCCGGTCGGTGGCGGTGGCGGGCTCGGCCGACTGCTGAAGAAGCTCCTCGGAGAGGGCCGGTCGGCCGAGGGCGGCCCGCCCGGCGCAGACCCGCCGACGCACTGGACCCGTCAGGCCGGCCAGCGGGGCGCGAACGGCTCGGTCAGCACCATGGCCACGTCGCTCCCTGACCGAGAGCTGCTGGTGGAGCGCCGGGGCGCCACCTACCCCGAATGGGATGTGCACCGGCGGCGCTACCGACCCGACTGGTGCACCGTGACCGAGGTCGACCCGGCGCCGGGAGATCGGGAGATCGTGGGAAGAGGCGACACCCACGCGCTGCGCCGACCGCTGGCGCGACTCGGCATGGAGCTCGAGCGCCGGCGCCGGCAGCTGCAGGGGATCGAGATCGACCTCGACGCCGCCGTGGAGGAGTGGGTGGATGTTCTTGCCGGGTCGGTGCCGGACGAGGCCGTGTACATCGACGTCGTGCGTCGGCGGCGGGACCTTGCCGTGCTGGTGCTGCTCGATGTCTCTGGCTCGGTGGGTGAGCCGAGCGCCGCAGGGGGAACTGTGGACGAGCACCAGCGGGTCGCCGCGGCCTCGCTCGTCTCGGTCCTGCACGACCTCGGCGACCGGGTGGCCCTGTACGGCTTCCGCTCACAAGGGCGGTCAGCAGTGCACGTGCTGCCGGTGAAGCGCTTCGCCGACGAACTGGACGCCCGGGCCCTCGGGCGCCTGGGCGGCCTCACACCCGGTGGGTACACGAGGCTCGGGGCAGCCATCCGCCACGGCACGGCGATCCTGCAGAGCGACGCCGGGACGTCGAGGCGGCTGCTGGTCGTGTTGTCCGACGGTTTCGCCTACGACCACGGGTACGAGCCGGCCTACGGGGAGGCGGACGCCCGGCGGGCGCTGGCGGAGGCCCGCCGAACCGGCACGGGCTGCCTCTGTCTGAGCATCGCCGCGGGCGTCGACGCCGATGCGCTTCGACGCGTCTTCGGCACCGCGGCCCACGCCAGCATCCAGCGGCTCGACGAGCTCCCTGGCCTCGTCGGGCCGTTGTTCCGCTCAGCCCTCCGTTCGGCGGAGGTGCAGCGGCGAGTGTGGCAACGGCGGGCGCGGACCAGGGACCGGCTCGAGCTCGAGAGGCGGACGGCATGAGGTCGGGGGAGCGGCCGTACTACGTGCCGGTGGGGAACGAGGAGCAGGTGTTCAAGGCCGCCTTCCATCAGAGTCTGTCGGTCCTCCTCAAGGGGCCGACGGGCTGCGGCAAAACCCGTTTCGTCGAGGCGATGGCCCACGACCTCGAGCGGCCGCTCATCACCGTGGCCTGCCACGACGACCTGACGACGGCCGACCTCGTCGGACGGTTCCTCCTCCAGGGTGGCGAGACGACGTGGGTCGACGGCCCGCTGACGCGAGCTGTCCGTGAGGGAGCCATCTGCTACCTCGACGAGATCGTCGAGGCTCGCCAGGACACGACGGTCGTGCTCCATCCGCTCACGGACCACCGCCGCCAGCTACCGATCGACCGTCTCGGCATCACGTTGGACGCCGAACCGGGTTTCTGCCTCGTCGTCTCCTACAACCCGGGTTACCAGAGCATCCTGAAGGACCTGAAGGACTCCACGCGGCAGCGCATGGTGGCCATCGAAGCGGACTTCCCTCCGCCCGAGGTGGAGGAGACGGTCATCGTGCACGAAGCTGGCGTGAACCACGACATGGCCGGGCAATTGGTGCGACTGGGCCAGGCCATCCGGCGACTAGAAAATGCGGGCCTGCGGGAGGTGGCGTCGACCCGCGTGCTCGTGGCGGCGGCCCGGCTCGTGACGGAGGGCCTGAGCCTGCGGGAGGCCGCACGGGCCGCGGTGGCGGGCCCGCTCAGCGATGACCCGTTGATCACCGCCGGTCTCTTCGAGATGATCGACGCCTACCTGCCGGACACAGTTGACTGAGCGATGTGGTGGCGACGTGGCCGACCCGTCCAGCGTTGACGCTGTCCAGGCCGTTCTGTAGCGTGCGGAACAAATCTCAGGTTCCACCGGTCGCTTGGTAAGCCAGCACCTTCATCGGAGGCGACGTGTCCTACGAAAGCACCGCCGAGCCGATCAAGCTCGGGTACCTCTTCGACTTCAAGCTGCCGGACGCCTACCCGCAGGAGGCCCGCGACGACTTGGTCAAGCCCTTCGAGCTCGTGTTCCGCCAGGGCCTCGACAAGGGCATGATCGACCGCCCGGTGGAGATGGTCTTCAAGGAGGTCGAGGGCCTGCCCAAGGGGACGGTCAAGGCGGTGATCGACGCCTACGGCGAGCTGGTCGACGAGGGTTGCCTCGCCGTCTTCGGGCCCGCCATCACCGACAACTGCGTTCCCACCCGCGAGGCCATCGAGGAACGGTTCCACGTGCCCGCGATCAGCGTGACGGGCACGGACGACTGGCTGGGGGAGTGGACGTTCGCCCTCCCGATGGGTTCGATGACCGACGAGCCGATCTTCTGGGCCGACCTTGTCGCCAAGGGTGGTCACCACGAGGTCGGCGTCCTGATCGAGCAGTCACTCGTGGGCGAGACCTATGCCCGGAACTTTCGTCGAGCGTGCGCCGCCAAGGGTCTGCGCATCGTGGCCGAGGAGCAGATTCCACAGACCGCCCAGGACATCAGTGAGGCGGTAGGCAAGCTGCACGAGGCGAAGGCCTCGGCCGTGGTGCACTGCGGCTTCGGATTCGGGATCGCCCGCTTCAACGAGGCGCTCCGGGCACTCGACTGGGACCCACCTCGGTTCATGGGTACGGCCTTCGAGAATGCCTGGCTCAGCGAGCTCCTCTGGGGCGTGATCCTCGGGTGGACGGGCCTCGACCAGTACGACGAGACCAATCCCGTCGGCCAGCGGTTCCTGGACGAGTACGAGGCGACGTACGGTCGGCGGCCCGAATACTGCGTCTCGGTCGTCAACCGCGACCTGGCGACGGTGTTGCTCCAAGCCTTCGCCGACGCCCACCCGCTCACCCCACGGGGGGTGAAGGAGGCCCTCGAACGGGTGAAGATGGTGCCGGCCGCCTCCGGGGCACCGGGTACCCGGCTCTCCTTCGGCAAGTGGACCAGGCGCGGCTGGATGGGCGCCGGCTACCTCGTGGCCCGCCAACTCGATCCGGAGTTCGGCACCTCCCACCTCGTCGGGCGCTTCGGGGAAGTCTGAGCAGCGTGAGCACAAAGCTCACGACGACCGAACCCGTTGCCCCCGAGGCGCCACCAGAACCCAAGGGGTCCGGCCCGTCGGCGGGGGTCCTCGTGGCCTGGACCTTGGTCGGGTGCCTCGCCGTCGTCGCGATCATCGTCATCGCCCACAACGCCCGCTACGGCGCCGTGGCACCACGCATCGCCAATCCGGCGGTGCACGGGGCACCCATCAACGTCCGGCCGCTCTTGGGCTGGACCCACTGGGTGGCGATCCTGCAGGTCTTCGCGCTGATCTCGATCGTCCTGATCGTGGCGCTCTTCGTGGTGGCGTGGCGGCGCTATCCGAAGCACCCGGTCCTGCTCATGGCGATCGCTTGCACGACGCTCCTCTGGCAGGACCCCATCATGAACTGGGCCCCCTACGCGGTCTACAACCCGCGGCTGTGGCACTGGCCCGAGACCTGGCCGCTCGTGTCGCTCTCGCCGACCGTCGAGCCGTTCATCGTGGTGCCGTACGTCATGTTCTACCTGGCCCCGGGTCTCGTGGGCATCTGGATCCTGCGGAAGATCCAGCGCCGCCGACCAGTGACCTCCTTCGTCTGGCGGCACCCGTTGATCACGTTGGCCTTGCTCATCTACGTCATCGGGTTCGTCTACGACGCGGCGCAGGAGATCGTGCTCATCCGGGCCCAGCTCTACATCTACTCCCAGGTGATCCCGTTCGGGTCGGTCTTCGCCGGGAAGCCCTACCAGTTCCCGCTGCTGTGGGAGTCCTCGCTCGTCACCGCGGTCATGATCCCGGCCGGCATCCTGATCTACCGGGACGACACGGGGAAGGCCGTGGCCGAGAAGCTGGCCCAGCGGGTGCGGGTGTTCCGAGGACGCCCCGCCCTCGGGTCGTTCCTGGTCATGGTGGTCATCTTGAACGCCTGCTACTTCTTCCTCTACGGCGGGAGCTTCGCCGCCATCCGGGCGAGCGGTGCCGCGACGTCGGTCGCCTGTCCGTACCCCTTCCCGGAGGCGAAGGTCTACGACCCCCAGGGCTTCTACGAGCAGGCGGGCCAGCCCGGGCCGTACTCGGCGGGCATCTGGGACGGCTGGGAGACCGGCCAGTCCGGGCGCCCGAAGGTCACGCCACCCCCGGAGGCCGGGCGTTGCCGATCGAGGGCCTGAGAGACCAGTCGCGTCAGGGGTTGAGTTCTCCGGTCGGGCGGATCACCATCTCGTTGATGCAGATGCCCTCCGGGAGGCTCATGAGGTAGGCGATGCTGTCGGCCAAGACGGTGGGTGGTGGTGGCACGGTGTCAGGGGTGAACATCGGGATGTCCACCGGCGGGATGTCACCATCGATGATGAGGCCCTCGAGCGTGAGCCCCTCGGTCTCGAACATGCCCGGTGCAACCAGGCTGACGTTGATGTCCAATGGTGCGAGCTCGAGCCGGAGGCTGTCGAAGGCGGCCTTCAACCCCCGCTTGGAGGCGCTGTAGATCCCCACGCCCGGCATGGGCGTGATGGCCCCGGCCGAGCCCACGAGCACGATGTCACGACGTCCCGACGGTGGGAAGTGGCCGATCGCATAGCGCACCGTCGCCAGGGGTCCGACGAGGTTGAGCTCGATCAGCTCCCGCCAACGCTGGGGTGTCCCCGTCGCGATCTCGCCGCTCATGAGTTTGCCCGCCACCGTGACCACGCCGTCGAATCCACCCAACAGGTGAGCGGCCTCGTTGATCCTTGTCTCGAGCTCTTCGACGTCGGTGACGTCGCCGACGACCGCGACGGCTCGGTCGCCCAGCTCCTCGGCCAGCTCGTCGAGACGCTCCTTGCGCCTCGCCAGCATGGCGACCGATCCCCCACAGGACACGATGGAGCGACAAGTCGCGGCGCCGATCCCGCTGGACGCCCCGGTGACGAGCACACGCCGACCGTTGAGATCAGCGTTCACGCCCACTCGGACCCCACCTCCTCTCACCGCCGGCCGGACACTAACATTTGTTCTGCATCTGACCGCTGGCGACCGGCACCGACGAGGGACACGCACCATGCGCGACGATGAGCTCGTCCTCCCGGTCGGTCATGGCAAGGAGAGGGGGGGTTCAGGCTGACCAGAGACGCAAGCCGTGTCTGCTGATGGCGATCGGGATCACCTGGGCCGATGGGCACACCCGCTGCACCCCTTGCACAAGCTCTTCTTTCGCCCGAGGACCCGGCGCGCACAAGAGGGTCACACTGCCACCTTCACCTCCGGCGCCGTTGACCTTCCATCCGGACGCCTGACCAGCCATCGCTACATCGATCACCGACTGTGCCTCGTGGCAGACGAGATCCGGATGGAGCCGCCGCTGTGCGTCGGTGTTCCGCCTCATCGCTTGGCCGAGCGCCTCCAGATCGGATCGACGTACGGCCTCTCGAGCATCCTCAGCCGCTCCCCGGAGCTCGTCGAGCACCGAGGACTGCTCTCCTTCTCTTTCGAACAGGGCGATCACCTTCTCGTGGACCTCTGACGACACGTGGGCGCGGCCGAGAAAGACGAGCAAGAGCCGCTGCTCGAGCTGCTGCCACGTGGCTTCGGTCATCGGCAGCTGGGAGACGGTCGACTCGGGGTAGGCCTGGATCTCGATGAAATTGACCCCGCCGTACGCCGCGCACAGTTGGTCCTGGACGCCGGACTCGAGGCCGAGCCCGAGCTCGATGCCATGGGCCGTCGATGCGATCTCGTGGCGGGACATCCGGCCCGGCGTGAGGGCGTCGAGCCCTCCGACCAGGGCGACCATCACGGCCGCCGACGTGCCGGTCGAGCAGCCGGGCGGTACCGCCGAGGCGATGGAGATCTCGGCCGACGTACCGTCGGGCAGCCCGAGCTCCTCGACGGCCGCTTCGAGCAGCGGGTGGCGACCAGGAGGAGAGCCGAGCTCGAAGCCATAGCGATCGCCGTAGCTCTCCGCTTCGAGCACGACGCGGTCGCGCACGGCTCCTGCCTCGTACAGGTTGATCTCGACCTCGACGTCAGGCGACACGCCGATGTTGAAGACCTTCCCGTGACGGGCGAACCAGGTGTCGGTCCATCCGCCGATGTCGCAGATCCGAATGGGTGCCACCGCCCTGACGACCCGCAGTGGCGCTGGTGGGTCACCCATGCCTTCCCATCATGGTCGCCCGGGCCGGGAGCGACAACGACGGACGGGTACTGCGACGAGGGCGCGGCGGCCCTCGGTCAGGCATGATCGGCGCCCATGGACTGCGTCATCGTCTCCCACACGCACTGGGATCGAGAGTGGTATCGGACGTTCCAGGCGCTGCGGGCCCGGTTGGTCGACACCGTGGACTCGGTGCTCGACCTGCTCGACCGGGATCCGGGTTGGAAGTTCGTCCTCGACGGGCAGACCATCGTGGTCGAGGACTACCTGGCGATCCGCCCGGACCAGGCCGACCGACTGGCGGCGGCCTGCCGGTCGGGGCGGCTCGCCATCGGCCCGTGGTACGTGCAGCCGGACTCGCTCATCCCGAGCGGTGAAGCGCACGTTCGCAACCTGCTGGAGGGCCGCCGCGTCGGCGAACAGTTCGGTCCGGTGTCGAAAGTGGCCTATACGCCCGATTCCTTCGGTCACCCGTCGCAGTTCCCGCAGCTGTTCGCCGGCTTCGGCCTCGACGGCTTCTTGTACTGGCGCGGCAACGGCGACGAGATCCGGACCCTGCCTCCCGTCTACCGCTGGGTCGCCCCGGACGGGTCGAGCGTGGTGGCGTGTCATCTGGCGCAGGGGTACTTCAACGCCGCGACGTTGCCGCCCGACACGGCGGCCGCCGTCGCCCGCCTGCGGCGGGCGGGCGACGCGTTGGTGTCGGCGGGAGCGACCAGCCTGCTCTTCCTGAACGGCGTGGACCACGCCTTGCCGGACCACCACACCGGCGAGGTGGCGACGGCGCTCGAACGAGCCACCGGCTGGACGGTGACACGGGGCCGACTGGAGGACTACACGGATCCGGTGATCGCGGCGGCGGGCGAGGCGGACCGCTTCACCGGGGAACTCACCGGTGGCTGCATCACGAATCTCCTACCCGGCGTGTGGTCCTCACGCCTCCGTCTCAAGCTGGCCAATCGCCGGGCCGAGACGGCACTCGTCGGGTGGGCGGAGCCCTGGGCGGCCCTCGGCCGGGTCCTCGGCCTGCCCGACGAGCGGCCCGCGTTGCGGCTCGCCTGGCGGGCCCTCCTACCCAACCAGGCGCACGATTCGATCTGCGGCTGCTCCCAGGACCGGGTGCACGAGCAGATGACGGCCCGCTACGACGAGGCGGAGGAGCTGGCCGACGAGACCACGGCGAGGATCCTGTCGCGGCTGGCCGGCCTGGGAGCCGAGCGGGCCGTTCCCTGGTCGGACGACGTCGAGGTCGGCGTCTTCAACCCCTCGCCGCACCCGCGCACGGACGTGGTGCGCTTCCCACTCGACGGCCATCCCTTCACCGCCTTCACCGAGCACGGTCAGGGAGTGCATCCGTTGACCCTCACCAGCGTCTTTCCCGGCGGTGTGACCGTCGACGACAGCCCAGCGCGGGTGCTGGTCGACGAGGCCCCCGGTCGGGTGACCGTGCTCCCCGACCAGGACCCCTGGACCGTCGAATGGGTCGCCCGCGACATCCCGGCCTTCGGTTGGCGCCGCTACCGGCTCGCCCGGGGTGAGCCCTCGGCGGACGAGGTGGACGACGGGCGCGAGATCAGGGCGGGCGGGGTGACGGTCGCGGCGTCCGACGACGGCACGTTGACCGTCGAAGTGTCAGGCCGGCGCTACGACGGCGTCGGCGCCGTCGAGGACCAGGGAGACCGGGGCGACACCTATGACTTCGACCCGGTGTGGGGAGGGATACGCCTCGATGCTGTCGCGGTGACCCGTCGACGTCATCCGAGCGGCATCGAGGAGCTCGAGGTCGACCGGACGTTCGAGGTGCCAGAGTCCCTGGACGCGGCGCGGACGGCGCGATCGGCCGGGACCGTCCCCCTCAGGGTGTTGCTGCGAGCGCGGGTGGCCGAAGGCGTCGATCGGGTCGACCTCGAGGTCGTCGTGGAGAACACGGCGTCCGACCATCGGCTCCGCCTCGGGTTTCCCACGGGCGGACCCGGAGCGGACGCCACCGCCGCCACCACGTTCGACGTGGCTCCCCGGCCGCCGCGCCCCGCGCCGAGCACCCCCTGGTTCCAGCCCCCACCTTCGACCTTTCCCCACCAGGGTTGGGTGCACAACAACGGCCTCACGGTCGTCGCGCCTGGGCTGCCCGAGGCCGAGGTCACGCCGGAGGGCATCGTCTACATCACGTTGCTGCGCTCCGTCGGCTGGCTGTCGCGACTCGACCTCACCTCCCGGCCCGAGCCCGCCGGACCGGGCGTGCGAGCCCCGGGCGCGCAGTGCCTGGGGGAGATCGCCGCCCGACTCGCGCTCTGCTTCGGTCCAGCGCCTGAGGTCGACGCGTGGGAGGCCGAGCTCGGCCTGCGGGCGGTGCCCGCCGGACCCGAGCCGATCCTCCCGCCGGGTGAAGGCCTCTTCGAGCTCGCGGGTCCCGGCGTCGTGCTCTCGGCGCTCAAGCCGGCCGAGCGGGGCTCCGGGGTCGTGGTGCGCGTGCTCAACGCAAGGGACGACCCCGCTCACGTCTCGCTGCGGTGGCACGGCCCCGTGGGAGAGGTGCAGCCGGTACGCCTCGACGAGGACCCGGTGGACCCCGACGGTGGGCAGCCGGAGCTCCTGGGAGAGGACACCGTGCGCATCGCCGTCCCGCCTCACGCGCTGCGGTCGGTCCTCATCACCCCGTGATCGACGGGCCTGCCGATGAGACAACCCGAGCGTGACGCCCCCTATCTCGCACCGGTAGCCGTTCGGCGGAGTGAGCGTCGTGCTACGGGACCGCTACCGGGTTCCTGGTCCGAGTCCTGCACCCGCCCGACGGCCGACCGATGTCGCCTTCCGGCGGCACCTGACGATCGGCCGCATGTGGTCCGTTACACTCGACGGGGCGCCGGGCGGCTATGGGGCAACGGCACGGTCGGTTGGCGGCGTGGTCCGCCTCGTCGAGCCGCCGCATCCGTTGCGGTCCTGGCGAGTGGCCGGGCATCGCCGCCGCTCCGAGGGCGATCCGCCTCGAAGGTGGTCGGGAACCGTCGAAGAGGGCGTCGATCGAGAACGGCGCTGCACGGAACAGTGAGGTAGTGAGGAGTCGATCGTCATGCCGGTGGAGGTCTCGGACCAGCTGATCTCGTGGGCCAGCGACCTGGACGACAGTGCCCGGCTGCAGGCACTGCGGACGTCGCGCCTGCCCATCCTGGCGGGTCCCGTCGCGCTCATGCCCGACGCCCACTTCGGTATCGGCGCCACCGTGGGTTCGGTGGTCCCCACCAAGGGCGCCATCCTGCCTGCGGCCGTCGGCGTCGACATCGGGTGCGGGATGATCGCCGCCGAGACGAACCTCGTCTCGAGCGATCTGCCTGACGACCTGGGGCGGCTCCACGGACTGCTCCGTGACCACATCCCGGCGGGCGTGGGCCGAGGGCACGAGAAGGGGGAGGGCAGCGAGCCTCGGGCCCTCCGGGCTCTGGGACTGCCCCCAGGCTCGGCGACCGAGCTCACGGCCCGCCAGCGGGAGAAGATCGTGTCCCAGTTCGGGAGCCTCGGATCGGGCAACCACTTCGTCGAGGTCTGTCTGGACGAGCGCGATCGCGTGTGGCTGGTCTTGCACTCGGGGAGTCGGGGCATCGGGAACCAGCTGGCCACGCAGCACATCAAGGCGGCACGGCTCGTGGCGGACGAGGAGGGACAAGTCCTCGAGGACCGTGACCTCGCCTGGCTGGCCGAGGGTCGCCCCGAGTTCGACGCCTATGTGGCCGACCTCCTTTGGTGTCAGCGCTACGCCGCCGCCAACCGGGAGCAGATGATGGAGGCCGCTCTCGCCCAGCTGCGCCAGGTGGTCCACAAGTCGCTGTCCGTCGAGCGGATCAATTGCCATCACAACTACGCAACCCGCGAGGTACATGGCGGCGAGGAGATCTGGGTCACCCGCAAGGGGGCGATCCGGGCCGGCAAGGGTGATCTCGGAGTGATCCCGGGCTCGATGGGCGCATCGTCGTTCATCGTCCGGGGCACGGGCAATCCCTTGTCGTACCAGTCCTGCTCGCACGGGGCCGGCCGGAAGATGAGTCGCAACGAGGCCCGACGGCGCCTGACCGCCCATTCGCTGCAGGAGGCGATGGGCAGCAGGGCCTGGAACGCCGACCTGGCGGACGAGCTCGTGGACGAGCACCCCGAGGCCTACAAGGACATCCGCCAGGTCATGGTCGACCAGGCCGACCTCGTCGAGGTGGTGCACGAGCTCCACCAGGTCCTCAACCTGAAAGGCACGTGACCTCGGAAAGGTTGCCTTTCTCGGGCCGGGACGGCCGCCGAGCGATGCCGCGTCCATGCTCGACGCGGCATCGTCGAATGCAGTAGCTCGCTCCGGGGCCGATCATTCCGTCCGGAGTGTTGCCGCCGGAGCCCGATCGGCCACCATCACCCCCGGGGTCGTGATGAGCAGGCTCGCCACCGCGGCGAGCACGAGCGCCCCGACGACGAGGGCGGCGACGGGCGTGACGGTGACCGGCACCACCCCGATGGAGGAGGCGAAGGCCACCCAGAGCCCGTGGCCCGCCGCGATGCCGAGCGGCACGCCCACGATGACGGCGATCAAGAGGAGGGTGACCGATTGCCAGGCGATCACGCTGCGCACCTGCCGGCGGATCATGCCGAGGGCTTTCAGGACGGCGAAGTCGCGCCGCCGGCGGCGGGCGCCGGCCACGATGGTCGCCGAGAGGGAGATGAGCACAGCCAGTGCCAGAGCGATCGCCAGGGTGAGGGGCTGGCTTCCCATCTGGGCGGCGTTGACGATCGGCGCCCCGAGGACCCGGGGCTGGACGTAGAACCCGCCCGGGATGCCGCCCGGGTCGGCGGCCAGGATGCGATCCTCGACAGTCGTCGCGTCGGTGCCCGGCTCGAGGTCGACGGCCAGGGTCGAGGGGAGGGCGGAGAAGGCCTCGGCGGCGTTGGGGCTGATGGCGCTGAAGTCGACGATGCCCAGCAGGGTGCTCTCCGGCAGCATCGCCCCACGACCGAGCGAGACGTGGTCGGAGAGGGCGACCCCGATCGAGGGCAGCGTGACCACGCCCACGATCGTCAGCCGACGGGCCGTGCGTCCCGTGCCGACCAGCACCGTCTGGCCGACCTGCTTGCCCAGCTGGTGCAGCGTGGTCGCGCCCATCTCGATCTCGTCGGGGCCGCTGATCGACCCACCGCCGATCGGGACGGCACCGGTGTCGTCCAGCGGTCGGCCACTCACGGTGGGCGGCTCCACCTCCCCGCCGTGGGTGGCCAGACCCAGCACCGGCACGAGCTGGCCGTCGATGGTGAGCTGGGTGAAGCCGAACGTCGACCAGCTCCGGACGCCGGCGAGCTCCGGCATGACCCGGTCGAGCACGCCGTCGCCCTCACCGACGTTGGTGGCGTTCACGCTGAGGGGCAGGAAGCTGCCGTAGCCGCCCTCAGTCTGGAAGAGGACGCTCCAGTTCCAGCCGTAGCGGGCGGGGTGGCTGACGAGGCCGTTCAGGCTGGCGCCGAACACCACCGCGGTGACCACGGCCGTGACCGCGATCACCGACCCGACGAGGTTCGCCCGCACGGCCGTCGGCCGCCGGCCAGGAGCGGGCTCGAGGGCGTAGCGGGCGCCGAGGGCGACGCTGGCCGGCAGTCCGATGGACGCCGCGGCAGCGGCACCGAGGGGGAGGCGCTCAACGCCGGCGTCGTGCCACCGGCGGACGGAGCGCCAGGCCAGCAAGCCGAGCAGCGTCAACAGCGCCACCACCAGCACCGCGCCGCCGGCGAGGAGGACCAGGAGGTCGAAGCGCAGGCCGCGGGCCGGGTCGAACCGGCGCACCGGACCGACGGGCGCGAGCGGCGAGACCGCGAAGGCACCGAGCACGGCGAGTCCGACGCCGACGATGATGGACACGGCCGGCCCGAGGGTGCCAGCGAGAGCCGTCTCGAGCCGGCTCATCCCGAGGACCCGCAGTGCGGCCATCTCTGAGCCGGACCGGTCCAGGCGCTGGGCCATCGCCTGGCCGGCCAGCACGAGCAGCGCCAGCGCGGACAGGGCGCCGAGCACCGCCAGCGCCACCGCCTGGGGCCGGATGGCCGCCTGCACCTCCTGGTGTACGAGGTCCATCTGCCGGATGGCGAAGACGTAGCCGCCACCGACGGTCGCCTCGAGGTGGGCCAGTGCCTCCTTCAGGGCCGGGAGCTCGGCGCTGCCCGAACGCAACCGCACACCCACCCAGGAGAACTCGAACTCCTGTCGCATGGTGTTGGTGGCCGCCGTCGGGAGGATGGCCGCCTGTATCTGGTCGAACTGGTCGACGAGGGCGGGCGGGACGTCGATGATGCCCGTCACCGTGAACGTGCGGTAACCGAGGACCTGGTTGGTGGGGGACAGGGCGTCCAGGAGCTGATAGGTGACCCGACCGCCGACGCCTACCCCGAAGAGCCGAGCGAGGCCCGGTGTCAGGGCCACCTCGTCGGTCGAGCGCGGCGTTGGCAGACGCCCGGAAAGGACCGTCGCCCGGTCCTGGGTGAAGAAGGCGCCGGACAACGAGCCGACGAGGTTGTCGTCGAGGAAGCTGTCGTCCACCCGGCCGTGGAACACCGGGTTGGCGTCGAGCCCGACCCAGGCGGCGCTGGCCACGACGCCCGGCAGGGCGGCCACCCGGGCGTCGAGCGAGGTGTCCGGCGAGGGGACGTTGACCATCGCGTCGCTGGCGTTCACCGAGCTCAGGTAGCGGCCGTAGGCGGACTCGGTCCGGCGCGCCCCCGCCAGGGCCCCGAGGGCCACCGTGCCGAGAAGGGCGCAGAGCGCCACGATGACGAGCGACGAGCGCCAACCGCGGCGCCAGGTGGCGCGCCACCAGTAGGACGCCGCGGCCAAGGGACTAACCCCCGACCAACGCTGTCGTAGCCACAGGCAACCCGGTCACGCCCCAACCTCACTGTCACTCGGCCCCTGATCCAAGGCCGCCAGCGGATGCTCGGCCCCCTGGTCGCCGCCGTCGCCGGTCGAGGAACGGACCGCTACCGCCATCTTGGGGCCCACGGAGTGAGCCAGCAAGGGTGTCAGCTCTCTCGTCGCTGTGCGGGTAGCCACCCGACATCCGGAGGAAGACGAGGACGCTGCCCCTCTGTCACCTGGGGCGCCAGGGATCGCGGTCGAGGCCGACGGGTGGTGGCCGGCTGCAACCGGTGTTGGCCCCGCCGTTGCGCGCCGTAGAGCGTCAGGAGAAGTTGGCGATCCCTTGGTCGACCCGCCACCTCCTTGGACCGGACGGCGTGGCCGAGATCGGCCATGACCACCCCGACCTCAGTCACCCTCACGGGCTCGTGAGCCCGCTCAGGCGATGGTCGTCACGTAGGCGCCGACCAGCTGGGCCTCTTGCTGGTCCACGCCGCCCTTCCGACGCTCCGCGTGGCCCTCCTGGAACCGGGCAAAGGCCTCGGTCGACGAGATGGGGTTGACCTCGTCGTCGCCGTGGTCGTGGAAGGAGACGTGGACGAAGGAGTCATCGGCGAGGCGCAGGACGATGTAGCTCACGTTGGACGGCTTCGACTCGTGCAGCTCGGCGAAGACCGCCTCGACGCGGCGCTGGTTCTCGTCGGCGGTCTCCGGCGACCGCATTTCGTACCTCGTCACCAGGCGCTTCTCCATCCGGGGTCCTTTCGGGTCGGCGTCGCCTCATCACCCCGTCCGGGGCGAGGAGGGGCGACGGGCTCTCGGCGGTCCAACCTACGGGGTGGCCGGGTGCCGCCAACCGGTGCGACGCGACCGTCGGTTGGTCAGTCGACCCGGGTGGTGCGCGGTGTCGAGGAGAGCTCCCGGTGGCGGGTGAACAGCTCGGTCGCCCGCCGCTGGACGTCGATCGGGGGCTCGGGAAGGACGACCGGGCCGTCGACCTTGCTCGGCAGAGCGACCGTGGCCGTGCCCGGCGCCGTGACGACGCCACGCTGGTTGGTCGCCCGGAGAGCGATGTCGACGAGGTGGCGTCCTCCTTCCTCGCGCTTGGCGGTGACCTCGCCGGTGATGCGCTGGGTGTCGCCCAGGTAGTTGAAGTTCCGTATCTCGTCGCTCTGGTACATCAGCCAGCCGTCGTCGCCCATCCAGTCGGTCAAACAGTGGGTGAGCCAGCACTCCCGGAGCACGCCGTAGTCGTAGGCCATCGGGTTGCCGACGGCCCGGGCCCAGGCCGAGTCCCAGTGGACCCGCTGGGCCACGTCGGGGATGCCGTACTCGTTCTTCACGTAGAACTTCGGGATGCGCTGCCGGTTCTTGTAGCCGATACGGGAGGCCGAGGGGGCGTAGGGGACGAACCCGTAGCCGCCGGCGTGGAAGACGATCATCTCGGTCTCGGTGAGCGGTCCCTTGGCCATCGTCGGGAGCTCGTCGCCGATCTCCACGTCCTCCCACCACCTCGTGACTGCGCCCCGAGGCTCTTCGGCCGCGTAGAGCGCGTCGATCGCCGCGATGTCCTCGTCGGTGTAGCGGGCCGGCTCGATGTCGGCGTACTTCCCGCGGTCCCGGGCCGTCCGCCGCTCGGCGTAGATGGCGAGCGTGCGCAGGACGGCCACCACCTCGCCCCGTTGGTTGAGCTTGACCCCCCGGATGACCTGGATCACCGAGGTCTCGGCGAACTCGGATTCCTTCACCTCGACCGACTCCAGGCCGCTGAAGGAATAGAGCGTGTCGCCGGGGTAGACCGGCCGGTACCACTCGGCGGAGCCGCCCGACACAAAGACGTGGATACCCCGGAACGTGGGGCGCCGCTTCCCCTCGCCCACCCGGTCCCCCCGCATCGGGGCGTTCAAGATCGTCGTCATGGACGGCGGGGCGATCTGGCTGCCCCAACGGGTGCCCGGGCCGTAGTCGGCGTCGTTCCACAGTGGGTTGTCGTCGCCGACGCCGCGGGCGAAGTTGCGGATGGCGTCGGGGGTGGCCGTCGTCAGGTGTTCACGGGCCCGGCTCGGAGCGTCGACACCGACGAGGGCCTTGGCCGCCTCGATGTCCTCGTCCCGGAACCGGTACTTCGTCGCCTCCTCGAACTCCCTGTCCATCGACGTCATGCCGCTCCCATCCGCGGGGGTCCCGCCGCCGCTCCAGGCGAGACGAGACGAGCCGACCGGTCAGCCCTCGGCGTCGCCGACCTTCTGCGTCCCCTCGGCGGCCGGGATGTCCGGGTTGCAGACGTAGCGCACCGGCGTGATGGCCACGTGGCAGGCGGTGAAGCTGGCGGCCACGGGCTCGACGGCCACGAGCCGGTCGTCGCCCCAGGCGGCGGCGTCGAACGTCGCCAGCTCCGGCCGGCCGCGGTCGGCCCGGCGGAACTCGTACTCGGTGTCCACCTGGACGAGCCGCGGGACCGTGCCCTCGCCGTCCTCGATGCGGGCGAGGTGCATGCCCGGAGGGTACTGGACGTCGTGGCCCGTGACCGGCTGGGGGTCCACGACCGCGGTGTCGAGGATCGACCGTCGGTCGACGACGACGCTGCACTCCACTCGGTCGTGGTAGCGGCGGATGCGGATCTCGCCCGGGTGGAGGAGGAACCCCCACGAGCGGGCGAGCACGTCGGCCACGGCCGGGTTGTCGCAGTACCCCGAGACGAGGAAGGCCCGGGGACGGACCGCCGCCCGGGCGGTGAGACGGGTCTGGACGAGGCAGAAGGGACCGAACTCGCTCTCCTCGACCTTGTAGGCCAAAAAGCTCACGACGGGCGGGATGGTCGGGTTGAGGGCCGGCGGGACGAGGGCCTCGAGGTCGGGCACCGACACCTCGTAGTGGACCTGGAGGATGTCGACGTCCTCGAAGTGGAGCTCGCGCCCGTCGAGGGTCACGGTCGGCACGGCCTCGAGGCGCGGGCGGATGTCGAGGGAACCGGCGAGCGGCATCAGCTCACTCCCACCGCGACCGTCGTGGGTGCCGGCGTCTTGAACTGGGGCATGACCGTCTCGGCGAACAGGCGCATGCTGTCGAGGACGTACTCCTGGGGGAGCACCTCCATGAAGTTCAAGAAGAAGTTGATCCCGTCGTAGCCGACCTCCTCCCACTGCCGGATGGCGGCGGCGACGTCGTCGGGCGTGCCCATCGTCACGCCCTTGAAGGCCTTCGCCGCGTCCCCCGGGCCGCCGGCCTCCCGGCGGAGCGCCGGCAGCAGGCCGGCCGAGGGGTAGGAATGCGTCGCGAGGACCTCCTTGGCCGAGAGGAGCTGCGAGGCCATGTAGCTGAAGATGCTGGCCACGCGGAGCCCACCCTTGCGGGCCTGGGCACCGTCCTCCGAGCACGAGAGGAAGTTGACGGTGTGCACCTTCTCGTTCACGAGCTCACCGACCGGCTCACAGTTCTGGATCCGGGAGCGGTAGACCTTCACCTTCTTCTCGGACTCCTCGAAGCTGCCGGGGGAGAGGCCGAGACAGCCGAGGCCCCGGTCGGCCGCGTCGATCTCGGTGCCCGGTGAGGTCACGGCGACCCACATCGGCGGGTGGGGCCGCTGGATGGGCTTGGGCAGGACGGCCCGCTCGGGCATCGAGAAAGCCCGTCCCTCCCAGCTGAACCGCTCCTGGGTCCACATCTTCGGGATCACCCGGACGTACTCGTCCCAGGTCTTCTTGGTCTCGTCGGGGTCGGCCCGGAACCCGTTGAGCTCGGTCCATGTGGCCGAGCGACCGGTGCCGAGGTCCATGCGGCCGCCGGAGAGGATGTCGAGGACCGCGGCCCGCTCGGCCACCCGGATGGGGCTCTGGTACTGCGGGACGCAGGCCACCACGCCGTGGCCCACCCGGATCCGGCTCGTCGACACGGCGCAGGCCGTGAGGAACATGTCCGGCGCCGGGCAGTGGGAGTACTCCTCCAAGAAGTGGTGCTCGACGGCCCACACGTAGTCGAACCCCAGCTCGTCGGCCAGCCGCACCTGTTCGAGCGCCCGCTCGTAGACGACCCGCTCGGAGTCGGGCGCCCACGGCCGGGGCACCGACAGCTCGATGAAGATACCGAAGTCCACGGGCGGCCCCCTTGACCAGTTTGCTAATCACCACTAACAATATGGTCGCATCGGCCTGGCGTCAATCGGGTACAACCAGGGCCGAAATCGTTATTCACTGCTAACATCTGAGGCCGATGGACGGAGCCGGAAGCGCCGCACCTCCACCCGCCGCTCCCGACGTGGTGGCCCTCACGGCCGCCGGCGGGACGGCCCCGCAGTCGGTGCAGCACGCCCGGACCAAGAAAGGGGCCGAGCGCCGAGCGGCCATCGTGGCCGCGGCCGCCGAGCTGTTCTTGGAGCGGGGCTACCGGGCGACGAGCCTCGACGACATCGGGGCCCGGGCTGGCATCAGCGGGCCGGCCATCTACCGCTACTTCGGCTCCAAGCACGAGCTGCTCATGGTGCTGCTGGAGGAGGCGGCCATCACCTGGCGCCGGTCCGTGGACGAGGTGCTCAGCACCGACGACCCGCCGCTCGTCACCCTGGAGCGGCTGATCGACGCGGCGGTGGCCCTCGAGCTCAAAAACGGCAACCTCCGGGCCCTGCACCACGAGGAGCCCGGCCTGCTCGACGACGACGCGCGGCGGCGCCTGGCCCGGCTCGACCGGGTGACGATGGCCGAGTGGACCCATCTCCTCTGCGAGGTGCGGCCCGGGCTCACCGACGAGGAGGCGAGGGCGGCGGTGGTCATGGTGGAGGGGCTCCTGCGCTCGGTCTCGCGACTCCACGGCGTCGACCGGGACCGGCTGGCCGGCGTCATCAAGGACATGGTCCTCGGCGGGTTGCTGGCCCTCGGCGGGGGGCGCTCGGTCGCCGTGGCCTCCGGCTGAGCCCCGCGGACGGGATCGTGCCGCCGACCGCCCCGAGCGAGGAGGAGTTCCGCGAGGAGGTGCGGACCTTCCTCGAGGCCACCCTGCCGAAGAAGAGCGAGCCGAGGCGCCGGACGGACGACGACGTGGCCGCGGCGAAGGCGTTCCAGCGACAGCTGGCCGAGGCCCGTCTCGCCGGCATCACCTGGCCGCAAGCGTACGGCGGCCGTGGGTTGCCCGGCCGCTTCCAGCAGCTTTTCGACCGGGAGGCGGCGGCGTTCCGGCTGCCGCCGCGGTCGCTCGACATCGGCCTCGGGATGGCTGGCCCCACGATCCTCACCCACGGCTCGCCCGAGCAGCAGGGGGCCTACCTCCCGCCCATGCTCCGGGGCGAGACGGTGTGGTGCGAGCTCTTCAGCGAGCCGGGGTCGGGATCGGACCTGGCGAGCGTCCAGACCCGGGCCGTGCGCGACGGCGACACCTGGGTCGTCGACGGCCAGAAGGTGTGGACCTCGGGCGCCCAGTGGAGCGACCTCGGGGCCTGCCTCACCCGGACGGATCCCGACCGGCCCAAGCGCGACGGCATCACCATGCTCGTCGTCGACATGCACGACCCGGGGGTGACCGTCCGACCGCTCCGCCAGCTCACCGGCGACGCCCACTTCAACGAGGTCTTCCTCGACGGGGCGCGGGTCCCGGCGGCGAACGTGATCGGCGAGGTGCACGACGGCTGGCGGGTGGCCCGGACGATGCTGGCCTTCGAGCGCCAGACGCTCGGGGCGATGGGATCGGGCGGCGGGGCCCGGGGCGGCTTCACCTCGCTCGTCGAAGAGGCGCGGCGGCGCGGCCTCTTGGCCGACCCCGTGGTGCGCGACCGGCTGGCTGCCGTCCGGAGCCGTCAGATGGTGCTGCGCCACCTCGGCGCCTACCTGGGTGCCAGGCGGCGCAGCGACCGCAGCGGCGGCGAGGCCTCCCTGCTCAAGTTGGCGATGGCCCAGGTCCTCCAGGACACCGTGGACCTGGCGGTCGACATCGCCGGCCCTGGGGCGCTGGCCTGGGACGCCGCGTCGAAGGGTGGGGCGCGTTGGGCCACCGGGCTCCTGAACGCCCGCTCGGCCTCGATCGGCGGCGGCACCAACGAGGTCGTCCGCAACGTGATCGCCGAGCGGGCGCTCGGCCTCCCGCGCGACGTGGAGGTGGACCTCGACGTGCCGTTCCGCGAGCTCAAGGTCGGGACGCAGCGTGAGCCCTGAGGCGCCGCTCGGCGGTCTGCGCGTGGTCGAGGTGGGCCAGTACGTGGCGGCGCCGTTCGCCGCCACCCTCTTCGCCGACCTCGGCGCCGAGGTGGTGAAGATCGAGCGGCCGGGCGGGGACCCCTACCGGGCCCACCCGGCTCGCTTCGCCGCCTGGAACCGGGGCAAGCACTCGGTAGTCCTCGACCTCGCCGCCGCCGAAGGTCGGGCCGAGGCCCTGCGCCTCGTGGACGAGGCCGACGTGGTCATCGAGAACCTGCGACCGGGAGCGCTCGAGCAGCTCGGCCTCGACCTCGGCGAGCTGCGGGCCCGACGTCCCAGCCTTGTGACGTGCTCCATCTCGGCTTACGGGCGGACCGGGCCGGCCCGCCACGACCCCGGCTGGGAGCCGCTCGTCCACGGCCGGGCCGGCGCGCAGCAGGGGCTCATGACGGCCGACCGGCCGGTCTGGCTGCCGTTCCCGATGGCCAGCGTGGCCGCCGGGCTGCTGGCCGTGCTCGGGGTGGGGGCGGCGCTCGTCAAGCGGGAGACCACCGGCTACGGCCAGCACGTCGAGACGTCGCTCTTCGAGGCGCTGCTCTTCTTGAACGGCGGGCAGATCTTCCACCGGCCGCGGCACCGCCCGCCCGTCGTGCGCAACGCCCGCTCGCCGATCCTTCGCGTCTACGAGACGGCCGACGGGCGGGGGATCCAGGTCAACCTGAGCGGCACCGAGCGCTGGCGCGAGCTGTGCCGGCTCGTCGGGCTCGACGGTGACGGCGGGCTCGACTTCGCCGACCCCCGCTCGCTCGTGAAGCTCGGCGACCCCGCCTGGTGCGAGGACATGGCGACCGAGCTGGCGACCCGCTTCGCCAGCCGCACCGCGGCGGAGTGGGAGGCGGCCCTGCTCGACACGCCGGCCGCCGCGTCCACGTGCCGGACGCTCGAGGAGTGGCTGGCCCACGAGCAGGCACAGGCCAACGGGCTCCTGATCGAGGTCGACCAACCCGACCTCGGACCGCTCGCCGTCGTCGGGCCGCCGATCCGGCTGCGGACGGCGGCCTCGGGGGCCCGCCCCTCGGCCCGGCGCGGGACCGAGAGCGGCGCCCTGGCCGGCCACCGGGTGATCGACATCTCGAGCTTCTGGGCCGGCCCGTTGGCCGCCCGCCTGCTGGCCGAGCTCGGCGCCGACGTGGTGAAGGTCGAACCGCCGGGCGGCGAGGGCGCCTACCAGATCGTGCCGATCCTGCCCAACATCTACATGGACGCCAACCGCTCCAAGCGCGGGCTGACGCTCGACCTCCGCGAGGAGGAGGACCGACGCCGCCTGTTGGAGCTCGTCGAGGTGGCCGACGTCGTCGTGGAGAACGCCGTCGCCGGCACCTGGGAACGGCTGGACCTCGGCGAGGACCACCTGCGCAAGGTGAACCCGGCCCTCGTCTACGCCCGGGCGAAGGGATTCGGCCTCGAGGGCCCGTTGGCCCCTCGCCCGTCCTTCGACTACGTGGTCCAGGCGGCGACCGGGATGGAGATGACCCAGGGCCGGGGCGACCCGCAGCCGGTGAACTTCACCGCCAACGACTACTGCACCGGCATCCACCTGGCCGTCGGCATCGTGCTGGCCCTCCTGGCCCGGGCCCGCGGCGTCGCCGTCGCGAGCGTCGACGCCTCGCTCATGATGACGGCCACCGTGTTCCAGTCCGAGCACGTGGCCCTGGCCGGCACGCCGGCCGGGCGGGGCGACGAGGTGGGCGAGGGGCTCGGCGGGCCGACGCCGGGGTGTCACCTCTACGAGGCACAGGACGGCTGGGTGGTGGTCTGCGCCGCGTCGCCCGACCAGGAGGCCGCGCTCGGCCGGGCCCTCGCCGTCGACGAGCTCTCGGTCGAGGCGATCGCCGCGGCGGTGGCCGGGTGGCCCGTGCCGCAGGTCATCGACCTCCTGGGTCGCCACGGCGTCCCCGCCGCGGCCAGCGTGCACCCGCGGGCCGTCCCCGACGACCCCCAGATGGTCGTCGGCACGCAGTTGGCCACCGTGCGCCACCCGGCGTCCGGTCGCTTCGTCCAGGTGGGCGTGCCCCTCTGGCTCTCGGAGGACACGCCGGCCGTCAAGGGCCCGGCGCCGGCACCCGTGCGCCACGGTCGCCCTGCGGCGAGGCGATGAAGATCGACGCCGGTCTCGGAGCCGACCTCGGCTCGGTGGCCAGCTGGACGGCGGCGGCTGAAGCAGCGGGCCTCGACGGCGTTTTCGCGTCGGAGAGCGTCAACGACCCCTTCCTCTCGCTGACCCTGGCGGCCGAGCACTCGGAGCGGATCTCGCTCGGCACCGCGGTGGCCATCGCCTTCGCCCGCAACCCGATGAGCCTCGCCTATACGGCCAACCAGCTGCAGAGCTTCTCGGGCGGCCGTCTCGTCCTCGGCCTCGGGGCCCAGGTGCGGGCGCACATCACCCGCCGCTACAGCCAGACCTGGTCGCACCCGGCCGCCCGCATGCGCGAGTTCGTCCTGGCCTTCCGGGCCATCTGCGCCTCGTGGAACGAGGGCACCCGCCTCGACTTCCAGGGCGACTTCTACACCCACACGCTCATGACGCCGCTGTTCTCGCCGAAGCGCCACGAGTTCGGGACGGCGAAGGTGTTCCTGGCCGCCGTGGGTCCGCTCATGACCGAGGTGGCGGGGGAGGTCGCCGACGGGGTCATCACCCACGGGCTCTCGAGCCCGCGCTACTACCGCGAGGTGACCCTGCCGGCCCTCCAGCGCGGCCTCGACACATCAGGGAGGTCCCGGCCCGACGTGGAGGTGACCTGCCCCGGCTTCGTCGCCGTCGCCGAGAACGACGAAAAGATGGCCAAGGCGAGGGCCAGCATGCGCCGCACCGTGGCCTACTACGCCTCCACCCCCGCCTACCGCCCGGTGCTCGACCTCCACGGCTGGGGGGACCGGCAGACCGAGCTCTACGCCCTCTCGAAGCGCGGCGCGTGGGAGGAGATGGGGAAGCTCGTCGACGACGAGATGCTCGACACGTTCACGATCGTCACCTCGCCGGAGCGGTTGGCGGCCGAGGTCGGCGACCGTTACGGCGGGCTGGCCGACCGCATCACGGTCGGGTGGTGGCGCAAGCCCTGGGGGCCGGCGGTGGCCGCCGAGCTCCGATCGCTGTGACGACCGTCCACGGCTTCACCGCCCCCGGCTTCGAGCCCGTGGCCGAGGTGTTGGCCCACGGGGCCACGGTCACGGTCGGTGACCGCGAGCGCCACGCCGACCTCGGCGAGGGCGGCGGAGCCTTCGCCGCCTTCGTGGGCGGCGAGCGGGTGGTCGACCTCTGGGCCGGCGCCGCGGCACCGGGGGTGCCGTGGGCCGAGGACACGAGGGCGGTCGTCATGTCGGCCACCAAGGGGCTCAGCGCGCTCTGTGCCCACATCCTCGTGGACCGGGGCCAGCTCGACCTCGACGCCACCGTCGCCACCTACTGGCCGGAGTACGCGGCGGCCGGCAAGCAGGACACGCTGGTCCGCCAGCTGCTCAGCCACCAGGCCGGGTCCATCGCTATCCCCGGGGCCGACGACCTGCTCTCCTGGGACGGCCGGGGCTGGGCCGACACCCCGGCGATCGCCGCGGCCATCGCCGGCGGCCCGCCGGCCTGGGCGCCGGGGTCCCGTCACGGCTACCACGGCCTCACCTTCGGCTGGCTCGTGGGCGAGCTCGTCCGTCGGCTCACCGGCCTCAGCCTGGGCACGTTCTTCGCCGCCGAGGTGGCCCGGCCGCTCGGCGTCGACTGTCGCATCGGGACACCGGCCGCCGCCCAGGGCGGCGTGGCCCGGGTGATGGAGTGGACCCCCCGCCCGCCGGGCCGCTCGGCCACGGCCCGGCCCCTCGACCCGGCGTCGTGGTCGGGCATGGCCGTCCTCGGCGGCCGCCACGGCCACCTGTTCGCCGACGAGCACGGCGACGCCAGGTTCGCCGACTTCATGAACACGCCGGCGGTGCTCGAGGCCGAGATCGGCGCCATCGGGGCCACGGCTTCGGCCCGCGGCCTCGCCCGGGTCTACGCCGAGGTGGCGACGGGTGACGAGCTCGTCTCGCCGCGTTCGGTGGGCGTCCTCGGCACCGAGCAGGTCTGCGGCCCCGACGCCGTCATGCGCGTGCCCACGCGCTGGGCCGTGGGCTACACCCGCGAGCCCCCGGCCCTCGCCCCCGGGCTCCCGCGCCAGCACGGCCCGAACGACGCGGCCTTCGGCCATATGGGGGCCGGCGGCCAGGTGGCCTTCGCCGACCCGGTCCAGGGCGTCGCCTGCGCGTTCGTGCGGAACCATCTCGAGAACCAGGCCATGCCGATTCTCGGCGCCACGCTCGTCGACACCCTCTACCGGTGCCTCGGTGACCGCCGTGGCTGAACCGCGGCCGGACCGCCCGGACGAGGGCGGAGCGACGCGGTGACGTCAGGGATACGGTGACCGTCCATGTACGCGGCGAAGCACGCTGAAGCACACCCCGACCGGCCGGCCATCATCATGGCGACCAGCGGCGAGGTCCTGACCTTCGCCGAGTACGAGGCCGCGGCGAACCAGATGGCCCAGATGCTCCGCCAGACCGGTCTCCGGCACCGGGACCACATGGCCATCTTCATGGACAACGACCCGCTGATGCTGGTGGGCGAGGCCGGGGCCGAGCGGACTGGCCTCTACTTCACCTGCGTGAACTCCTACCTCTCGGCCGAGGAGGTCGCCTACGTCGTCAACGACGCAGAGGCCCGGGTCGTCCTCACGTCGGCCGCCAAGGCCGACGTCGCGGCCCAGCTCCCCGGGCAGTGCCCGAACGTCGAGCGGTGGTTGATGACCGGCACCGGCGGCGTGGCGCCGGCCCCCTTCGAGGCCTGGGAGGAGGCGGTGGCCACGCAGCCCACGGGCCCGATCGCCGACGAGCAGCTCGGGACGCCGATGCCCTACTCGTCGGGCACCACCGGCCGGCCGAAGGGGATCCTCCGCCCGCTCGGCGAGGCCCATCCAGGCAAGACCACGCTGGCCATAGCGGCGATCACCGCCATGTGGCGCTTCCGAGACGGCATGGTCTACCTGTCGCCCGCCCCCCTCTACCACGCCGCCCCGCAGGTCAGCGTGGCCCTGACGCTGCGCCTCGGCTCCACCGCCGTCGTGATGGAGCACTTCGACCCGAGGCAGTACCTCGAGCTCGTCGGCCGCCACCGGGTGACCCACTCCCAGGTGGTGCCGACGATGTTCTCCCGCCTCCTCAAGCTGCCCGACGCCGAGCGCGAGGCGGCCGACGTCTCCTCGCTCGAGGTGGTCATCCACGCCGCCGCCCCCTGCCCGGTGCCGGTGAAGGAGCAGATGATCGAGTGGCTCGGCCCGATCATCATCGAGTACTACGCGGCCACCGAAGGCAACGGCGGAACGTTCGTCGACTCCGAGGAGTGGCTGACCCACAAGGGCACGGTCGGGAAGGCCATGGCCTGCGAGATCATCATCCGGGACGACGAGGGCAACCCCCGCCCCACCGGCGAGCCGGGGACCGTCTGGTTCCGGGGCAACACCGAGTACGAGTACTTCAACGACCCGGCGAAGACGGCCGAGTCACGGTACGGCGACACGAGCACCGTCGGCGATGTCGGTTACCTCGACGAGGAGGGCTACCTCTACCTGACCGACCGCAAGTCCTACATGATCATCTCGGGCGGCGTGAACGTCTACCCGCAGGAGACCGAGAACCTGCTCATCACCCACCCGAAGGTCATGGACGCCGCGGTCCTCGGCGTCCCCGACGACGACCTCGGCGAGGTGGTGAAGGCGGTGGTCCAGCCGGCCGACGGCGTCGTGGCCGACGCCGAGCTCGAGCGCGAGCTGATCGCCTTCTGCCGGGAGCACCTGGCCCACATCAAGTGCCCGCGGTCGATCGACTTCGAAGACGAGCTGCCCCGCCTCCCGACCGGCAAGCTCTACAAGCGCCTCCTCCGCGAGCGCTACTGGGGCGACCACGCCACGAGGATCCTTTGAAGCGCGGACCGGGGCGCTCAGCCGTCGAGGGGGATGCCGAAGCGCTCGTGGTAGAAGGCGAAGGCTGAGCGCAGGGCCGGCACGTTGAGGCCGAACACCGCGGGGTCGGGCCGCGGCGCCTGCCGGCGGTCGGCGGCGCTCTCGGCCCACCAGGCGGCCATGCGCTCCCGGGTGTCGTCGGTCAGCTCGTCGCCCATCTCGGCGTAGAGGACCTCCATGGCCCCGATGGGGTCCTTTTGCACGCCGGCGAAGGAGACGTCGAAGAAGCGGTCCTCGTTGCCGTCGTCGCGGAACCCGATGACCCGCCGCAGGGACTCGGACCACAGGTCGGTCTCGTGGCGGCCGAGGGCCAGGAGGTCGAGGTGCTCGAGGAGGGGTCCGCCGAGCGCCTGCTTCAGGGCGCAGAGGGAGGGGAGCACGCTCCCGATGTCCCGGTGGGTCATCACGAACCGGGCGTCGGGGTAGACGGCGTCGAGGTCACCGATGAAGGGCATGTGGGCGGGTGACTTCAGCCACCAGCGGGTCGGCGGGCAGTGCCACTGCAGCAGCTTGAGCACCCGTCGGTGGTAGCGGAACGAGGGCGTCATGTCGCACGAGAGCAGCCACTCGGTGTAGCTCGGGATGAGGGCCATGCCCTCGAACACCTCGGAGCGGAAGTCGAAGGCCGTGACGAGGATGCACTCCTGGGGCCCCGTGGCCGAGCTCGGCAGCATCCCGGCGAAGTCCGGGAACATGGCGTTCGACATGTCGATCCCGGCCTGGCTGTCGGCGATGCGGGGGTCGCTGTCCTCGGTGGCCGTCTCGGGCGGCGGGCACGGCGACGAGGCCTCCCAGGTCCGCAGCGACCGGCGGGCGCGGTCGGCGGCCAAGAGGAAGCTGAGCGCGGTCGAGCCGGTGCGGGGCAGGCCCAGACCGAACAGCGGGGCCACGATCTCCTGGTCGTCGATCTCGGGGTGCTCGGCGTAGACCTGCTCGATCTGGAGGCGGTTCCCCAGGTAGCCGACGATCTGGTCGGCGAAGACCTGCTCGCCGAGCTCGTTCAGCGACCCCTCGGTGTTGAGCGCCCGCACGAGGGCCTCCAGGCCCTCCTGCCAGGTGTCCTCGCCGAAGTCGTCGAGGCCCGCGTCCTTCCGGGCCCGCGCCACCAGTTGGTCGACGTCGAGCATGCGGCCGGTACCCGGTCAGTCCTCCAGCTGGTCGACCGGGATCGACCGCTCCATCATCCCGTAGGACTCCTCGCCGTCCCAGCGGTAGCGGACGCCGGCCTGCTGAAGGGCCGGCGCGAACTCGTGACTGGTCCCGCCCGGCATCGACGCAGTGAAGACGGTCTCGCCCTCGATGCGGACGTCGCCGTCGTCGGTGCGGAGCGTGAGCGAGACGTCCTCACCGAAGGGCTGGAGTCGGCGGAGCCACGGCGCGTCCACGAGGACCGCGGGGATCAGGTGGTCGCCCAGGAAGACGAAGCCCTCGTTGTAGGTCGGGGCTCCGTCGGTCCGCTCCGGGAAGGCCAGCGCCCCGAAGCCCTTGCCCGACGGGAACAGGGCGCTCGGCCAGCAGTGGCCCCAGAAGCCGCCGGTGTCCCGCGGCCCCTGCCGGTGGATGCGCAGCGCCGTGCCCTCGAACGTCCACGTCTCGTCACCGAGGCTCACCGTGCCCCGTGAGGTGCACAGCTGCTCGTAGCGGGGGCTGATGAAGGCGCCGGCGAAGCCCTCGTCGAAGAGCTCCTTGGATGCCTTGCTGAGCGTGCCCGAGACCCAGGGCGGGGCGGCGCACGTGAGCTCTACGTCGACCCGGAGCGGGCGCTTCGGGCCGTCGTAGTCGCCCTTGGCCAGCGCCGCCGCGGTGGAGTCGAGGGCCGTGCCCTCGTAGGTCATTGTGAGCGTCTTGAACGGCTCGACGCAGCGGAACTCGAGACCCCCGGCGGCGAAGGTCCGGCAGATGCCGTCGTCGTCGACCGGCGACCGTCCCTTGCCCCCCTCGCGCACGATGGCCGTCCGTCCATCGGGCAGGCCGATGTTCACCTGGAGACCCCGCTGGTCCCACGACTCGGCGACCGCCTCGATGCCCGCCCGCGGGATGCCGACCTGACCCTGGTCGTCGGAGATCCACATCGAGGCGCTCTCGCGGAACTGGGGGTCGTCGGGCTGCTTGGCGAAGAAGAAGTCCTCGGACGGGTCCATCCCGCCGGTGAGATCGACAGCCATGGCGCCCTCCCTCTCTCGTGATCCGAGGCGAAGTCCCTGGGGCGGGGCCCCGGCGCACCGGTGACCCGGCGGACCGCGCCAGACAGTACGCCATGGTCTGCCCGGGGCGCCCGGGTGCGGTGGCGCGTGAAGATCCGCCGCGCCTCGGCCCCCGACGGAGGCCGCCGGCCCCGTCTCCTGGCGCAGGCTCCTGGCGCAGGACGGACCGGGGTGGGCCGATGCTCGTGCCCTCCCAGGAGGCGCTGCTGCGGCGCTCGGCGAGGGGCGGCTACTCGGCCCGGAGGAGCAACGCCGTGGGCGTGCGGGCCGCCAGGCGCCCGGGGACCATGGCCACGAGGTTGGCGAAGACGAATGCCCCGAGTGCCACGATCACGACGGAGCCGGCGGGCACCGTGGGGTACGGCACGGCGGAGATCCCTTGGGCGAAGAGCGTCCACAGCCACCGGCCGAGGGCGACGCCGATCGGCACGCCGGCGACCACCCCGACGACCGCGGCCACCGAAGCCTGCCAGCCGACCGTCGACGCCAGCTGCCGCTCGGTGAAGCCGAGGGCCTTCAACAGGGCGAACTCACGCCGTCGGGACCGAACGGAAGCGACGAGGGTGAGCCCGAGGGCCACCACGGCCCCCGCCGCGAGGACGCCGGCGAGCACGAACGGCGTGGACCCGAGCGTGTGGTAGTCGGCGATCGCGGCCGGCCGGAGCGGGGCGACCACGCCGCCGACCGGGCCGTCGGGATCCGACCCCCGGTTGAGCACCCTCGTCACCTGCTGGAGCGAACGGAGCGCCGCCGGCCCGCTCACCCCCTTCTTGATCGTGATCAGGGCGGCGTTCGGCCCCGGGACCGCGCTCCCCTGCTCGTTGAGGGCCTGGCGGGGGAAGAGCGACGGCGACATGACCGCGCCGGTGCCCATCTGGAGGTTCGGCGACCCGGACCCGCCGATCGTCGGCAGCGTGGCCGTCCCGACGATCCGGAGCCTGATCCGGGCGCCGGTCCGCCGGTTGGTGACGGCGGTGACGACGTCGCCGACCTGCTTGTGCAGCTGGCGCAGGGTGGCGCTCCCGAGGACCACCTCGTCGGGCGCGGCGAGGGCGTGACCCGAGAGGATCGGGGGACCGACCGGCGCGTTCGGGCTCGAGGCCAGGACCGGCACGCTCAACCCGTCGATGAAGGCAAACGTGAAGTAGACGCCGGACCAGGCGCCGACGTCCTGGTCGCGGTTGAGCAACGTCGCGGTCTCCGCGGCCGGGAGGTCCTCGGCGGCCGAGAAGCCCGACAGGAGGGCGTAGTTCCAGTTCCAGCCGTAGAGGGAGGGCCGTGACACGAGAGCGTTCAAGCTGGCGCCGAACGTGATCGACGTCACCACGACCACCACGGCCAGGACCGCGCCGAACAGCGCCGACCGGACCGGGGCGACCCCGCGGCCCGAGCCGAGCCCGAGCGCCGAGCGGATGCCGGTCACCGCCGCCGGTGAGAGGCCCGAGGCCGAGGCGGCCCGGGCGACGCTCGAGCCCTCGGTCGACCCCGATGTCCGCCGAGCGAGGCGGTGGGGCGAGAGGCGGTAGGCCATGACGACCGCGGCCGAGGACAGCACCGCGACCAGCACGAGGAAACCGAACCCGAGCACGGTCCAGTCGAAGGCCACACCGGGGTCCGGGTAGACGGAGCGGACCGGCCCGATCGGGGCGAGGGGTGAGAGGGCCACGGCCACGCCGACCGCGAGGACCGCGCCGACGATCACGGCTCCCACGATGCCAACCAACCCGTCGGCCACGGTCATCGCCGGCGAGGCCCCGAGGGCCCGCAGCGTCGGTCCGTCGTCGGCACTCCGCCGGACCAGTCGGCTCACGACCTGGGCGCAGATGAGGAGGGTGGCGAGCGCGGCGAGCACGCCGAACACAGCCCAGGCGATCGCTTCGGGGCGGATGGCGCCCTCCGCCTTGGCGACGTAGGGGGCGTCCGTCTGGCTGCCGCCGATCGACCCGAGATAGGGGAGGTGCTTGCGCACCGAGGCCACGACCGCCGCCACGTGACGGGCGCCACCCCTCAGTTGGAGCGCGACGTAGGAGTAGTAGGCGCAGCAGTTCTCAAGGCGTCGGGTGAGCGCCGGGGTGAGCACGGCGAACTGGTTCCCGAGGGCGCCGTCGTCGTCCTGGACGACCTGGAAGGCAGCCTCCACGATCCCGACCAGCTTCAGGCGGACAAGGAGCTCCGGCCGGTCGGTCGGATAGCCGGCGTAGTTCGGCGACGTCACCTGGGCGTCGGTGAAGAAGGCCACCGGCAGGGTCGAACCGAGGTGGAGACCCTCCTCGGCCGCCGCCCCTCTCGACATGACCATCTCGTCGAGGCGGTGGGGATCCGCCAGCCGGCCCCGGAGCAGCGTCACCTTGTCGTCGGCGGTGTAGTACCCGTTCGTGCTCCCTTCGAACGCCGGCGGCGCCTCACCGGGGACCGTCGGCCCCTGGTGACCGAGAACCTGCAGCGTGCCGTCGAAGCCGACGACCTCGGCTGCGCGGCGCACGCCGGGGTCCCGGGCCACCACGCGAGCCACCTTCGGGGAGTAGCCGGCGCCCGAGATCGGCAGGAACTCGGTGAAGAGCTCCACGTCGGAGGGATTGGTGCTCGCCAGGTAGGTGGGGAAGGAGGACTGGGTGCGGCGGGCGCCGGCGATGGTCCCCATCGCCACGCCACCGACCACCCCGAGGAGGAGGGCGAGCCCGAGGTAGCCGGACAACCGGGGGCGCAACGTGACCCGGAAGCGGTAGCCGAGATAGCGCAGGACCGACCCCGTCACGGCCGATCTCCCGCCCCGCGTCCTCGCCGCAAGCCCGTCCCCTCCACCCGACCGCCGGTCCTCTCGCCCCCCTCCAGTGTGCCCGAGCAGGGCCCAGGGCCACAGGTGGACACCTGGCCGATCGGCCTTCGTGTCAGCACCAGGGCCGACCGGCCCCCCCGGGGTGCGGGTCGGGCGGACCGATCAGTCGGTCGAGGCGCCGAGCCCCCGGGTGACGAAGTTGATCGCCGCCTCGATGAGCGAGTCGTCCGCCGCCTCGGGGTCGAGCACCCGGAGGAAGGAGATGCCCCGGAACAGGATCTCGACGAGCCGCGCCGTCTGCGTCGAGGACTCCGTGGGCGGCATCCCCCAGCGCGCCCGTTCGGCCTCGATGATCTCGGCCAGCGCCCGGACGCCCTCGTTGTCGAGCCGGTTGAGCTGCTCGCGGGCCGAGGGGTTCCGCGCGGCGTAGAGGCAGAACTCCTGGTAGAGGAGGGCCAGGTTCGTGTCGGACTTGGTGGCCTCGTTGCGGAGCAGGTCGACGAAGTCCGAGAGGCGCTCTTCGGGGGGCACGTCGGAGTCGACGAGGGTGGCCCGCAGGGCCGCCATCTCGCGGTCGAAGTTCGCCCGGTAGAGGGCGAGGAAGAGGTCCTCTTTGTTCTTGAAGTTCGAGTACACGGCCCCCTTGGTGAAGCCGGCCACCGCGGCCACCTCGTCGAGGGTGGCCCCGTAAAAGCCCCGCTCGGCGAAGACCTGGGCGGCCGCCTGGAGCAGGTGGTCCCGGGTCTGCTGCCGGCGCCGTTCGGGGGTGAGGGGTTCGATGGCCATGGGCTTGTGCTCCCAATGAGAATATTACATACTAATCAGTATGCAGGATGTTCAATGGTATGAGGTGGGCTGGTACGGCGGGCTGGAGGGCGCCCGAGCCCACCGGGCGGCCGTCGACGCCCGGGGCCTCGTGCGTCGCTTCGGGTCGACGACCGCGGTCGACGGGGTCGACCTCAGCGTCCCCCGGGGCGAGATCTACGGCTTCCTCGGTCCGAACGGTGCGGGCAAGACCACCGTCGTGCGCATCCTGTGCACGCTCTTGCGCCCGACGGCCGGCCGGGCCCTCGTCGGTGGTTTCGACGTGGTGGAGGAGCCCGAACGGGTGCGCGTCCACATCGGGGTGGCCCTCCAGGAGGCGGCCCTCGACCCCCGCCAGACCGGTCGCGAGCTGCTCGCCCTCCAGGGCCGCCTCTACGGTTTGACCAAGGCCGAGATCCGGCGGCGCCTCGACGAGGTGCTCTCCCTCGTGGACATCGGAGCGGCGATCGACCGCCTCATCGGAACCTACTCGGGCGGCATGCGCCGGCGGCTGGACCTGGCGGCGGCCCTCGTGCACAACCCCGAGATCCTCTTCCTCGACGAGCCCACCACCGGGCTCGACCCCGAGAGCCGCAACCACGTCTGGACCGAGGTCCGCCGGTTGAACGCCGAGCTCGGGATGACCATCTTCCTCACCACCCAGTATCTGGAGGAGGCCGACGCCCTCGCCGACCGGGTCGGCATCATCCACCAGGGGCGCCTCATCGCCGAGGGGCCGCCGGACGAGCTGAAACGGGCCGTCGGCCAGGACGTGATCGTGGCCGAGGTGCGCGGGCACGACGAGGGCGCCCTCGGGGCGCTCCGCTCCCTCGACGCCGTGAGCACCGCCACCCGGAGCGGCGACCGCATCGTGGTGGCGGTCTCGGACGGCCCGGCCGCCGTCAGCCCGGTGGCCCTCGTGCTCGGCCGTTGCGGCCTTGAGGTCTCGAGCATCACCCTGCGCTCGCCCTCCCTCGACGACGTGTTCTTCGAGCTGACCGGGAAGGCCGACGGGCCCGTCCCGGCGACCTCGAGCGTGGGGGCCCGGTGACGACGGCCGTCCTGCCCGCCGTCCACGGCCGACCGGCCGGCTACCTGCGGGACCTGCGGTCGATGGCTGGCCGGGCGCTGCGGCAGCTGCCCCGCGAGCCCCTGGCCGTCCTCCCGGCCATCTTCATCCCGGCCTTCTTCTACACGGTGAACCTCGGGGCGCTCGAGAACCTGGCCCGCGGCTCGGCCGGGTTCAGCTACAAGGCCTTCCTCCTGCCGATGGCCATCGCCTTCGCGGTGACCGGGATGTCGCGGGCCCAGATGCTCGTCTCCGACGTGGTCGACGGCTACTTCGACCGTCTCGTCCTCACGCCGGTCCGCCGCTCGGCGCTCCTCCTCGGCCTCATGGTGGCCGACGTCGTCATCATCGTGCTCCTCTGCCTGCCGGTCCTGGCCATCGGCTTCGGCGTCGGCATACGCTTCTCGACCGGTCCGGCCGGCATCCTCGTCTTCCTGGCCGTCTCGGCCCTCTGGGGCCTGGCCTTCACCGGCTTCCCCTACGCCGTGGCCCTCTGGACCGGCAGCCCGGCCGCGGTCGGCGCCAGCTACGTGGTGTTCTTCCCCCTCTTCTTCCTCTCCGACGCCGTCGTGCCCAAGCAGTTGGCGACCGGTTGGTTCTCGACCATCGCCACCTACAACCCCATCACCTACCTGCTCGGCGCGCTCCGTTCGCTCATCAGCGGGGGGTGGCAGACCGGGCCGCTGCTCGAGGGCCTCGCCGCGCTGGGCGGCCTGCTCGCCGTCAGCCTGTCGCTGGCCCTGCTCGCCCTGCGGAGCCGGACCAACCGCGGGAACTGACGCCGTCAGGTCCGGGCGAGGGCCCGGGCGGCGGGTACGTTCCCGATGTGCTCCGGACCGTCGCCGTCGAGGTTCGCAACTGGACGCGGGGTCCGGTGGGCAGCGGGGCATCGACGTGACGTCGGTTCCCGGCCCGGGCCCCTACCAGCGGTCGTTGTCCTTCGGCGGCCGGCTCCGGACCTTCGTCGTCTACGTGCCGCGGGGCGGCGGCCGCGGAGGACCGCGGCCGCTCGTCCTCAACTTCCACGGCGGCGGCAGCAACGCCGTGCAGCAGCAGCGCTATTCGGGGATGAACACCACCGCCGACCGGCACGGCTTCGTCGTGGCCTATCCGGACGGGACGGGGGCCATCCCCGGCCAGCGCCGGCTGCTGACGTTCAACGCCGGCGGGTGCTGCCCGCCGGCCACGAGGAACCGGGTCGACGACGTCGGCTTCGCCGAGGCCATCGTGGCCGACGTCGAGCAGCACGTGCCGCTGGACCCGCGGCGCATCTACGCCGCCGGGATGTCCAACGGGGGCATGATGGCCCACCGCCTGGCGGCCGAGTCCGGGCGGGTGGCTGCCGTGGCCTCGGTGGCCGGCCAGCTCAACCTGGAGCCCTTCGCCCCCCGACGGCCCGTCTCGGTCATGGAGTTCCACAGCGTCGACGACGCCCGGGCCCGCTACGAGGGCACGTCGAGGAACGCCTTCTTCGGCAGCCGGCGGCGGCTGCGGTTCCCGCCGGTCCAGCAAGGGATCGACCGCTGGGTGGCGACGAACGGCTGCCCGCCGACGCCGGTGGTGGGCGAGACCATCGCCGGCGCGCCGACCAGCATGAACGAGGGCCAGACGGCCACCAGGTTCACCTACGGCCCGGGCCGGGACGAGAGCGAGGTGGTCCTCTGGCGCCTGACCGGGGCCGGTCACGTCTGGCCCGGATCGACGAGGAACCTCCCCCGGCTCCTCGGGCGGCCCACCACGCTGGTCGACGCCAACGAGGAGATATGGGCCTTCTTCGCCGCGCACCCAGCGTCGTGAGGGGGCCCCGCCGCCGGCCCGGCGGGACGTGGGATCCTTCTGCGAGGAGCACCGAGGAGAAGCCGGGAGGTGACGCGTGGCCGACCAGGTTGACGTGTGGGTGTGGCCCCAGCTCATGTTGGCCCAGGGGGCCAACGTGACGTTCGAGCACTGGGTCAACGACGCGGCGGGGAACTCGCTGATCGACCCGGACCACTGGTACTGGATGAGCTCGGTGCCGGACTACGACCCCGACCAGTTCCCCGACGGCCCGGCCCTGGCCACCGGGGTCGAGATCACGAGCCAGTACGCCTACCGCGCCTATGAGGACCCGGCCGGCGGTAACAACGCCGTGTGGAAGGCGACGTGGCAGACGCCCTCGGGCCCCGAGGAGGGTGTGACCTGGTTCCGGCCCCGGCTGCTCGTGGCCCCGGGGTTCTGACGATGCCCCGCGACGTGCACGTGGTCTTCGACGACGACGGTCGGATCTTGGCGCTGGCCGACGCGGCCGAGGTGACCGACGCCGAGGGCCGGACCTTCGGCCACGAGCCGGTCGAGCGGTCCGGACAGCACGCCGTCCGTCTCACGCTCGGCGACGAGGAGCTCTCTCACGGCCCGGCCAAGCTGGTGGCGGACTTCGAGATCGACCGCACGGCCTCGCCGCCGGCATTGCGCCGACGGGGCCACTGACGCCCAACTCGACAGCGCCGCTGAGCTGCCCTGACGGCCCCCGTCGGCCGCCGCCCGCCCCGCCGCGGCAAAGGCCGTCGATTAGCTTTCGTCCCCGTGGCGGCCGTGCTCGCGACGAACCTGGCCGGCACCTGGTGGGAGTACCTCGTGCTGTTCCTCGGGGTCATGCTCTCGTGGGCGGGCGTGCCCTTCATCGGCGCCGCGGCGGCCGGCGCGGCGGGTGTGGCGGCGAGCCAGGGGAAGCTCAACCTCGGGGCCGTGATCGTGGTGACCACGATCGCCGGCGAGGTCGGCGGGCTGATCGGCTACGCCATCGGGGTCCGGTGGGGCCGTGAGCTCCTGGACCGGCCGGGCAAGCGGCAAGCCGGCCGTCAGAAGATGCTCGAACGGGGCGAGGCGGCCTATGCCAAGTGGGGTCGGCTCGCCGTCTTCTTCACCCCGGCCATCATCTCGGGCACCGCCAAGATGCTCCACGGGCAGTTCGTCCTCTGGAACTTCATCGCCTCGCTTTTGTTCGCCCTCTCCGTCGTCTCGAGCGCCTACGGTCTCGGCCGGATCCTGACCGGGCACACCTCCCCCCACGACATCCTCATCCTGGTCTTCGGCCTGGCCGTTGGGGCGTTCATCGTCTTCCTCTTCGTCCGCCGCCGCCGCCGCCGCAAGGTGGCGGAGGCCAGGTAGGGCCGGATCGCGGTGGCCCCACCCCCGTGGGACGACCTCGCCGAGCGGCTCGGGGCCCGGCTCCGAGTCGTCACCTCGCCCCTCGCCCCGTGCCTGGTCGACCCTTCGGCCGCCGCCGCTGCGCAGGCCCTGCGGGACCTGGAGAACCCGTTCGCCATCTCGGACGAGCCGGGCGGCTGCCACACGACGGGCCGCGTCCACCACGGCGTCGGCAGCGACCTGCGCTGAGTGGCCACCCGCCGACTGAAGTCAGCTGGAGGGGCGTCGAACCCTCATCAGGCTTCCGGAAGAGCGGCAAAGTCCCGCTTGGCCTGGCGGTACCACCCCATGCCCTTGATGGGGTTCTTCCATCGGCCCTTCATCTCCTTCAAAGCACTTTCGTGCGTCGTGTCACCCTTGGCGACCATCTCATTCAGATGTCGATCTTGCGCCTTTATGACCTCGTCTGCGGTCATGCCCTGGTGCGGAGCATCGCACGGGCCACCCAGTTGTTGACAGGTCATGGTCTTCATGGTCTTCGTTTCCTTTCAGTCTGTCGGACCGTCACTGGAATGCCAACGTGGTCCGAACCCATCAACCTCGGGACTTCACCCGGACACGGACGATGTCCATGGTCGCCAACACGTCTGGGTCGGCGATCAGCTCGACCTCGCGCACCAGGCCGGACTCGACATGGAAGACAAAGGCCACCTTGATCGACCCGGCGTGGATCCAGGCGGCGCCAAGCTCACCATCGATGGTGACTGGTGCCGCCCCCCGGACGCCATTGAAACGAGCAGCCACGGCGGCTGCGCCGTCATAGACAGGATCCGTGCCCGTCTTCTGTCCGACAAGGTCGGCCCGCATGACGGCGTCCGGTGCGAGGAGCAACAACAAGGTGCCGAGATCCCCACCGCGGGCGGCAGCGAGGAACGCGTCGACGACCCGCTGGCTCTCGGCGCGCGCCGCTTTCGACGCCGCCGGCTCCGGCACGCCCTGCACCTTGCGCCGCGCCCGGCTCGCCAACTGGCGCACGGCGGTGCCCGAGCGCCCCATGACCGCGCTGATCTCGTCGAACGGATAACCGAAGACATCGTGCAGGACGAACGCCGCCCTCTCCGCCGGCGCCAGGGCATCGAGGACGACCTGCATCGCGTCGCCCGCCGTCTCGGCGAGCAACGCGTCGGCCTCCGGGTCGACCGGACCGGGGTCGGCGGGTACCTCGCCCTCGACCACCGACCGGGTACGTCGCTTGCGGAGCTGGTCAAGGCACAGTCGCGTCACGACGGTCGTGAGCCAGGCGGGCAGGTCGTCGATGTTGTCGGTGCGTGAGAGCCGAAGCCAGGCTTCCTGCAGGACGTCGTCCGCATCGGCCTCCGACCCGAGTATCCGGACGGCGATCGCCGTCAACCGGGGCCGCTCTGCGTCGAAATCGGTCACTTCCATCGATGTCACACCATGTTGACGCAGGCCACGACGGGAATGTGACGGATACGCTCACGACGAGGGAAAAGTCATGGTGGCACGCCATATGGAAGTGCCGGTAGATGGGGTCAGGCGGCCGCCGTCGTGCTCGTGGGGTGCCGCTTGGCCGGCGGTGCGAGGAACTGCTCGACGGCCTGGGCGATGCCAGCGGCGATCACCTGCTGCCCCTCTCCGCTGGCGGCGAGCGAGGCCTCGAAGGGGTCGGTGATGAAGAGGGGCTCGATGACCGCCCCGGGCATGAGGCTGGGCGTCGTGGCGTAGGGCGGGGCCGCCGGACCCAGGAGCAGCAGATGCCCGTAGTTGGCGGCACCGATGGCGAGCGGGCTGTCCGAAGAGGTCGGCACCGAGGAGCCGACGTCGGAGTCGGGCAGCACGCCGGCGTTGGGAACGCCCCAACCCTGGGCGTTCATCGCCGCGAGGACGTCGTTCTGGAGCAGCGTGGCCAGCCTGAGATTGGCCGCGCTGAAGGGGCGGTCGGTGTCGTAGGCGGTCAGGCTGCCGGCGTTCACCGACGAGTACCCGCTGTCGAAGTAGATGCCGACGAGCACGTCGGCCTGGGCCAGATTGGCGCACACGTCGCGGGCGGCTACGTCGTCGTGGGCCCCCTGCAGACTGAGCTCCGACCCCGACACCTCGACAGGACTGAGCTTCACCACCGAGGAGTTCTTCGTCCGCGACACGACCACCCGGAAGCCGGCCGCCCGCAGGATGGCCGCGGCGTCGAGCTCGACGGGCAGCGTCTCGTCCGCCTCGTAGATCGTGGTCCCGGACGACGTGGTGCCGATGGCCCCGGGGTCGATGCCGCCGTGCCCGGCGTCGAGGAAGACGGTCTCGTGGCGGTTCCCCTTGGTCGGGGCGAAGGCGACGCAGGCGCCGGGCGAGAAGGCCGACGGGTCGAGGGCGACGACCGTCCCGTCCCGCTGCACCTTGCCCGACGTCAGTTGCGGCACGGCGACCGCGATGGCCACGACGAGCACCGCGGCGACGCCGCAGAGGAGGACGAGTCGCCGGCGGCGGGCAAGGGTCTGGGGGTTCGGGCTACCGGGGCTCCCTGGGCGCGCCGAGGGCACCTGCCCATTGAAACCGCAGGACGCCGCCAATTTGGCGCACCCTCCTGGTCACCCTCAGGACGGCCTCAGGCTCCGGGACCGGCCTGGGCGGCGGCACTCCCAGCTCATCGAGGGCGGTCATGCCCCGTCGCGTGGCGGTGGCCCCGAGGACGCCGAGCTCGGCCGACGGGCGACGGGCCGATGCCCTGCGGTGCTCCGCCTTCGGCCGACCCATCGACCCCGGCCCCGCCCACACGTGCGCAGCGTCTGAGGATAGGTTAGAAATTGCTGAGTACCTGCGGGGGGGAGGCAGACGGTGGGTAAGGGTTCAGGTCATGCTCACCGCCAGGTGCGGATCAGCCGTCGAGGCGCTCTCAAGTTGGCCGTGCTCGGTGCTGCGGCTGCCGCAGGCGCCTCGGCCCAGCTCGTACCGTCCGACGTGGCGGGAGCGGTCGGTCGGGGCACCGCCCGCTCGAGTCACGTCGCGCTGACCCAGGAGGCCTTTGCCTCGGTCGTCAACTCCACGTTCGCCGTCCGCGTCGCTCGTTCATGGCGCAGCGTCGTCCTCAGCAGCGTGGATCCCCTGGCCTCGGGACCGAACGGGTTCTCGCTCAGCTTCGACGGACTCTCCGGACAGGCGTTCGGTCAGGACACCTACAAGATCGTCCACCCCGACATCGGCCGCTTCCCGATGTTCATGGTCCCGGTCGGGCTGCCCGGCGCCGAGCAGCAGTACCAGGCGATCTTTAACTTCGCCTAGGCCGTTGACCGGATCGCACCATCGCACCGTGAGCGCACCGTCGGCGGCGCCGCGAGCCGACTCCGGTGTGCCCGGCTTGGCATTGCGGCCGTCGGAGGGGGCCGACCAGGAGTTCCTTCGGGTCCTCTACGCCGACGTCCGGGCCGACGAGCTCATGACGCTCGGGTGGTCGGCCGCCCAGCGGGACGAGTTCTGCCGATGGCAGTTCGACGCTCAGGACACGGACTACCGACGCAATTTTCCCGCCGCGGACTTCGACGTGATCGTGCACCACGACGAACCCGTCGGGCGGTTCTCGGTGGCGAGGATGCCCGATGAGTTGTCGCTCCTCGACATGGCCCTCCTATCGCGCTGGCGCGGCAGAGGCTGGGGTGCGGCACTGCTCCGTCAGCTCATGGACGAAGCGGCCCGGACACACCGACCCATACGCCTGCACGTCGAGCTCAACAACCCGAGGGCGCGGCAGCTCTACGAACGGCTCGGCTTCCGGCTGGTGTCGGTCCAGGGGCTCCACCAGCTGTTCGAATGGGTCCCCCCGGAGGAACCGTGACGGTCGTCGAGGAGACCCGGTTGACCGACCCGAGCGGGCGCGGTGTCACCACCGCACCTGACTGGGTCCCGGTCGACTTCTGCTGGGCGAAGGGCGAGGGCGTCGTCGACTGGTGCGACATGGGCGGCCGACGCTTCACCGATCCCTTTTTCGTCCAGACCCTCCAGTCGTGCCACCTCGACGGACGACGGGGGCGGCGATCGGGCGCCGACGCCCTCCTGGCCGGCGCAACCTCGGCCCCGTTGGCGCTGAGCGGTCTCATCTTCCACCTCTCGCGCTGTGGATCGACGCTCGTGACCCAGATGCTCGCCCGCGACCCTCGCAACGTCGTGGTGGCCGAGCCCCCTCTCCTCGACGGGATCCTGCGGAGCGGCCAGGACGTGCCGGGCGCATCCTCCGAGGAGCGGGTGGCGTGGCTGCGCGGGGCCGTCCGGGCTCTGGGCCGGCGTCGGCACCTCGACGAGGGGCATCTCGTCGTCAAGTTCGAGAGCTGGCACGCGGCGGAGCTGCCCCTCGTGCGCCGAGCCTTCCCGGGCGTCCCCTGGCTGTTCTTGGTCCGCGAGCCGGTGGAGGTCCTGCAGTCCCTGTACGAGGACCCGCCGGGGGCCCTGTTCCCGGGCGCCCTCCCGACGGGACCCCTCGGCCTCGACGTCACCGCCGCCGCCTCGATGGACCTCTCCACGTACCAGGCCCGGGTGCTGGCCTGGGCGGCCGAGGAGGCGGCGGGGCAGGTCGACGACTCGGCCCTCGTCCTCGACTACCGGCAGCTCCCCGAGGCCCTCGGGGCCGTCTGCGACCACTTCGGGCTGTCGCCGGACGAGCCGACGAGGCGGGCGATGCGGTCGGTGGCCGCGTACGACGCCAAGCGGCCGGACGCCGAGTTCCGACCCGACGGCGAGAGGAAGCGCCGCCAGGCGTCCCCCTCGGTCCGGCAGGCGGCCGAGCTCCTGCGGCCGGCCGTGGAGCGCCTCCGGGCGCTCTCGTCCGCCCCGGCCGAAGGCGGTCTCCGGTGAGCGAGCAGCCGAGCTACCGGGCGGACATGTTCGAGCCGGCGGTCGGGTCCGACTTCCTCCTGCGGGGCCAGGAGGGACGGACGGCGACCCTTCGGCTCACCGACGTGGCCGCCGGACGCAGCACGCCCGGGCTCGAGCAGTTCAGCCTGTTCTTCCGGGGTCCGCAGGAAGGCCCGGACCGCCAGGACGTCTACCGGCTCGAGCACGGCGACCTCGGGGACTTCGAGCTCTTCCTCGTACCGGTGGCGCTCGACGACGAGGGCTACACCTACCAGGCGGCCTTCACCACGTTCGTGGACGACGAGGGAAAGGGGATCCATGGCAACGTCTTACGTCGGTGAGATCCGGATGTTCGGCGGCAACTTCGCCCCGACCGGGTGGATGTTCTGTGACGGCAGCGTCCTCGCCATCAGCCAGTTCGAGACCCTCTTCAACCTGATCGGCACGACCTACGGCGGCGACGGGCAGTCCACGTTCGCCCTGCCCGACCTCCGGAGCCGGGTGCCGGTCCACCAGGGCACCGACCCCAACGGCAACAGCTACACCATCGGCCAATTGGGAGGGGCCGAGACGGTCACGCTCACCCTGGCCGAGACGCCGACCCACGCCCATATGGCCCAGGCGATCTCGAACGCGGCCACGCTCGTCTCGCCGGCGAACAACGTCTGGGCGGCCTGGGCCGACAACCCCTACTCGACGAGCACGCCGACGAACGCCCTGGCGGACCAGGCCCTCTCGAACTTCGCCGGCGGAGGAGGGCCGCACGAGAACCTGCTGCCGTTCCTCTGTGTGAACTTCATCATCTCGATGTTCGGGGTCTTCCCGTCGCAGACATGAGCGGACCGACTGCGGACCGGAGCGTTTTCGAGAAAGGACGTCGGACGTGAGCACACCGTTCCTCGGCCAGCTCATCCTGGCCTCGTTCAACTTTCCGCCGAAGGGCTACGCCTTCTGCAACGGCCAGCTGCTGGCCATCAACCAGAACCAGGCCTTGTTCTCCATCCTCGGTACGACCTACGGCGGCGACGGGCAGACCAACTTCGGCCTCCCCAACCTCCAGGGACGGGTGCCCATGCACATGGGGAACGGCTTCAACCTCGGGCAGCAGGGCGGATCGGCGACCGTCACGCTGGACGATGCCGAGATCCCGGCCCACACGCACACCGCGGTGGCCGGCGCCAACGCGGCCGACCAACTCTCGCCCGCCAGCCACGTGTGGGCGGCCTCGGGTACGGCGGCGTTCGGGCCGCCGGACGCCTCGCTGGGCGACATGGACGTGACCAGCTCGAACGCCGGGAGCAGCCAGCCGCACGAGAACCTGTCGCCGTACCTGGTGATCTCCTTCTGCATCGCCCTGCAGGGGATCTTCCCCTCCCAGAACTAGCAACCGACGAACGAGAGACGAGACGGAGCGCCGATGTCCAACCCCTTCCTCGCCCAAATGATCATCTTCGCCGGCAACTTCGCCCCGAAGGGCTGGGCGTTCTGTGACGGTCAGCTGTTGCCCATCTCCCAGAACACCGCCCTGTTCTCCCTCCTCGGCACGGACTTCGGGGGCGACGGCAGGTCCAACTTCGCCCTCCCGAACCTGCAGGGGTCGGCGCCCATGCACGCCGGGGGCGGCGGGTCCTCCGGCGGCCTCACATCTCGCTCCATCGGTGAGAGCGGTGGGGTCACCGAGGTCACGCTCGACGCCGCCGAGATGCCCGGTCACGGGCACACGGTCGGGGGGGTGGCGGCGACCGGGACGACCACCGATCCGGTCCGGGGGGTGTGGGCGCAGGCCCAGGTCGGCCGGCGCCCGCTCCCGACCTACACCGCCCCGGGCGGATCGACCCAGGACATGGCTCCGCAGGCGATCAGCACCGTCGGCTCGAGCGGCCCGCACCCGAACCTCCAGCCCTACCTCACCATGAATTTCGTCATCGCCCTCCAGGGCGTCTACCCGTCCCGCTCGTAAGCGACGAGACGGGCCCCGTCGGCCGGCGAACGTCCGGCCCCTTCCAGCGAGGACACCGCATCGATGAGCACGAGAGCGCGGCAACGTCTTGGGGCACCCGGTCGGCACGGCCGTCGCCTCCTCGGATCCCTGGTGACGCTGGCTCTCGCCGGCGCGCTGGTCTCACCCGTGCTCACGGCGACGCCCGCCGGGGCCTCGGGGACCATCGTGGTCGACACGACCGCCGACCTGGCGCTCTCGCCTCCGAGCGCCACCGTCTGTCCCGTGGGTTCGTGCAGTCTGCGGGCCGCGCTCGCGGTGGCGGACAACCTCGGGGACAACGAGACCGTCCAGCTCCAGTCGTCGGTCACCTACGACCTCACCCTGGGACCGCTCGTGGCCGGCACGGTGTCGGGACAGGCGCTCACGGTCCAGGGTTCGAACGACACCATCGACCAACAGACCGCGACCTCGGCAGTGTTCTCACTCGACCCGTCCTTCGTGGGCGGCGTGACGGTGGCGATCGACGACGTGACGATCGAGAACGGCTCGGACGACACGGTCGGCGGGGCGGGGATCCAAGCGGGTGACACCGGTGACGTGCTCAGCCTGAGCGGCGACACCTTCAGCGACAACGTCGTCGGAGGCAGCGCCACGAACACGCCCGGTGGGGCCATCCAGATGATCGGCGGGGACCTGTCGGTCACGAACTGCACGTTCACGAACAACTCCGCCGGGGACAGCAACGGCGGGGCCATCGACTTCGAGGAGATCTCACCGAACCCGGGCACGCTGACCGTCACCGGCAGCACCTTCACGTCCAACACCTCGGCGGACTCCCTCGGTGGCGGGGGAGCCATCTCGGTGGCCTCGGGCGGCACGGCCAGCACCTTTACGATCAGCGGCTCGACGTTCTCGTCGAACACGGCGAGCAACGGCAGCGGGGTGGCCGATGGCGGGGGCGCCATCTTGGACCAGAACGGCACGCTCACGCTCACCTCGGACGACTTCACCTCGAACCAGGCCTCCTCGGGCTCGGCCCACGGTGGGGCCCTCAACGTGGTCGCCGGGACGGCCTCGGTGACCGCCAGCCGGTTCGTCGGCAACACGGCCGCCGCCGGCGGCCAGACCGTGTCCGCCGCGCCGGGGGCGACGGTGACCGCCGCCGAGAACTGGTGGGGACAGAACACCGGCCCGGCGGCCAGCGACACCTCCGGCTTCACGGCCCCCACCACCTGGGTCGTCATGGCCTTCAACACCACCCGGACGGACTTCCTCTCGTCCCAGACGGCGTCGCTCACGACGGACCTGGCCCACGACAACATGGACAACGCCGTCACCGGCGTCCCCGACGGGACACCCGTGAGTTTCGCCACCAACCAGCCCGGCGGGGTCCTCACGGTCACGTCCACCACCACGGCCTCGGGTACGGCGACGTCGCAGTTCACCGCGGCGGCCGACGACGGCCCGTGGCAGCTGAGCTCCACCGTCGACAACCAGACGCTCACCATCGACATCACCGTGGGCGTCGGTCCCGGTATCACCGGGAACCCCTCGGACCAGACGGTCACCGCCGGCAACACGGCCACCTTCACCGCCGCGGCCTCGGGCAGCCCGGTGCCGACCGTCCAGTGGCAGGTCTCGACCGACGGCGGGGCCACCTTCAGCAACGTGTCGGGGGCCACGTCGACCACGCTCGCCTTCTCGACGACCGGCCCCGAGAACGGCAACGAGTACCGGGCGGTGTTCACGAACGTGTTCGGCACGGCCACGACGACGGCGGCGACCCTCACCGTCGACACGGGACCCGTCGTCAGCCTGAGCCCGAGCAGCCAGACCGTCACCGCCGGGAACACCGCCACCTTCACCGCCGCGGCGACGGGGGTCCCGGCGCCGACCGTCCAGTGGCAGGTCTCGACGGACGGGGGCGCCACCTTCAACAACATCCCGGGGGCCACGTCGACCACGCTCGCTTTCTCGACGAACTTCTCCGAGAACGGCAACAAGTACCGGGCGGTGTTCACGAACTCCGTCGGGAGCGCCACGACGGCCACGGCCACCCTCACCGTCGACACCGGGCCGGTCGTCACCACGAACCCGAGCAGCCAGACCGTCACCGCCGGGAACACGGTCACCTTCACCGCCGCGGCCTCGGGCAACCCGGCGCCGACCGTCCAGTGGCAGGTCTCGACGGACGGCGGGGCCACCTTCAACAACGTCCCGGGGGCCACGTCGACCACGCTCGCCTTCACCACGTCGCAAGCGGAGAGCGGCAACGAGTACCAGGCGGTGTTCACGAACAGCGTGGGGGGTGCCACGACGAGCGCGGCCACCCTCACGGTCCAGACCGGGCCGGTCGTCAGCCAGAGCCCGAGCAGCCAGACCGTGACCGCCGGGAACACGGCCACCTTCACCGCCGCGGCCACGGGGGTCCCGGCGCCGACCGTCCAGTGGCAGGTCTCGACGGACGGCGGGGCCACCTTCAACAACATCCCGGGGGCCACGTCGACCACGCTCGCCTTCACCACGTCGCAGGCGGAGAGCGGCAACAAGTACCGGGCCGTCTTCACCAACGCCGCCGGCTCGGCGACGACCGCCACGGCCACCCTCACCGTTCAGACCGCGCCGGTCGTCACCCAGAGCCCCTCGGACCAGACCGTCACCGCCGGGAACACGGCCACCTTCACCGCCGCGGCCTCGGGCGTCCCGGCGCCGACCGTCCAGTGGCAGGTCTCGACGGACGGCGGGGCCACCTTCAACAACGTCCCGGGGGCCACGTCGACCACGCT
>Ga0116216_10000143_pt1 | contig 64747 bp, 61 predicted proteins | sample Sb_taG_11_FD_89696 | JGI IMG/M metagenome (GOLD analysis project Ga0116216, IMG submission 89696) | Peat soil microbial communities from Weissenstadt, Germany - Sb_50d_3_AS metaG | ecosystem: Environmental > Terrestrial > Soil > Wetlands > Peat | place: Germany: Weissenstadt | collected 2010-09-21 | reverse complement strand
TCCGCCGGCGGGGAGTCGCTGTCGAGCGGCGCTTTGCGCCGGCCCCAGAAATTCGCGGTGACTCGGAGAAGCTCCAGCAGCTCTTCTTGAATCTCCTCCTCAACGCGGTCGACGCGATGCCTCAAGGCGGAAGGATTGTGGTGAGCCTTGGGACGGACAGCGACGGGGGGCTGGAAGTGCGCGTTCGCGATACGGGCGTCGGCATCCCCCAGGACCAGCTCTCGCAGATCTTTCAGCCCTTCTACACCACGAAGGAAGCCGGGCATGGGAGCGGGCTAGGCCTCGTCGTGGCGCGCGAAATCGTTGCGGACCATGAAGGCGAGATCGACGTCGCGAGCGAACCTGGAGAAGGCACGGAGTTTCGGATCCGGTTCCCCGCCCTCGCGCCCTCCCCCTAGCCGCGAGGCGGCGGGGGGAGGTAGGCGACCCGCAAGAGGTTGGCTTCCGTGACCAGCCCGACAAGCCGCGGTCCACGGGGCGAGTGGGTCGTGACCGGCAAGCAGCCGAGCCGGAGTGCGAGCATGCGGGTGGCCGCGGCCTCCAGCGAGCTTTCCGGTGGGATCGTGATCTCTGTGCGTACCAGGGGCTCGATCGTGAGGGTGCCGAGGGCGTCGGCGGCGCCCGCTCCGAGCCCCTCGCGGAGCCTTGCCAAGGAGGCATCGAGGAGCTCGCGGTGCGACACGAGGCCGACCACGACTCCGTTCTCCACGATCACGAGATGGCGCAGGCGCGCAGAGCGCATGAGCCTCTCCGCGTCGCTGAGGGTTGCGCCTCGGGGCGCCGTCACGACGTCCCGGAGCATCACCTCTGCCACTCTCAGAGCGTCCGTCGAGTTCATTCGCCCCCGCTTTCCCCGGACGAGCCGCTTCGTGCAGGGACCGTGCCGCACAGGTCGGTCATGAAGCGCCCGCTGAAGGGGTTTTGGCCAGGAGACTGAGGCTGATCGCCCCGAGGATGCTTCCCGTGCGGGGTGAGGTGTCACGTGACGTCGGATGCCCCATACTGTGGCAAACCGACCCATCGAACCGCGCGGAGGGCCTTCGGAAAGGCTCCTCGGGTCGGCACGCTCCGTGCTCTAGGGGGATCGTCATGGAGCAGACAGGTTGCGTGCTTGTAGTCGACGACGACTCCGCGATGCGCGAGATGCTGGTTTCCCTCCTGGAGGACCATGGCTTTCAGGCCAGCGCCGCGGCCAGCGCCGAGGAGGCGGTCGAGAAGGTTCGAGAGACCGAGTTCGACGCCGTCGTCTCCGATATCCGGATGCCCGGAAAGACGGGGCTCGACCTCCTCGGGCAGCTGCGGGAGATCCGGGCGGAGATGCCGGTCATTTTGATGACCGCGTTCGGCAGCATTGATTCCGCCGTGGAGGCGATGCGTGCCGGTGCCTTTGACTACATCACCAAGCCCTTTAAGCGCGACGAGGTTCTGGTCGTCCTCGAGCGCGCCTTCGAGCGCCGCGCCTTGGAAGAGGAAAACCGCCGCCTGCGCCGCGCAGTCGATCAGACCAGCTCGTTCGGCGATCTCATCGGAACGAGTCCAGCGATGCGCGAGATCTTTGCGCTCATCCGCAAGATTGCCGAGAACCGCAGCAGCGTGCTCATCACCGGCGAAAGCGGGACCGGCAAGGAACTCGTCGCTCGAACGATTCACTTCTCGGGATCGCGCCGCGAGGCTCCCTTCATCCCTATCAACTGCACCGCCATACCCGAGGGACTGCTCGAGAGCGAGCTGTTTGGTCACATGCGCGGCGCTTTCACGGGAGCCATCGCATCCAAGCGGGGACTCTTCGAGAAGGCAAACGGGGGCACGCTCTTCCTCGACGAGATCGGAGACATGGGCCTCGGCCTTCAGGGCAAGCTCTTGCGCGTGCTGCAGGATCGCGAGATCCGCCCTGTGGGCTCCACGCAGTCCGTGCGGGTGGACGTTCGGATCATCGCGGCGACGAACAAGGACCTTCGCGCAGAGATGGAAGCGGGCCGTTTCCGGCGCGATCTCTTCTACCGCCTGAACGTCATTCCCATCCACATTCCTCCGCTGCGCGAGCGCCCCGACGACGTCCCGACCCTTGCCGAGTTCTACGTGCGCAAGCACACGAGTGCAGGGCGGCGCGCACTCACGCCCGAGGCTATTGGCCGTCTCCAGCACTGCCGCTGGGAGGGCAATGCGAGGGAGCTCGAGAATGTGATCGAACGCGCCCTCGCACTGAGCGAAAGCGTCGAAATCCGTCCGGAGGACCTGCCGCTTGGTGCCGAGGAGGAGGCCGAGGCAGAGGCCTCGCCGGACAGCCTCACCCGCGCCGCGGCACACCGGCGCCTTAGCCTCGAGCAGCTGTGCGACCTCTACATCGACGAGATCCTGCAGCTGACCGGAGGCAACAAGGTCCAGGCCGCACGCATCCTCGGCATCAACCGTCGGACGCTCTATCGCCGCGGCGAGCGCAAGGAAGGCAGAGTGCGCTCAGCGGGGAGCGCCTCGGCGAGCTCCCATTCGGCGGAACGCACGTGACCCAGTTCTCAAAGATCCTGGTGCCGATCGATTTCTCCTCGCACTCCGCCAAGGCGCTTGAGCTTGCGATTACCCTTGCCAAGACCTTTGGGGGGCGGATCCATCTCCTTCACGCCTACCACCTTCCGCCCATGGTCGGGATGCCAGACGAGATCGTGATCCCCCCGGATTTCTGGACGGGGGTGCGCGATGCCGCGGCGCGCAAGCTCGATAAGTCGGCACAGAAGGTGAAGGCGGCGGGGATTGCAGTGGAGACCCACCTCGTCGAGTTCGCGCCCTCGGACGCAATCGTCGAGACGGCGAAGACGACGAAAGCCGATCTCATCGTGATGGGGACGCGCGGCCTAACGGGCCTCAAGCACGCGCTCTTGGGGAGTGTCGCGGAACGCACGCTCCGCTTGGCGCCGTGTCCGGTACTTACGGTGAAGGATGAGGCGGCGACCTAGCTCCTCGAGCTAGCGCCTCGCGGGCGCCCGCGCGCGGCGCCCCCTCACAAGTTCCTCGGCCACGCCTGGCGTGCGGTTTGCACGGTCTAAACCACGGGTGAACCCCGAGGAGGAATCTCATGCCGATCGAGCGATTGCTGCGCCGACCCGTAAAGACGCTGCCGCCGGACGCGACCTGCCAGGAGGCGGCGGCGCTCATGCGGGACGAAAACGTGGGCGCGATCGTGGTCGCCGAGGAGCGCCGTCCGCTCGGGGTGGTCACGGACCGCGATCTCGTCGTGCGCGTCGTCGCGCCTGGCGAGGACGCAACGCGTGTGCTTGTGCGTGACGTGATGTCCGGAGACCCGATCTTCGTGTCCGGCGAACGCTCCCTCGAGCAGGCGATCGCCGCGATGCGCGATCTCGCGATCCGCCGGGTCCCGATTGTCGACGCCGAGGGCAAGCTTCGGGGACTCGTGTCGATGGACGACCTACTCGTTTTGTTGGCCGAGCAGTTTTCCAATCTTGCGCACACGATCCGCAAGGAGATCGAGCCCCCGATCTAGGCTCCGGGGCGAGAGCCGGGAGAGCCCCCTGCGCGGCTGTCTGTGGGCCGTTTTGGCGACTCCGGGGGTATTTTCTTCAACAAGCGGGCCCGTCGAGGGGGGCATTTGCCGACCGGTACATGCGGATTCCCCACAGAAGGAGCGGGTGCCCATCTCCTTCGGGTCACCGCGGAGAAGCCGAGCGGCCCCCAAAGAACTCTTTCCGAGAACGCTGTGTAGTGGCATGGTATTTGCGACACCGAAATCCGGAGGTTTGCCCATGGACAGCCACGGCACGCCTTATGATCTGCAGTCCCTCGAAACACAGACGACGGACGCCCGGAGGCTTTCCAAACCCAGCGTAAGAGCCCTCGACCGCTGGGTTGCGCGCAAGATCCTCGCCGCGCGGGGCCATCCGCCCGTCTCCATGCGGCTTTGGGACGGGACGGAGGTGGGGCAGGGCGCTGATTCCGCGGTCGCGCGACTGCGAATCGACGATCGCACGACGCTCCTGCGCCTCGTCGCGCAAGGGGACCTTGCCTTTGGCGATGCCTACAGCGAGGGCAAGCTCGAGATCGAAGGCGATCTCGTCTCCACCCTAACGACGCTCTTCAGTGCGCAAGAACCCGATGGATGGATGACGCGCCTCATGACGCGCCGCCGCCCCCCGAAGGCCAGGGCCCATTCGCTGGCCGGATCGCGTGAAAGCATCCATCACCACTACGACATTGGCAACGATTTCTATGCCCTTTGGTTGGACGCCGGCATGGTCTACACCTGTGCTTATTTCCCGACGCCGACGGTGAGCCTCGAAGAGGCGCAAGAGGCGAAGCTCGAGCACGTCTGTCGAAAGATTCGTTTGCGGCCGGGCGAGCGGGTGCTCGAAGCGGGCTGCGGCTGGGGCTCGCTCGCTCTCCACATGGCGCGACGACACGGTGCACGGGTCACCGCTTTCAACATTTCCCGCGAACAAATCGGCTACGCGAGGGATCAAGCCAAGCGCCAGGGGATTGGATCGCAGATCGACTTCGTGGAGGATGACTACCGCAACGCCCGCGGGAGCTACGATGCGTTTGTTTCCGTGGGCATGCTCGAGCACGTGGGCCCTGGGAACTACGAAACGCTCGGACGCGTGATCGACCGGTGCCTGCATGCGGACGGACGCGGCCTTGTTCACTCGATCGGTCGCCCCCAGTCCATCCCGATGAATCGATGGATCGAGCGGAGGATCTTCCCGGGCTCCTATTGTCCGACGTTGTCGGAGATGGCCCGTCTCCTTGAGCCGTGGAATCTCGGCGTGCTGGACGTCGAAAATCTTCGGCTTCACTACGCGAGAACGCTGGAACACTGGCTCGAGCGGTTCGAGAAGAGCGCGGACCTGATCCGAGCCCGCTTCGACGAACGCTTCGTCCGTACGTGGAGGCTCTATCTCGCGGGCTCGATCGCGGCCTTCCTGTCCGGCTCGTTCCAGCTGTTCCAGATGGTGTTCGCACGCGCCGCGAGCCGTGCCATCCCGTGGACGCGGGAGTACCTCTACACCCAGTGCTAGCGCCAAAGGAGCCCGATGCGATCGTTCGACGTTTTGATCGTGGGCGGCGGGCCGGCGGGCTCCTCGTGCGCGTGGAAGCTGCGCCGCTCGGGCCTGCGGGTTGCGGTGCTCGACCGCGCGAGCTTTCCGCGCGACAAGGTCTGCGCGGGATGGATTACGCCGCAGGTCGTCGAGGAGCTCGAGCTCGACCTGGAGGAATACGCCAAGAACTACACCTGTCAGCCCTTCCATGGCTTTCGTGTGGGCGCGCTCGGGGGAGATGACGTCGCAGTCGACTACGGAACACCCGTCAGTTTCGGAATCCGCCGCTGCGAGTTCGATACCCACCTGCTTCGCCGCTCCGGGGCCGAGCTCTTGCTCGGCGAGAGCGTGCGCTCCCTGCGCGTGGCCGAAGGCGGATGGGTTGTGAATGATTCGCTCCAAGCGTCCCTCTTGGTGGGCGCGGGCGGGCATTTCTGTCCGGTCGTGCGTCTTGTGCATCCCGACCCGCCCGATCCCATTGGCGTCGTCGCCGCGCAGGAAGTGGAGTTCGCCCTCGAGGATCGCGCGGCCGCGGCCTGCACCGTGCGGCCGGAGCTCCCGGAGCTTTATTTCATGGACGACTTGCGAGGATATGGCTGGGCGGTACGCAAAGGGGCGTTCCTCAACGTGGGCCTTGGCCGCCAGGATTCGCGCGATCTCGGTGCTCACGTCGGGCGTTTCCTAGATTTCTTGCAAGCGCGTGGCGCGCTTTCGGCCAGTAGCCCGCGAAAGCTCCGCGGCCATGCCTACCTTCTCTACGGGCTCTCGCCGCGCCCCCTGGTCGGGGATCGTCTCCTCCTCGTGGGAGACGCAGCAGGGCTTGCCGACCCGCGAAGCGGCGAAGGCATTCGCCCCGCCATCGAGTCGGGCCTTCTCGCCGCGTCGGTCGTCCTGCGTGCTGCGGGTGGCTACGGTCGGACAGAGCTCATGCCGTATCAAAAGGCCATGGTCCAGCGCTTCGGACGCCGGGACGCGCACCCCGTCTCGGCGCTCTCGGCCCTTGTGCCAACGGCACTGCGGCCCCGGATCGCGCGCTGGGCCCTCGCGAGTCGCTTGGTGGCCAAGCACGTGATCCTCGACCGCTGGTTCTTGCACCGCCACCTCGCGCCGCTCCCTGCGACGTAGGTCCGTGGAGCTCTCTACTCGAGCCTTGACCGCCCCCGCCCGATCGAAGCCGCAGACTCGGCCGCTGCGGCTCTTGGCAAAGAGCCGCAGGGGGCCCTGTGAGCGATGAAAGTCGAGAGTGGCACACCGCCGGGCCGCAAGCGCGTGCGGCGGAACGGGCCGAGATGGTGCGCCAGATCGAATTTGAGACGAGGGCCACGCAAGGCCTCACCGGATGCGCAGCGCTTTCGCCGCGCGTGCTTGCGGCCATGGGTCGCGTGCCCCGACACGAGTTCGTGCCGGAGGAGCTGACGAGCCGGGCCTATCAGGACGGCCCGCTCCCGATTGGGCACGGACAGACGATTTCGCAGCCCTTCGTGGTCGCACTCATGACCGACCTCGCGGCGGTCACGCAAACTTCACGCGTTCTCGAGATCGGAACAGGCTGCGGTTACCAGACGGCCCTTCTCGCCGAGCTCGCCGCCCTCGTCTTTACGATCGAAATCGTGCCAGAGCTCGCCGCTGCGGCCCATGCGCGCCTCCTGCGTCTTGGATACACGGAGGTGAAAACGCGGGTGGGGGATGGCTATCTCGGGTGGCCTGAAGCCGCACCCTTCGACGCGATCGTCGTCACGGCGGCCGCTCCCGCCGTCCCGCCGCCCCTGGTCGCGCAGCTGGCGTTCGGGGGTCGCCTCGTGATCCCCGTCGGACGAGCCTACCAAGCTCAGGAGCTTCTTCGGATCGAGAAGGATGCAGCGGGAACGGTGCACGAACGGGTCGTCCTGCCCGTCGCTTTCGTGCCGCTGGTTCACGATCTCGGTGCCGCGTAGACGGCAGCGCCTGCCCGAGGATCACTCGAGCATCCGGCGGAGCTCCTCGCGCAGCGAGTCGAACTCGCGGAGGATCGGATTTTTGGTCTTCTCTGCCGCACGCTCAAGGCGCGCGCGGAAGGCCTGGATGCGTGTTTCCATCTCCTCGCGCAGGTGGGGCAGGCTCGGTGCGCGCTGTCCCTTGCGCCCTTGAAGGCGTGCCACTTCCCCGAGGTCTTCGAGCTCGCTCCCGAGCCTCGCGAGGAGGTCGTCGAGCGACACGATGCCCACGGCCTCGCTGCCCTCGGTCACAAGCACCCGGCGGATGCCATGGCGCGCCATTTGCTCGATTGCCCGCTCCAGGGAATCGGCGCCTGCCACGGTGACAATCGGGTGGCTCATGATCGCGAATGCAGTCGCCCTCTCCGGATCGCGTCCGCTTGCCACGACACGAAGCGCAAGGTCCCGGTCCGTGACGATGCCCGTCGCGGATCCATCCATTCCGACGACGACCACACAGCCCGCGGCGTCCCGCTCGAGAATCGCGGCGATCTCCTGAACCGATGTGTTCTCGGGAACCGAGGTGATTTTTCTGCGGTAGTGCTCGACGAGGGACACAGCTCTTTGCCTCTCTGCGCCGCCCTAGCTCGCCGTGCCCGCGTACTCGCTCTCCTGAACGGCCGCGGTGCCCGAGAGCTGCTTGCGAAGCGCTTCTGCGAGCTCTGCGACCTCAGTCGAAAGAAGGCGCAGCACATCATCCGCACAGAGGAGACCCACGAGCTTGCCGTCCAGATCGACGACCAGCACTCGGCGCACCCGGTGAAGCCGCATAACGCGCACGGCCTCGCTGAGGGAGGCCTTGGCTGAGACGAAGATCGGCGGCCACCTTGCGAGCTCGCCCACGCAGACCCTGGAAGGATCGAGCCTCCCGCCGAGAATGCGAAGCGCGATGTCCCGGTCCGTCACCAGGCCTACGGGGCGATCTTCTTCGACGAGGACGACGCAGCCGATGGACTCCCTTTCCATGAGCTGAGCCGCGGCTCGGGCCGTCTCGTGGGCCGCAACTGTGTGCGGCGTCCTGTAGATGTAGGTTCCGACCGGCATGGCCTCTTCTCCGTACATGACCGTCGCACCGTCTTTGGACCGCGGAGCGACAAAGACGAGGGGGAAGCACGATGCGTGCCAGCGCCTGCTCGGTTGCGGAACTAGGCGGAGCCGTCGCCGCAAGGAGGCGGCTTTTCGGGCTCGGCTTCGAAGAAGACGAGGCTCCAGGCGTGATCGATCTCGTCGAAGCGCAGCAGGAAGTGCGCGTTATCGGCTGTGCGAACGCGGAAGTAGCGGTGGTCTCGGCCCGGCCATTGGTCGAGAATCTCGGCTACGTCTTGCATGGCGCCGGCGAACCCGATCCTGCGGGGGACCAGCCCACGCCCTTGGTCCGGGCTGCTCTCCACGCGAAAGCTCTCCATCAAGGAGAGCCTACCCGCCGCCCCGAGACGACGCACGACCGCGTTGGCCCCTGAGGCAGAGTGCGCCGCCGGGTCGCCTCAGTCTGGGGCGGGACGGCACGCTCGCTCGATCGGACAGAAGGCCTTCCCCCGGGCCCACCCTTCGGTGGGCGCTCCCACCTCGCGGCGTGGCACACTGAGCGCAGATGAGCACGAGTCAACTTCGCGTGGGGAGCGGACGAATCGTTGCGCTCTTTGCGTTCGACGTTGCAGCGGCAATCGACCTTCAGTCGATCCCGAGTGTTCTGCGCCCCGAAAGGTCGCAGATCATTCGCAGGCGGCCCGCGCCCGAGTATGTGAGTTATGCCGTGCCGCCCGTCGACGTGGCGCTCGGGGAGCGTGACCTTGAGCTCGGCGGGGAGAAGCAGCGCGCGGCCCTGAGTGCACGGCTTTTCGATTTCGGCGCAGTGAGCGTGGCCCTCGTCCTCGGCTTTGAGGCTCCCCTTGCGATGCTTCCAGCGCTGGCGCAGGACGTGGCACGTGCGGATCTCGCAACGCTCGCACGCCGAGCGCTGCATGAGCTGGTGCAGGAGATTCGGCCGGCCTTCCAAAACCTCGGTCTAAACGAGCTCGTCGAGGACTACTATGTCTTCGAACTCCGAACGCTCGAGCCAGAGACGAGCGCAGAGGCGCTCCTGCGCGACAATGCCTCGGTGCTCGCCGCGACTCTGGCCATGGACGCGGCGCCCCTGTCCCGGCAGCAGATCGAAGAGTCCCTCCGCGATGCGATTTCCTACTCGCCGGACGATCTCGTCGTGGCAGAGTGGGGCGGGGCGCTCGTCTGCGACGCCCACGGCGCCGACACCCTCGCCGTGCTCGAGTATTTGAATGTGCAGCTCCTCGAGCTGCGCTTTTTGGACGCCCGCCTCGACCGTGCGCTCGCGGAGTTCTCGCGGGAGGTGTACCGGGCACAGACGCTCTGGAACGCAGTCCGAGGGCTCTATCGCTCCGCCATCCGGGCACTTTCCGATCTCATGGTCGAGGTCTTGACCCTTTCCGAACGCGTGGAGAACGCCGTCAAGCTGGCGCCGGACGTCTACCTCGCGCGCGTGCACCGCCGCTGCGCCGCGCGCCTTGGGCTTCCGACCTGGGAGCGGATAGTGCAGTCGAAACTCGAGGCGGTCCGCCATTTGACGACGATCCTGACCGAGCGCGCGGCGGCACGGCGTGCCGAGGCGCTCGAGATCACGGTCATTACGCTGATCGCGGTGGAAATCGCACTCGCCGTGCTAGGCCGCATTCATCCGTGAAGTCGGGGCGCCCGCTCGAGCCTCTCCCGGCTCCGCTCATCGCCGGCCTCTTGCACAGCTCTGCGTATCCCGAAGATCCTTCGGCGCGGGGCCGCATCGAGCACGTGCAGACCCACCTCTCCCACGTCTTCTTGACAGGGAAAAAGGTCTACAAGCTCCGCAAGGCGGTCGATCTTGGCTTTGTCTGCTTCGCGACGAAGGCGCAGCGCGATGCAGACTGCCTGCGTGAGGTCGAGCTCGGGCGCCGCCTCGCGCCCGACGTCTACCTCGGAGTCGCCCCCGTGCGGCTCGCTGGGCGGAGGGTGCGGGTCGGGCCGGTTTCCGACGCTCTGCTCGCACGCGCGGCGGGCACCGAACACTGTGTGGTGATGCGGCGCCTGCCTCAAGGGCGCGACGCGCTTTCGCTCCTCGGCGCCGGTCGACTGCGCCCCGAACAGATTGATCGCGTGGCCCTTGCCGTGGCTCGCTTCCACGCTGCGAACCGGCTGAGCCCGCGCCAGCACGGCTCCGCCTTGGCCTGGCTCGAGCGCAGCGTGGCTCCCGTGCGCCAGAACTTCGAACTCCTGCGTGAGGCGAGCGTGGGTGTGCCGGGACGCCCGGCGCTCTTGCGTGCGGCGACCCTCGCGCACGCCGCAGCGCTCGCGCGGGGCTTCGTTGCGAGCCACCGCGCGCGCTTCGAGGCTCGGCGCCGGGCGCGCCGAGGCGTCGACGGCCATGGGGACCTGCACCTCCAGCACGTCTTCTTTGAAACCGACGACGCAGCGCCCCTGCTGATCGATTGCCTCGAGTTCCGCGATGATCTGCGCCAGATCGACGCGGCAGCGGAGGTGGCGTTTTTGGCGATGGATCTGCGCTACCGCGGCCGCGCAAAGTTCGCGGAGCGCTTTCTGCGCAGCTATGCCGCCGCGGCGGACGACTACGACCTCTACGGCGTCGTCGACTACTACGTGCGCTACCGGGCCGCCGTCCGCGCCAAGGTCGCCGCTTTGGCCGCCGTCGACCCGCAGCTGGCGAACGCGCAGCAGCGTGCCGCAGCTGCGAGCGCACGCCGGCATCTGGCCCTCGCGGCGCGGACCCGCCTCACGTCGGAGCAACCTGGCGTCGTCGCCCTGTGCGGAATCGTGGGAACGGGAAAGAGCGCCGTCGCGCGCGCGGCCGCGGACGTGCTCGCCGGGGTGGTCATCTCCTCGGACGTGGTGCGAAGACGGGGCGCCGCCGCTCCCCTCTATACGGAGCGCGGCAAGGACCGGATCTACACAGAACTGCTCGAGCGCGCAAAACCCGTGGTGGAATCGGGCCGCGTGGCCATTCTCGACGCGACCTTTGACCGCGCAGGGCGGCGCGAATCCCTCCTCCGCTTTGCGGCGGCGCATCGCGTGCCCGCCGTCCTCCTCGAGACGCGCTGTCCCCCCGCGATGACGCTCGCGCGCCTTGCGCGGCGCAAGGCTGAGGGCCGGGATCCCTCGCAGGCCGGACCTGAGCTCTACGCGTGGAGCGCGGCCCACTTCGAGCCTCCCCGGGAGTGGCCCGCCGCCTGGCGGCGCTCCTTGTGGACGAACCGCCCCTGGCGTCGCTCGCTGCGGCGGGCTCTTGCGCTGCTGCGGGCGAACCGATGAAGCGACTGGTATGTAATAGGGACTGAACAGGTCGCGGAAGGAGGCACAAGCATGGCGAATCGTTCCCACGAGCCCACGCGGCGGGGCCGCGCCGGCTGGCTTCTCGGCCTTGTGGTTCTAGCCCTCGTGGCTTCCCCTGCGCCCACCCGCGCCGCGGAGGAGTACGACCCCAAGACCGCAGGCAATCCCGTGCGGATCGTGGCCTATATCATGAGCCCTGTCGGCGTCTTCATCGACTACGCGATCATGCGTCCTGCGTGGTGGATCGGGTCCCACGAGCCGTTCCGGACCATCTTCGGCCGCACCGACAACGACTGATTTCGCTCCCAGCGCGGGAGGTGGCTCGCCGGTCTTCTTGAGGGGGGAACGCCGCTTTCCGCTTGTTGCGGGTGGTGCAGAACGGTATGCTTATTGCATATGACGAGTGCGCCCGCCGCAATTTCGCCTCTTTCAAGGTCCCTTCCGCCGGCCACCCGGGCTCTGGCGCAGCGTATCCGGTGATCCGTCTCTTTTCGGTGTGCATCCTCGCTGCTGGATGCGGCTCGGCTCTCCTGCCCTCCAAGGCGGTCGCCGAGGAGACGGAGGGGATGGTGATCCGCGGCCTTACTTTTGTGGCAAGTCGCGGCGCAGAGCGGGACCTCGTGCTTCGTGCCGAGCACGCGCGGCTCGATCCCGGAAGCAACGTCGCCCATCTGGAAGGCGTCGAATCCTCGGTCGACCCCCAGGAGGGAACGCCGGGATTTGAGATGACTTGCGACGAAGGCGATCTCTTTCTTGCCACCAATGACTTCCTCGCCAAGGGGCATGTTCACGGCAAGACCGCAGACGGCCGGCGCTTTACCACGACCTGGGTGCGATATGACCATGCAAGCGGCGTGGCCTCGACGGACGCCCCGGTCGAGATCGAAGAAGCCGGGGGGAAGTACAAGGGAGGCGGATTCCGCTACCAGGTGCGCGAGCAACGCTTCCGCCTGCTCGGGGGAGCGAGCATGGTGCGTGAACCGTGAGGCGCAGCGCCCGGGGACCTCGTCCGCTCGCGATCTTGCTTGTGCTGATCGGTTTCGGGGCTCACCCCTCCGAGGGGCTCGCCCAGACGTTGAGTGGGCCGGCGGTTCCGCCGAAGCCTTCCATGGCGATCGCCGTCGCGTCCTTTGAGGGGGCGGGCCCCGCGGGCTCCGAGGTTCCCGACGTAGGCTCCTTGCTTGCGGATCGGCTCGCCACGAAGGGGGTCGGTCAGGTGGTGGGTCCGCAAACCCTCGGGGCAGATGCGAAGGCCGAACCGTCGCCGGACGACGTCCGGCTCTGGGCCACGAAGGCCGGAGTCGAGGCCGTCGTCGTCGGCCGAACGACGCGCACGGGGCGCGAGCTCGCGATCGAGCTCCACCTTCGCTCAGGTGCCACCGGCCAAGACGTTGGAAGCTATGGCGCGCAGATCGCCCAGCCCGAGGCCCTTCCGGGAGCCATCGACCGGCTCGCGGACGAGGTCATCGCCGGCTGGCGCAGGGCCCGGCCGCCGCCCGCGCCTGTCGCGACCGCCGAGAAGGGGGCGGCGCCCCGCGGCGCGGGCTCGGCCGCAGCCGGTGAGGCGAAGAGCGGATTCCAGAGTACGGCTCCGATCTCCATCAAGTCCGACGAGCTCGAGGCCATCCAGAAGGGCAAAGAGCGCTTTTTCCTCTTCACCGGACATGTGTTTGTGCAACAGGACAACGTGACGCTTCACTCCGACCGGCTCGAGGCGTACTACCCCGAGGGCTCGAGTCAGCCAGAAAGGCTCGTCGCGACGGGGCACGTCATCATCGAGCAGGAGGGGAAAACGGCGATCTGCGATCAGGCCACCTATCTCAACACGGCCCAGCGCGTCTTCTGCCGGGGAAGCGCAGAGCTGCGCCAAGGACAGGACAGCGCGCGGGGCAAGGAGATCGAACTCCAGCTCGACACCGAGCGCATGTTTATCCGGGGCGACGCCTTGGTCGTCTTGAAGCCCAAAGAGAAGGAGAAAGCTCCCCCTCTCGCCGTACCCACGGCCACACTCGGACCCGGGGGCGCGTGATGCAGGGCTTTGTGCTGAGCGCCGAGGGCCTTCACAAACGCTATGGCGACCGCGAAGTGGTCTGCGACGTCGCCCTAAGCGTGGAGTCGGGCGAGGTGATCGGTCTTCTCGGCCCGAACGGGGCCGGAAAGACGACGACCTTCAATATGATTGTCGGCCGCATCCGGCCCACCGCCGGTCGCGTTCGACTCGGGGAGCAAGACATCACCGATCTCCCGATGTACCGGAGGGCGCGGCTCGGCATCACCTACCTGCCCCAAGAGCCCTCGATCTTTCGGCGCCTTAGCGTCTCGCAAAACATTGCGGCGATCCTCGAGACGGTTGAGCCGGACTCCTCCTTGCGTCGCGAGCGCTTGCGCGAGCTGCTCGGGGAGCTCGGCCTCCAGAACAAGGCGCATCTGCGAGGGGACGCGCTCTCCGGTGGCGAGCGGCGGCGCGTCGAGATCACGCGGGCGCTCGTGCTCGACCCGAAGTTCATGCTGCTTGACGAGCCGTTCTCCGGGATCGATCCCATCGCGGTGATCGACATTCAGAAAATTATCGAGCAATTAAAGGCCCGCGGGATCGGCATCATCATCACCGATCACAACGTGCGGGAGACGCTCTCGATCTGCGACCGGGCCTACATCATTAGCGAGGGCCGGATCGTGCGGCAGGGCACCCCGGTGGAGATTGCGTCCGACGCTCGGGTGCGGGAGATCTACCTCGGGGAGAATTTCGAACTTGCGGGCGGGGTTCGCGCAGAGGACCTAGGGCGGGCGGTAGGCCGGCTGTGAGACGGGGGACGTAGCGGGCCATGGCAATCGAGATCAAGCAGCAGCTCCGCTTGAGCCAGCAGCTCGTGATGACGCCGCAGCTGCAGCAGGCCATCAAGCTGTTGCAGCTCTCACGGCTCGAGCTCGTGAACCTCGTGGAGCAGGAGCTGCAGGAAAATCCCGTCCTCGAAGAGGGGCTCGAAACCGAGGAGGTGCCCACACCTTCGTCCGAAGTGCAGACGGAAGCGGAGCCGACGGAGCCGGAGGTGGCCCGGGCGAGCGAAGTGGCTCCGGAGCGGGAGCCGACCGACGCCGAGAAGATCGCGGACCTCGATTGGCAGAGCTACATGGACGCCTATCCGCAGACGGGTTTCTCCGAGCGCCCCGAGGAGGATGAGCGGCGTTCGCTCGAGAGCACGCTGACGCGCCGTCCTTTGCTCTCGGATCATCTCGAGTGGCAACTCCAGCTCTCGAGCTTAAGCGATGAGGAACGCGCGATCGCACGCTTCATCATCGGCAATCTTGACGATGACGGGTATTTGCAAGCGACGCTTGAAGAGATCGCGCAGCATTCCGGCTATCCGCCCGAGCGGGTCGAGACAACCCTCACAAAGCTTCAGGCCTTCGATCCGCCGGGGGTCGCTGCGCGGGATCTGCGCGAGTGCCTGCTCATCCAGCTGCGGGCGCTTGGGATCGACGACCCGCTCGTGCGCAAGCTCGTGGAAGACCACCTGGGGGGGCTCCAGAAGCGGGACTTCCGCGGGATCTCACGCGCCCTCGGTCTTACGGTCGAAGAGGTGGCGGCCGCGGGCCGCGTGATTGCGCGCCTTGAGCCCCGTCCGGGTCGCGCTTTCGGCGGCGAGGACCCGGTGTACATCACGCCCGACATCTTCGTGTTCAAAATCGGCGACGATTTCCACATCCTCTTAAACGAGGACGGGCTGCCGAAGCTCCGCATCAACAATCTCTACAAGAATGTGCTGGCCCGCGGATCGGGGGCGGCGAAGGACACGAAGGACTATGTCCAGGAGAAGGTGCGCTCGGCGATCTGGCTCATCAAGTCCATTCATCAACGTCAGCGCACGATCTACCGGGTGATGCAAAGCATCATCAAGTATCAGCGCGAGTTCTTCGAGCGAGGCATCAACTACCTAAAGCCCCTGAACCTGCGCGACGTGGCCGACGACATCGAGATGCATGAGTCCACCGTGAGCCGCGTCACGACGAACAAGTACGTTCACACACCCCAGGGGATCTTTGAACTCAAGTACTTCTTCAACTCGAGCATCAGCCGGTTTGATGGGGAGGCCGTGGCGAGCGAGAGTGTGAAGGAGCGCATCCGACGCATCATTTCGGCGGAGGATCCGCGCCGGCCGCTCTCGGACCAGCGCATCGCCGAGATGCTGAAGGCGGCCAATATCGACATCGCTCGGCGGACTGTCACCAAGTATCGCGAGGCGATGAACATCCTGTCCTCGACCCAGCGGCGCGAAGTCGGTTAGCCTGTGCGGCGTTCGACGCGGGGGGCGACATGAAGATCATGGACATTCTGGTGCGGGATGCGGTGATCCTGGACCTCTCGTCCCACGCCAAACGAGATGTCCTTGCGGAGATGGCCCAGCGCCTCGCGGCCGCCGAGCCGGGCTTGGACGAGCAGCGGCTGCTCGAGGTGCTGCTGGAGCGCGAGAGCCTCCAGAGCACGGGGATCGGCGAGGGCGTCGCGATCCCCCATGGCAAGCTCCCGGGCCTCAAGCGCCTCATTGCGTCGTTCGCGCGCAGCCGGGCGGGCGTCGACTTTGAGTCGATCGATGGCCTGCGCACGCAGCTCTTCTTCCTGTTGGTGGTTCCCGAGCACTCGGGCGGCCAGCATCTGAAGGCGCTGGCCCGCATTTCCCGCTTTTTCCGCGACGCAGCCTTCCGCAAGGCGCTGCTCGAGGCCGAGCGTATCGAGGACGTCTTCCGATCCATCGAGGAGGAGGACGCCAAGTTCTAGAGCGCAGGGAGATGCAGATCCACGGATCGCTGGTCGAGATCCTCGGCGTGGGGGTCTTGCTGCTTGGCGCCAGCGGCATCGGGAAGAGCGAGTGCGCTTTGGAACTGGTTTCACGCGGGCACCGCTTGGTCGCGGACGACGTCGTGTGTGTCTTGCGCACGCCGGACGACCGGCTCCTCGGGCACGCCCCCACCCTGATTCGCCACTTCATGGAAATCCGCGGCATCGGCCTGGTCTACATCCCCGAGCTGTTTGGCCCCGAGGCGGTGCGCGAGGAGTGCGAGATCGACCTCGTCTGTCGGATGGAGCGCTGGCGCGAAGACACGAGCTACGAGCGGGTCGGCCATGAGCGGCCCACGGAAGAGATCCTCGGGATCGGGCGTCCTGCGCTTCTCCTGCCGGTTCGGCCGGCGGGAAGCATGGCGACCTTGGTGGAGGTCGCAGCGCGCGACAGCCAGCTGCGGCGAACCGGGCCCTCGGCGGCGCGGCGGCTAGACGAGCGGTTCCAGGGTGCGGGGCGGGAGGAAGCGGGCGCGGCTCCGGCACGGGGACCGAATCCCCCAGCGGGTCGGTCGTCGTGAGCCTGCATCCTCCGCGCATCGTGTTTGTGAGCGGTCTTTCAGGCAGCGGCAAGAGCACCGCGATGGCAGCGCTCGAGGATCTGGCCTTCTACTGCGTGGACAACCTCCCACCCCAGCTCATCGCGCAGTTTGTGGACCTATGCAGAAAAGCGACACCGCCCATCGACAAGATCGGGCTCGCCATCGACGCCCGCGAGACGGCCTTCCGCCGTGGGCTCCCGTCCGTGATTGCACAGCTGCGCGAGGGGGGTGCGGAGGTCGAGCTCATCTTCCTCGAGTGCTCGAACGAGGTCCTGGTGAACCGCTACCGCGAGACGCGGCGCGTGCACCCGCTCTCTCCGGGAGGCTCGGTCGAGGAAGGCATCGAGACCGAGCGGCGCATCCTGGAGGACGTTGCGCAGCTTTCGGACTTTACGATCGATACCTCGCGCCTGAACGTCCACCAGCTGCGCGAGGCGGTGGTTCGACACGTGACTGGAGGCGCGCGGCCGACGGTGGTGAACCTCATTTCCTTCGGCTTCCGCTTCGGGACGCCCGCTTCGGCGGAGCTGCTGTTCGATGTGCGCTTCCTGCCGAATCCCCATTTCGAGCCGGCGCTGCGCGATCTCACCGGTCACGACACCGAGGTCCGGGAGTACGTCGTCAAGCAGCCCACGGCCCAGGCGCTGCTCCACCGCCTGCGCGAGTTTCTGGCGTTCCTGATCCCCCTCTACGACGAAGAAGGCAAGGCCTATCTCACCATCGCCATCGGCTGCACCGGCGGTCAGCACCGATCCGTCGCGGTGACAAATCTCCTGGCCCAAGAACTTCGTGCGGCTGGACGAGAGGTGAATGTCTCGCACCGGGACGTCGAGAGGAGAAGATGAGCGTCGGAGTCGTGATCGTGACGCACTACCGCTTGGGCGAGGAGTTCCTCCAGGCGCTTCGCCTGATCGTGCCGGACGCTCCGCCCTTTTTCGCCGTCTCGATCGACCCTCACCAGTCGGTCGAGGAGATGCGGGGTGCGATCGCGGAGGCGCTGCGCACCGCCGAGAAGGGGGAGGGTGTACTCATTCTCACGGACATGTTCGGCGGTACGCCCTCGAACATCAGCCTCTCGTTTCTCAAGGAGCACCGCGTGGAGGTCGTGACGGGCGTGAATCTGCCGATGCTGATCAAGCTCGCGACGCTCTCCGAGAAAAAGACCCTCGAGGAGCTGGCACCCTTCATCAAGAACTATGGCCAGCGAAACATCTCGGTGGCGAGCGAACTGTTGCCGGAAGGCCGGCGATGAGCGATGCGGTGTGCGAACGTGAATTCGTGGTGCGCAGCGAGCTGGGCCTCCACGCGCGCCCGGCCGGACGCTTCGTGTCGACGGCCGCGCGATTTCGCGCCGAAGTCCTGGTGGCGCGGGGCGAAGAGTGGGTCAGCGGGCGGAGCGTCCTCTCGCTGCTGTCGCTGGCTGCGGCGCAAGGCACACGCCTGCGCGTTCGCGCCATCGGCGAGGATGCAGCGCTTGCGGTCGAGGCCCTCGGCCAGCTTCTCGAAAGTGCAAGTGACCTCGCACCCGGCGTGATTGAAGCGAAGTAACGATTTCCCTACATTGCCGGGCCGCAGAAACCGAGGAGACCGCGATGGCCGCCCGCTCGTTTTTTACCTCTGAATCCGTCTCGATGGGCCACCCCGACAAGATGTGCGACCAGATCTCGGATGCCGTGCTCGATGCCATGCTTGCCCAAGACCCCTGCTCGCGCGTTGCGTGCGAGTCGCTCACCACGACCGGCCTCGTGGTCGTGGCAGGCGAGGTCACCACACAGGCGCGAATCGAGGTTGCGCCCATCGTGCGTCAGGTCGTGCACGACATCGGCTACACAGACTCGGAGATGGGCTTTGATGCGAGTACCTGCGGGATCATGGTCGCGCTCGGCCGTCAGTCTCCGGACATCTCCCAGGGTGTGACGGAAGGGGAGGGCTTGCACAAGGAGCAGGGCGCCGGAGATCAGGGGATGATGTTCGGGTTCGCGTGCGACGAGACGCCCGAGCTCATGCCGGCTCCGATTCGCCTCGCGCACCGACTGATCGAGCGACACCGGGTCCTTTTCGAGTCTGGAGAGCTCGGCTATCTGCGCCCGGACGCCAAATCGCAGGTCACCGTCGAGTACGTAAACGAACGCCCCGCGCGCATTTCCGCCATCGTGCTCTCGACGCAGCACGCGCCCGATGTTTCCTACGACCAGATCCGCAAGGACGTCCTCTCCAAGCTCATTCGGCCGGCGCTGCCCGCAGAGCTGCTCCAGGAGGACACTGTCTATCACGTGAACCCGACGGGCCGCTTCGTGGTGGGAGGCCCGATGGGGGACGCGGGACTTACCGGGCGCAAGATCATCGTCGACACCTACGGGGGCATGGGTCGCCACGGCGGCGGGGCGTTTTCCGGCAAAGACCCCTCGAAGGTGGATCGCAGCGGCGCCTACGCCGCCCGCTGGGTCGCGAAGAACCTCGTGGCCTCGGGGCTTGCCCGCCGCTGCGAAGTCCAGGTCGCCTATGCCATCGGCGTGGCCGAGCCGGTCTCGATCCGGGTCGATCACTTCGGAACCGGAGCGAAGGAGGAGGAGATCCTCGTTAAGCTCGTGCGCAAGCACTTCGACCTCACGCCCCGGGGCATCATCGAGACGCTCGACCTGCGGCGCCCGATCTTTCGCGCGACCTCGTACCATGGCCACTTCGGGCGCGAGGATCAGGGTTTCCCCTGGGAGCGGACCGATCGCGCGGAAGCCCTGCGCCGCGACGCTTCGCGCTAACGCCGAGCCCGCCACCCGAGCTTGCCTTGACGGCGGGGGCTCGGACTCATACATTCCCGCATCCTCATAACCTGATTCATATCCCCTTCTTGAATCGGAGGACACCATGCACAAGAACGACCGGCAGGCGGTCGCGGACCTCGCTCTCGCTCCGGCGGGACGGCTTAAGATCGAGTGGGCGGAATCGCGCATGCCCGTGCTGCACGCGCTGCGGGCACGCTTCGAGAAAACCAAGCCTCTGCGGGGTCAGCGTGTTGCGGGCTGCCTGCACGTGACGAAAGAAACGGCCGTTCTCGTGCGTGCGCTGGTGGCGGCGGGGGCCGAGGTGGCGTGGTCGGGCTGCAATCCTCTTTCCACCCAGGACGACGTTGCGGCGGCGCTCGCGGCGGAGGGCATTTCAATTTTCGCCTGGCACGGGCTCACGACCGAAGAGTTCTACTGGTGCATCGAGCGCACGGTGGCCATGCGCCCCACCCTCACCCTCGATGACGGTGCGGATTTGATCTTCACCGTGCACAGCAAGCACCAGGAGCTCGCGCGCCAGATCGTGGGGGGCACCGAGGAGACGACGACCGGGGTCCACCGGCTGCGCGCAATGGCCGCGGCAGGCAAGCTCCTTTACCCCGTGATTGCCGTCAACGATGCGGAGACCAAATGGGACTTCGACAACGTCTACGGCACGGGCCAGTCCTCGATCGACGGCATCTTGCGCGCCACCTCCGTGCTGCTCGCGGGCAAGAACTTCGTGGTGGCGGGCTATGGCCACTGCGGGCGCGGCTGCGCCATGCGCGCGCGGGGCATGGGAGCCAACGTCATCATCACCGAGATCAAGCCCACAGCCGCCCTCAAGGCGCGGCTCGAGGGCTTTAGCGTGTTGCCGATGGACGAGGCCGCGAAGATCGGAGAGATCTTCATTACAGCGACGGGCATGAAGGACGTGATCGTCGGGCGTCACTTCGACCAGATGCGCGATGGCGCGAACGTGTGCAATACCGGTCACTACGATTGCGAGGTGAATCTTGTGGACCTTCGGGCGCGCACGCGGGTGGTGGGCGAGATCGGCCAGATGCGGGAGATGCGGCCGAGCTGCGAGGAGTACACCCTCAAGGACGGCCGCCGCGTCTATCTGCTCGCGCAGGGGCGGCTCGTGAACCTCGCAGCGGCCGAGGGCCACCCGAGCGAAGTGATGGACATGAGCTTCGCAAATCAGTTCCTCTCGATGGTGCGGCTCGCGGAGGAGGGCAAGACGCTGGCGGTGGGCGTGCATGACATTCCCGTGACGCAGGACCAGGAAATTGCCCGGGTCAAGCTCGAGACCATGAGAATCTCGATCGACACGCTCTCGGAAGAGCAAAGAAACTACTCCTCCGATTTCTCGGCCGGGACCTAGTCGCTGGATTCCTTGACCGCGCCAGGGGTTTTTGCGATACCCCGACGCGGTTCCCCCCGCGCAAGGGGGGCGTGCGTGCTCGTTCACCGGATGAGCGCCGGCGTGCTCTTGCTGCTCGCGGGTGCGTGCGGGCTGGGAGGGCCGGAGCCCCGGCCGCCCGAAGCGGACGCCGCAGGCGACGCCCCCGTCGTCCGGGTTCTCTTGGCCGTTGGCCCAGGGCCGTTTCGCGTGCGGGGGACCACGGCGGGCGACGTCACCGTAGCGACGGGGCCGCGCGGCGTTCGGGTGGACGGGACGGATCGAGGCGAACGCGTGCGTTTGGAAGGCTCGGCGCTGGTCGCCAACAGTTTGCGCGTCCGGGGAGCCCTGGAAGTACGACGGACTGAAGGCGGTCTGGCCGTGGTGAATGAGGTTCCGCTCGAGGCCTACGTGGCAGGGACGCTCGCGCGGGAAACCTATCCGAGCTGGGGCGCCGAGGTCTTGCGCGCTCAGGCCGTGGTCGCACGCACCTATGTCCTCTACGAGCGCGCCCACCGCCACGGGCAGACCTACGATGTGAAGGCGACCACCGAGAGCCAGGTCTACGGCGGCATGGATGCGGAGAGCGAGACCGTCGTCCGAGCGACCGACGATACGCGCGGCGAGTACCTTGCGTTCGGGGGGGAGCCGATCCTTGCCGTCTACCATTCGGCGGCGGGCGGCGAGACGCAGGGTGCCGAGGAAGTGTGGACCCGCTCACTGCCCTATTTGCGGCCTGTCAGCGTCGAGGGCGAGGAGGCCTCGCCCGATACCTATTGGCGCGCCGTGGTGTCGCGAGAGACCCTCGCGCGGGTGGCGACGGCTCTCGGCCACCCCGTGGGTTCTGTCCGCGATGTGCGGGTCGAAGAACGCAGTGGGGGCGCCCGGGTTCGCAGCGTGCGCATCGTGGGAACGGGCGGTGAGGCGGTCGTGGCCGCGGGGGCGCTCCGCGGGGCGCTCGGCGAGGATGTGCTAAAGAGCACGCTCTTCGAGGTTCATCCGGGGCGCGACGAGCGGTCGCAGGATTTTGTCTTCGTGGGCTCGGGCCGGGGTCACGGCGTCGGCATGAGCCAGTGGGGCGCCCGAGCGATGGCCGAGCGCGGCGCCGGTTATCGCGAGATCCTGCAGCACTTCTATCCCGGCACCACGCTCCGTCGGGTGAGGGAAGGTGGGGCATGAAGCTTCTGCTCCCGGTCGTCGTTCTGCTCCAAGCCGCGGGTGCGCCCCAGAACCCCTTCGGCGGCGTGTCGATGCTGCTCCCCTTTGCGGCGATTTTTCTGATCTTCTACTTCCTCTTGATTCGCCCGCAGCAAAAGCGTCAGAAGGAGCAAGAGGACCTGCTCAAATCGATCGCAAAGGGCGACGAGGTCGTCACCTCGGGCGGGATCTACGGCAAGGTCACGGGCACGAGCGACGAGGTCCTGACCCTTGAAATCGCCGCGGCGAAGGGGGAACCGGTCCGTGTGAAGGTGGATCGCGCAAGGATAGAGCGCCGCGTGAAGAAGGCGAAAGAGGGGGAGGAGAAATGACCCTGCGCTGGCGTCTTGGCGCGACCGCCGCGCTGGTGGCCCTGATGACCTACCTCACGATCGCGAACTTCATCCCCGCCGAGACCCGGCACGAGCACTGGTGGCTCCCCAACCAGGGCATTCGCCTCGGCCTCGATCTCCAAGGCGGGATTCACTGGGTGCTTGGTGCGAAGCTCGACGTGGCGATCGATCACGAGCTCGACCACCTGCGCGGACGCCTCGCCGACCAGCTCACCGAGGACAAGATCACCCCGACCCGCCTCGCGGTCGAGGGTCAGCACATCGCGCTCGAGCTCGCGACACCCCAGGACGCGGACAAGGCGCGCACACTCGCCGAGGATACCCGGGTGCTCCGTGTCTCCCGGGCGGAGGGCACGAAGCTTGAGCTTGAGCTCACCGCCCAGTGGATGAAGGACGTGCGCGACAAAGGCATGGCGCAGGTGCTCGAAGTGCTGCGGCGGCGCATCGAGGATCCGATCCAGGGGATCCAGGACTCCGTGGTCACGCGCCAGGGCGAGGACCGCATCCTGGTCCAGATCCCAGGCGGCCAGATGGACCGGGCTCGTGCGCGCGAGATGCTGAGGGTGACGGGCTTCCTCGAGTTCAAAATCGTGCAAGACCAGGCGCCCACGGAAGACCTGCTCCGTGCGAAATACAAAGACGGGCTTCCCGAGGGCACCGAGATCATTTTCGAGCGGGAGAAGCAGTCGAACCGAATCGTGGGCGCCTTCCTCGTGAAGAAGACGGCCGATTTGACAGGCGACTACTTGTCGGACGCTCGCGTGTCCACGGACCGCACCAACCGCTGGGTCGTGAGCTTCACCTTCAACTCCGAGGGCGCGAGGATCTTCTCTCAGCTGACGGAAAAGAACGTCAACCGGCCCCTCGCCATCGTGCTCGACAAGCAGGTCTACAGTGCCCCGAACATCAAGGAGAGGATCGGCGCCCAAGGCCAGATCGAGGGCCGCTTCACCTCCCAACAGGCCGCCGATCTCGCGGTGGTCCTGCGCTCGGGCTCCCTGGCCATCCCCGTCGCGATCGAAGAAGAGCGCACGGTCGGTCCCGAGCTCGGAGCCGACTCGATTCGCAGCGGCCTTCGAGCGTCGGTCGTGGCGGTGCTCGCGGTCGTTGTCTTCGCGGCGGTCTACTACCGCCTGTCCGGTCTCTACGCGAGCCTGGCCCTCGGCGCGAACCTCTTCCTGCTGCTCGGCATCATGTCGATGGCGGGTGCGACGCTGACCCTGCCGGGCATTGCCGGCCTTGTGCTCACGGTCGGCATGGCGATCGACGCCAACGTCATCATCTTCGAAAGGATCCGTGAGGAGCTGCGCAATGGAAGGACGCCGCGCGCAGCAGTGGCGACAGGTTTTAGCAAGGCCCGCTGGACGATCCTCGACGCGAACATCACCACGTTGATCTCTGCCGTGGTGCTCTTCCAGTACGGCACCGGCCCGATCAAGGGCTTCGCGGTCACGTTGTGCATCGGCATCGTCACGAGCGTGTTCGCCGCGATCGTCATCACCCGGCTGCTCTACGAAATTTGGCCCGGCGACCGGCGTGTCGCCGAGCTCTCGATTTAGGAGGACTGCGTGAAGTTCATGGAGATCGTGCCGCCCGGCACGAACATCGACTTCATCGGGAAGTGGAAGATCTGCGTGTTCATCTCGAGCGCGATCATCCTGATTTCCCTGATTGCCGCGCTGCCCCAGGTGCGCGGGATTAAGCTCGGCCTCGACTTCTCGGGCGGCGTCGAAATGCTGGTGCGCTTCAAGGCCGGCGTAAAGGTCGAGGAGGGGATGATCCGCTCGGCGGTGAGCAGTGTGGGCGCCAAGGACCCGGCGGTGGTGCGGTTCAGTGAAGGCGCAGACCAGGACTTCCTCGTGCGCTTCCAAAGCGAAACGACCGGAGAGAAGGGCGAGCTCGTGGACGCGATCCGCGACGCCCTGATCCAGCAGGTCGGGCCCGCCGAAATCCAGCGCGTGGACTTCGTGGGCCCGCGGGTGGGCAAGGAACTCCGCCGCGACGGTCTCCTCGCGGTGGGCGTCTCCTGCATTTTCATCCTGATCTATATCGCCTTCCGCTTTTCCACGCGTTTCGCACCGGGGGCGGTGATCGCCCTGTTTCATGACATTGTGATTACGGCGGGAGTGTTCGTCCTGCTCGGCCGCGAGTTCGATCTCACCGTCCTCGCGGCCCTGCTCGCGATCCTCGGCTACAGCCTGAACGACACGATCATCGTGTATGACCGGATCCGCGAGAACATGACCGTTCACACCAAGCACGACCTGGCGGCGCTGCTCAATCTCTCCGTGAACCAGACGCTCTCGCGCACCCTCCTGACCTCGGGGGCGACCCTGCTCGCGGTGCTCGCGCTGCTGTTCCTCGGCGGTGAGGTGATCCGGCCCTTTGCCATGGCCATGGTGATCGGAATCTTCGTGGGGACGTACTCTTCGATCTACATCGCTGCACCGACGCTCCTCGTGCTCGAAGAACGCTACGGGGGCGAGAAAAGCAAAAAGACGCCTTCCGCCGCGAAGAGCGGAGCCAAAGGCGGGCCCAAGGCCGCAAGGGCCTAGGCGATACCGAGCGGGCAGGGAGCAGAAGGACCGGGCCCGAAGGCTCCTCGCCTTTTCGGGCCCGTTTCCCTTCTTGCGATGCGCCCCGGCTAGACCAAGCGCCGCGCTTCGCCGCCCGCCGCGGCTGCGGCCTGGGGCAGCGGGAGCGGGCGCGCGGCCGGCTCCTTCGCGTGCTCCTTGGCATGTTCCTTGGCGTGTTCCTTCGCCGCGGACATCTCGATCGAGCCGTTTAGGACGGCTCCTTCCTGGACCGAGAGACGCGGGGCGTGGACATCGCCGTCGACGATACCGCTCGCTTGGACCTCGAGCCGCTCACCGGCGCTCACGTTTCCGGCCACGCGGCCGATCACCACCACCGACTTCGCGTGGACGTCGGCCTGCACATTTCCACCTTGACCGATGGTGAGGCGATGGTTGGGCAGATGGATTTTCCCTTCGACCCTTCCCTCGATGACAAGATCCTCCTCTCCGGTCAGGTCCCCCTTAATCACGATCGACTTGCCGATATTCGCCATGACCTCCCCCCCGGCGGCGCGCGCCGGTCCCGGCTTTGATCCACGCTCCTCCGATGGACTCCAGACGGGCGCCGCCGCAGGCGGCGCCGCAGGCAAGGACCCGCCCGCACCGGCTGTCGTCGGCTCGCTGGAACCATCGGAGAGGTCCTCTTTCTTCCGTCCTCCGAACAAGCTCACGCTGCCCTCCACAGATCTTGAGTGGCGCCCGCCCTAGCGTAGCGTACTCACATCCTGGATCACGATGCTGTGGCTCTGCAGAATCGTGCCCTGGGCACGGTCGAGAGCAGTAGCCGAGTTTTGGTAGACGCGCAGCGCCTCGATCTTGTCGCGCTCCGCGGAGACGAGCTGTTCCTCGCGCAGCAGCACATCGAAGGGCGTGGATTCCCCGTGCTCGAGACGGATGCGCTCGGCCCGCAGCTGCTCGGATGCGGCAATCCGCGCCCGCTCCGACGCCTCGATGCCTTCGTAGGCAGACTCGAGATTTCGCACTGCATTGCGGACGTCGAGAATGATGTCCTGCTCGGTGCGCTTGGTCTGCGCGTTGGCGCGGCGAAACTCGAGCTGGCTCCGCTCGAGGTTGTGGTATGCGGTGTTGTTCCCGATCGGGATTGAGAGGATCCCCTTGGCCGACCAATTGAGGCCCGAGCGCCCATCGAAGAAGTCCCGATTGGCGTCCATGATGTTTGCGCTATTCGGGACAGAGCCAGGCGGGAGCAGCGGGATAAAGTCCGCGCAGGGGCTTCCGGTTGTTTTTCCGGGGACGAACGTCCCAGAGAAGTTGGGAATGGTGCAGTCTTTGCTCGGTTGGCCCGTCAACCCCTGGTAGCCGTACTGGCCGACGACGTCGAGTTGCGGCCAGCGCTGACTCTTGGCGTACTGAACAAGATACTCCTGCCGCTGGACTTCGTCGTGTGCGATCGCGAGCTCGGGGCGTTCGCTAAATGCCTTCTCCACAGCCAAGTCGAGGTTGACCTCGTATTTCAGTTCCCCCGACGGGTGGTCCGTCGGCTCCACCATGAACTGGAGCTTCGGACGCAGACCCGCTCCGTACACGAGGTCGATCAGCTGGTCCTGTGTGGCAAGGTAGGCATTTTTTGCCCGGATCACGTTGACCTCGCGGGAGGCGACGCCGGCTTCCGCCTGAATCACCTCGACCTTTGAGACGACCCCCACGTCGTACTGGGTCTTGGTCTGGTCGAGCAGGGCCTTCGCGCTGTCGAGGCTCTTGTTCGCGACGCGAAGCTGCTCTTCGCTCGCGACCAGGAACCAGTAGGCGTTTTCGATGGCTTGGACGGTGTCCATCAGCTGGCGCCGGAACTCGTCCCACGCGGCGCGGCTTCCGACCTGGGAAGTCTTGACCATCGTCCAGGGCTGGTTCCAAATCAGGTTGCGCAGCAAGGGCTGCGTGACCGTGAAAACGAGTGAGGTCCGGATCTCAGGCGACAGGAGGGAGAGCGGGTCTGTGGTTTGCACCCGGCGGCCCCCGTAGGTGACCCCGTAGCTCGTTCCCGAGAAGGGGAGGATTCCGCGCAGCCCCGCCTCAGCCGTCAAATCGCGCTCGAGGATGCTTGAGTTCGGGAAGGTAAGGAGGCTGGCCACGGGAGTGTCCGTGCTCGAGTACTGGTAGTCGGAGTAGAGCTCGGGATCGTAGGCCCCCCATGCCGATGCCAGAACTTCGTTGGCGATGTAGGGGCCGTAGCGCTGGACCTCGAGAGCCAAGCCGTTCTGCAGTCCCTTTTCGACCGCATCGCGCAGCGCAAGCGGAACCCGCGGCGTCTCTGGTTCGACCTGCTTCATGATGTCAGTCTCGGCGCCGGGCGCCGTGGGATTCATCATGATCGGGAGCTCGGGTTCGCCCTGGACCGCTAGGGCGGCAGTGCAGAGGAATGTCACGAACACAAAGAACACCGAAGCGACCAAGCGCATGGTGGGTCCCCCCGCGCGCACGGTAGCAGCGCGAAAGTCGCTCGCCCGGGCCTGGCCCAGCGCGCCCGGGCCTTTGCGCTTGGCTATCGTGCGGATCCATGGCGACTGCAGCCCTCGTGCTCGCGGCCGGGCGCGGCGATCGCCTGCGCTCGGGGACCCCGAAGGCGTTTGTGCGCCTCGCAGGGCGCTGTCTGCTCGCGCATTCCCTCGAGGCGCTGGCCCGCTCGCCCGAGATCGACTTCGTTGTCCCTGTCGTGGCCGCAAGCGACCTCGGCCGCTTCGCGGACCTCGCCGCCGAGTGGCATAGCATCCCGAAGGTGGCTCCCCCCGTGGCAGGGGGCCTCGAGCGACAGGATTCCGTGCGGGCTGGGCTCGCTTCGCTCGGGCCGGAGATCCGGTTCGTGGCGGTCCACGACGCGGCCCGGCCCCTTGTGCGAGGGGACGATGTCTCGCGCGTCGTGGCGGCAGCCCACCTTCACGGCGCGGCGCTCCTCGCGGTCCCCGCTACCGACACGATAAAGCGCGTGCGGGCGGGGCTCGTGGTCGAGACGCCCCCCCGTGCGGAGTGCTGGGTCGCCCAGACCCCCCAGGCCTTTCGCATCGAGATCTTGCGCGAGGCCCTCGCCAAGGCGGAACACGAGGGTGTGGTCGGGACCGATGACACGCAGCTCGTCGAGCGCCTCGGAGTCGCCGTGCATGTGGTAGAGGGGGACCCCGCGAATCTCAAGATCACGCGCCCTGAAGATCTCGTGCTCGCCGAAGCGCTGCTCGAGGCTCTTTCCCGAAGGGGCGAGGCATGAGCCGCGGTCCGCGGATCGGCCATGGCTGGGACGCACACCGGCTCGTCCCCGGGCGACCCCTCGTTCTCGGAGGTGTGAGGGTCCCTTCCGAGCGTGGCCTCGAGGGTCACTCCGACGGGGATGTGCTGCTTCACGCCGTTGCAAGCGCACTGCTCGGCGCCCTCGGTGCAGGCGATCTCGGTCGGCACTTTCCCTCCTCGGACGCGCGGCTGCGCGGAGTCGCGAGCGGAGAGCTCCTCGGCCAGGTGGTGTCGATGGTGCGAGAGCGCGGTCTTGAGCTTGTGAACCTCGACGCCACGGTCGTGGCGCAGGCACCACGGCTGGCTCCGTTCGTCGAGGCCATGGAAGAGGGAGTCGCCAAGCTCCTCGGCGCCCCCCGGGAAGTGGTCAACGTCAAGATCACGAGCAGCGACGGCCTCGGCGCCATCGGACGCGGCGAAGGCATGGCCGCAAGCGTTGTCGTCTTGCTCGCGCCCGCGGAGCGGCCGGCGGCGCGATGAGCGCACTCACGCTCTACAACACACGCACGAGACAAAAGCAGCGGTTTGAGCCGATCGAGCCGGGCCATGCCCGGGTCTACTCCTGCGGTCCCACGGTGTATGCGGCGCAGCACCTCGGGAACCTGCGCGCCTATCTCTTTGTGGATCTCCTGCGCCGGGCGCTGATCGCCGAGGGACTGCGGGTGACCCACGTCATCAACATCACGGATGTCGGACATCTCTCCAGCGATGCGGATACGGGCGAAGACAAGATGGAACGGGCGGCTGCGAAGACCGGACGCAAGGCCTCAGAAATCGCAGCCTTCTACACCGAACAGTGGCTGCGCGATCGGCAGCGGCTAAACTGCATGGCCCCCGAAGTCCTGCCCAAGGCGACCGAGCACATCCCCGAGCAAATCGCGCTGGCCCAAACCCTCGAGGCGAAGGGCTACACCTACCGCATCGCGGACGGCCTCTACTTCGACACAACGAAGTTTCCGCGGTATGCGGAGTTCGCTCGGCTCGACCTTGCGGGCCAGGAGGCAGGAGCACGGATCGGAGACGTAGCGGAAAAACGCCACCCTGCAGATTTTGCGCTCTGGAAGTTTCCGGCCGCGGGTGTGCGGCGCCAGCAGGAGTGGGATTCGCCCTGGGGGCGCGGCTTTCCGGGATGGCACCTTGAGTGCTCGGCCATGAGTGCCAAGTACCTCGGCCGCAGCTTCGACATCCACACCGGGGGGGTGGACCATATTCGCGTGCACCACACCAACGAGATCGCTCAAAGCGAGTGCGCGTTCGAGGTGCACCCCTGGGTCCGATACTGGCTGCACAACGAGTTTTACGAATTCGGCGGCGAGAAGATGTCCAAATCGACCGGGAACGTGCTCCTCCTCGAGGATCTCGTGGAGCGCGGGTTTGAGCCGCTCGCCTTCCGCTACTTTTTTCTGCAAGGTCACTACCGGCAGCAGCAAAGCTTTACGCTCGAAGCGATGGAGGCCGCGGCGACGGGCTACCGGCGGCTCTTGGCCCACGCCGCCGAGGTGCGACGCGAAACGGGGGAGCCCGAACAAGAACGGATCGCTCCCCTGCGCGCGCGCTTTCGCGAAGCCGTGCGGGACGACCTGAACGCCCCGCGTGCCCTCGCCGTCGCGTGGGAGGCGACGCGCAGCCCGGACCTCTCGCCCGCCGACAAGCGCGCCTTGCTGTTAGAGTTCGATGCTTGGCTCGGGCTCGGCTTCGCCACCGAAGAGCCCCGCAGCGGGAACGGGGAGAGCGACCCGCGCATCGACGCACTCCTTGCGCAGCGCGAGGCCGCACGCGGGGCCCGGGAGTTCGCGACGGCCGACCGCATCCGAAAAGAGCTTGAGGCCGAGGGCATCTTGATCGAGGACACACCGGAGGGACCCCGCTGGAGAAGGCGCTGAGCAAGAACTTCGAACTGGTCTCGCAGTTTGAGCCCACGGGTGACCAGCCGCGGGCCATTGCGGAGCTTGTGTCGGGCGTTCGCCGCGGCGAACGCCACCAGACCCTCCTCGGTGTCACTGGCAGTGGCAAGAGCTTCACCATCGCCTGCGTGGTGGCCGAGCTCAACCGTCCGACCCTTGTCATGGCACCCAACAAGACCCTGGCGGCGCAGCTCTACGCCGAGTTCAAGGGCCTCTTGCCGGGCAACGCAGTCGAGTACTTCGTTTCCTACTACGACTACTATCAGCCCGAGGCCTACATCCCGTCCTCGGACACCTATATCGAGAAGGACTCGTCGATCAACGATGAGATCGACAAGCTGCGGCACTCCGCCACGCATTCCCTTCTCACGCGGCGCGACGTGCTGGTCGTGGCGAGCGTCTCGTGCATCTACGGCCTCGGCGCGCCGACTTCCTACGGATCCATGCATGCGTTCCTCGAAGCCGGACAAAAGCTTTCCCGCGACGACCTGCTGCGGCGGCTCGTGGATATGCTGTATGAGCGCAACGATCTCGACTTCCACCGAGGGACCTTCCGCGTGCGCGGAGACGTGGTCGAGGTTTTTCCCCAATACGAGAATGAGCGTGCTCTGCGCATCGAGTTCTTTGGGGACGAGGTCGAACTCATCTCGGAGATCGATCCCCTGCGCGGGAAGGTCGTGGCACGGCCCAAGCGGGCGATGATCTACCCCGCGAGCCACTACGTCGCCACCGACGAGACGATTCGGCGCGCAGTCGAAGGCATTCGGGGTGAGCTGCAGGAGCGGCTCGCCCATTTTCGTCAGCAGGGAAAGCTCCTCGAAGCCCAAAGGCTCGAGCAGCGCACGCTCTTCGACTTGGAGATGCTCGAACAGATGGGCTTTTGCCACGGGGTCGAGAACTACTCGCGCTGGCTGGATGGCCGTAGCGCCGGCCAGCGCCCGTACACGCTCTACGACTACTTCCCCGACGACTATCTCTTGGTCTTGGACGAGAGCCACGTGACGGTCCCACAGATCGGCGCCATGTACCGCGGGGATCGCGCGCGCAAGGAGACGCTCGTCGAGTACGGCTTCCGCCTCCCGTCGGCCCTCGACAACCGCCCGCTGCGTTTCGACGAGTGGGAAGCGCGCATTGGCCCGCTGATCTACGTCTCGGCGACGCCTGCAGACTTCGAGCTCGAGCGTTCCAAGGGGGTCGTGGTCGAACAAATTATCCGACCGACGGGCCTCGTCGACCCGAAGATCGAAGTCCGTCCGGCGGCGGGTCAGGTGGACGACCTGCTGGGCGAAATTCGGGAGCGGGTCGCTGCCGGTGACCGGGTGCTCGTGACCACGCTCACCAAGCGCATGGCGGAAGAGCTCACCGAGTACTACGCCGAGCATGGGATTCGTGTGCGCTACCTGCACAGCGACGTCCAGACCATCGAGCGCATGGAGATCATCCGCGAGCTGCGCGAGGGAGCGTTCGACGTGCTGGTCGGGATCAATCTCTTGCGCGAGGGGCTCGACATCCCAGAGGTGGCGCTGGTTGCGATCCTGGACGCGGACAAGGAGGGCTTTCTGCGCTCTACACGGTCGCTCATCCAGACCATCGGGCGCGCCGCACGCAACGTGAAAGGAACGGTCGTTCTCTACGCAGACCGGGAGACCAACTCGATTCAGGCGACGATCGCCGAGACGAGCCGGCGCCGGGAGATTCAGGAGCGCTACAACCTTGAGCACGGCATCACGCCCCGGTCGGTGGTGAAGAAGATCTCGAGCCTGCGCGAATCGATTTGGGAGGCGGACTACGTGACCGTGCCCACGCGAAAGGAGACCGCTGAAGAGATGCTGCCCTCGCACGAGCTGCCGGCACTGATCGCGGGGCTGCGGCGGGAGATGGCCGAGGCCGCGAAGGGCCTCGAGTTCGAGCGCGCAGCCGCGCTGCGCGACCGCATCCGAGAGCTCGAGGCGGTGCGCCTGCGGACTTCCTAGTGAGCTGGACGGAACGCGTCGACGAGCTGCCGGCGACCCCCGGGGTCTACCTGTTTAAGAGCAGTAGTGGCCGCGTGCTCTATGTCGGCAAGGCCCAGAGCCTAAGGGCTCGTGTGCGGTCGTATCTCGGCGCGGGCGGGGACGGCCGCCACCAGGTGCCCCATCTGCTCGAGCGTGTGGCCGAGGTGGACGTCCTCGTCACGCCCTCGGTCAAGGACGCGCTCCTGCTTGAGAACGAGCTCATCAAGCAGCACCGCCCGCCCTTCAATGTGCGACTGCGCGATGACAAGCAATACCTCGGGCTGCGCCTGGACGGGCGCGAGAGCTGGCCGCGGCTTCAGCCCGTGCGCCGCTTTCGCGAGGACGGCGCCCAGTACTTCGGTCCTTACACCTCGAGCCAGGCGCTTCGCGAAGCCGTGTCCAATCTCCGTCGCATCTTCCCGTTGCGTTCGTGTAGCGACCCCACGTTTAAGGACTACGCGCGTCGGGGGCGACCTTGCATCGAGTTTGAGATGCGGCGCTGTCTCGCTCCGTGCTGTGGGCGAATTGATGAAGCGGCGTACGCCGAGCTCGTCAAAGGAACGGCACTTTTCCTGCGCGGGCGGTCCGAGGAGCTCGTCCGGCGGCTTCGCGAACGCATGGAGGAAGCGGCGAGGCAGGAGCGATTCGAGGAGGCCGCGCGGGTGCGCGACCAGATTGGAGCGGTAGAGCAGACCGTCGAACGACAGGGCATCGTCGGTGCCCGAGGCGTCAACCGCGATGTCTTCGGTCTCGCGCGCAGCGGCGGAGAGATGCAGGTTCAAGTCTTGTATGTGCGCGACGGTCGCGTAATCGGCGCCAGCGATCACGGCTTCTCCGACGTGCGCCTCGACGACGGCGACGCCATGAGCTCGTTCCTTGGCCAGTACTACGGCGGCGCCGAAGAGCGCCCGGTACCGAGCGAGGTGCTGACCCCTGTCCCTGTAGACGATGACGGTGCCCTCGAGCTGCTGCTCACCGAGCGCGCGGGGCGCAAGGTGCGTGTGCACGCGCCGCGCAGGGGAGCGTTGCGGGAGATTGTCGCCATGGCGAGCGCAAATGCGCAGCTCGCGCTGGGCCGCCGGGTCGAAGCGCGGGAGAGCGTGGAGGCGGCAGCCGAAGAGCTGCGGGAGCGCCTCGCGCTTGGCTCCCTTCCGCGCCGGATCGAGTGCTACGACGTGTCGACGCTCCAGGGTGTCCTCTCAGTCGCCAGTCGCGTGGTCTTCGAGGATGGGCGCCCCGTGAAGGCGGCCTATCGGCGCTACCGCATTCGCGAGGCGGCGGGCGGGGACGACTACGCTTGCCTGCGCGAAGTGCTGCGGCGCCGCCTTGCCCGCGCGGACCAGGACCCGCTGCCCGACCTACTCGTGGTCGATGGAGGCAAGGGGCAGCTCGGCGTGGTTACGGCCGCCCTCCGCGACGCCGGACTCGAGGTCCCGGCGATCGGGCTCGCCAAGGAGCGAGACGAAGGGTCGCCCTCGCCGCGCGTCCGGCGTTCCGGGGGACTCAAAGCCGAACGCGTGTTCGTGCCGAGGCGCAAGGACCCGGTGCTCCTGAGCCCGAGTTCGCGCGGCCTTCTCCTTCTTCAGCGGGTGCGGGACGAGTCGCACCGATTCGCGATCGAGTTTCAGCGGGCGCTGCGAAACCGGGCGAGTCTCACCTCCGTGCTGCAGGAAATCCCGGGAATCGGCCCGGCCAAGCGGCGAGCGCTGCTCAAGCACCTCGGCTCGCTCCGGGCGGTGCGCACGGCGAGTATCGAAGCACTGACGGCGGTGCCGGGCCTCTCGGCCCGGGACGCGCAAACCGTGCGCCGCTTCTTCGATGCCGCGGGCCCGCCGACCGGCGAGGCCGAGGCCACGCCCCCCGGAGGCGCCTCCTAGTCGCGGTTGGGGTCCACCCGCCGGCAGGAAGGACGCAGATCGAGTTCGTGGGCGTCAAGAGTGCGGACGGGCCAGCCGATTCTTCCCCGGGAGCCCCCAGAGGAGAGCCCATGTTCCACGCCTCGACGCTGGCCCGTCGCTCGGTGCAGTCCGTCGTGGGAGGCGTGGTTGCGGTCGTTCTCTGCGCGGCGTCCCTCTGGCCCCTTCGCGCAGCTGCGGACATCTACCGCTGGGTGGACTCGGAAGGGCGGCTCCACGTGGCGCAGCACCTCGACGAGGTTCCCCCCGAATACCGCCCCGCGGCAACTCCCAAGCCCAACGAGCCTGGCCGCGGCAGCGTGCAGACCTTCAACACACCGACCGCTCCTCCCGCCGCCCAGTCACCTGCGGCCGCGCAAGCTCCGCCGAGGCGGACCTATCGCATCCCCGTGCAGCGCGCGGGGACGGGAATGCTCGTGCAAGTGCGACTCAACGACCGGGTGACCGCACCCTTTCTGATCGATACCGGGGCCAGTGACGTTCTCGTGCCCAAACCGGTGGCGGACGAACTTGGTCTTGGCGGGGGTCCCGACACACGCACCATGCGCTACGCCACCGCAAACGGGCATGTCGACCAGCCCGTCGTCATGCTCGACGCAGTGGACCTCGGCGGAGCTCGCGTGGAAAAGGTTCCGGCAAGCGTGAGCGCGGGGATGGAAGTGGGCCTGCTTGGCCTCTCCTACTTCAACCACTTCACCTACAACATCGATGCCGCCGCGGGCATTGTGACCCTAACGCCCAACAACCTCGTCGAATCGGGAGCGATTCGAGGCGGCCGCAGCGAAGCGCAGTGGCGCGCCGAGTTCCAAAACGTGCGTGTGCGCATCGCGGCGATCGAAGCGCACCGCGAAACGGTACCGCCCAACCACTCCCGCGAGCTTCAGCGGCTCGATGACGAGAAGGCAAAGCTCGAAAAGCAGCTCGATCTGCTCGAGACCGAAGCCGACGCGGCCCGGGTTCCCTTGGTTTGGCGCGACTGAGCCGGCGGGCGAGGCCCCCGACCCTCGCCTGCGGGGTGGGAACCACAGTTCCCATATCGAGCCTCGTGGGCATCCTTCGGCGGTGGGCGCCTGCCTCCCGCTTCCTTTCGCAAGGACCCAAATTCGCCGCCGAGGCGCAGGGCTCGCAAAACTCTTGCGGGCTCCCGAGTCGTGGCATCGATCTTGCTCCGCTTGTGATCGACTGCCCAAGGAGCCTTCGCGATGGCTCAAAAGCCCGACGGGAACGAACCCTCGTCCACTTCGTCTACCGCGACTCACGAGGTCGCACGCGTTCGCGATCGGATCCGCGGGGAGCTCGAGCAGCGGGGTGTATCCCCTGAGCTTGCCGGTGCCCTCGCCCTGCGACTCGAGCAGCTTGTGACGGCGTTCGGTGTTTCGGGCTGCCAGGCCGTATGCGCCGCAGCACTCGCTGCAAGCGACACCCCGCGCGCTCTGCCCGCAGCTCTCGCACGGAGCCCGAGCGAGCTCGATGAGATTCAGCGCCTCATGGGCGCTTTCGTGGGAGAGCTCCGAAAGCTCGACGAGGCCCTGAAACTCCTTGCGACCTACCTTGCGCGCATTCGCGACCAGGCAAAAGGCGCAGTGCCGCGGACCGTGCATTAAGCCGGACGGCCTTCGCCCCCGGACCCGGGGGCGCGAGCGGACCGCGCCCCTTCCTACTCTCCTCGCCAGGTGGGTCGCCGCTTCTCAAGGAACGCGCGCTGTGCCTCGGCCGCGTCACGCGTGGCACGAAGGGGACGACCGAGCTCTTCCTGTCGGCGATAGGCTTCTTCGAGGGGCAGCGCGAGGAGCTCACGAACCCCTCGCCGGGTCGCGCGAACGGCGAGGGGCGCATTGGCGGCGATCGTGTCGGCGAGAGCGAGGGCCGTAGGAACCAGCTCCACCGGCGCGACCAAGCGATTGACCAGCCCGATCTCGAGCGCACGCCCGGCGGAGATCGGCTGGGCGAGGAGCAGGAGCTCGAAGGCGTGCACCCAGGGAATCTGGCGCGGGAGAAGAACCGTGGCATTGCCCGTCGGGTAGAGGCCAAGGGCGACCTCTTCTAGCGCGAAGGTCGCCTCGGGCACCGCAATGCGGAGTTCTGCCGCCAGCATGAGGTCGAAGCCACCGGCGCGCGCGTGGCCGTTGATGGCGCAGATCAGCGGGGTTGCGAGATCGAAGCCGGCGAGCAGGGCAGTGGTCACGCTGCGCAGACCCTCGAACTCCTGCGGTGTCACGGTCTCGCCGCGGGCGAGACGCTGGGCCGCGGGAATCGTAAGGCGCATGTCCATGCCTGCGCAGAACACGCGATCACCCGCCCCGGTGAGGACCGCACACCGAATTTCGGGCGACGCCGCGATGCGTCGCCAGGCGGCCGCGAGCGCCTGGAGCGTCTCGGGATCCAGCGCATTGGCGCGCTCCGGGCGATCAATCGTGACCAGCGCCACGCCGGGATGTCCTTCGGGCAGCTCGAAGCGAACAGACACGAGGCCTCCGGGGCCAAGCCCCGCTAGCGCGGGCTTGAGCGAGGTGCCGCGTCGAGAACCTCACGCACCTTGCGGGTGAGCTCCTCGGGGGCAAATGGCTTGCCGAGGAAGTCGATGTCGGGTTCGAGCACGCCGTGGTCGGCCACCACGTCTTCCATGTAGCCGGAGACGTAGAGCACGCGCATTTCCGGTCGCAGGGTCGCAGTGCGCGAAGCAAGCTCGCGACCACTCATGAGGGGCATCACCACATCCGTCAGCATGAGGTCGATGGGCTCGGGGTACTGTTGGCACAGCTGCAGCGCCTCGGCGGGGCTTTCGGCATCGAGCACATGGTATCCGTCGCCCTCCAGGACGCGCTGGATGAGACGACGCACAGCGTCCTCGTCCTCCACCAGCAGGACGGTTTCGCTGCCTCGGCCTCTTGCCGCGCGCTCGGCCAAGACCAGCGCCTCGACGGGCCGATCAACCTTCGGCAAGAAGATGCGGAAGGTGGCTCCTTCTTTGGGAGAGCTCTCCACGTAGATCTGTCCGCCGCTTTGCTGCACGATCCCGTAGACCGTCGAGAGGCCGAGCCCCGTTCCTTTGCCCGGAGGCTTGGTCGTGAAAAATGGCTCAAAAATGCGCCTGCGGGTTTCCTCGTCCATACCGATTCCGGTGTCGCATACGATGAGACACGCGTAGGATGCCGGAGGAAGGCCGGCGGCGACGGCGGCTTTTCGATCGATGTGAGAGGTCTCGAGAGAAAGACAACCGCCCATCGGCATGGCGTCGCGCGCGTTCACCGCCAGATTGACGAGGACCTGCTCGAGCTGGCCCGGGTCGGCGTGGACCGCGCCGCAGACGGGGTCGAGTCGCGTCCGGAGCTCCAGATCCTCGCCGATCACCCGGCGCAGCATCTTGTCGAGGCCCGAAACGACTGTGTTTAGCTCGAGTACCCTGCGCTGATGTACCTGGCGACGGCTAAAGGTGAGGAGCTGCCCGGTGAGCTCGGAGGCGCGGCGCGCCGCCTCGCCGATCTCTTCGATGTCGCGCCGCAGGGGGTCGCTCGGCGAGAGCGCATCGAGCACGAGGTCTCCGTAGCCGCGGATCGCGGTCAGCAGATTGTTGAAGTCGTGAGCGATGCCGCCTGCGAGGCGACCCACAGCTTCCATCTTCTGCGCTTGGCGAAGCTGCTCCTCGCTCTGTGCGAGCGCCGCCTCTGTCGTTCTCCGCGCGGTTACATCTCGCGAGATGATGACGGCGCGGCGCTCGCCTGCCGCGGTCACGAAGGTGCCGCCTGAGGCCTCGAACGAGCGCCAGGTTCCGTCCTTGTGGCGTGCGCGAACGCGGGCTTCACCCGATTGCCGTCCTTCGAGAAGGTGGGCGAAAACCTCCACCGCGTGCTCACGGTCGTCGGGATGGAGGGTGTCAAAGATGCTCCGACCGACGAGCTGCTCTGGATCGTAACCCAAGACCGTGCGGTAGTTGGGACTCGCCCACACGTGCCGGGCGTCGGTGCTGACCTCGGTCACAAGGTCGTACGCATTCTCGACGAGCTGGCGGTAGCGGCCTTCGGTTTCCAGCAGCGCCCGCTCGGTGCGTCGCAGATTCGACAGGTCCACAGAAACGCCGATCATGCCGCTGATTTCACCGCGTGCCGTCCGGAGGGGGGAGTAGTGGGTCTGGTACACACAACCCGCGAACTCCACGACCGCCGTGAAGCTCTCGCCCGCAAGTGCGCGCTCGCAGTTTTCGATGATCCTCGGGTACTCGCGAAACCCCTCACGCAGGAGGTGCCCGATCGCGGCGCCCGACCGAATCCCGAGCGAGGCGAGCGCCTGGCCCTCCGAGAGGATGCATACGCCGCGGGCGTCGTATGCGAAGAGAATGAGGGGCGCGCTCTCGAGCACGAGCCGCAAACTCGCGGCGGTGCGCCGCGCTTCCTCGGCCTCTCGGTGCGGCCGCGAAACATCAAAGACGACGCCCTCGCAGGCCGCGCCAGAAGGCGAGAAAACACCGCGACCTTCGTCGCACAGCCAGCGCTCTCGGCCGTCGGGTGTTCTCACCTGGTACTCGATGCGATAGGGACGCCCTTGGGCCAGCGCAGAATCGATCTCGCGGGCGAGGCCCTGCCGGTCCTCGAGCGCCGCCAAGTCTTCGAATCGTAGACCGCCCTCGGGCGTGAACGCAGACGCCGGGTGTCCGGTGACCGCAAGGCACGCCTCACTGACGAACTCGAGCTGCCGCGATCCCCCCGCGCAAGAGGCGCGGTAGACGACGCAGGAAAGCCGAGCCAGGAGCTCGCGCAGTGCCAACAGTTCTCGTGCGGGTTCGCAGTCCTCGCTCATCCAGAGTTCCTCTTGCGAGCGGAGCCGAAGACCTCCGTTCGAGGGACTGCGCGGCGGCGCAGGCGTGCGCAGCCTCGCCCACACCTCGGCCCGGGCCAAGACCGGCCCGCGCGTCTCACGCTAGCACCGCAGCGCGCGCGGGGGTCCTGATAAACTCTTTGCCATGGCAGTTGCGGCCGGGTTCCCGACGACGTGGCAAACGCTTCTTCCCGCGCAGCCCGTAACCTTCCCTCCTGACTTCCTGTGGGGCGTCGCGTCTTCGGCCTTCCAGGCCGAGGGCGGTGACGTCCCGAACGACTGGGTTGCGGCGGCGCGCAAAGGGCGCGTACCCCCAAACCCGGGGAACGGCTTCTGGGAGCAGGCGGAGGAGGACCTGCGGCTTGTCGCCGCACTCGGTCTGCGTCACTACCGACTGTCGGTCGAATGGAGCCGCGTCGAACCGGAACGCGGCCGCTTCGACGAAGCCGCGCTCGACCGCTATCGCGCGATCTGCGACGCGGCACGCAGCGTCGGCATCACGCCTTGGGTAAACCTCTTTCACTTCACCCATCCGTGCTGGTTGGCCGAGCGGGGTGGCCTTCTCGATCCCGCAAACCATGCGGACTTTCTCCGCTACGTGGAGCACACGGGTCGGGCCCTCGCCGGCCACGCAACTCACTTCCACGTGTCGAACGAGTCGATGGTGTATGTGCTTTCCTCGTATCTTCTGGGGCAGAATCCGCCTTTCGTCCGCGACCGTGAGCTGGCGTTCACGATGACCCGTCACGTGCTGGCCTTACACGCCGCCGCGTACGGCGTCCTGAAGGGACTCGTGCCTTCACCCACGGTCGCGACGATCGAGGTATACCTCGACCCGCGTCCGGCGGATCCTGAAAGCAGCCACCAGTGCACGTCCGCACGACGCTTTGATGCGTGGTACCACGGGACGTTGCTTCGCGCGCTTGTTACGGGTTGCATCGAGCTCCCGGGACGCGAGCCGGAGGAGATCCCCGGTCTTGCCGGCGCCCTCGACCTGTATGGCTTCAACTACTACTCCTCGCTCTCGTTTGGAGAGCGCGGCGTGGGCTCCTACACCGATCGGCCGCAAGCGCCCAAGGATGAGATGGGCAGGCATGTGTTCCCGCGAGGTCTCGAAGAGGGCTTGCTTCGGGTAGCCGCCGCACTCCCCCGCGTCCCGCTCGTGGTCACCGAGAACGGGTGCCCGACTTCGGACGAAACATTTCGGATCCGCTACATCGCCGCGCATCTCGCGGCCCTGGCGCGCGCCCGCGGCTCCGGTGCAGACGTCCGCGGCTACTTTCACTGGACCGCGGTCGACAACTATGAGTGGCACCGCGGTTTTGCAGGCGGGGGCTTTGGTCTTATCGGTTTCGATTCCAAGACGAAGGCGCGGACGCCGAAGCGCTCGGCTCTTTGGCTCGAAGCAGCGATCAAGCGCTGCGGCTTCGCGCCGCAGGACGTGCCCTAAGCGACGGGATGCGCAGATGAGCGCGCCCGAGAGCGCTCGGCAGGTGCCCTCTGCCCCTCTTGCGCTCCGCGTGAGAAGATCCCTCCCGCGGGCGAAGCCTGCCTTGCGCAGGCCCCGGGCTGGCAAGGGAGCGGGGACGCGGCGTCTCCGCAGCGCGGCCGTACCGAAGCCGCCACAATCGGTGTTGCGATGCCCGATGCAAGGAAAGGCTCGAAGCGTCGAAGATGGACGAGAGCCCCGTGGATCGCGGCGCTTGCGATCTCTTTCCTTGCAGGCTGCGCGTTCTCCGTCGGTTGTGGGAGTCGGGAAGAGGGGGACGCGTATGACCGCGAGGTGCGCGCCCTCGAGGCTCGCATCGAGGGCGCACCTTCCAATTCAGCCCTTGCAGCCAAGGTCCAAGAGCGCCTTTCTCGTGTCCGCAAAGACCCCGCGCGCGTGGTCCGCGAAATCTCCCAGAAGCTCGATGCCCTGGGTCTTGTGCCGCTGCGCGTTCCCGGTCTTTTTTATCGCTCGCATGCCTGGACGGGCGCGGACCTCGCAGGGGTTCCGGCCTGGCTTGGGCGAGAAGTTGCGCTCATCGAAACGGGTGAGGTGGACACGGTCGAGAGCAATGCGGTGTGCGTGAGCCGAGCGGTGGTCGAGGCGACCGCAGCCGGACGCCGCGCCGTGCTTTTTTCGGCAAGCAAGGGCGGGGCGGACGTTCAAGCCGCGCTCGCGAGCGAGCCTGCCCTCGCATCCCGGGTCGCGGCCTGGATCGATCTCGTCGGGCTGCTTGAAGGAACGCCGCTCACCGACCCGGGCGTCGCAGACGCGGAACGCGCAGCGCTCGGCCTGCCCGAGGCGACCGCCTATAGCATCTCGCGCCGTGCGCGTGCTGCGAACCGAACCCTGCTTCCACCCCGGCTGATCACCGTCCACGTGGCGGGCTTCCCCACCGCAGGCGCGATCACCCCGCCCGCGCGGCCTGGTTTTGAGCGGCTCCGAACGCTCGGACCGAACGACGGTTTCCTGCTCCTCGATGGGTTCTTGCGCGCTCCCGGCCGGGTTCTCGTACTCCCGGCCGCGGACCACTACCTGCGCACGCCCGAGCTCGGACCGACGGTCATCGCGCTTTTGTCGGTGGTGCTCGACGAACTCGCCCGGGAATCCGAAGGAGCCGTTCAGTAGGCGAGGGTAGGGGCCCCTTCCGAGCGCACGGCTTCGTAGCGGGGCGGCTCGCCCACGCGCAAACGCGAGCGCACCTCGTCGAGCGAGCCGGCGAGGAGCGCCTCCCAGTCCTCTCCGGGAAGCCAGGCCGCGCGCCGCCCGCGTTGGAACGCCTCGCGAATGAGCCCCCGCGCGCCCGGCACATCACCGATCCGCAGGTAGGCGACGCCAGCGATGAATCCCAGGCCGGGGTTCCAGGTTTGCGCAAAGCTGAAGGCCAAAAGACTTGCTTCCCCAACGAGATCGCGCCCGTAGCCCGCCACGACATGCCAGAGATCGTGCATGTCCCGCAGCCGTTCCATGGTGCGCCGGTAATCCTCGCTGAGCTCTTCCACCTGCTCGCGCGCCTCCAAACTCGCGGCGACAAGGCCGTCCGCCGTGATTTGTTCCCGGGTCACAAAGTCAAGGTAGCTGCGGCCAAGGGAGCCCGGCGGCAAGGCGGCGAGGCAATCGCGCTGGCACAGGGTCTTGAGCAGGTCGCGCTTCTCATGCAGGATGCGCGCTCCGCTCGCTGTGGCACGAAAGCGCCGGAAGATCCGCTCACCGGACTTCCCGGAGAGTGCGTCCACGATCTTGAAGACCTGGCGCGTGTCATCCGGATCGCGAAGCAGTGCGCGAATCCCATGCCAGGCATCGAGGGGGCGGATCCGTCGGCGAGGAGGCTTGCTCATGGCATACCCTTGTGAAGAAGACCGCAAGGGGCGAAGCAGCCCGGCGGTTATTTACTTACAATGCTGTAAGTAGCAGGGAGCCCATGCGCGTGTCAAGCCAGGCTTCGACAAGATCCCGCAAGGGCAGCGCTGCCCGGCGCCGGCGGCCGGCGCCGGAGGCCCAGCGCGCCATCTTGGATGCTGCGGAGCAGCGGCTCCTTGCCGCCGGCCCCGATGCCCTGCGGCTTCACGACGTCGCCGCCGACGTGGGCGTCTCCCACCCCGCGATTCTCCACCACTTCGGCAGTCGGGAGGGGCTGATGCGCGCGGTGACCGAGCGGGCGCTCGCGACGCTCGAGGCGGATCTTGTGCGGCGGCTTGCGGACCCCACGGATGACGTCGACGGCGCGGCGCTGCTCGATCGTGTCTTCGAAACGCTGGGGGACCGCGGGCATGCCCGCCTCGTGGCGTGGCTCGTTCTCACCGGCCTTGGCGATGTTCCCCCCGGTGCAGGGGTTCGGGTCGTGCGCGCGGTGGCCGACCTCGTACATGCACGGCGCGTGGCGGGGGGGCACGCGACGCCCGCGGACTTCGAAGATTCCCTGTTCACGATCATGCTGGCCGCGACCGCGCTCTTCGCCGATGCCATCGTAGGTCCGCAAGTGCGGGCCAGCGCCGGGCTTGCGCTGGATCGCGATGCGGACCGGCGCTTTCGCGCCTGGCTCGCGAACCTGCTGACACACCATCTCGATCGAGCATTGCCCGCAAAAGCGCACGCGCCGGGCAAGAAGGCGCGGACCTCGCGAACCCCGCGGCGGTAGAGGGCGATGTACCAACGCGCCCCCTTCATCTGGAGCGAGCGTCAGCCGGTGCAACCCGGCGGGCTTTTCAGCCTCTTTCTCGGCGGAGCGCAGCGCAGAGACGATGGGCAGAATCGATTCTTCCTGTTCCGGCGGCGATTTCAGCTGCTTTCGCGACCTCCCGCAGCGACGCTCACGCTCTTCGTCGATGGGCGCTACCAGGTCTACGTGAATGGCGTGCGCGCAGGGCGTGGCCCGGCGCGCAGCGACCCGCACCACCCGCGCGTGGATTCGCACGAAGTGGACGCTCTTCTGCGCGTCGGGGAAAACGTGCTCGGGGTGCTGGTTCACGTCTACGGAACCGACACCGCGTGGTACGAGACAGTCAAGGGAGGCTGGCAACCGGTATTCGGTGACGGAGCCCTTTGGTGTGCGCTTACCTTCGGCGGGGAGAAAGCGGCTTCCGACGTCACTTCAGACACCGATTGGCGTTGCCTTGAGTGTTTGGCTTGGGAGCGCAACGCGCCGCGCGTGAACTTTGGACTTGGATTCGTGGAAGTTCACGACGCCCGCGCGATGCCGCTCGGTTGGGCCGCGCCGGGCTTCGATGACGGCGCCTGGGACCGCGTCCGCATCCTCAAGGTCGGTGGAGGTCCGCCCGACGCCCCTTTCGGGGGCCAGCGCGTGACGCCTTTTCCCACACTCCTCACCCGAGAGATCCCACACCTCCTCGAGACGCCCCTCGCGCCGCGCCGCGTCGTGCACGCGTTCAGAGTCGTGCCCCAGCCCGATCTGGCCATCCATCGCCGGATCTACGAGGAGCCTCGCCTCGAGCTCTCGGAAGGCTCGATCCGGGATCCCGATGCGCTGCTTTCGCCAGATGAGCGAGCCACCCTCGTGCGCACCCGGCCGGGCCAAGACGTCGCGCTCCTCCTTGATTTTGGCTGCATCCACTCCGGCCATCCCTTTGTCGAGCTCGAGGCCCGGGGCGGCGAGGTGGTGGAGCTTGCGGCGGCAGAGTGCGCAGTCGGAGAATGGACCGGAGCCGCCGACCCCGAGCTGCGGCTTGATCCCGTGCGCGCACAAGGCTCGCATCTTTTCCGCTACGTCGCGCGTCCTGGATTTCAGCGCTTCGAACGCTTTGAGTGGACGGCCGTCCGCTGGGTCCAGCTCACCGTACGCGACGCGCCCGAGGGTCTCGCCATCCGCCACGTGGGATCGCTCTACACGCGCTACCCCGCAGAGGCGCGGGGACGTTTCGAGTGCTCAGACCCCCAGCTCGGGAGGCTTTGGGAGGTGGGCCGCTACACGCTGCAGCAATGCATGCACGATGGATGGGAGGACTGCCCCTCGCGGGAGCAGCGCCAGTGGCTGGGCGACGCCACGGTCGAGTTCCTGGTCGCCCAGGCGGCATTCGGGCCGAGCACGAACGTCTTGAACCGTCAGTTCCTCCTGCATGCCGCAGAGAGCCAGCGCTCCGATGGTCTGACTCAGATGTACGCTCCCGGCGATCACCGGACGAACGCGATCCTGATTCCCGACTGGACGCTGCAGTGGATCCTGAATGCCGAGCAGCATTGGCTCTACAGCGGTGACCTCGAAACAATCGAACAGGTCTTCCCTGCGATTGAGCGCGCACTCGCGTGGTTCGAGCCTCATCGTGGCCCAAGTGGCCTCCTCGCCGACTTGCCGCACTGGAACTTCATTGACTGGGCGGCCGTCGGACGAAGGGGTGAGGCCGCCACTACAAACGCACTCCTCGTGGGCGCACTGCGGGCCGCCGCACGGCTCGCTCGTGCTCTTGAGTCCGCTCGTGCGGCGCGCCGCTATGACGCCCGTGCCGATGCCATGGCGGCGGCGCTCAATGCGCGCCACTGGGATGCGCGCCGCGGCGCCTACGTTGACGAGGTGGATCCCGCGAGCGGTGCCAGAGATCCGCGTGTTTCCCAACACGCCAATGCGGCACTCTTGCTCTTCGGAGTGGCGCCGAGCGAGCGCTGGGGACCCATGCTCGACTACGCCATGGACCCCCGACGCGGGGTCTTTACGGCGGCGCCGCCGATTGTGCCGACGGGCGAACCCCTCGATCCTGAGACACAAGTCGTTCTCGCCAACACCTTCTTCAGTCACTTCGTCTATCGTGCTCTTTCCAAGGCCGGCCGATTCGAGCGCGCACTCTGGGAGATGCGTGCACGATACGGAAGCATGCTCGAACGCGGTGCGACTACGCTGTGGGAGAGCTTCGATCCCACGGGGAGCCTCTGTCACGGCTTCTCCGCAACCCCGGTCTATCAGCTCTCGACCGAGATTCTCGGAGTCCTTCCGGTGCTGCCGGGTTTCCGGCGCTTTCGAGTGTCGCCAGAGCCGGCAAATCTTTTGTTCGCGAGGGGGACCTTCCCCACGGTGCTGGGAGACATCGAAGTGGCTTGGGAGCGAACCGCGGGAGGTCTTGAGCTTGAGGTCGCGGTTCCGCCCGGCGCACAGGCCGAGCTTGGCGCCCCGGCGGGGTTCCGCTTGCGCGGTGCGTCTCGGGTCGGACCCGGCCGGCACCACGTCCGCTTCGATCGAAGCGCCTAGAGGGTGGGGGCGAGCTGTGCCTGCGCCTCGGGCTCGTCAGACTCGAGGGCCCGAAATTCTTCCAGAATGGCTGCGCCCTCGGGGTGCTCGAGGATGCGTTTTTCGAGAATTACGCGCTGCTGAGTGCGCGCAAGACGAGGGTTCTCGACGGTGTGCCATTCGACCAGGGAGCGCCACAGCGGGTCGAGAAGCTCAGCGCCGCTCGCGAGCGCAGCGTTCTTGGCGCGGTAGGTAAAGCTGCGCAGCTCCGAGAGCACGGTTCTCAGATAAGCGACGTGGATCCGCTCGTCCTCGCGGATGCGGCCGATGAGTTTGAGCGCGGTGGCGGCACCTTCGCGGCTCTGGGTGAAAAGCTCCGGGTCCTTCACCAAGGCCTCGACGAACGCGAAGGTGTTCTCGGCCCGAACCTCGATCAGGAGGACATTCATGAGCAGAAGGATCATGCGCTCATGGGCGCGGGGCAGGTGTGGCAGCAGTGCTTGGTCCTCGTCCGGGCGGGCAATGTTCGCGGGAACCGCGGGATTGGGCCAGCGGCGACCTGCAAAGAGAAGGTCACGCAGGGCAAACCACATCGCGTCGTGGCCTCCGACTCCGCAGGCGGCGTCCCCGCCTTCATCGAGGCCGTGCGCACTCAGAAGGCCCTGGTTGAGGTGGCCAACGCCCGTCTCACTCACGTCTTCGACGACGATCCGCTGGAACTCTGGAGCGGTCACTTGACACAGGAGAGCCCCACGCGCCTCGATCACACCCGTAATGGTGAGGGAGTTCCAGAGCGTCTGCCCGAGATCGTGACGCAGCAGAAGCTTCTGCTGGGCGTAGCTGGGATAGGGGCCCGCACGCAGCAGGCTCCTGTCCGCCGCGAGCAGCGGGAAACCGCGCCGCGCGAGTTCCTTCTGCCAAGCGTCGACCGCGGCCCAGCGGCCGGGGGCGCGTGGGGAGCAGTAGCGCCCTTTTGAATCGAATCCGCCGTGAAGCCGGTAGCCCGCCGCGACATGGGGCGCGAGGTCATTGGGCTCTCGGAGGAGCTCCTGCTGCGTGTAGCGAAGTTGACTCAGCGGGTCTCTCCGTCGTCCGCCGCGTAGGCAAAGGAGGCGCCGAGAGCGCTCTCATGCCGGCGGTAGCTCAGACGAGGGTCTCTTTTACGCGATTGGGCGGGTCTTTGGGAGTCATTTCTCCTTCTATCAGATGAGGGAGTGGCAAGGGCGCTTGCGGCGAGAATCGCGCTTTCGCATGGTAGGATGCGCCGCCCATGGCAGAGCAGGATCCGCAGCTTCCGGCCGACACGATTCCGATCCGGCTTGGCGAGGGCTTCGACGCCGCCCGGCTGGCGGGATACCTGCAGGGGAAGCTTCCCGGCGCCGAGGGCCCCCTCGCGGTTCAGCAGTTTGCGGGCGGTCACGCGAACCTCACCTACCTCCTCCGCTTCGGCACCGGCCCCTCTGCCCTCGAATACGTGCTGCGCCGCCCGCCCCTCGGACCCGTTGCGGCCTCCGCCCACGACATGGGCCGCGAATACCGCGCACTTTTCGCACTCCACAAAGGGTTCCCGCTCGCACCCCGGCCGCTCGTCTACTGCGAGGACCCTGCGGTCCTGGGTTCCCCTTTCTTCATCATGGAGCGGCGACACGGCGTCGTTGTCCGCGGCGTCATTCCCGAGCGCTTCGGCGGGGGACGCGACGCGACCGCCAACCGCAAACTCTCGGAGGTCGTGATTGATACGCTGGCGCAGTTCCACGCCGTCGATCCGGCTTCCGTTGGACTCGGCGACCTCGGCAAGCCCGCGGGATTCTTGCGGCGGCAGGTGGTGGGCTGGGCCGAGCGCTTCGAGCGCTCGAAGACGATGGATCTCCCGCTCGCGGACGAGCTCGCCCGTTGGCTGCTCGACAATCTTCCCTCCTCGCCCGAACCCACGCTCCTGCACAACGACTGGCGGCTTGACAACCTTGCAGTGGCTCACGATGACCCGGGGTGCTGCGTTGCAGTGTATGACTGGGACATGTGTACCCGCGGCGACCCGCTGGCAGATCTCGGGACCCTCCTCGCACTGTGGAGTGATCCCGGGGAGGGACCTGCTGGGACCAATCCCATGCCGACGCAATCGCCGGGATTCCTCTCGCGCGCGCGGGCTACGGCCCGTTACCACGAGCAGACCGGGCGCGACGTCTCGACCGTGCCCTATTACCTCGTGTTCGGGACCTTCAAGATGGCCGTGGTGCTCCAGCAGATCTTCTTCCGCTACGAGCGCGGCCAGACCAAGGACAACCGGTTTGCCGGTCTCGGCCCCGCGGCCGAGGACCTTTTCCAGCTCGCCGCAGCACGCCGCCCGTAGAAATCCCCCGGCGTCTGCCTAGAGCAGGCCCGCCCCGGTTGCCATGCGCGTCGTGCCGTCGGTGCGGAAGGCGTCGATCACGTTCTGCGCGATCTGGGACAGGTGCACCTCGTCCGCGCCGTCCACGAGGCGTGCAGAACGTGCGTGGCGCATCATGTTCTCGAGATCGGAGTCGGTCGAATAGCCAAGAGCCCCGTGCACCTGGATCGCTCGGTCGATGATCCGCCACAGAGTGTTCGCCACGTGATACTTCGTCATCGAAACCTCTTGCCGGAAGGGCAAGCCGTTCTCGATGAGATAAGCGGCGTGGATCGTCATGAGTTTGGCCTGATAGAGTTCGAGCGCGGACTCCGAGAGCTTCCACTGGATGCCCTGCTTGTCCGCGAGCACTCCGCCGTGCAGCTTCCGTGAGAGCGCGCGCTTGGTCATCTCTTCGAGCGCCAGCTCGGCGTTCCCGATCCACCGCATGCAGTGCGCTAGGCGCGCCGGCCCAAGGCGCGTCTGGCCGAGGCGGTGACCCTGGCCACGGCCGCCCAAGATCGCGGAGTCCGGCACGACGCAATTCTCGATGCGGATCTCGCAGTGATTGCCCCGGCCCGCCATGGTCTCGATATCGCGCACGATCTTCCATCCCGGATTGTCAGTCTCGACGATGAAGGCGGTGTTCCGGGCCTGCGGAGGCTGTGCGTCGGGGTCGGTCTTTGCGATCACGATGGCAAAGCGCGCTCCGTGGGCTCCGGAGATGAACCACTTGTGGCCGTCCAGGACCCATTGGTCCCCTTTCTTCGTCGCCGCGGTCTGGATGCCCGTGGGATCGGAGCCTGCGACCTCCGGCTCGGTCATCGCGAAGCAGGACCGGCATTCCCCATCGACGAGCGGCCGCAGGTACTTCTGCTTCTGCTCCGGCGTTCCGTAGTGGAGCAGCGTGTGCATGTTGCCCTCATCCGGGGCATGGCAGTTCAAGATGTAGGCGCCGAACTGGCTGCGCCCGCATTCCGCGGAGACGAATGCCATGGCGAGGGGGCCAAGTCCCATGCCGCCCCATTCCCGCGGCATGTGGGGTGCCCAAAGACCGGCGGCTTTCGCCTTCTCGCGCAGCTCCTGAAGCGCCGGCCGCCAAGCGCGCAAATCATTGGCGGCCCGCAGGCGCTCCTCGGTCGGCTTGACCTCCTGCGACAGGAACATTCGGATCCGGTCCCGAACCTCAGTCACGTCCCCCGGAAGCGTGAAATCGATGGCCACGATGCTCTCCTCGTCGTCGGGCAGCCCTTCGCCACAGTCTAACCGAATCCGACGCGCAGGCGGCTAGACTCGGCCCTCCATGCCTAGCGATCGTTTGCTGACCCGGTCGTTCGCCCTGTGCGCCGCCGCGAACTTTCTCCAGGCCTTGTGCTTCAACCTTTACCTGCACCTGCCAGGCTTTCTGCGCGGGCTCGGTGCGGACGAGGTCGTGATCGGCCTGCTGTCGGGACTCACGGCGGTGGCGGCGATCGCGGCAAGACCTCCGGTCGGGCGCGTCATGGACAGCCGAGGGCGGCGCGATGTCATCCTGGTGGGAGGAGTCATTAACACCGTCGTGTGTTCACTGTACCTCGGCGTGGACGCGATCGGGCCGTGGCTGGTCGGGGTCCGGATCGTGCATGGGCTGGCCGAGGCGATGCTGTTCTCGGCCCTCTTCACGCTGGCGGCGGACATGGTGCCGGCCTCCCGTCGCACGGAAGGCCTCGCCCTTTTCGGGGTCTCCGGGATCTTGCCCATCTCGCTCGGAGGGCTCCTCGGCGATGCGATTCTTGCCCGCGCAGGCTACGCCGTGCTCTTCGCCACCTCCTCGGGGCTCGCAGCGCTCTCGCTCCTCGTCTCGCTGCCGCTGCGCGATCGGCCGCGCTCGCCCCATCACGAAGCCGCTCCCTCGCGGGGCTTCGCCGCGGCCGCGGCGCAGCGGGACCTCTTGCCCCTGTGGTTCATCGGCAGCGTCTTCGCAACCGCACTGTCCGCCGTCTTTACCTTCGTCACCACCTTCGTCCTCACCACCGGCATCGGCTCGGTCGGGCTTTTCTTCTCGTTCTACTCAGGGGCAGCCGTCTTCTTGCGCCTCTTCCTCGGCTGGCTGCCCGATCGCGTCGGCCCGAAGGCTGTGCTCTTCCCGGCCCTTGCGCTCCTGTGCGCCGGGCTGCTCGTGCTTGCGGCAACGGCCCGCACGCGCGACATCGCAGTCGCAGGCGTCCTTTGCGGCCTCGGCCATGGCTTCACGTTCCCGATCCTCTCCGGCCTTGTGGTGAAGCGGGCGCGCGACGCGGAGCGCGGTGCCGCACTCTCGCTCTTCACCGCGCTCTTCGACTTCGGTGTGCTGATCGGCGGGCCGGCCTTCGGGGCGGTGATCCGGGCGCGGGGCTATCCAGCGGCCTACGCCGCTGCGGCCGGCGTGGTGTTCGTCGGCGCCGCCAGCTTTGCGGTTTGGGACGCGCGAGTCGCGCGGGAGGCCCGTGCACGTGTAGAATCGAGGGCGCGTTGACTCGCGGATCAATGGAGGATTCATGTCGGACGGGTACCGCTTCTGCGTCGATCGCACGGGCATCTTGCTGTTTTCAAGCGCCCTTGGAGAGACCAATCCCATCTACTGGGACGAGGAGTACGCGAAGAAAACACCGCTTGGGGGTGTGATCGCGCCGCCGACCTTCGCGGTGTCGTCGGCGCACTGGGATCCGAACTACGCTCTGCGCGGGGTCCGCAAGATTCCGGCGCCGCCGCCAAAGCCTGCGGCCGCGGCGAGCGCCCCGGTCGGGCAGGGCGGCGGCGGTGCGGGAAGCGGCGGAGGGCTCAACCTCACGCGAATCCTGCACGGGGAGCAGCGCTTCGAGTACCACAAGCCCGTGCGTCCGGGCATGATGCTCACCGTCACCAACCGGGCGGGCAAGAGCTGGACGAAGGAAGGGAAAAAGGGCGGAACCATGCGCTTTTCGGAGTCGATCTCGGAATATCGAGACGAAAAAGGCGAACTCATGGTGACGGCAACGAGTGTTGGCATCGTCACCGAAAAGGCGGTGCAGTCATGAAGGACGCAAACCCCAAGCTCAAGTTCCATGACATGAGAGTCGGTCTCGAGTACGAGGCCAAGCTGGTGGAGAACCTGACGCGCACGCAAATCGTCCAGTACGCCTCTGGCTCGGGTGACTTTAATCCGATTCACCACGACGAGACCTTCGCCACAAAGCTGGCGGGCTATCCGTCGGTCTTCGCACATGGCATGCTGACGATGGGCCTTACCGGGAAGCTGCTCACGGACTGGCTCGGCGACGGTGTGTTGCGCAAGTTCAGCGTTCGCTTCGTGAAGCAGGTCTTCCCCGGAGATTCGCTCATGGCAAAGGGTATCGTGCGCGAGCTCAAGGACGATGGTGAAAACGGTCTCGTCGAGATCGATCTCGTCACGACCAACCAGCGTGGCGAGCCGGTCGTGACGGGCAGCGCGACGGCGGCGCTGCCGCGCTGAGCCAGCGCGCCGGACCAAGCGAGCAATCGATGGCAAAGCTGCGGGAACTCGTCGACGACCTCGAGAGACGCAAGGTCGACGCCCTTGCGATGGGCGGTCCTGAACGGATCGCGAAGCAGCACGGGCGCGGCAAGCTCACCGCTCGGGAGCGAATCGATCTGCTCTTCGACCCGGGCACGTTTGAAGAGTTCGGGATCCTTGGCAAGCAGCCCGGCGTGCGCTCCCCGGCGGATGCCGTCGTGACGGGCTTTGGAAAGATCGACGGGCGTCCCGTCGGCGTTGCGTCCTACGACTTTACCGTCTTCGGGGGCTCGATGGGTCCCACGGGCGAGGTCAAGGCCTCGCGCCTGCGAGAGTTGTGCCTCCGCCACCGCATGCCGATCGTCTGGCTCGTCGACTCTGGAGGGGCACGCATTCAGGGGGGCGGCAGCGCTCTTGGCGGGGGAGGGGAAGGCAGCGAGGAAAGCGGTGCCTCGGTGTTCGCCGATACGGGCTACCTGTTCCGCGAGCAGGTGATTCTCTCGGGTGTCGTGCCGCAGGTGGCGGCGATGGTCGGTCCGGGGGCCGCGGGCACCGCCTACATCCCTGGCCTCGCCGACTTTGTACCGATGGTGAAGGGCAACTCCAGCATGGCGCTCGGCGGTCCCTACCTCGTGAAAGCCGCCGTCGGCGAGGAGATCAGCGAGGAGGAGCTTGGGGGCTCGAAGGTCCACTGTGAGCTTTCGGGCGTTGCAGACCTTGAGGTTCCCGATGACCCGGCCTGCATGGCGGCGATTCGCAAATACCTTTCTTTCATGCCCTCGCATTGCGAAGAAAAAGCACCCCTCGCGCAGTCTAGCGACGACATCACGCGCGCAGACGAGGAGATCCTCGACCTCGTTCCCGACAACCCGCGGCGCGCCTACGACATGCGAAAACTTGTGAAGATCCTGGCGGACGATGGGGACGTCTTCGAGATCAAGCCCAAGTGGGCCCGCAATCTCGTGACTGCGCTGGTACGAATTGGCGGCCGACCCGTCGGAGTGGTGGCGAACAATCCGATGTTTCTGGGCGGCACCCTCGACGTGGACAGCGCCGACAAGGCAGCGAAATTCGTCGAGATCTGCGACGCCTTCGGAATCTCGCTGCTCTTCCTCCAGGACACCCCGGGCTTCGTGATTGGCTCGAAGGTCGAACGCGCGGGCATCATCCGGCACGGCGCAAAGATGCTCCACTACGTCTCCGCGGCGACGGTACCCAAGATCTGTGTCGTCGTTCGCAAGGCCTACGGAGCGGGCTACTACGCCATGAACGGGCGGGCGTACGAACCGGACTACATCGTGGCGTGGCCGACGGCCGAGATCGCCGTGATGGGGCCCGAGGGCATGGTCTCCATTTTTGCGCAAAAGCAGCTGCGCGAGCTCCCCGACGACGCGGCACGAGCTCAGTTCATTGAAGCTGCGGCCGAGCGCATCCGCCGCGGGATCAATCCCATTGTCCCGGCCATCCGGGCGATGATCGACGATGTGATCGATCCCCGCGCGACGCGCGCCGTCGTCGCCCGGGCACTGGAGCGCTGCGCCTCGAAGCGGGTGGAGCGCCCCTGGCGCAAGCGGGGTGTCGTACCGGTGTGAGGCGCAGCGCCGCGGCTCTGCTCCCCATCCTCGGTCTTGCCGCATGCGCTGCGGCGGTCTGGAAGGATTCCGAGCGACAAATGCCGCTGCCCGAGATCCCAGGCAGCCGCCTTTCGGAAATGACACCCTATCTTCTTCCCGCAGCCGGGTCGCTCACGCTCTTCGTGTGTCACTGGGATCCCGAGCATGCGATTCCCGTGGTGCTCCCGTCAGATGCAAGCCCGGCCGAGTTGCACATCCTCTCCCTTGCGCTCCGCGCCTGGGAGGATGCTGGCCTCGGTGTGCATTTTGTACCTGCGGAGCCGGGAGGCGGCTCTCTCGTGTTTGCGTTTGCAGCGGAAGAGGATGCGGATGCGAGCACGGTTGCCGACTGCCGGATTCGAAACACACCTCGGGACGCAGCTAACGACCGGGTGCTCGCCGCCGCGATCGTGCGGGCGGAGGTTCACCTCCCGCGTTCGACGCGCCCGGACGTGCGCGGCCACACCCGAGCCCTCTCCGACGGCGAACAGATGGGAATCGCCCTTCACGAGCTGGGCCATGTCCTGGGTTTCCAGGGCCATGCGCAGCGTGACAGCATCATGGCGCGAGATCGCGACGAAGTGACGCAAAGGGGGCGTCGCGTGCTGGGCGGCAAGCCTTGCGATGAGCCCACCCTGCGCGCGCTCTATGCGCTGCCGTCGGGCGCCGTGCTCTCTCGCATCGCCATTTCCCCCTTTCGGACGGAGAGCTTCGACGCCCTCGCTGCGCTCGCCGCGCAGCGTGCCATGGCGGGTCCCTTTGCTCGGGTCGGGGACCGCGAGGCAGAGATCTTCTTCGTGACAAAAGGCGGGGAGGAACTCGGCGTCGAGATTCTTGAGCCGGCCGGGGTTGTAAAGCACCCCGAGCGGCTTGCCCTCTTGACCGAGCCCGCCGCGCGCCACGCGCTTGAGAGCGCGCAGGACGCACAGCGGAACGCAGCCGCCCAGCGCTAGCTGGCCTTGGCCTTGGGATCGAGCTGTTTTGCGAGCGCGAACGCCTTCTGCGCCGCTTCCTGTTCGCCGAGGGCGCGCAAGACGACGCCCAAACGATAGTGCGCCACGGCGTTCTTCGGGTCGAGCTTGACGGCCTTGGACAGATGTTCTCGGGCCGCCTGCGGCTCCGATTTGCCCTTCTTGTAAAGCGCCCAGCCCAGTGCCGATCGGTACTCCGCGTCTTCGGCCCATAGCTCGACAGCCGGTGCCAAGAACTGGATCGCTTCTTGAAATGCGCCTTTTCGCACCAGGATCTCACCCTTGCGGTAGAGCGTTTCGGCCTGGGCAATGCGTTCGGCCTCTCCCTCCTCGCCGCCGGCTGCATCGGCGTCGTAGTCGCGGCGTGTCTTCGGATCCGAGAGCACGGCGTAGGCCTTCGCGATCCGCGCGAAGAGTTCATTCGCGGGCTTGCGCAAAGCCTCAAGACCGCTCCGCGAGAGGGCGTCGGGGTGCAATCGCTTCGCCGCACTGAAATAGGCGCGCTTGATGTCCGCGGGACTCACCTCCCGCGCGACCCCCAGGAGCGCGTAGTGGTCGAGATCGAGGCGCGCGTGTTTCTCGATGACTTCCTTTCGCAGCGCGGCTACGTCGGCGGATTCCGCGCCCGCTGCCACGCCCCGACTCGCCATCCCTCTGGCCACCGCCGGGCGGTACGGACTCGAGGCCCCGGCACCGCTCACCACGACCTCGATGTCAAAGCCCGAATCCTGAGGACCCGTTGCGGCGGCGCTTTGCGGCGAGTCGTTTGCGCCCTCTTCCCCGGAATCGGGATAGGTCAGGAGCCCCTCCGCATCGAGCACCCACGCCGCGGGAAGCGCGCCGGGGGCACCCGCGCGGCGAAGGGCTTCCCCGAGCGTGCAGGTGCCGTCGAGGGCGTCGAGGAACTTCGCGACACCGGGAGCGGCGCGCAGCCGCCCGGCCAGGAGCTCACGGCTCTCGGAGGCACGAACCGTTCGGCCGAGCCGTTCGCCAAGGGAGCCGAGCAATCGCTCCGCACTCCAGTGGGACTCAATGCCATCTTGGGCGAGTACGCGCGGATCTAGGCGGAAGGCTTGTGCGTCAGGGGGCGGAACTTGCGTTGGGTCCAAACTCCACGCGCCATCCGGCCACCCGAAACACTCAAGGATCCGCCGGCGGAGCTGCTCCTTGAGGGCGAGAAAGAGCTCCTTCGGCTCGAGGAGCTTTAAGTCGAGGAGCGCTTTGCCTTCCTTGCAGTTCTTGAGCTGCACGTAGCCCACGACCTTCGAATAGTCCTCGCGTGAGAGCTTCCCCGAATCGAGCAGCGTTACGCCCAAGGTCTCGCTCGCGAGGTTCGACTCGGCGAGGATCGGGGCTCCCTCGCGCCAGAGCACGCGTTTTGTCGTGCGATCGCGGGTAAGAGAGAGCGCGCCGGTGAAGCGAGCCCGGGAGAGCTCGAGCAGCAGTGCCGGAAGGGGCGTCTCGCTCAGTTTGCCGCTGTTGGGCAGGCTCTTCATGCGCTTCCAAGCGCTCCATCGGCGCGACGTCAGTTGCTCTTAAAGAAAGCGGCGCTGGGCGTGGGCGATTTGGAAGGCGGAAGCAATGGCGACCGGGAGGTCCTTGCGTACCACAAGATGCGAGCCCTGAAGTTCCCCCACGACCCGCTCGGAGAGGGGCGAAACGCCAGCAAGGATCGGCTCGGCGCCCCAGGCCTCGATGGCTTCGAGGACGTTTTCGAGGGCGACCGCGCCGAAACCCTCATCGATCACCGCCCCCGAGAGGTCGAGCACGACGACGCTCACCTCCCCCGCCGCAGGGTCGCGCCCGATGAGGTCGATCGCGCGCAAGCACTCCTCACTCCCCGAAAAGGGCAGCACCATGACCGGGCCCCAGACGTGAACCGCAGGCGAGCCTGGATCGAATGCGGACAGATCCGGCGGCGCCGCAACCCGAGCGAGCTCGCGCTCCACGCAGCGCCGTAGCTCCGGGAAGGGCAGGGCACAGACCGAAGCGCGGCCCTGTTCGGCAGCTGCCGAGAGCCATGCCAGGGGTTCGCGCGCAACGAAGGCGCAGTGGGGGTCGCCGCGCGACGCGCACGCGGTCTCGATGGCCACGAGCTCGGTCTCGTGAAGTCCGGAAAGCCAGCCTGAGGTGTAGCCGGCGGAAAGGAAGCACGAGGCCTCGCTGCTCCCTCCGAGCAGTGCGCTCCTGGCTTGAGCCTCGTGGTGCTCGGGCCAAGAGCCGGTCAGCTCGATGGCGCCTCGTGTCGAGCCCGCGGCTTTGGCGTCAAGCCGAATGGCAAGGCGTGGAGAGGTCGGCAGCGCCTCGGCGGTAGGGTGGGCGCTATCGAGAAAACCGCATCGCAGTACACGCAAGCCGTCCCGAAGACCATGCAGGTACCCGAGCTGAAGCAGCGTCGCGGCCGTACCGCCGGGACCGAGACGTTCACCAAACTCCGCGTGAAGTGCACCCAGCAAGCGCGAGTCGCAGAGCAGCCGCGGCTCCCGCGCCAACTCATCGTCGGGATCGACGAGAAGCGGGAGCGGAGCTTCTTGCAAAGGCGCACTGTCAGGGTGTTTCGTCAGATTCCATCCTCCCGGCAGCCGAGTTCCACGCGCTAGCCCTCGATAAAGGCGTAAATGTCGAATTTTTGATTCTTCTGGATGAAGCTCTCGCCTTCGCGCTCGAGCACCTGCAAGAAGGCTTTCACGCACGCCGGGTCGAACTGCGTACCCGAGTAGCGGTGCACCTCGCTGATCACGGCCTCGAGCTTCATCCCCTTGCGATAGGGTCGGTCGCTCGTCATCGCCTCGACGGTGTCCGCGACGAGGATGATGCGCGAGGGGAGGGGAATCTGATCCCCACGCAGCCGCTGTGGGTAGCCGCTTGCCGATCCGTCGAACCACTCATGATGATGCCGGACGCACGCCACGACGTCTGAAAGGAAGGAGACAGGTTCGAGGATCTTGGCGCCGATCTCGGGGTGCTTCTTGATCTCCGCATATTCATCCGGAGTGAGGCGATCGGGCTTGGTAATCACGGCGTCGCGCACGCCGATCTTGCCGACGTCATGCAGCAGCCCCGCAATGTAGACGCGCTCGATAAACTCCTTCGGGAATCCCATCTCGCGAGTGATCTTCGAAGCATACACACCGACCCGCTCCGAGTGCCCTCGGGTGTAGGCATCCTTTGCATCGACTGCTTCGGCGAGCGCGCGGATGGTTTGTACGTACGCGGTGCGCAGCTCTTGATGCTTTTCTGCAACTTGCTTTGTGCGTTCCCGCACCTTTTGCTCCAGGTTCCGGTTCATGTCCTGGAGCTTGAAGTTCTGCTCGCGCGTGATCTGGTTGAGCCGCTTGATCTCCTGCTTGAGGTCGTAGTGGTCGAACGCCTGGCGCAGAGTCGCCTTGAGCTCCTCATCGTTCCATGGCTTCGTGATGAGGCGGAAGATTTCTCCGCGATTGATGGCATCCACGGCGACATTCATTTCCGTGTAGCCCGTGAGCATCATGCGCACGACGTCGGAGTGCCGCTCGCGCACCGCGGACAGAAGGTCCACGCCGCTCATCTCCGGCATGCGCTGGTCGGTCACCACCACCTGCGCCGGCTGGCGCTCGAGGAGCTCGAGAGCCTCTTGGGCACGCGAAGCGCACAGCACGGTCATCTGCTCGTGGCGCAGGAGGCGCTGAACGGCTTTTAGGATGTTGAGTTCGTCGTCCACGAACAGGACGGTGTGGTCGCTCATCGCACTCCCGGCAGACGGGCTCGGAGGCGGGCCCAAGGAGTTCCTTATCAAGGGTCGTGCCAGGTCCTGCGGAGAATGAAAATACTGATAAATCAATAACTTAGGAGATCTCTCCGAGGGCGATCCGCCGCCCGGGCGTTCTCTCGATCGGGACGGCAGATGCAGCCCACCGGCGGCGAACGTGCAGCCTGCCGAGCCCCTGCCAGGGCTCCGCGCATGCAAGGGGCGGCAGGGCGTCCGGGAGAGGCCAGGCTGCTGCAGGGGAAACCCAGGGTCAAAAGCCCCTGTGGATCCTTCTCGCGACCCGGATTGGGGGTCCGGAGTCCCGGCCCCGAGAAGTCCCGGCTTCGGGACCGACTTTTTTCGCCACTTCTTACCCCGACCGGCCCACTTCCAAGGCATGGGGCAGGTATGCGCGTGGTGCCAGGACGAGATTGGTGCGAAGAATGGACGCTATGTCCATTCGACCGCTCCGGTGAGCCATGGGATGTGCCGGCCCTGTCTCGACGCCAGAATCGCGGCCTTGCCTGCGATCCGTAGCCTCGCCCACGAGCCCGATCGGGGTCGAGCCCCGCGCCCGCGGGTCCTTGACGGGGCACCCTTCGCGCTGGCCTAGGGAAGGCGGCGCCCCGCCATCTAATCCGCCGCGGCGCCCAACCCGAGCCGTTCACGCTGATAGCGCCCGCTTTGCACGGTTTCGCACCAATCGCGGTGCTCCAGATACCACTGCACCGTGAGCCGCAAACCCCGGTCGAAGCTGTGGGAGGGGCTCCAGGCGAGCTCTCGCCGTAGCTTCGAGGCGTCGATCGCGTAGCGACGATCATGGCCGGGCCGGTCCGCCACGAACTGCTTCAAGTCCGCGTAGCCACCGATGCCCTTCGAGGCGAGCGCGGAATTTGTGGCCGCGGGCAGGACCCGCTCAAGTTCCGCGCAAAGCCGGTGCACGAGCTCGAGGTTCGTGAGCTCGTTCCCGCCGCCGACGTTGTACTTCTCGCCCGGGCACCCCCGCTCGAGAATGGTCAGGAGGGCGGCACAGTGATCCTCGACGAAGAGCCAGTCCCGGACGTTGCGACCGTCCCCGTAGATGGGGAGCGGTTTGCCTTCAATCCCGTTGAGGAGCATGAGCGGGATGAGCTTCTCTGGGAACTGATAGGGCCCGTAGTTGTTCGAGCAGTTTGAGAGGAGGGTCGGAAGCCCGTAGGTCGCGTGATACGCCTGGACGAGGTGGTCCGCGCCCGCCTTGGTCGCGGAGTAGGGAGAGTTTGGCGCATAGGGCGTCGTCTCGGAAAAAGCACCCGCGGGCCCAAGAGAGCCGTAGACCTCGTCCGTGGAGATGTGGAGGAAGCGGAAGGCGGAACGCTCCGCCGGATCGAGCCGGGCCAGATGTTTGCGCGAGGCCTCAAGCAACTCGAAGGTCCCAACCAGGTTTGTCTGCACGAAAGCGCGGGGGCCATCGATCGAACGGTCCACGTGGCTTTCGGCCGCAAAATTCACGACCCAGTGCGGGGGGTGTTCCCGGAAGACTGCCTCCATCGCGCCCGAGTCGGCGATATCGGCTCGCACAAAATGAAAGCGCGGATCCCGCGACACCTCCTCAATGCTGGCGAAGTTTCCCGCATAGGTGAGCTTGTCCACGACCACAATGCGCCGTCCCGTCCGAGCAAGCGCGAGACGAACGAAGTTCGAGCCGATAAAGCCAGCTCCTCCTGTCACGATTGCGGTCTCCATGGACCCTCTCAGAGGTAGATGCCGCCACCGGTGGAAGCCAGGCGGGTTCGGGCTTTGCGCGCACGGTCGACTTCGTCCATCAAGTCCTGCGTCGTCGCGAGCTTCACAGGTTCCCCCGCCGCCTCACAGCGCGCCTTGCGGCGAAGTGTCGCATGCATCAGACGGACCCAGTCCCCGGGTGCTGGCTCGCGGTACTGCCGCACCACCGCCTCCCAGTCGACAGAGTCGAACAGCGGGTGTCCAGCTCGCTTCTCGGCGTCGGCCGCATGGATCTGGAGCGCCTTCACGATGTCGTCCGGGAAGACGGGATTCACCTCGACGATCCGCTCAAACCGTCCGGGCATGACGAAGGCCTGGCGCAGCGTCTCGGGATGGCTAGTGGCTCCGATCACAAGAGTCGTCTTCACAGCAATCGTCTGGTCGATGAACTCCAAAAGAAAGTCCATCGCCGGTCCTTGGGGCAGGTCTGTTCTGCGCCCTCCCATCTCCTCGGTCTGCGTGAACTCGAGTTCGTTGAAGAACACGGTGACAGGCGGCATCTCGGCCAGCGACTGGGTGAAAGTCGGAGTCCACTCGGAGAGCCGACCACCGCTGCGGAGAAGCTCGATTACAAGACGTGGCACGGAGATGCAAAGGAAGCCAGTCTCAGTGCGCGTCGCCAGCGCCTGCGCAAGAAGGGTCTTGCCAGCACCGCGCTGGCCGAGCAGCAGGAGTGCCGACGGCGGAAATGTGCCCCACCGCTCGTACACCTCGGGGTGGGTTGCGGCGCAGGCATAGGTGAGGAGCTCGTCCTTGGCGACAGCGAGGCCGCCGATCCGCTCGAAGGAAACCGCGGTTTGGGCATCGAGGGTCGCCGCCTTGGCGAGAGGCGGCAGCTTGCGCTGGAGGCTCACCCACAGATTCTGCGTTCGCTCGCGCCGGAGCTCGCCTGCATCCATGGCGCGACATTCTACCCCGCTCTCACCCCTCTGCGTGGAGCCGATACGATGGCGGGCGTGACGGGGATGGAAGGACGGATCGATCCGCCGCTGCTCGCGCGGGCGTCGCGGGTGCTGAGCCGGCGGGATCCCAGGCTTGGCACGTGGATCCGGCGGCTGGGACCGTGCGGCTTGCGGAGGCGCGGTGATCCGTATACCGCCCTCTTGCAAGCAGTTCTCCATCAACAACTCGCGGGCGCCGCGGCCGCAGCCATCGGAAGGCGAGTGCGGGTTCTCGGGCAAGGTCGATTTCCGCGCCCGGCAGCGCTCCTTGCACTGCGCGATGAGGCGCTCCTTTCTGCAGGGCTTTCCCGGAGGAAAGTGGCGACACTGCGGGGGGTGGCCGAGGCGTTTCGGAGTGGTCGCATCGCCACGCGCCGACTCGTTCGCATGGAGGACGCGCAAGTTGTCGAGACGCTGACCGAGCTCGACGGGATCGGAGAGTGGACCGCGCACATGCTGCTCATCTTCTCGCTCGGGCGCGCTGACGTCCTACCCCTTGGCGACTATGGGATTCGCAAGGGCGCCCAGCGGTTGTATGAGCTCAGCGAACTGCCAAGGGGTGCCGAGCTCGAACGAATCGCAGAGCCCTGGCGCCCCTATCGCAGCGTGGCGAGCTGGTACCTGTGGCGAATCGCTCAGGCCACACCCGGAGACTGATGGAGGGAGGGGGTGACTGCGCGGCCACCGTCTCTGGGTCATACTGGTCCCCCGGCGCGCGTCCCCATCGTCTAGAGGCCTAGGACATCGCCCTTTCAAGGCGATAACACGGGTTCGAATCCCGTTGGGGACGCCATAACTCCGCGATTTGATTCAACGTATTTTTGTGTTTTTCGATCCACCGACAATCCACCGACAAACTCGGGTTCCTCGGCGAAGCGAGGGCGAGGTCGCAGGACGGCCACTAACGCGTGCTCCGAGAAGCGCGCATAGCGGCGGGTGGACCGTGTGTCCGAATGGCCGAGGAATGCCTGCAGCGCTCGTTCTGAGACTCCTCGGCGAATCGCGTCGGTCGCCATCGTGTGCTTTGTTCCCTCGTAGAGCCGTGCGTCCACGACACCTACTCGCGCGGCGGCAGCGCGCCATTGGGTGCGCAGTGCCCAATGCGTCCACCTCTTGCCGGTGCGAGGGTTTATGAATAGCGGCGCACCCGTGAGTCGCGCAGCGGACGCGACCCATCGTGTGATCCAGGTCTCCAAGAGTTCGCCGACCGGCAGACGCTTGCCCTTGCCGGTCTTGGTTCCGCGGATCGGGGCCCGAGACCCCGAACCCTTCACCGCTTTATCTACGATGAGCCAGCCGTTCGCGTAGTCAGCAACATCGAGCGCGCGCGCCTCGCAGGGACGGAGGCCGAGTAGTGCGAGCGCAAGGAAGATGCCGCGCTCGCGTTCGGGGATTGCCTCGAGGATCGCGTCCTGGTCCTCGATGGAGAGAATGCGAGGCTCGCCGAATACGTGCCGGCCACCGCCAAACTCAACCAAGTTCCGTCTCACTTGATGCGATGGCTGGCGGTTAAGCGCCGTGAGATGGAGGCAAGCTCGCTCTCACCGAGCTTTCGTACTCGTCCACCTTGGGCCACGGAAACACTGGTAACTCATGCAGCTCGCCACGCTTCTTGAGCCAGCCGAGGAAGCTGCGGAATGCGCCCAACGCGTTGCGGCGGCTCTTCGGCGAGAGGTTGCGGTCGGCCAGCTCGAGGGAGAAATCCTCGAGTACGCCATACGTAATCTCGTGGACCGCGTGCTTGTCAAAGAACGAGAAGTAGCCGCCGGGACGGCAGTAGAGTTCGAGATCGCGGAAGTCGCGTCTCCTCCAAGAGATTCGCCCCGGGCGGATGCCCGGCAGTGCGGCGGCTGCGGCACCGCGCGGGCCAGCCTGCGGCGCTTGGATCGGCCGCCTCGCGACTGGGCCGCAAACCGCCCTTACGCGGCTTCCCAGCGCATCGACAGGCGCTTTTTCCCGCGCGCGCAGTCTCGCAAGAAGAGGTTAATCAGCGTCTGGTACGGCACCTCCGCCTCTTCCGCAAGTCTCTTAAAGTATGCCAGCGTATCCTCGTCGAGGCGGATCGTGATCTGCCGCTTTAGCCGGCGGGCGTACGGATTCCTCTTCCCTTGCGAGAAGTCATAGTTTTTCTTCATCGTTTCCACCTCCTCTCATAGTCCTTGCGTTCCGAGGCCGTCGCCTTCCTCGCGGAGATCAGCCGAATCACCTGGTCCTTTGCCCGGTAGCAGTGGCTTACGACCAGGACACGCAAAGTGGCGCTGAGGCCGATCAGGACGAACCGGTCATCCTCCTCATCTTCGTCTTCGACGAGCACGCCGCGTTCATCGTAGAACACGGTCTGCGCCTCTTCGAACGACACGCGGTGCTTGCGTTTGTTCTGATCGGCCTTGGCGTCATCCCACTCAAACCGGAGCACGGCTACAATGTAACTACGACGTAGGTCTTTTCCAGCTCGCTGTCAGATGCCTCTCAGGCGTCCCCTCAAGGTGGAGATCGGTCCTCGGTCATAGGGTCTCGTGGTACGCCTGCTCTCCGAGATCGCGACGCGTCGACCTGACCTCCATGCGACGTTCGGCCCGTGGAAGAAGACAACCAGTGAGTGCTTGGGGACAAACTGGGGACAAACTTCCCCTCGGGATGTACTTGATTTTACTTGTCTTTTTTACTTTTGATGCGGGTTCGATTCCCGGGACCCCCTCCAAACCTGCCGTATGTTTGAGTCGCGGGTCGGCAATTAGAGCTTCAGGTGGCGAGCGTCACCGACAAGCCACCGACAAGATTTCAGGGGCCTGAACGTTTTCGTTTCGCGGACTTACGCGACTTCGGAGGCGGTTCGAATCCCGTTGGGGACGCCATTTTCGAACTTCGGGCAGCAGCGCGAGCAGGAGTCCGGGAAGCTCATCCCGGATTCGGATCGAGGCGCACGATCTTCGGCACCCCACCCTCGATCTGCCAGGTCGGTGCGTTCGAGTTCGAGGTCCAAACGCGCCCCTGCGCGTCGAAGTCGATCTCGCGCGTATAGGTGACGCGCGTCGGCAGCGGGTACACCGTGAATCGCTCCGCGCGCGGCTCGAAGCGGATCAGCGAGTCGCTCTCGGTGCCGCAGATCCACACCGTGTCGCTGCGCCGGTCGACGTGGAGGGCGTACGGCACCTGCGGCTGGTCCGGCAGCTGCCAGCTCTTGAACTCGCGCGTCTGCGGGTCGAAGCGCGCGATGAGGCCGCCCGAGAACGAGGGGATCCACAGCCGCCCTTGCGAGTCGAAACGCATCCGGCGCGGACCGGGGAAGGGCGTCTCGACCATCTCGATCGCGAAGCTGCCGGGGTCTATCCTGCCAATGCGGTGCTCGTTCAGTTGGCTGAACCAGACGCTGCCGTCGGGGGCGACGTCGATGCCGTAGGGGATCGGGACCGTCATGCCGCTGCCGCCGCCGGCCGCGGCGCCGCGCAGGTCGAAGTGGCGCCCCAGCCAGAGCAGCGCGGGCATCATGCGCAGCACGGCGTCCTGCGCGAGCGTGCGCGCCGGCAGGCGCAGCTCGCGGCCCTCGCCGGTGGCCGGGTCGTACATGCCGACGTGGTTCGAGGCGGCGATCGTGTACCAGATGCGCCCGCGCTGGTCGAAGCGGAGCGTGTGCGGGTAATAGCCCTCCGACAGCGTGTGGGCGCTCCACGCCTCGCTCTTCGGGTCGAAGCGCGCTAGCTGGTTGCCGAGCGCGAGCGTGATCCAGAGCGCGCCGTCCGGCGCGACCTGCAGCGAATGCGGTCCCACGTGCGCGTTCGAGTTCGCCGGCACCGGGGGGCCGACCGCCGCGAAGACGCCGCCGAGCGGCAGGTCGCCGCGCGGCACCAGCCAGGACGCCCGCTCTGCGTCGGGCCTCGCGGGATCGAGCCGGTACAGCCTGTCTTCGTTCATGTCGACCGAGTAGATGCGCCCGTCCGGGTGCACCGTGATGTCGTGCAGCACCGAGGCGCGGCCGCCGAGTTCCCACTCATCGATGCGCGTGCGCAGCACCTCGGCGGGCGGTGGCGGTGCGAAGTCCGGCTCGTTCACGCGCGCCGTGAGCAGCGGCACGGCATGCGTCGGCTCGTAGGCCGCGTTGAAGAGCTCGGGAATCTGCGCTCGCAGGTCGCTCGACACCATGCCGCCCATGCGGCCCATCAGCGCCAGCAGCTTGTGCCACTCCTCGGGGTCGCGGACGCGGCGGGTCGCCGCGTTGCCCTGCTGGTGACAGTAGGTGCACTGGCGCACCAGCTCTTCGCGCTGCACCGGGTCCGCGACGCGATCGAGCACAAGCGCGTACCAGCGGTTGGCCGGGAGCTGGGC
>Ga0116216_10000142_pt1 | contig 64914 bp, 56 predicted proteins | sample Sb_taG_11_FD_89696 | JGI IMG/M metagenome (GOLD analysis project Ga0116216, IMG submission 89696) | Peat soil microbial communities from Weissenstadt, Germany - Sb_50d_3_AS metaG | ecosystem: Environmental > Terrestrial > Soil > Wetlands > Peat | place: Germany: Weissenstadt | collected 2010-09-21 | reverse complement strand
CGGCCGCCCGGCTCGGCACCGGATCGTGGCTCCGATGGTGCATAACGCGCCATTCCCGCGCCAACAGCCGAGGCCTGGCGCGTTGTGCACGAGGAGTGTGCTTGGTGCGCCACGGCTCGCCCGAGTCACGACAGCCAATGAGCGGAACCGCCACCGCCCCAGCCGCCACGCCTATATCTGCCAACCGCCGCCGCGCAACAGCGCCACCTCCGACCCGTCCGCCGTCACCCCCGTCACGTCGACCTCGTCGCTCCCGATCATGAAGTCGATGTGGATTTCGCTGTCGTTCATGCGCCGGATGTCGGCCTCGTCCTCGAGCGCGAACGCCAGGCCCTGGCCGAGCGCGATGTGGCTGGCGGCGTTCTCGTCGAGCAGCGTGTCGTAGAAGACGGTGCCGAGGGCGCCGATCCGGCTCTCGCGGTCGACGAGCGCCACCTCGCCCAGCCCGGCGCCGCCGGCGTCGGTGGCGGCCAGCGTGCGGAGCGTGTCGGCGCCGCGGTCGGCGTCGATCTCGACCGCTCGCCCGTTCTCGAACCGCACCCGCAGCCCCTCGATCATCACGCTCGAGGTGAACAGCGGCTTGGTCGACTGCACGACCCCGTGGACCCGCGACGGGTCAGGCGTGACGAACACCTCCTCGGTGGGGATGTTGGGCGCATGGACGATCCCGTCGACGGTCGTGAGCGGTCCACTCAGCCAGTGACTGCTCGGGAACAGCCCGACGGTCAGTGAGGTTCCCGGCCCTTCGAAGCGGACCTCGTCGAGGTGGAGCTCGTTGAGCTTCGCGGTCGCGTCAGCCAGGCGGTCCATCCGTGACCGCCACGCCGCCACCGGGTCGGGCTCGTCCAGGCGGCAGACAGCCGCGACCTCCTCCCACAGGCGCTCGAAAGCGGCGGCGGGCTCGAGGTCAGGGTGGACGAGCTCCGCCCACGCCGGCGTGGGACACGGCACGATCGTCCAGTTGGTCGTGCGGTCGGTCAGCAGCTTGCTGCTCTCGGCGACCGCGGGGAGCTTGTCGCGGCCGAGCAGCGCCGGATCGATCCCGTCCATCAGCCGTGGCGCGGTCGGGCCCGAGAGTGCGATCCGGGCGCAGCGATGGTCTCCGACCGCCAGCAGCCGCTGCCCGTACCACGGCGGCACGTAGCCGAGCGTGTCCGGTGGCGCGTGCAGCGCGCGGGCGCGCTTGATGTACGGATCGAACACGTTCAGGTCGACGAACCTCGCCCCGCGCTCGTAGGCGGCCTCGGCGATCGCGCGGGTCAGCTCCTCCTTCCCGGGCTCGGAGGAGAGCGTGACGATCTGGCCGGGCTGGACGTTGGCGCCGAAGCACACGGCCAGCTCGGCGAGCGTGCGGACGTAGTCGTTCACGTCGCTCACGGCGAGGCGGATCCTCCCACAAGGATCCCGGGGTTCATGATCCCGGTGGGATCGAGCGTCGCTTTGACCGCGCGGACCACCTCGACCCCGAGCGCCCCGATCTCCTCCTGATACCACTGCCGGTGGTCCCGGCCGATCCCGTGATGGTGGGTGATCGAGCCCCCGGCGCCGAGGATCGCGTCGCTGGCGGCGGCCTTGGCCGCGCGCCACTGGGAGACGGGATCCGGCAGCTGCGCGCAGCCGACCGTGAAGTACAGCGACGCGCCCGCCGGATACACGTGCGAGACGTGGCAGAGCACTACCGGTGGCGTCCCCTGAGCGACCAGCGCCTCTCGCAGCGCCACAGATACCGCCTCGTACAGGCCCGAAAGGCCTGACCAGAACGTGACCGTCTCCAGCGTCTCGACCAGCGCTCCGGCGTCGAGCAGCGCGTCGCGCAGGTACGGGCCGCGGAAGCGGTCCCGCGCCCACGCGTCTCCGGCCTCGGCGTCAACCAAACCACCGGCATCTCGCAAAACACAGCCCGCAGAAGACCGGCAGGCGTCGACAAAGTCATATGTGCCCTCGTAGCCGACGATCGCCAGGCACCCGCCCTCCGAGCCCGCCCCCAGCCCCGACGGCCGCGCCAGGTTCAACGCCGTCTCCGCCTCATCCGACAGCCGCAGCACGGTCGGCACCGGAACGTCCTGGACGAGCCTCCGAAACGCGTCGCAGCCGGAAGCGAACGAGTCAAAGCGCCAGCCTTCGTACACCCGCTCGGCCGGCGCCGGAAGCACCCGCACGCCCAGCGACGTGATCACGCCGAACGCGCCCTCGGACCCGAGCACGAGCTGGCGCAGATCCGGTCCGGCCGCGGACTTTGGCGCGCGCCCTAGCTCCAAGTTGCCCGCCGGGGTCGCCACCCGCACCGACATCACCAGCTCGTCGAAGCGACCGTAGCCGGCCGACGCCTGGCCGCTCGAGCGCGCCGCCGCGAAGCCGCCCAGCGTCGCGTACTCGAACGACTGCGGGAAGTGGCCGATCGTGTAGCCCCGCTCGCCAAGCAACGCCTCCGCCTCGGGCCCCCGCAACCCCGGCTCGAGCACCGCCACCCGCGAGACCTCATCCAGCGCCACCAGCGCGTTCATCCGCCGCAGATCCAGCGCGACCACCCCGCCGAAAGAGCGATCCGGCGCCAGCCCGCCGACGACCGAAGAGCCGCCGCCGAACGGGACCACAGCGATCCGGTGCTCCGAGCAGATCCGCAGCACCCCCACGACCTCATCGTGCGACAAGGGCAGCACCACCAGGTCGGGCGCGTCGCCGGCATCTCCCGCCCGCAACTGCAACAGATCCGGCGTCGACTTGCCGCGCGTGTGGCGAATCCGTGACTCCGAATCCAAGATCACGTGGTCCGAGCCGACGACTGCCGCCATCTTCGCAACGACGGCATCCGGCACGCGCACCGGCGCCACGACGACGTCGGAGATCCGGGGCGCTCCGTCCGCGCCACCGGTCACGCCAAGGCCATCCCGGAGCAGCGCCAGCACCGCCTCCGACAGAACCGGAACCTGATCCGCGTCGCCCCACCCCGACCACGACTGATCGGGATACGCCTCCGACGGCCGCGCGATAACCATTCGCGGCACGCTACTGATCAGAGGAACGCGAGCGCGGTTCGCTGCGCCAGTGCGGAACCCCCAACATAATTATCCGCAACTGCTTCTCGGCGTTCTGGGCGATCTCGGCCTCCGCATCCGGCGCCGCCACCGGCACATCGAGCATCGCGCTGACGGTCGAGATCATCGTGTTGACGAACAGGCCCGCGAGCATCTGCAGGTCGGCGGTCGTCCACTCGCGCAGCACCGGGAACCGCGCAAGATCGGTGGCGAGCTCGCTCGTGAACAGGCGGATCTCGTTGCGGACGGCGTGGCGCAGGACGACGTTGCCGGTGTAGCTGATGCGGACGACGAACACGAAGTGCTGGCGGTGCTCGCGGACGTGCTCGACGAGGATCTCGACCGAGCGCCGGATCAGGTCCTCCGGCTGGAGGTCCTGGCGGGCCTCGCGGAGCATCGCCCGCAACGTCCGGAACGACTCCTCGACGAGCACCAGCCCGAGCTCGTCCATGCTTTCGAAGTGGCGGTAGAAGGCGGTGGGGACGACGCCCGCCGCCCGCGCGACGCTGCGCAGGCTGAGGGCATCGAGGCTCTTGCCCGCTTCGATCTGGAGCAGGGCCGCGTCGAGCAGCCCCTGGCGGGTGTCCCGCCGGCGCTCGGCCTGCGTCCGCCGGTGTGTACGCCTGTTCACAGCCATCGTGTGCACCTGGTCACAGTTGCCCAGTTTACGGCTTGACGTAGTGGGAATAACACCACAATAATTAGTGCACACATGTCCACTAAGTCTCGCATCCTCCGCTCCCCATTGATCGACGTGCTCGTCGGGCATCGCGGACGGTGATCTCGGGGCGCATCAGCTCCAGGTAGCGATCGATGCCGTGCGGTCCGCTCGCGACTGGCTGTACCGGGCTGACGTTGAACTCCTCGCCGCTCGGCATCGCAACGTCAACGTCGAGTACGTCGCCACGCGCGAGGGCGGCGGGCACCTGAGCCGCCGACCCGGCGCCACCCACGCCGCCGTCTGCGGCCCGGAGGCGCTGATCGAGGCCGTCCGCGAGCGGTGGCCGGCAGATCGGGTGCTCGCGAAGACGTTCGCGCCGCCTGTTTTTAGAGCGGCCCCCTCAGGGGGGGCCGCCGGGGTTCTCGCCCCGGCCGGCGGAACGCTCAGCTTTCTTCGCAGCGACAAGGCGACGACCATCGCTCCGGGCACGCTGCTCGAGCAGGCCGAGGCCGCCGGTCTCTCGCCCGACTTCGGCTGCCGGATGGGGATCTGCCACACGTGCACGTGCCGGAAGGCCACGGGAGCGGTCCGCAACCTCCTCACCGGCGAGCTCTCCGACGAGGAGGACGAGGACATCCAACTCTGCGTGTCGGTCCCCACCGGGGACGTCGCGCTCGAACTCTGAGAGAGAGGACAACGAACAATGCCGACTCCACATCCACAACTGAACGACGAGCAGATCGAGGCGCTCGGCCAGGAGCTCGACGAGCTTCGCAACCGGGTGATGGCCGATCTCGGCGAGCGCGACGCCGCGTACATCCGGCGGATCATCAAGACCCAGCGGGGGCTCGAGATCCTCGGGCGAGCGCTGCTCGAGGTCGGGTTCCTTCCGCCCGCGTGGGTCGGAGGCACGGCCGCCCTGTCGCTGTCGAAGATCCTCGACAACATGGAGATCGGCCACAACGTGATGCATGGCCAGTACGACTGGATGAAGGACCCCGGGCTCGACTCCAAGCGGTTCGAGTGGGACACCGCGTGCCCGAGCGACCAGTGGCGCTACTCGCACAACTACATGCACCACACCCACACCAACGTGCTCGGCAAGGACCGCGACATCGGCTACGGCGTGTTGCGGATGTCCGAGGATCAGCCGTGGCGCCCGCGCGATCTTGGCAACCCGATCTACGCGACGCTGCTGATGCTGCTGTTCGAGTGGGGCGTCGCCGTGCACGACCTCGAGGTCGAGCGGATCGAGGCCAAGGAGATCGGATGGAGCGACAAGAGAGACATCCTCAGGGCGATCTGGAACAAGGGCCGCCGCCAGGTGCTCAAGGACTACGTCGTGTTCCCGGCGCTGGCCGGGCCGGGCGCGCCGTTCGTGCTCGCGGGCAACCTGAGCGCCAACATGATCCGCAACATCTGGTCGTTCATGATCATCTCTTCTGCGGCCACTTCCCCGAGGGCGTCGAGGAGTTCTCCGAGGAGGAGGTCGAGAACGAGACCCGGGGCGGCTGGTACCTGCGCCAGATGCTCGGCTCGGCCAACCTCACCGGCAGCCGTCTGTTCCACATCCTCAGCGGCAACCTCTCACACCAGATCGAGCATCACCTGTTCCCGGACATCCCTGCCCACCGCTACGCGGAGATCGCGGTGGAGGTGCGGGCGATCTGCGAGCGCTACGGCCTCCAGTACAACACCGGCCCGCTGCACAAGCAGTTCGGCTCGGTGGTCAGGAAGATCGTGCGCCTGGCGCTGCCCGGCCGCGGCCCCGGGCAGCCGTCCGCGGCGGAGGCCGACGAGGCTCCGGAGCCGGCGGCGATGGCGCTGGCCGCATAAGCCTCGGGTTGCGCGTCTCGCGCGGCTCGATCATGCTCTGCGGTGACCTTGACTCGTGACTCGGAGGAAACAATGACCGAAGCGGCGCGCGACGGCCTGATGATGGATGACTTTCCGCTCGCGTTGACGACGATCGTGGAGCGGGTCGAGCGGCTCGGTGGTTCGAGCAAAGTCGTCTCGCGCCGGCCCGACGGCTCGATCCGTCGCACGACGATGGCCGAGTGCGCGCAGCGCGCTCGCCGGTTGGCAACCGGCCTCGAGGGGCTTGGCATCCGCCAAGGCGACCCCGTGGCGACGATGCTGTGGAACCAGCCCGAGCATCTCGAGCTGTACTTCGCGATCCCGCTGATGGGCGCGGTGATCCACACGCTCAACCCGCGGTTGCACCCCGACGAGCTGAGCTTCATCGTCGCCGACGCCGAGGACAGGGTGCTCGTCGTGGACGAGTCGCTGCTTCCGGCGTTCGAGACGTTCCGCTCGGCCTGGGACTTCGAGCATGTGATCGTAGTCAGCCGCTCGGGCGAGGTGCCGGAGGGGACGCTCGACTACGACGCGCTGCTCGCCGACGCCGAACCGATGAGCTGGCCGCAGATCCCCGAGCGCCGCGCCGCGGCGATGTGTTACACGTCCGGCACGACGGGCCGGCCGAAAGGGGTCGTCTACTCCCATCGCGCGCTGGTGCTGCACTCGCTCGTGGCCGCGCTGCCGGATGCGATGGGCGTCTCCTCGCGGGACACGATCCTGCCGGTCGTTCCAATGTTCCACGCGAACGCGTGGGGCTTGCCCTACGCCGCAGCGTTCGCCGGTGCCGGGCTCGTGCTCCCGGGGCCGCGACTCGACCCCGAAAGCGTGCTCGACCTGCTGGCCGATGAGCGCGTGACGATGACCGCCGGCGTTCCGACCGTGTGGATGGCGATGCTGCAGGCGCTGAACGCGGAGCCCGACCGGTGGGACCTGGGTGCGCTGGAGCGGTTGATCGTCGGCGGTTCGGCGGTCCCGAAGAGCATGTTCGAGGGCTACGACGCGCACGGGCTGACGATCATCCAGGCGTGGGGGATGACCGAGACCTCGCCGCTCGGCAGCGTGTGCCGGCTGCCGCGCGATCTCGATCAAGCCTCGCCCGAGGAGCAGTACGCGTTCCGCGTCCGCCAGGGAGTTCCGTCGCCGTTCGTGGAGCTGCGCGCCCGCGGCGATGACGGCGAGCTGATCCCCTGGGACGACGAGACGATGGGCGAGCTCGAGGTCCGGGGCCCGTGGGTGGCGGCCGCCTACCACCGCGGCCGCGGTGCCGAGAAGTTCACCGAGGACGGCTGGTTCCAGACCGGCGACATCGTCAAGATCGATACGCGCGGCTGCATCCGGATCTGCGACCGGTCCAAGGACCTCGTCAAGTCCGGCGGCGAGTGGATCTCCTCCGTTGACCTCGAGAACGTGCTGATGGCCCACCCGTGCGTCGCCGAGGCGGCGGTGATCGCCGTGCCCGACGAACGGTGGGGAGAGCGCCCGCTGGCGGCGATCGTCGTGCACGAGGGCAAGGACGTGACGCCCGGTCAGCTGCGCGACCATCTGAGCCAGGACTTCGCCAAGTGGCAGCTGCCCGAGCACTTCGAGTTCATCGAGCAGATCCCGCGCACGGCGACGGGCAAGTTCAAGAAGACCGAGCTTCGGGAGCGGTTCGTCGAAACGTCGGATGCCGAGCGGGCCCCGGCTTAAGCCTCAGTCGCTGCCGGGAACCTGGGTCCGGAGCTCGTCGAGCCACACCTTCGCCGAGCTGTCGCTGGGGGCGCGCCAGTCGCCGCGCGGTGACAGCGAGCCGCCCGAGCCCACCTTCGGCGCGTTCGGGATCGCCGAGCGCTTGAACTGACTGGTCTGGAAGAACCGCTGTAGGAACACGCCGAGCCACTGCTTGATCTCCGCCAGCGAGTACTCGTGGCGGCGCTCCTCGGGAATCAGGTCGGGCCAGCGACCGACCTGCCGGTCATGCCAGGCGTGGTGGGCGAGGAACGCGACCTTGCTCGGGAGATAGCCGAAGCGGACGGTGTAGTAGAGGAAGAAGTCCTGGAGCTCGTACGGGCCGACGAAGCTCTCGCTGTCCTGGCCGGGGACGTCGGAGTCGGGGTCGTCGTGGGGGACGAGCTCGGGCGAGATCACCGTCTCGAGCACCGACCCGAGGACGGCGTTCGCGTCGGCGCCGAACTGGTCGGTGTCGATCGCCCAGCGGATCAGGAACTGGATCAGCGTCTTCGGGACCGAGGCGTTGACGTTGTAGTGCGACATCTGGTCCCCGACCCCATACGTGCTCCACCCGAGCGCCAGCTCGGACAGGTCCCCCGTCCCGACCACGAGCGCGCCGTGGTAGTTCGCGAGCCGGAACAGGTGTGAGGTCCGCTCGCCGGCCTGCACGTTCTCGTAGGTGATGTCGTAGGCGGCCTCGCCGTCCGCGGCCGGATGGCCGACGTCGCGGAGCATCTGCGTGGCCGACGGGCGGATGTCGATCTCCCCGGCGCCGACGCCGAGGGCCTCCATCAGCTTGTGGGCGTTGCTGAGCGTGAGGCTGCTTGTCGCGAAGCCCGGCATCGTGTAGCCGAGCACGTTCGTCCGCGGGAGCCCGAGGAGGTCCATCGCGCGCACGGCCACGGTCAGCGCGTGGGTCGAGTCGAGCCCGCCCGAGACGCCGATCACGAGCTTCTCGATCCCCGTCGCCTGGAGCCGCGTCTCGAGCCCCCGGACCTGGATGTTGTAGACGTCCTGGCAGCGCTCGTTGCGGCTCGCCGGGTCGGCGGGGACGTACGGGAAACGCTCGAACTCGCGCTCGAGCGGGAGCTTCCCGGTCGGCACGCCGAGCTCGAACTCGATCCGGCGAATCGCCCTGACCTTGTCCATGTGGTCGTGGATCGAGTCGCCGAAGCTGCTGGTGCTGGCCCGGTCGGAGACGAGCCGGCCGAGGTCGATGTCGGCGAGGATCAACTGCTCCTCGTCCGAGAATCGCTCGGCCTCGGCGAGTCGCTCGCCGTTCTCGTAGATCATCGCCTGCCCGTCCCAGGCGAGGTCCGTCGTCGACTCCCCAAGTCCGGCCGCCGTGTACATGTAGGCCGCGATCGTGCGCGCGGACTGGGAGCCGCACAGGTCGTGGCGGTAGTCGGACTTGCCGATCGTGATGTTGCTCGCCGACAGGTTGGCGAGCACCGTCGCGCCGGCGAGGGCGGCGTAGGTGCTCGGCGGGATCGGGGTCCACAGGTCCTCGCAGATCTCGACGTGGACCGTGAAATCGGGCAGGTCGGTGGAGGCGAACACCAGGTCGGCTCCGCACGGGACCCGCTCGCTGCCGAGCTCGAGCTCGCGGCCCGCCATGTCCCGAGCCGCGCGGAACTGGCGCTTCTCGTAGAACTCGCGGTACTCCGGCAGGTAGCTCTTCGGCACCACGCCGAGCACCGCTCCGCGGTGGATCACGACCGCGGTGTTGAACACGCCCCCCTCGATCTCGAGCGGCGCGCCGACGACGATCACCGGCAGCAACGTGGCGCTGCCGGCGACGATCCGTTCCAGTCCCCGGCGCACCGCCGCCAGCAGGGCGTGCTGGTGGAGCAGATCGTCGATCGCGTACCCGGACAGGCCGAGCTCGGGGAAGATCAGGAGCGCCGCCTCGGCCTCCGAGGCGCGCTCGGCCAGCGCCAGCGTCCGCTCGGCGTTGAAGTCCGGCTCGGCGATCCCGACGTACGGAACGGCCGCGGCGACGCGCACGAATCCGTGCCGGTAGAGCGAACCGAACGGGGGAGAATCGAGCTCAGGCGAGGGGCTCATTGCCAGGCAGTATCCCGAGAATGCCCGGAAAACCGGCACGTCGGCGCCCATCCGCGGCCGCTGTCGTGGTTGCCGGCGCCGTTCGAGGGTACAAGCGGCGGGAAAGATCTTTCGCCATCGGGCTAAAGGCAACGGCTTCTCGCGCCGAGACCATTAGCGCAACATCCGAAACGACTCCCGATCGCCCATGAACTCAGAACGCGCCAGCGCTTACCGTCGAGTGATGAAGACGCTCGACGACCTGGGTCCGGCCAAGCTCCTCGCCGAGGAGCAGGACCGGATCCGCCACGCGGCCGACACCCTGATCTTCAGCGCAGATCCCCGTCAGGACGTCGCGGCGCAGGAGGCGATGGGCGACATCGACCGTCTCTGCCGCGCGCTGATCGAGTCCGGCCGCTGGCACGAGGCCACGGCCCTGCGTCTGGCGGACGACATCGCCGATTGCGGGCTCGCCCGCGCGCCCGTCGCCAGGGCGGCGTGAGCTAGAGGCCCGCCGCTCGTAGCGCCTGGCGGGCCTCGTCGAGCGTGGCGACGCTGTCCATGTGATCGCTGATGCCGGCGAGGCGCAGCGCGTCGGTCACGAGCGAACCCTCCGGAATGACCCGGACGCGTTCCAGCAGCTCGGATCACCGAGACGCCGGGCGAACCTCAGCGTCGTCTCGCTGTAGGTCGCCGGCGTAGCGCCGCCACAACGTCGCACGGCTGATGCCCATCGCCTCGGCGATGTCCTGGGTCCGGACACCCTCGCTGACCGCCTGGGTGATGAGCGTGTGGAGCGTCGCCTGGTGACGCTCCACAGATTGCGAAGGTCCCCAAGGATGCGGTCGGACACGTTTCCTGTCTTTACCGGCGCGCGTCAGGCTAATCAGGAGTTTTCGACCACAGGACGTCTCCCAGGCCAAGCAGCTCGAGCGGTCGCTTCACCACGGGGCTGACGTCGGGATCGATTTCGAACGCCCAGCCGGACCGGTCCGAGTTCAGACGCGCCCGCGTGACGACTCGGATGCCGCTGCTGTCGATGAACGACAGCTCCGAGAGATCGAGGCGGACGGCGGTGTCCTTCGCCTTCAGCTGCTCGAGCCGTTGCTCGAGCTGGTCCGCGACGGTCAGGTCGAGCTCCCCGAGCAGCGTCAGCCGCAACGCCCCGTCGGGGTCCTGGCCCTCGTCGATCCGGAACTGGGTCGGCATCGGTGGAACAGCATCGTCTCATGTTGAGACGCGCCCGCGCAACTCGTGCGCGGGCTCGAGAATATCCCCGCGGACGGGCCCGTGCTGCTCGTCGGCAACCGCGCTGCTCGTCTACCCCGGCGGCGACCACGAGACGTTCCGGCCGTCGTGGCCCGGAGACGCTGACCAGGCTGTCCGAGGCGCGGACCCTGCCTGTGGTTGGGTGAGGCACCGGCGAGCCGGTTTGTGGGGCGCTGATCGGAGGCGAAAACGGCGGCTGGGGAGGGGAAGGGTGAGTGGCGCCGGCGGTCGTGTGCGGTCGTGGGTGGCGCCGCGATCCCGCGAAAAACCTGCTCAACACGCCACTTCCGCCGAAAATCCCGAGGCCTGGCGTACTGAGCATGCTCTTCATGCACAGCACGCCACAGCTCGCTGTCAGCGCCAAGGTTGGCGCGTTGTGCAGGTTTCTGGCACGGCCGAGCACTCAGGTCGTCCCACATCTGTAACGCCACCGGGCCCACCCACCCCCTTCCCAGCTGCCGTTTTTCGGGCCGCCACCGCCGCACGACTCGCGACCGGAACCGCGACCGGAACCGCGCCCGCCACCGGAACCGCGCCCGCCACCGGAACCGCGACCGCCACCGAAGAACGCCAGCGCCACCGAAGAACGCCACCGCCACCGAAGAACGCCACCGCCACCGAAGACACCACCGCCTAGAACAGCTCAGCGATCAACCCCGCCGCCCGCGCCGCCCCCCCAGGATCGACCGCCAGGTAGCGCGGCTGCTCGCCCAGCGCGTCAGCGATCGCGCCGGCGATCACCTCCGGCGAGGACTCCGAGAACTCCAGCCACCTCCGCGCTCCGTGGCGGTCCAGCCGGTGGCGGACGTGGTAGCGCTGCTCGAAGTGGCCGGCGAGGGGAAACGCGATGAACGGGCGGCCGGCGGTGACGAGCTCCATCGTCGTCGACAGCCCGCCCTGGACGACCGCCACGTCACAGGCGGCGAGCTCCCGGTAGAGCTCGTGCACATAGCCGCGCAGCTCGAGTCCGTCGACAGGCGGCAGCTCGCCGGGGTCGATCCGCGGGCCGGTGACAGCGACCATCCGCAGCCCGGGCACTCGTTCGCGGGCGAGCGGCAGCGCCTCGATCACCCGGCGGAGCATCGGGCCGCCAACGCCCGAGCCCCCGACGGACACCGGGCACACGGGATCAGACCCGTAGCCGAGCGACCGCCGCAGATCAGCCCGGCCGCCGAGCGCGGCCGGGTCGAAGCTGGCGACGTACCCGGCGAACTGGTAGTGGCGCTGTGTCCAGGCGCGGATCTCGGGCAGACCCGGACCGAAGTCGCCGGCGATCACATCTTCCGGCTCGCCGATAAAGATCGACTTGTCCCGAACCGCCGGGTAGCGCTCGACGTGCTCGATCGTCTCGGCGTTGTAGTCGGAGGTCAGGAACTCCTCGCGCTCGCCGTGCTCGGGCATCGGGAGGTAGCCGACGAAGTCGCTGAGCCACACGTACGGCGCGGTCTTCAGCTCCGGGTTCTCGTGCAGGAAGTGGTCGAGCTCCCACGCCTCGTCGCCGATCCACACGTCGAAGGGCTGCTCGCGGACGAGGTCCTCGAACACCATGAAGTTCGCGCACAGGATCTCGTCCATCCGGCGCAGCGCCTCGAACACGTGGAGCTCGTGCGCCCCCGCCTCCCGGTCGATGTGACTCGACTCGCTGGCGAGCTCGGCGCTGGCGGGCTGGATCGTCTCGCCCCGCCGCTCGAGCACGGTTGTCACCGGCGGTTGCGCCAGCCACTCGATCGCGAGGCCGGGCGTCAGCCGGCGAAGCTCGTCGGCGATCCTGACATCGCGCCACGCGTGGCCGAGGCCGATCGGCGAGGAGATGAACAGGGCGCGCTTGCGCCGGAGCGGGCCGCGCACCCACCTACGCCGCCCCGACGGCGGCGGGCCGACCGTGCGGGCGGCGAAGTCGTGCAACAGGCGGTTCACGAGCACCGGATCCCGCGCGGTCGGTATATGCCCCGATCCTTCCAGTACGACGAGCTCGCCGCCGGTGAGCTCGGCGATCCGCTCGGAGCGGCCGAGCGGGATGATGCGGTCCTCGGTGCCGTGCAGTACGAGCGCGGGGCACTGGATCGAACGCAGGAGCTCCTCGAACTCGGCGGCGCTCGGCGCTGTCATGATCCCCCCGTCGATTGTCCGGATCAGCACCTCGGGATCGCCGTCGAGACCCCACGCGATCAGATCATCGATCTGCTTGGTCGAGTGGGGCTCGCACAGGCACTCCGAGAAGAAGAACTCGAGGAACCCGCGGTAGTCCGAGCGCCAGTAGTGGCGGTTGTACTTCTCCCAGCCCACATAGCGCTCGCGCTCGGCGTCGAAGTCGAATCCGGCCTGCCAGCCGGGCGGGTCGGGTACCAGCGGCACCGGCACCGATGGTGCGATCGGGCATGCGCCGCTCACGCGGTCCGGATGCTCGGCCGCCAGCACCAGCGCGCGCAGACCGCCCATCGAAAGCCCCGCGACGCACGCGGACTCAACCCCCGTCGCGTCGAGCACGGCCACCGCATCGGCCACGAACTCGCGCTCGTGGTAGTCCAGTGCCGAAGTCGGCCTGTCGGACAGGCCGTTACCGCGGCCGTCGAACGTCACCACCCGGAAATGGCGCGCCAGGTAGGGAATCTGGGCCTTCCAGTGGCGTGAATGGGCGACCGACCACGTGGGCAAGAGCAGGACCGCCCCCTCGCCCGCGCCGTATGACTCCCAGTACACCCGGACGCCGTCCCGTTCGATGAACCCGCTCTCGTCCGGGAGGCGCGCGGGAGTCTCGGTGTCGCTCCGGCCACGCGGTCGATCGTCAGGGTTCGTCGGGCCCTCTACCCCCACAGCGCTATGGCCGCGCCTCGAACACCAGGTTGAACGGCGTCTCGGCGGCCCGGCGGAAGCGGGTGAACCCGCCCGCCGCGACAACGTCCCCGATGCGCGCCTCGCCGGCCTGTGCCCCCAGGGCGAGGCCGACTTCCTGCGAGAGCGAAGCCGGAGTGCATAGGAACGTCGAGAAGCCGTAATAGGCGCGGCCCACCGGGTTGAGGTTGTCCTCGATCCGGTCGCCGGCCATCGGCTCCACGATCAGCCACGTGCCGTCGGGCTTCAGCAGCTTGTGCACCCGGCTGGCCGCCCCGACCGGGTCGCCCATGTCGTGCAGGCAGTCGAACATCGTCACCAGGTCATAGCCGTCGCCGGGGGTATCGGACGCCAGCGTGGTCTCGAACCGGACGCGGTCGGCGACGCCGGCCTCCTCGGCGCGCTGGCGCGCCGTGGCGATCGAGCCCTCGTGGTAGTCGAAGCCCTCGAACGTCGAGCGCGGGTAGGCCTGCGCCATCAGGATCGTGGACGACCCGTGCCCGCAGCCGATGTCGGCGACCTGGGCCCCGGCCTCGAGCTTCTCGACCACGCCGTCGAGCGCGGGCAGCCACGCGGGGATCAGGTTGGCGTGGTAGCCCGGCCGGAAGAACCGCTCGCACCCCTCGAACACGTCGTGGTTGTGCTCGTGCCATCCGACCCCGGCGCCGCTGCGCGCCGATTCGGTGATCCGCGGCGAGTCGATCACCGTCCCCAGCGCGATCTGGAAGAACCCCGGCAGGTAGGCGGGGCTCGTATCGTCGGTCAGCGCGACCGTCTGCTCCGGCGGAAGCGTGTACCGGCCGCTGGCGGCGTCGTACTCGAGGTAGCCGCCCGCTGCCTGGGCGTTCAGCCACTCCCGGACGTAGCGCTCGCTGACTCCGGCGCGGCGGGCCAGCTCGACCGCGGACAGCGGGCCGGCTCCGGCCAGCGCCCGGTACAGACCGAGCTTGTCCCCCATCACCACGAGCGCGGCGTTGAGCGTCGCCCCGACCTCCTCGACCGCGCGGAACACGAACTGATGGAGCTTGTCCCCATCGACCTCGACCTGCTCTTCAACGACTGACATGCGGGCTGCCTCCTGTGTTCGGCTTGCTCGCGACCCGGCGGCCGCGTTCGTGCGACCGTAGGCGCTCCGTCGGGCCTTCGCTTCAGGGGGGCACCTAGTCTGTTTTACGACACTCGGCGATCGCATCCGGGGGTGCGGGTGAGTCACAATCGGCACATGCTTGTGGGGCGCGGAGAGGAGCGCCTGGCCCTCGACCATCTGCTGGGACAGGCGCGGGACGGCCGCAGCGGGGTGCTGGCGGTGGTGGGCGAGCCGGGGATCGGCAAGTCGGCGCTGCTCGACTACGCCGCGCAGTCGGCAACCGGGATGCGCGTCCTGCAAGCGCGCGGCATCGAATCGGAGGCCGAGGTCCCGTTCGCCGGGCTGGCGGAGCTGTTGCGCCCCGTGCTCGGGGTCCTCGAGCAGATTCCGGCGCCGCAGGCCCGGGCTCTCGCCGGGGCCCTCGCGCTCGGCCCTTCGACCTCGCGCGACCGGTTCGCGATCGGCGCGGCGACGCTGAGCCTGCTGTCGGCGTGCGCCGAGGAGTCGCCGGTGGCGGTGCTGATCGACGATGCCCACCTGCTCGACGGTTCCAGCGCCGGGGCGCTGCTGTTCGCCTCCCGCCGGCTGATCGCCGACCCGATCGCCGTCGTCCTCGCCGTGCGCGAGGGGGAGCCCTCGCTGCTCGACGGAGCCGATCTGCGGGTGCTCCGCGTCGGGGGTCTGAGCCAGCCGGCGGCAATCGAGCTGCTGGCGTCCGACCACGTCTCACGGGAGGCCGTCGAGCGCCTACACCGGGCGACCGGCGGCAACCCGCTGGCGCTTCTAGAGCTCGCCTCCGATGCGGGTCAAATCGCGAGTCAGCCGTACGGCCCGGTCCCGATCTCGACGAGCATCGCCGAGGCGTTCCTGCGCCGCTTCGGCCAGCTGCCCGAAACGACCCGGCGCCTGCTCGTGCTGACGGCGGCCAGCGACGGCGGCGAGTCCGTGCTGCTCGCGCGTGCGGGTGGCGCACTCGGCTTGGAGATCGGCGAACTCGCCGGTGCCGAGGAAGCCGGTCTGATCACGATCAACGCCGCCCACGTCGAGTTCCGCCATCCGCTGGCACGCTCGGCCGTGTACGCCCAGGCATCGGAGGCCGAGCGACGCGAGGTGCACGCAGCGCTCGCCGGCGCTCTGCCCGACCGCGACCTGGACCGTCGCGCCTGGCACCTGGCGGCCGCCGCGATAGGGCCGGACGTCGGCGGTGGCCTGATCGGCCCACGGTCTCGCGCCGACGCGGGTCGAGGCGTATCTCCGCCTCGACCGCCGGCGGCGCGATGCGAGCACGCTCGACGAGCTCACCCCGCAGGAGCGGCAGATCGCGCGGCTGCTGGCCGAGGGCAAGACGACGCGGGAGGCCGCGGCGGCGGTGTTCCTCAGCCCGAAGACCGTCGAGTACCACCTCTCCCACGTCTACCGGAAGCTGGGCATCCGCTCCCGCCAAGAGCTACGCGAAGCGCTCCTGACGTGACGGCGTGCTGATCATGTGGTCCGAGAACGCGTTGTCGAGCGCGGAGCGCAGGCCAATCAAGGTGATGCTGACGCGATGACGCGACGAGGCATGTGTGCGGTCGCGCTCGGGGTCGTCCTGGCGCTCGCCGGCGGCTCGGGTGCCTCGGGCATAAGCGCCGCGCCGGCCGCGCGGGCGGCGTTCGTCCGCGTCGATCAGGTCGGCTACCCATCGACCGCGGCCAAGCGCGCCTACCTGCTCTCGAGCGTGGCCGAGACGGGCGCCACGTTCGCGGTGCGGCGGTCCCCGAGCGGCGCCGCGGTGCTCACCGGCGCTGTTGGGAACTCGCTCGGCCGCTGGAGCGCGCGCTTTCCCTATGTCTACGCCCTGGATTTCGACGGGGTGCAGGCGGCGGGCGGGTATGTGGTCGACGTCGCCGGTCCCGCCGGCGCCTCATCGCCACCGTTCGCCGTCGCCTCGGCCGCGAACCTGTACACCGGCGCGCTCCACAACACGCTGACCTTCTACGAGAACGAGCGGGACGGCCCCGACTTCATCCGCTCGGCGCTGCGCACGGCGCCGGGGCACCTGAACGACGCGCACGCCCGCACGTATCTGACGCCGAAGGTCGATGACAACGGAGCGTTCAAGGGCGACCTGTCGCCGCTGCCGAAGTACGTCGACGCGGCCGGCGGCTGGTGGGACGCCGGCGACTACCTGAAGTTCGTGCAGACGACCAGCTACACGGTGTCGTTGATGCTCACCGGGGTCCGCGACTTCCCGGCGCAGATGGGTGACGCGTCGGGCAGCTCGAACTTCACGAACGAGGCGCGATTCGGCGTGCAGTGGCTGCTGCGGATGTGGAACGACCGCACGCGGACGCTCTACTACCAGGTCGGGATCGGCGACGGAAACGACAAGACGATCAGCGACCACGACATCTGGCGGCTGCCACAAGCCGACGACCACTACGGCGGCCACAACCCCCTGTATCGCTACATTCGCCACCGCCCGGTGTTCCGGGCCGGGCCGCCGGGGTCACGGGTGAGCCCGAACCTGGCCGGGCGCGACGCCGCTGCCTTCGGGCTCTGCTTCCAGGTGTTCCGCCGCCGCGATCGACGGCTTGCCGACCGCTGCCTGCTGGCCGGCGAGCATATCTTCGCGCTCGCGAACACCCATCCGCACGGCCATCTGCTGACGGCGATCCCGTGGGACTTCTATCCCGAGACGCAGTGGCGCGACGACCTCGAGCTGGGGGCGGTCGAGCTCGCCGACGCGCTCGGCGGCTCCGGCGTTCCGCCGGGGTTGCCGCACCGTCACCCGATCTTTTACCTGCGCGAGGCGGCCCGCTGGGCGCGGGCGTACATCGCCAGCTCGCGCCGCTCCGCCGACACGCTGAACCTGTACGACGTCAGTGGCCTGGCCCACTATGAGCTGATCCGGGCGATCGCCCGGTTCGGCGATCCGCACGGGCTAGCCGTCGGGCCGGGGGTGCTGCTCGCCGCCCTGCGACGCGAGCTGGACATGGCGATCGCGATCGGCCGGCGCGACCCGTTCGGCTTCGGGTTTCCGTGGGACGTCGAGGACACCGCATCGCACGGCTTCGGGCTCGCGGTGATGGCGAGCGAGTACGCGAGCCTCACCGGCAGCCGGCTGTACCGCATCCTGGCCATTCGCTGGTTGGGCAACGTGCTTGGGGCCAACGCCTGGGGGGCATCGCTGGTGATCGGCGACGGGACGACGTTCCCCGACTGCCCCCAGCATCAGGGCGCGAACATCGCCGGGTCGTTGAACGGGAAGGGCGTCGTGCTCGCCGGCGCCGTCGTCGAGGGGCCCAGCAACGCCGCCACCACCGGCTTCCTCACCCACATGCGACGCTGTCCGGCGGACCGCGTCGACACGTTCGCCCCGTTCAGCAGCAAAGCCGTGTTCCGCGACAACGTGCAGTCCTACTCCACGGTTGAGCCGGCGATCGATCTGACCGCGTCCTCGCCACTGGCGTTCGCCTGGCAGATCGCCTCGCCCCAGCCGCTGAGCGCCGGATGACATCGGCGCCGGCCGTCATCGCCGTCTCGCCCCACCCCGACGACGAACTCCTCGGCGCACCCGCGACACTGATGGCGCTGCGCGACGCCGGGTGGGAGGTCGTCAACCTCGCCTGCAGCCTGGGACGTCCCGAGGACCAGGAGCGCCGGCGCGCGGAGCTGATCGCGGCGTGCCGCGCCGCCCATTTCGAGCTGGTGATCCCGGACGGGCTCGCGCCAATCGGCGCTGACGACGATCTCGATCTGGCGCAAAGCCGGTTGTCCGGGGCGATCGGCGAGCTGGTTCAGCGGTACGGTGCCCGCCTGATCGTCGGCCCCTCCCCTCACGATGGCCATCACGGCCACGAGGTCGTCGGCCGGGCGATCCGTGACGCCGTCGAGACCCGCGGGGAGCCGGCCGAGGTCATGTTCTGGGGGCTGTGGGGCGAGGTGCCGATCCCGAACGTGTTCGTCGGGTTCGGCCCCGATCGCCTGCACGAGATCCAGCGTGCTCTCAGCTCACATGCCGGCGAGCTACAGCGCAACCGCTTCGACCGGCTGCTGGAGAGCCGCGCCGCCGCGAACGCCGTGCTCGGCCCGGAACGCGTCTTCGGCTTCGGGTCGCGGGGAACGGCGCACGAGTACGCGGAGCTGCTGATGCAGGTCGCCTGGACTCCGAGCGAGGGTTGGAAACTAACGTCGGCGCGAACGCTCGATCCCCAGTCCCCGCGGGCTTGCCAGGGCGCCCAAGGCGCCGACATCGGCTGGTGGCTCCACAGCCGGAGCATTCGCAGCGTGCTCGCTCTAAGATGACCGTCGGCAGGTCGTACGTCCACTCTGGGTTGACCCATATGTCCGCAGCATCGCTCCGTAACAGCGCCGCGTGGTCATGACCCCAAGCGGCGAGAAATTCCACGTCGAGATCGAGCCCGACCGTCAGAGGGTGATCGTCAGGCCCGTCGGCGACGTCGACCTGGCGAGCGCGACCGATGTCGAGCTGCCGCTGTTCGAGCTGCTCGATCGGGGATTCGCGCATGTGGTCGTCGACCTGCGCCGCGTCACGTTCCTCGACTCGTCGGGGATCCGGATGCTGGTCAACGCGCACAAGCACGCCGAGCAGCTTGGTGCGCGCGTCTCGGTCCGGCTTGGTGGGGAGGCGAGCCGGCGCGCGTTGGAGATCACCGGGATGCTCGACTACCTCGACATCGAAGAGGGTACGCCGAGCGAACCGATGGCACCGACCCGCGCTGCGAGTAACCCCAACGACGGGGCAGCTGGACTGTGACGGAGACGGTCGCCGTGCTCGGCGCCGGTGGCGTGATGGGGTTTCCGATTGCGCGCAACCTGGCGGAGGCGGGCTTTGACGTCCGGGCGTGGAATCGCTCCCGGGAGAAGGCCGATCCGCTCGGGGAGCACGGTGTCAAGGTCGCCGATTCACCCGCCGAGGCCGCCGACGGAGCCGACGTCGTCATGACGATCGTCGCCGACGCGGATGCCGTGATCGGCTTGATGACCGGTGACGGTGGCGCGCTGAGCGCGATGGGCGAGGATGCGGTCTGGATCCAGGCGAGCACGATCGGCGAGGAGGGCACCAACCGGTGCATCGAGCTCGCGCGCGAGCGTGGCGTCAAGTTCGTCGATTCGCCGGTGCTCGGCACGAAGGCCCCGGCGGAGCAGGGGAAGCTCGTGATCCTGGCCTCTGGCCCCGAGGATCTGCGGGGACAGGTGGATCCGATCTTCGACGCGATCGGCCAGCGGACGATGTGGGTCGGCGAGGCCGGGAGCGGAACCCTGTTAAAGCTTGTCACCAATACCTGGATCCTGGCGGTCGTCGAAGGCAGTGCGGAGGCCGTTGCGCTGGCCGAGGGAGTCGGGCTCGATCCGAAACTGCTGCTTGAAGCGGTCGCCGGCGGCGCACTCGACCTTCCATACCTGCAGATGAAGGCCAAGGCGATCATGGAGCGGAACTTCGAGCCGTCGTTCCGGCTCGCGCTCGCGGCCAAGGACGCCGGGCTCGTCGAGGAGACAGCCCGCAGCCACAACCTCGATCTGCCGCTCGTGACGACGGTCCGCGAGCGGTTGGACGAGGGTGCGCGCGAGCACGGCGACAAGGACATGTGCGCCACGTACCTGACGAGCGCTCCATCGTGAGCAGCCCGCGCTACGGAATCAGCTGCGCCGCGCACACGGCCTGTGCCTGGCCGGCGTCCATCCACATCTCCCACCGTCCCGAGGCCGAGTCGCGCGGAGCCAGGAAGCGGTACGGACGGCGCCCCTCGAACTCCATCTGACGCATCCGGCAGGCTCCGCCGAGGACGGACGCGATCCGCCGGTGGGGCCAGCCGATCGAGTCCTCGATGTCGGGGAAGATGCGGGGCCGGTCGGGCGCGGCGGCGAGCGCGCCGAGCAACTCGCGCATCAGGTCGGTGCAGCGGTCGTGGAAGCGCTCGATCTCGCCGTGATCCTCCATCGCGTTGTGGGGGGCGTGCTGTACGAGCGCCGCCGGCCGCACCGTGCGCAGCATCGGCTCACGATAGCGTTCGCTGACGCCATGACCGTCGAGGGCACCGACAGCGCGCGCGGGACCGGCTCCTGGTTCCCGGTCCCCGACGAGACCGAGCTGTCATCGGATCTCCAGGGCCTGTTCGCCAAGGCGCGCGAGCGGCTCGGCTTCGTCCCGAACGTCTTCCGCGTTTATGCGTTTCGGCCGGAGCGTCTGAGCGCCTGGTTCTCGCACTTTCGCCAGCTTCACCGGCCGACCGAGGGGCTGTCCGCCGCCGACCGCGAGATGATCGCGGTCGTCGTCAGCTCGGCCAACGGCTGCCTGTACTGCCTGGTCGCACACGGGGCCGCTCTGCGCGAGGAGCTCGGTGATCCTGTGCTCGGCGAGCGGGTCTCGTACGACTGGCGGCGCGCGGACCTCGGTCCGCGGCGAACCGCGATCTGCGCCTACGCGGAGAAGCTGACGCTCCGGCCGCGTGAGGTCACGCGCGACGATCTGCAGTCGCTGCTTGACGTCGGGCTGACGCTCGAGGAGGCGTGGGACGTCGCCGAGGTAAGCGCGATGTACAACCTCACCAACCGGATGGCGATGGCCACGAACATGCTCCCGAACGAGGAGTACAGCGGCCAGGCCCGCCCGGGCTGAGACCCTACGCCCCGGCGGCCTCCGGCAGCCCGAACGCGGAGGCGAGCGCCTCCAGCGCCGGCTCGTGCCAGGAATCCGCCACCGACACCGCAAGGCGGCGGTCCGCGGGCTTCCAGTCGAGACCGAAGAACGGGCAGCACTCGCGCTCGACCGCCACCAGCTCGTCGACGACGTTGGCCGGTACCTGGTCGCCGATTCCGATGATCAGCCGCCGCGGGCCGCGCTCGATGATCGTGGCGTCGTGGCCGGCCGTCCGGTAGCGCTCGAGCTGGCTGCGGAGCGCCGCCTCGTCGAGCGAGCAGGCCATCGGCAACGACGTCATACCGAGAGCGTACGCCTTAGGAGAACGAGCTCAGGAACGTGCGCTGAGCGCTGCGGCTCTTCGTGAGCTGCCTGTTGGCGATCCCGATCTCCTGCACGATCCCGCCCCGGACCTTGAGGACCGCGGTCGCGGGCCCTGCCGGAGCCAGATACCACTGGTTGCTGCCGATCGCGAACGGCGCCCCGAGATTCAGCCGCCGCGCCGTCGCGGTGATCGTCGCCCCCGCCCGCACGCCGTCGATCGCGTAGAACGCGCTCGCCGTCGAGATCCAGACCACGTGTCCCTGGAGGCGCTTGCGCTGCCCCCGCGCCAGATGAGTCAGCGCCTTGGGCGAGGCGAAGCCGGCGCGGATCCCGATCGGGGTCAAGCAGAAGAACTCCTGGTAGCGCGACCCGCGGGTCGAGCTGTGCTTGTACGCGCGCTGCGTCTGCTTGCGGGTCATCCCCAGCTTGATCAGCCCGAGCTTGGTGCCGGTGAGCTTGCCGGCGTCCGCTGGGCAGCGGGCGACGGACGGAACCGGGACGGTGAAGCTGGCGCTGGTCGCCGGTGACCCGGCGCCGGCGACGTTCGTCGCCGTCACGGTGCACGTGAGAACGTTGCCCTCGTCGACCGTCTGTAGCCGGTAGGTGGGCGACGTCGCCCCCACGATCGGGGTGCCGTCCCGGCTCCACTGATAGCTGAATACGGCCGGGTCTCCCGTCCACGACCCGGGCGAGCAGGTCAGGACATCGCCCGCCTCCGCCGCGCCCGCGATCGTCGCCGGCGCGGTGCTCTCCGGCTGGGCGAGGACCGTGTAGGTGAGCGACACCGCTGTGGTCAGGCCGTCCTGGCTCGTCGCGGTCACCGTGTAGGTCTGGGTACCGGTGCCCGCGGTGTTCAGCGTGCCGTGGATCGTCCCGTCGGTGCCGCTCGTCCCGTTGGTGTCAGAGCACGCGGCGAGGCCCGGTCCGGCGGAGCCCTCGGTGCAGCTGAACGTGGTCGGCACAGTCTTCCCCTGGGCGTATGTCTGGTTCGGACCTGGTGAGGTGATCTCGGCGGTCGGCGGGGCCGGGACGCTCAGCGCGAAGCTGGCGTGGGGCGACGCGCTGTGCTTGCTGTCGCCTCCGTAGGTGGCGGTGAGCGTCTGCGGTCCGGTGGCCGAGGGTGTGTAGGTCAACCTGCAACTCCCGATCGAGCCGCTCTTGGACAACGTGCAGCTGCTCGACGAGAACGAGCCCGAGCCATTCTTGGCGAACGTGACCGGGCCGGTCGGGACGATCGCGGTGCCCCGATCGTTGTCGGACACCTCGGCCGTGCAGGACGTCGTCCTCCCGGCGCCGAGCAGCTGCGGCGAGCAGGTCAGCGACGTGCTCGTCGAGCGTTTGCTGACGGTCCACGTGAACGACGTACTGCCGGAGGTCGAGGCGTCGGTCACCGTGACCTCGACCGTGTAGGTCCCGGCGGTTGTCGGTACTCCCGAGATCACACCGCTTGTGCTGTCGATCGAGAGGCCGGGCGGCAAACCGGTCGCCGCGTAGGTGAGCTTCGCGCCGCTGGTCGAGTCGGCGGCGTCGATGGGCAGGGTCGCCGCCGTTCCCAGCGTGTTCGTTCGGTTGCCGGGGCTGACGAGGATCACGCCGGCGCACAGCGCCGCCGGCAGCGTCGAGCCGATCGGCGTGCCGAGGCCGGTGGCCATGTCATACCCCTTGCCGGCCGGGAAGCTGCCGCCGTTGGTCCCGGTGAAGTCGTTGTTCCCGGAGATGACGTCGCTGAAGTCAGTCGAGTACGCGTTGGCCGCGACCGCGTACAGCACCGGGTTGGCGAACCCGATCGGCGTCCCGTTGCAGCCGCTGGAGGCGTTCACCAGCGCCATGAACGCGGCCCACAACGGGGCGGAGGCGCTCGTCCCGCCGATCCCGCCCCACTGGCCGCTGTAGTAGATGACATATCCGGTATCGGGATCGGCGTCGGCGGAGACGTCGGGCACCTCGCGGCAGTAGTGGCCAGACGGCGCTCCGCACGGAGTCCCCGATGACTTCGAGTTGATCACGTGCAGTGAGGGAGGGACTTCAGACTGGTAGGAGGGCATCGGCCAGATCGCCGAGACCCCACCACCCGTGGCGCCTGAAGTGTTGTTCCACACCGACTGGCTCGGCGGCGGCCCGAGCTTCGACAGCGAGGTGCCGCCGACGCCGGTCACGTCCGGCTGACTCGCCGGATCGTCGACGGCCGGCGAGTTGTCCGCGCCCCCGCAGTCCTCAGCGCCGTCGTCGCCCGCCGAGGCGAACACCGACTGGCCCTGGGTCGCCGCCTCCTCGAACAGCGTGCTCTCCGATTGGATGATGCTCGCCTCGCCCGTCTCGCACATGCCCCATGAGGTCGAGATCACCGTCGCCTTGTCCTGGCTGAGGATCGAGTTGTAGGTGTCATACGCGCCCGTGTTCGTGTTCGGCCCCTGGTAGACCCGCACTGCCGCCTGCGGGGCCAGGCCGATCACGTCCTCGATGTCGAGCGCCGCCTCGCCCTGGCCGGCTCCCGGGCCCGCGCCGCCGTCGACCTTCACGTACGTGACCGAGGCGGTGGTGCCATAACAGCTCTGGTACTTGGCGATATCCGAGGTCAGATTCGGCTCGAGCTCGAACAGCGCGATCGTCTGGCCGGAGCCCTCGTCGCCGGCGCCGTAGAGGCTCGAGAACCGGTAGGCCGAGGCGAGCTGATCGGCGGTGTAGGAGCCGTACGTGGTCCCCGCAGTGGTGGCGTCCGAGCACGGCTGCGGGCCGCCCGTGACCACGTTCGGCTCGATCGCGCCGGCCGTCCGCGCGGCGCCGCGATGCTGCACCCGAATCCCCTGAGGGTGCGGGAGGGCGAGGGAGTCGAGCCCGATCACGCCCTGGATGCTCCCCGCGACCGACGCGCTGAACTGTGGCGCCTGCGTGTTCGCGAACGCGGTCCGGCCGCTCGCCAGCGCCACCTTCTGGAACCCCGTCGAGAACGCGTGCCCGAGCTCGCCGGCCGTGGCGCTCACGCCGATCGCCAGGCCGTTGGCCGAAACCCGCCCGGGCCTCAGCCCCTGCGCGGACAGCGAGGACTCCACCGCGCCGATGTCCTGCGCGGTCGGCCCGAACCGGTTCCGGAACTGGGCGACAGTGAGGTAGTGGCGGTAGAGCTGCGACCCCGGCGTCGAGACCTCGGCCGCGTAGCTGGCGAGGCCAGCCGGGTCGCGTGGCTTGAGCGTCACGGTGATCGGCAGCCGCGTACCGCCGGCGAGCGCCCCCACGACCTTCGAGCGCCCGGGGCGCCGGGGCGGGGACCCGACGCGGACCTGCGCCGGCGTCAGTGCCGCGGCGCCTCTCGCGGCCCCGCCCGCGGGCATCGCGCCGGCGGTGCTCGCCGGGAGCACGCCGAACAGCAGGCCGGCCAGGACCGCGACACGCTTGAGCAGCGCGGTCAAGTCGTCCTCGTCACTGTTGGGCGCCCGGGGCCCCTACGGACACACATCTGCACAAGGGTAGAACAGCAAGTCTCAGTCGGACATAAGAGATTTGGACGAAACGACCTCCACGCGGGGCCAGTATCGACCAGCGGGAGGAGCCGCTTGAGGCGTCCTACAGCAGCCGCACTTTCGGGAGCGCCCCGTATCTGATCCGGACCGAGACCCGCTCGGCCCGCCGCCCACGCCTCGAGATCGAGATCAGCAGGCGGTCCCCCGCCCGGTAGCGGCGGCCGTCCAGGTACCGGATCACGCGCCTCAGGTGGCGGGCGCTGGCCTCGAAGGGGTGACGGGAACAGCCCCTCCCGCGGCAGCGGACGGTAATCGTCGCGTGCCGCGGCATGCGAGAGATCTTGATCCGATGCAGCCGCGTGATCTCGCGGTCCCAGGTCCAGCTCATCGACATCCGCACGTGCAACCGTCGCACCTTGGTGTGTTGGGGTACGAGCACCACCGGGTCCGATGGGGGACTCGGCGCGGCTGACGGCGGCGGGGGTGAGGGTGGGCAGGCGATGAACGCCGGCCGCGAGTAGCGCGTCTTGCCCTTGGGCCGGTTCGCGTTCGTATGACTCGCCCACAACGGTTTTGAGCCGTCATAAACCACGAGGTTGGCGTCGTCCTGGAGACGCGCAAACGAGCCCGGGTTTCCGTGCGTGTTGCTACTCCACAGCGCCCGTCCCCGCGATGTGTAGAGGACGAAGTTGCCGTCGTGCTGCATGATCGCGTAGTTGCCCAGGATCCCCCACGTGCCCGTCGCCCACAGGGCGCCCGTGGCTCCGTAGAGGACGAGATTGCCGTCGGTCTGCATCGCGAGCTCGTACTGCTCGTCGATCGAGAAGATCCGCTCTCCCGGCGTCAGCTCGTCTCCGGGGTTCAGATCGGTCTGCACCGTGTGGCTGGCCCAGACGGCCTTGCTCCGGTTGTAGAGCACGAGATTGCCGTCCTCCTGCACGACGAGGTTGGTGCACCCCGCGGTGCTGGTGTTCGTCGACCACAGCGCCTGGTTGCGGGCGTCATAGAGGACGAGGTTCCCGTCCCCCTGGAGCACGGCCCGGTCCCCACGGTCCCCAGCCGTGCCGCTGGCCCACGCCGCGCGGACATTGAACCCGCCGTTGTGGACGTAGAGGACCAGGTTGCCGTCGCTCTGCATCGCGAGGATGTAGTGGCTGTCGCCGGAGACCAGGGATTGGCCGGGGTACAGCGTCTGGCCGCCGAGCAGCGTGCTGGACGCGGCCGCCGCATCCGACGCCGTCGCAGCGATGAGAATCGCGAGCCCTACGAGGGCGCCCAGCCACGTGCGCCGCTTCACCGCCCAAAGGGTAGCGCTGCTAACTCCCGAGTGTGGGCAGGGTTCGGGCATAGCGGTTGGGGTCGCCGAGGGCCGTGGCCGCGTACCGGCGCGCGCCGGCGTACTGGGCGGCGAAGTAGGGATCCGACAGCGAGGAGATCTTCACGTCCTCGCCTGTCTCGGGGGCGTTGACGAAGCGGCCGTCCCCGATGTACAGCCCGACGTGGTGCACGTAGCCGCTGGGGTCGGCGAAGAACACGGCATCCCCCGGCCGCAGGTCGTCGCGGGCGACCCGAATCCCGACGTCGAACTGGGCGGCGGCCACGCGGGGCAGCTGAAGTCCCTCTTGGCCGTAGGCGTACTGGACGAGCCCGGAGCAGTCAAAACCGGTCGATGGGTTCGATCCGCCCCATTGGTAGGGCGTGCCCAGGTACCGGAGCGCGACTCTCAGCGCCGCCTCACCCACGCCGCCGGGCTGAGCGGCATGTTGCAGGTGGGCGAAGTCGACTCCTCTGAGCAGCTCCTGCGCGGCGCCGAGTTGCAACTGGTAGCGGAACCGGTACTGCGCCGCCGGCTGCTCGACGTTCGCGATCCACTCGCCCCAGGTCTCCGGGCTCTGCGCCACCGCCGGGTCTTCGGCGCGCACGGCGAGCGCGTGCTCGATGAACCACTTGATCTGCCGGCCGGGCCGGTGCAGGTAGCCGGCATACGGTCCCTGGTCCCAGATCCCCTGGCGCATCTGGAAGAAGCCAACCGAATCGCGGTCGCCGTAGGGCACGTTGCGCAGGCCCGACTCGGTCAGGGCCGCCATCACCGGCAACTCCGGCGGCAGTCCGGCCCGCACGGCGTGGGCGCCCATCCACGCCGCGACCTGCTGCGCCGGTGCATCGTCCCCCGGGTAGCGGAGGAGATCGCGCGGCGGCTCGAAGTTGGGGCCGACATCCTCCGTGTGGGCACGGTGGGGGTGATGATGGTGGTGAAGATCGGTGGGCTCCGGCGGCGCGTTGGTCTGGGGCTGCGCGGCGCCAGCCTGCGCCGGCGGGCCGCTCGGGAGCTGGGAGCCGCCGGCCCGCACCGACGCATGAGCCGGCGCCGCTCCCGGGGCCAGCGGCGGCTCCTGCGAGTTCGGACCAGCATCGGCGTGCGGCGGCTCGACGGGGCGACGGCCGGCGCGATGCTTCAGGCTATTGATCAGCCGGTCGACCGCTCGCCCGGCGTCGTGCTCGAGCACCGGCATCGCGCGCTCGGCCACGTGTGCCAGGTCGACTCCCTCCGCCGCCGCCGCGACCATCGCCCCGGCGAGGCTCGAGCGGGACTCCCGGAGCTCCAGCGTCAGCAGGGCCCGCTCGCCGCGGCCCAAGCCGGAGGCCAGCGCGGGCAGGCCGTGCTCGCCGAGGACCGCTCCGGGATCGGCGCGAAACCTCCGCCGCAGCCCGGGATCGCGCAACAGGCGCTCGATCAGCGCCGCGCTGCGCGCGAGCTCGTCAGATCCCGCCTTGCCGCTGGTCTCACTCACAGCGCATCGAGGACAGTATCGCCGCTCGACCGCAGACCGAGCCGGGCGTAAGATGGCCGACGTGCGACTGGTAGGGACAGCGGCGGCGTGTGTGCTGGTGGCGTTCGGCGCGGCGTTCCTGATCGCGCGGGCGGTCGGCCATCAGGGATCGGCCAGCGCGGCGACCACGACCCAGAGTCGGGCGGCGTCCGGCGCCACGACCGATGCCGCCCTCGCGGCGCAGTTCGTCCCGGGGCTGACCGCGCTCAGGCAGCGCGCCCGCGTCCATCGCCACGTGGTTCACCACCGGGTTGCGCACCACGCCGTCTCCCACCCCGCGTCCGTGAGCACCACGACCTCCGCCTCGCCGCCACCGACGACTTCCACCGCCTCCACCCCGCCGCCGGTGCAGTCGACTCCCGCCAATCCCGCGCCCGCGAGCACCGGCGACGGGTCGAGCGGCACCGGCTCGGGCACGACCTCGGTCGGTGGCTCCCACAAGCACCACACGGGCTCGGGCACCACGTCGGCCGGCTAGCCGGCGCGGCGTCGCCGGACTCGTTACTGGAGATCCTCGGGGCGCACGACGCTCGCCGCCAACGCCCGCTCCGCCAGGAGCAGCCGCTTCTGATTCTGCGGCGCCTCGTCGAGCCGGAAGCGACTGAACAGCACGCGCAGGTGCCCCTTGACCGCGGACAGGCTGAGCACGAGCTCGGTGGCGATCTGCTCGTTCGTCGCCGGCGCGGCGGGCTCGTCCGCGGCCAGCGGCCGGCACAGCGCCACCAGCACTCGCCGCTGCGCCTCCGAGACGTCCGGGACGGCAAGCGTCGTGACCGAGACGGTCGCGACGACCTGCTGCGGTTCGGGGTCGCGAAATCCGATCGCCGTGTCGCCGAGCTGGATGACGTCGCCGTCGCGCAGGGTCCGCTGCCCGCGCAGCCGCTCCCCGTTGACGAACGTCCCGTTGCGCGACAGGCCGTCGTCCTCGATCACCCACCGCGGGCCACGCCGCTCCAGATACGCATGGATGCCGGAGACCCGCGGATCCCACGCGATCTCGAGGTCGCTTCCCGGCGCCCGTCCCAGGACCAGACGGTCGCCTGCGAGCGTCACGAGCTGCTGGGAACGGGCGTCGTCGCGGAGGAAGATGAACGGCTGGCCACGCCGGGCGGCGTGGATCAGCGCCTGCAGCTCCGTCGGGCTCACAGCGGTTCCCAAGACCGCCCTCTCCTGAGCACGCACGCGGCCAGCGTACAGGGTGGATGAGCGCCTGACGGCCTCTCACGTGCTGATCACCGTGATCCCGTGCCCCGCCGGCGGCCGCGCCGGGGCAGTTCCCTGGGCGGCGCCGATCGCCGATCGGCACGCCTCCCGGCCGGATGCGAAATCGTCGAGCAGTTCGAACGCCCTCCGCGTGAGCCTGGCGATCTCGGAGTCCGCGGTTTCGCCGCGAGCAGCCGCCTTCTCCGTGGCGAGCCGCGACTCGGCATCGGCGAGCTCGGCGAGGGTCCGCTTGAACGCCGCCCTGACCGTGGACAGCTCCGCCTCGTAGGCCGTCAGCGCCTCAGCAACCGCTGAGAATCCGGCGCCGACACGGTCGAGCCGCAAGGGGAGTCGGCCGATCGCGGTGCGGAACGCGTCGGCGGCCCTGCCGGTCCAGGTTCCGTCCTGGCGCGCCGCGCTCAACCCGGCGGCGGTCGCCTGGGATTCGCCGGCGGCGGTGCGGAACTCGGCGGCCACGGCGCCGACCTCGTCCGGGACGGCCGCGAGCAGCTCGGCAGCGCGAGGATCAGCGAGCGGATCGCCCATCGCCGCAGTATCGGCGTCGTCAGCGGGCGCGGGAAGTGGCCGCGGGTATCGAGCACGCGATACCCCGCCGCGCCGAGCTCAGGCGAGCGGCCCGCCCTGCTCGTAGGACCACTCCCACAGGCCGCGGTCGACCGTGCGGCCGTCGAGCCCGGAACGCCTGACCAGATCCCGGAAGGCGTCGATGTAGTCGAACCAGAATCGGTAGCTGAACGTCTGGCGGCCGCGGATCCCGAACGCGTGGAGCGCGCGGACGTCGAGTATCGGATAGCGATCCGGAAAGGAGAGATGCAGGAGCACCGAGGCGGTCGCCCACTCGACTCCGAGCAGCTGGCGCAGCGCCCGCATCCGGTCATGCTCGGTCGTCTGCTCGCGCAGCGCGATGGCCGTGTACGACTCGACGTCCTCGGCGCGGTTGCGCGCCACGAACGGCCCGCTGCGCGGAGTCTTCCATCGGCACACGGCGCGGAACTCGGGCAGCGTGTAGTAGCCGCGCTCCTGCGCGGCACGACCCATCACGAGCACCTCGGTGTCGCCCTCGGCTCTGAAGCGGGACGCATAGTCGGCGACGTCGCGGACGTCGAACTGAAGTTCAAACCGAGGCACAGCGTCGAACCGTACCGGCGCCGGCAGCCGTTCATGACCGGCGCCTGTTCGGCGCGCGCGCCTATCCGACGATCGTCGTCCCCGACCCGCTCAGATGCCTCCTTCGAGGGGCTCCGACGGTCGTCGTCCCGGACCCGATTTGACCCTCGATCCGCTCGTATGCGTCAGCCGCCCTCAGCAGCCGATGCCGCATGTCCGCGATCTCGCCGCCGATCTCGAGGATTCCGAAGTGCCAGCGGCCGCAAAACTGCTCGAGCTCGGACTCGAGCGTGCGGCCGCCCAGCGCGCCCTCGTGGCAACCGACCGCGGTGTGAATGCCGAGCAGTTGGTGGTGCAGGCGGCCGAGCGTGTCACGCACCGCCAGCAGCGTCCGCGAGTCGACGACCAACCTGGACACGGCCGCAGTATCCGGCGGGTGGCTCGGGCTCGGAAGTAGCCGAGGGTATGGACCGGGCCGTACCCCGCCGGTTGCAGCGTGTTTCGTCGGTAGCCTAAGCGCGGCGCAGATGCGAGTCGTGCTCGACAATCCCGCCGGCGGAGCAGAGGACGTTGAGCTGCGGCTGGGCCGGGAGGACGCGACGGTCGGCGACCTGCTCGATGTACTGCCGGACGGCGCGAACGCGCGTGGGATCGTCCTCGACGGCCGGTTCTGCCACGCTGACCTGGCGCTGGCGGAGATCGGGCTCTACGAGGGCGCTCACATCGTCCCGTCTGACGCCGCGCCCGAGAACCGCGAGCCGGCAACGGCCGCGCTCGAACTGCGCGTGATCGCCGGCTTCGACGCCGGGCGGCGGGTGCCGCTGGGCCCGGGCGGCGTGGTGGCCGGGCGCGATCCGGAGTGCGATCTCGTGCTCGGCGACGACGGCGTCTCGCGGCGCCACCTCCGGGTCCAGCCCAGCCCGGGCGGGCTTCGGGCTACGGTCACCGACCTAGAGTCGGTGAACGGCACCTGGGTCGAAGGCACACGGATCACGGGGCCGACCGATATCGAACCGAAGACGGTGTTCGAGGCCGGCGATGTCGCCTTCACGATCTCGCCGCGCGTCCCCGGGCTGCCCGTCGATCCGCTGCGTGAGGCCAACCTGGCGGGGACGATTCCGTTCAACCGCCCGCCCCGGGTGCGCTCACAGGCGCACGATCAGCCCCTGACCGTGCCCGACGAACCGGGCGAGACCTCGCGTCCGCGGTTCAGCATCGCGTCCGCCGTCGGGCCGCTGGTTCTCGGTGCGGTGATGGTGATCGTTCTCCACAACATCATCTACGCGCTGTTCATGCTGCTCAGCCCCGTGCTCGTGGTCGGCAGCTGGCTCGAGCAACGGCGCCAGGCTCGCCGCAGCTCGCGTGGTGGCCAGCGTGAGTACGCGCAGAGGCTGGCCGACTTCCGAGCGGAGATCGAGCGACGCCAGGCCGAGGAGCTGACCCGCCGGCGCGAGGCGTTTCCCGACCTCGCCGAGATCGACCGCCGCGCCACGGCGCCCGACCCGCGGCTGTGGGAGCGCCGGCCCGAGCACGACGACTTCCTCAAGCTGACCGCCGGGTTCGGCGACGTCCCGTTCTCGCCGGCGCTGTCCGACCGGCGCCCCCCGCCCAAGGAGGCCGAGGCGTTGCTCGCCGAGCACGATTCGCTGCGACTCGCGCCGGTGGCGGTCGAGCTTGCCAAGGGGGGCGTCGTCGGGATCGTCGGCGAGCGCGAGCCGGCGCTGGCGCTCGCGCGCAGTCTGCTCTGCCAGGCGGCTGTCCTTCACGGAGCCGCGGATGTGGCGATCGCCGTGTTCACCGAGGAGCCGACTCGCGGCGACTGGGACTGGGTCAAGTGGCTCCCGCACACCCGCGACAGCGGCGGCGGCTCCGGGCGCCAGCTGGCGATCGGGGCCAGCGCCGGCGCGGCACTCGTGTCCGAGCTGACCGAGCGCGACGAAGACGATCCGCGTTCCGTGCTCGCGGTGCTCGACAGCCCGGAGCTGATCGAGGGGCGCGGTGCGGCCGGGCGGGCGCTGCTCCGGGCCGGCAAGCAGGTCAGCGGGATCGTGCTGGCCCGGTCGGCCGAGCGGCTGCCCGCGGCCTGCACGACCGTGGTCGAGCTCGCCGAGCAGGCGGGCGAAGCCGTCTTGTCCCTGCCGCAGACGGGCCAGCGCGTCGACCCGCTGCTAGTCGCCGGGCTGTCCGCCGAGACCGCGCGTGAGTGCGCGCTCGCGCTCGCGCGGTTCGAGGACGCCGACCTGCAGCTCCTCGGCGGCTCGCTTCCCGATCACGTTGGCCTGCTGTCGGTGAGCGGGATCGGCGAGCCCGCCGGCGCCGAGCTCCGCGAGCAGTGGCGGTCGGAGGCGCCCGATGCGAGCCTCGTGGCCACGTTCGCGCTCTCCGAGGACGGGCCGCTCCACGTCGACCTCGTCGGCGACGGCCCGCACGGCCTGATCGCCGGGACCACCGGCGCCGGCAAGAGCGAGTTGCTGCGCAGCCTGGTGGGGGCGCTCGCGGCCAAGCACTCCCCGGAACGCGTCAACTTCGTGTTGATCGATTACAAGGGAGGCAGCGCGTTCGCACAATGCGCCGAGCTGCCGCACACGGTCGGCATGGTCACCGACCTCGACGACCACCTCGGGGAGCGAGCGCTCCGCAGCCTCGAGGCGGAGCTCCGCTACCGCGAGCGCGTGCTGCGCGACCACCGCGCGTCCGATCTGATCGAGTACGGCCGGCTCGTCGCCGCTGGCCGCGCCGCGCCGCTCCCGAGGCTGCTCGTGATCGTCGACGAGTTCGCCACGCTTGCCGCCGAGCTCCCCGACTTCGTCCCCTCGCTCGTCGGCATCGCTCAGCGCGGTCGCAGCCTCGGCGTGCACCTGATCCTGGCGACGCAACGGCCGTCCGGCGCGGTCAACGAGAACATCCGCGCCAACACCAACCTTCGCGTGTGCCTGCGGGTGCAGACGCCGCAGGACTCGGTTGACGTGATCGACTCGCCCGCCGCGGCCAGGATCCCGCGCAAGCAGCCGGGCCGCGCGCAGGTGCGGCTCGGGCCCTCGGAGCTGATCCCCGTCCAGACTGCACTCGTGACCGGGACCACGCCGGCGGCGTCGGCGGCCGCCGTCACCCTGGAGCCATTCGGGTTGGCGGGGCGTGGTCCCGGGAACGGCCGCGGTCCCGAGCCGCTGCCGTCGCGCTCCGACCTCGAGCGCCTGGTCTCAGCCGCGGCCGATGCGTTCGGCGACGGTCAACCGCCGCGCCGGCCGTGGCTGCCGCCGCTCCCCGACGAGGTCGATCTGGTCGGGCTGCTCGAGTCCGGTCCGCCGCGCCCGCTGGCGGGCGAGCGCGGGCTGATCGTGCCGCTCGCGCTCGCGGACGATCCCGACGCCCAGGCGCAGTATCCGGTCGGCTGGAACCTGAACGCCGGCAACCTCCTGCTGTACGGGATCGGCGGCAGCGGGACAACCACGGCGCTGGCCACGCTCGCACTGGCGCTGGTGCGGATCACCGATCCGGCGCACGTGCACATCTACGTGCTCGACTTCGGCGCCGGCGAGCTCGCGCCACTCGCTTCGCTGCCCCATGTCGGGGCCGTGATCGGCGCCTCCGAGCACGAGCGCCAGCAGCGGCTGCTGCGACGGTTGCGCGGCGAGCTGCAGGCCCGGCGCGGGCTCGATGCCCAGGCGCGGGCGGCGGCGCCGCGCCTGGTCGTGCTGCTCGACGGCTACGGGGGGTTTGCCTCCGAACACGGCGACGTCGGGGGCGACGCGTTGCGCGAGGCGCTGGCCCGCGTGTGGGCGGACGGCCCGGAACTGGGCATCCACGCCGCGATCGCCGCCGACCGGCTCGGGGCCGTGCCCACGGCGCTCGCCTCCCTGGCCCAGCAGCGGCTCGCGTTCCAGCTCGCCGACGCGGCTGACTACGCCCAGTTCGGCCTCCTGCGCCGCTCGATCCCGCAGTTCACAGCCGGGCGCGCCGTGGTCGGCGGCTCTGGGCAGGTGATCCAGGTGGCGCGCGCTCCGGACCGGCTCGACCAGCAGGTCCCCGCGGGCGACGCCGAGCGACCCAGCGGCCCGCTTCCGGTCGGCGTGCTTCCCGAGAGCGTCAGCGTCGAGGTGCTGCTGGGCGCGGGCCGTGCGTCGCGCGAGCCGCTGTTCATCCCGGTCGGCATCGGCGACGAGACGCTCGAGGCCGCCGGGTTCGAGCTGTTCGAGGGCGATCACGCGCTGGTCGCCGGTCCTCCGCGGACGGGCCGGTCGACCTCGCTGCTGGTCGTGGCGGAGGTGGTCTCGCGGCTGTACCCGGAGATAGGGCTGGCCGGGATCGCGGTCCGGCGCTCGCCCTTGCGCGACTGCCCCGTGCTCGGCCAGGCGATTACGGCTCCCGAGCAGATCGCCGACCTCGTCGCCGAGCTGCGCGCGGCGGACGGCCTGCGGATGTTGCTGATCGACGACGCCGACGCCGTCGACGATCCGGCGCGAGCATTGAGCGACCTGTTCTCGGCGCCCCTCGCCAACCTGCACGCCGTCGTCGCCGGCCGGACCGATGCGCTCAAGACGCTCGGGCACTGGAGCGTCGGCGTCCGCCGCGCCCGCACCGGTCTGCTGCTCCAGCCGGACGTCCAGGTGGACGGCCAGCTGCTCGGCGTCACGCTGCCCCGGCGCCCCGCGCCACCGGTCCGCCCGGGTTGTGGCTACCGGGTCGATCCGGCCGGGTTTGAGCTGATACAGGTGGCGCTGGCGCAGCCGACCGGAGCCGGCTCGGCTAGTACGGCCGGGGACCCTCGCCGATGAACCCGGTCGCCATGATCTTCTCGAACAGCCCCTCGCCGAAGCCGCCGAGCATGTCCTGGCGGGTCGTCGAGAACGCCATCACGATGGCGCCGTAGCGGGTCTCGATCAGGTACTGCAGCGTCAACATCGCCACCGGCTCGTCCCTGCCCGCGACCGGCTCGGCGCTGAGTCGCTTGATCCGCGTCACCTTGTCTGCCAGCTTCGTGACCTCGCGGTGGGAGGTCGGCGATTCGTAGCCCGAGCTCGTGTCCAGGGTCGGCGGGCCGGCTACGTCCGAGAGGGCGACGGTGATCGTGGCGAGCACGTCGGGCGCGCCGGCGCCTTCGGAGACGGGACAGAGAGCCCCGACGACGATCACCCCCGCCGCTTCCGACGCGCGCTCGAGCGCGCTCGTCTGGTCTGCGAGGACCGCCGGCGCGCCGACCGCGCCGCGCGCGATGCTCGGGACGTCGACCAGCTGGTGATCGATCGGCAGGCGCATCTGGAAGACGAGCGGCTTGCCTTCGGGCCGCTGCACGGGAAACGTCAGCAGCGGTCCCCACCCACCTTCCCTGAATGTCTTCTCGGCCTTGCGACGGGCGCGGAAGTTCAGGGGATTCGCTGTCATCCGCCGGATGGCTCGAGGTGGAAGTGGTGCTTGATCCCCTCCTGCGTGGGATCGCTGACGAGGTTATCGAAGAGGTTGGCCACCGGCCGGCCGATGTGCAGGGCCGTGGCCGCCTGCTTGTTGGCGGTCTGCAGCGTCTGGTCCACAGCGGCTCGGACCGCGGCCGGATTGTTCAGGTCGACGTTGCTCAGCGACGGCGGCGCCTCACCCTTGGGGAACGCCAGGCCCTTCGCGTCGCCGATGCCCATCTCCTGGAGGATCTTGTAGTCCTGAACGCGTGTGAAGGCATCGGCGGACCGGGCTGCCGTGCCCTCGCCGATCTTCAGCGCATCGCTGAACGCGTCGCCCGACGACGCGCCGACCGACCTGGAGATGGCGCTCGGCGCCGCCAGGAAGGCAACGTCCACGCCGACGGCGCCCCAATGTCCCTGGGCGGCATCGGTTCCCGTGCCGGCGACCGTGGCGTAGGTGGAAACCTTGCCGCTGTAGTCGACGACGCCGCGGAGGACCTGCCCGGCGGCCATGGTGCCCTCCTCGCCGGCGGTCTCGGTGCCTGCGGCCAGCGCATCCTCGCTGAGCACGGCGCTGTCCGCCTCCAGGAGCTCCGGCGCCGCAAACGGCGCGACGACGAGCGCCACGAGGCTGGCGGTGACCGCGATGTCCTTGACAAGCTCGCCGAGTGACGCCCAGCCCGGGTGCTCGATGAAGTTCTCGATCGCGTGCCCCGAGATCAAGTCCCAGACGCTCTTGCCGATGCCTTCCCCGACGCCGACCAGGAAGTTCCCGACGGCGGACAGCGCCCCCGCCAGCCAGCTCTCCGATGGCGCGATGCCGGCGGCGCCGGAGACGGTGGAGCGTGCGCGCCCGCGGGCCGTGTCGAACTCGTCGAGCAGGCCGTAGCCACGGCCCTCCAACCCGGTCAGCTCGCCCTGGAGCCGTCCCACCTGAGCGCCGGCGCTCTGCACCGCGTTGTGCGCATCGACCACCGCCGGGGTCGTCGGCTTGGCGTGGGGCGCGTTCGTTGCCGTCGTCAGGTTGCCCTGTGCGGTCGTCAGCTGCCCCTGCGCGCTGGCGAGGCTGCCCTGAACGCCCTCGATCTGCGAGACCACCTGCTGGAACTGGCTCTTGATCGGACCGAGCTGCCCCTCGTAGGTATCGAGGGCGCTCGCGACCTCCTGGTAGGAGCTCTGCACCTTGTCGAGATCGCCGGGGAGCTTGCCGAGCTGGGTGCGGAAGGCGTCCGCGGCCTGTCCCGTCCAGGTCGCATCTCCGTGCGCGCCGCGCAGCGCGGCGCTCGTGCTCTGCGCCTGCCATGCGACGCGGTGAAACGCGCCGGCGAGCGCCCCGACCTCGCCGGGTTGCGCGGCGAGCAACCACGCCGCCCGTGGATCCGTACTCGGGTCGCCCATCAGGACCCCGCCTTGGAGGCAGACTGGATGTCGGTCTCGGACTTCTGGTAGGTGGCGGCCGCCGCGTCCAGGTGCTCGACGACCTTCGTCATGTGATCGGCGAGCTTCCCGATCCCGTAGCCCCAGTGGCTGCAGAAGCTCTCGACCTCACCCTCGAGGTCGCTGCCACCGAGCAGCCCCTCGTACCCCGTCGCCACGCCGTGCATCGCCTGCATCTCGGAGTGGATGCCCGACAGGGTGCCGGAGAGCTCCTGCAGGGTCGTTGGATCGACCGTGAACGTAGCCATCGTCGCTCCGTCCTTCACGATTCCTTCGAAGGTGTGCTCAGACCATCGAAGAGCGGATCGCGTCCTCGGTCTGCTGGTACTGGATGGCGGCCGAGCCGAGCAGGCGGGAGATGCCGTCGAGCGCGTCCTTCAGGCCCGCGGCCGAACGCTGCCACTCGTCCCACAGCGTGTGGAACTGACCCGATGCGGCTCCCTGCCACTCGCCGCCGACGACCCCCAGGACCTCGCCCTGCATGCGCGCGAGCTGGTCCTGGATGCTGGTGGAGCCCGACTGCACGTTCGTGGAAAGCGTGTGCAGCTCCTCCGAGGTGACCTTGATAAGGCTCATGGAATGACCCTCCAAAACGATTTGCGAAGGCGCCGCAATCGACGCATCCGCAGTATCAGGGCGGGCAAGTGAGCCGGGAAGTGGCCGAAGGTATCGAGTTCGCGATACCCGGTTTACGACTCGGGGCCTTTAGAGCTTGGCGACCTCTCCCTGCAGCTCGGCCTCGTCGCGGTTAATCACGCCCCACGCGTCGTTCCAGCGCTTCTGACTGTCGGCCCGGGCGGCTGCCGCCAGCGTTCCGTACGCGGTGGCGGTGCTCGCGAGCGTCGCGTGCAGCTGGGATGCGGCCGGGCTCTTGCCGGCGAGCGGAGCGACCCGGGTCGCGGCGGTCGCGTACGCCTTCTCCACTCCCGCCGCCGCGGTTGCCTGACCGCGCGGCGTGCCCGCGCTTTTCAGCTCTGCCCGCGCCTGCCCGCGCGCCCCCCCGAGACCGGCGATGATCGAGGCGAGCTGCGCGTTGTCGTTCGCCACGGTGGGTGGGTGTGTCGCCGCCGGCGGCCGGTGGCTGGAGCCGCTCGAGTTCGCGAGCAGCACGCCGCCGACGGCGGCCGGCCATCGCCACGACGATCGCCGCGACCGTGAGGCGGCGCCGGGTCGTGTCCTGGGCTGCCGGCGCCGCGCTTTGGTCGGCGTCGGGGTGGCGGCGCGCGCGCCGCAGCATCGTGGTGTGGCTGGGCTGCGGCCGCTTCTTCGGCGCGATCGTCGTCTTCGGCGGCTCGTGCTCAGGCTCCAGGTCGGTGACGGTCTCGGCGACCCGCTGCCTGGGTTCCTCTTTGGAGGCCGCGGGCGTCACCGGATCGGCTCCGTCGAACTCAGCGGGCGTCAGCGACTGCTCGGAGGCCGGAACGCGATCGTCGACGACGAGGCGGGCCTCGCGCCGCCAGCGCGGGCCGGCCAGGTCCAACACGACATCCTCGAGCTCCAGCCACGCCGCGTCCGCGCTCTGGAAGCGATCCTCGGGTCGCTTCGCGAGCAGCCGATCGAGCCAATCCGCGATGCGGGCGTCGACGTCAGGCGCGACGGTGCGGACGGACGGAACCGGCTCGTGGACGTGGCGGTACAGCACCGCCACCGGCGTGTCGGTCTCCTCGAACGGGACCTGTCCCGCGAGCAGCTCCCAGGCGACCACGCCGAGCGAGTAGAGGTCAGTCGCGGGCGTCAGCTCGCCGCCCAGCGCCTGCTCGGGCGACATGTACGCCGGCGTGCCGATCGTCGTCCCGGTTGAGGTCACCACCGCCCGCGTGGCGGCGCGGTTGTACGCCCGGGCGACGCCGAAGTCGGCGATCTTGACCCGCCCATCGGCCGCCACGAGCAGATTCTCGGGCTTCAGGTCGCGGTGCACGATGCCGTGCGCCTCGCCGTGGGAGAGCCCCGCCAGGACGCCCTCGAGCACGCCGGCGATCTGGGGGGTCGACAGCTTGGCGACGTACTGTCGCAGCGAGCCGTGGGGGAGGTACTCCATCGCGATGTACGGGACCGCGTCGTCCTCGAAGTACTCGTGCACGGTGACCACGTTGGCGTGGCTCATCGACCCGGCGAGATAGGACTCTTGCACGAACCGCTCCGCGAAGCTCGAGTCGGCCGCGTAGTACGGCGCCAGCTCCTTGAGCGCGACGTGGCGCTGGAGATCGCGTTGCCGCGCGAGGTACACGACCGCGGCCCCTCCGCGACCAATCACCTCGAGCAGGTCGTACCGGCCCACCCGCTTGCGCACCTCTGGCATGGCCTTTCGGAGTCTGCCACCGTTAGTTGTCGAGATGCTCTGCCCAGTGTGCCGTCGGCAGGTGGCCCAGACCGATGCCCGCTGCCGCTGCTGCGGGACGCCGCGGGACGGCAAGGCCCACCTCGACCTCGTGCTCCCCGGGGGCGAGCGGGTGCCGCTCGACCGATCTCTTGTGATCGGCCGTGGGGTTGGCAGCGAGCTTCGGCTCGACGATCCGAGCGTGTCGCGCACGCATGCCCGGATCGATGTGGACGAGCGCGGGGCCGAGCTCGAGGACGCGGGCTCGCGTTACGGCACGTTCGTCGATGGCCGGCGGGTGGCGGGCCGGGTCGTTGTGGCGCCCGGGATGCGGATCGAGGTCGGCGACACAAGGCTCGGGGTGGACGAACGGATCGACACCGCCGCCGCCGGCCACACGGTCTCGGTCCCGGCAGGCCTCAGCCTGATAGTCGAGCGGCCCTCGGTTCGGCGGACGCCGATGCGGGGCCACGACGCGAGCAGGCCCCGGCTCCGCTCCGGCTGGTCGCTGAAGCGGCTCGACGAGTCCGAGGGTTACGTATTGAAGGACCATCGCTCGGGGGCGGTCGTGCGGCTGTCGTCTGGCGATGCGGAGCTCGCCGAGCTGCTGGACGGCAGCCGGGACCTGGTCGAGCTGGTCGGCGAGGCCAGTGCCCGGTGCGGTCCTGAGGGGCCCGCGCGGCTGGCGCGGCTGCTGGCCGAGCTCGCCGACCGCGGGCTGCTTGGCGGGGTCGAAGGGGCGCTCTCGCCGTCTGTGGGGAGGCTTCAGCGGGTGCTGCGCCCGCGCGAGCTTGCGCTGCCTTGGCTCCCCAGGATGATCGCCGGCGCGTATCGCAGGGGGGGCTTTCTGCTGTTCACCGCGTTCGCGCTCGGCGCGCTGGCCGTGGTCGCGTTCGCGGGGCTGGTCGCGTTCGTCGGCTTGATCGTCGGGCGCTACGGCACGCCGTTCGTGGTCGCCGGGCGCGTGGGCCTCGGCGCGCTCGTGTTCGTACTGGCGCGGTTGGGGCTCGTCGTCTGTCATGAGCTCGGCCACGGGCTGGTCGCCGAGTCGTTCGGGCGGCCGGTGACGAGGGCGGGGATCAAAGTCGCCCTCGTGTTCCCGTACGTGTTCGTCGACACCACTGACGCGTGGTTCGAGCCCCGGCGCCGGCGGATGATGATCAGCCTCGCCGGGCCCGCGAGCGACGTCGTGCTCGGTGGCGCGTTCGCGCTCGCGTGCTGGCTGTCGCCGCCCGGCAACGTCCGCGACATCCTGTTCCAGGTGGCATTCGCGGGCTACGTCGGCGCCCTGTTCAACCTCAACCCGCTGCTCGAGCGAGACGGCTACCACGTCCTCGTCGACCTGCTCCGAGAGCCTGGGCTGCGCCGGCGGGCGTCCCGCCGGCTGGCGGACGTGCTGTCCGGACGCGCGCGGGTCGGGTCCGACGGTCGACTGCTGGTCTATGGGCTCGCATCGTTGTGCTGGTCGGCGCTGACGATCGCGTTCGCGGTGGTACTGTCGCTGCGCTACTACCACACGCTTGCCTCACTCGCCCCGCCGGCGCTCGTGTGGACCCTGCTGGCGGCGTTCTACCTCGTGCTCGCGCTGCCGCTCGCGGCGCAGCTGCTGCGCCCGCTGTGGAGCCGGGTCTACGGGCCGGCATCGTCGCCGGGGAGCAGCACGTAGCCGAGGATCCGCCGGCGTCGCCCGGCCTTGGGTGGGTTGGCGGCGCGGGGTTGCAGGACGCGGGTCAGCTCCCGCATGAGGTCGGTGAACTCGGCGTCATCGAGCCACAGGCCGGCGAGTCGATAACTCACGCCGTCGCGGAGCAGATCGATGTCGTCGCGGCTGAGATAGCGGTCGTAGTCGGCGAGCAGTGCTGCCACGAACGCCAGGAACGCCTGGCGGTGGTCCTCCGCGCTCATCGCCTCGAGTTCGTCGAGGCCGATGTTCGCGGCGCTCACGCGCAGGACGTACGTGCGCTCCGTGGCGCCCCGCACGCGCCGCTCGGACACAACGGCCAGCACGCCGGCGTCGACGAGCCGCGCCACCTGGCGGTAGAGCGTGGCGGGCGCCACGTCGGGCAGCTCCGCGCGCAGCTCGGTGGTCGTGAGCGCCCGGTCTCCCAGGAACGCCTGGATGATCCGCAGACGGATGGGGTGCAGAAGCAGATCCGCGCTAGCCATGGTGTTGTTTGCGCTTGCGTATCGTTATCGCCATTGATACCATTCTTGTTTATGAGAATGTATAGCGAAATGGGCGGCAGCGGCGACCAAGGCGGCGATGGGAGCGGCCGCCGGCGCTTTCATCGCCCGTTCCTCATCGCCTTGGTGGGCGCGTTTCTGGAGGCGCTCCCGCTCTGGCTGCGCGGCTACCGGCTCGGGGGGAACGTCGTCGTCCGGTGCCGTGAGGGTCACCTGTTCACCACGATCTGGATCCCCGGCGCCTCGGTAAAGGCGCTGCGCTTCGGGTTCTGGCGCTTCCAGCGCTGCCCGGTCGGCAAGCACTGGTCGATCGTGACGCCGGTGAACCGCTCCGAGCTGACCCGGCGCGAGCAGCGCTTCGCCCGCGATCACGAGGACATTCGGGTCCCATGATGGCGGGGCGGTGGCGTTGACAGGCGCCCGGACGAGGACATTCGGGTTCCGTGATGGCGGGGCGGCGGCGGGCGGGTCGCCGGTGTTGATCGGGCGCTGGGCGGGCGGTGGCGGGGCGGGTCGCCGGTGAGCGCTGGCGCCTGTGCGAGGGCGCCCGCCAAGGGGGTTGGCTGAGAAACGCAAGCCATGTTTGCGTTTCTCGACCAACGTCGCCTGTGGCCCGGCCGCTCCTACCGCTACTGCGTGTCGAGGAACCCGCGCGCCACCGTCTCGGCGGTGTTCACCTCAGCAGCGCGGGTCGGGATGTGGGCGACGAACGCGCGTGGCTATTCGGTGGGCGCAGTCCGTCCCGGGCTGCCCGGCCCGCCGCCCCGGGCAGCCGGCCCGTCGTCTGCGCACTCGGGCCAAGGCCATCGGTGGCCGCCTCAGAAATTCGTCGGCATTCGAGCATTCCCGACCCGCGCCACTAAGAGCAGACCGTGAACTTCACGCGCAGCGTCTTCGAGACGGTCACCGTCTCCTTGACCCCGTGCACCCGCTTCGACTCCTTGTAGGAGACCACGACCTTCAGCGTGTGCGATCCGGGCTTCATCAGCTTGGCGATCGAGAAGCTGCGACCAACGGGCAGGCGGCGCGCCGTCGCGTTCGGTTTGTAGGCGGTGACGGTCACGGTCTTCGTGCCCTTGAGGACCCGCCGCTTGTGCTTGATCCCCTTGTCGATGTAGAACGCGGCGCTCGAGAACTTGAGCTTCGTCCCCCTCGACTTGATCGTTGAGGAAAGCCGCACGGACAGGCGCTCTGGACTGGCGACGCACGCCTGGGGCGATGGCGTCGTCAATGTGATGCTCTGGTTGCCGACCGAAGCCGTCGTCGACACCGTCGCCGGCGGCGAGGGACTGGTCGAATTGCCGATGCCTTGAAGCGGGATCAGCAGAGGGGAGTGGGGATCGTTGCTCGGCACCTCGAGCGTGGCGGACCGAGTGCCGAGGCCGGAGGGCGTGAAGCTGACGCTGATGGTGCAGCGCGTGCCCGTTGGCAGTGTGGCGCCGGTGCAGAAGTCGGAAGTGGGCACGAAGTCGTGGCTATCTGCGCCCGTGATCATCACCGTGTTGATGGTCAGGCTGTCCAGTCCACTGTCCGTGATGGAGAGCGACTTCGAGCCGGTCGTGCTGCCGACGCTCACGGTGCCGAAGAACAGGCTCGTCTGGCTCGGACTCGCCATTGGCGCCGCCGGATTGGTGGTGTAGGTGAACTTGGCCGTGGACGGCGACTCGCCGAAGCCGGTGTCATCGCTCTCCGCGGTCGTGACCTTTACGGGCACAGTCGTTCCCACGGTCCCCGGTGGCGCGGTCGCGTCGACCGCGGTCGTCGAACCGCAGTCGAGTGGCCCCGGTTCGTTGGCGAACTGCGTCGCCTCGACGCCGCCGAAGAACACGCCAGTGACGCACCCGAGATTCTGACCCGTGATCACGACCGCCGTGGCGCCCACACCCGGGCCCGACGTTGGCGTAACCGAGCTGACCGATGGTTTACCCGGCGGGTAGAGGGTGAGCTGGTCCGCCGTGGACGTGCTCGAGCAGCCGCTGACCGAGCACACCTCGGTGTCGACGATCCCCGGGTTCTGCTCGACGGTCTCGGTGTCTATGGTGTGGCCGCTCGCCGTGAATGTGTACTGCGTGCCGATCGAGGCGGGTGGCATGCCCGGCGGCGGGGGGACGCTGTCGATGAAGAACAGCGGCGCGATCGCGTCGCTGAAGCCCTGTCCGGTGATCGTGATCGGCGTCCCGCCGCCGTCCGGTGCCACCTGCTTGTTGCCAGTCGTCGTTCCGACTCCGCTGACGATTGGGACGCCGGCGTAGTTGGCGCTGACCTGGTTCGATTGTCCGGCGAGCGTGCTGACGCTGACGGGAACCTTCTCCGTGCCAGGCTGCGTCGTGCCTCCAGCCGCGACGGTCGCCGGCGCGGCGATCTGGATCTCCGTCCCGCTCTGGTAGACGGGCCCCCCCGTGATCGACGATTCCTGGGTGGGATCGCCGAAGTCCGTGTAGTTAAAGGTCAACGGGTCGAACCCTGTCCCGGTGATCGTCACGATCGAGCCTCCGAACTCGTTGGCGAAGGAGGCCGGCCCCGACGACGTTGACACGGATTTCACGGTCGGCGTCGGCGCATAGTCGTACTCGGTCGGCTGTGCGGTGATCTCGCATCCGCAGCCCTGCGGGATCAGTGGCAGTCCGTCCTGCGTCGTCGACAGCGCCGGTCCCTCGTAGGGCGGAAGGATCGTCGACAGCGCGCTGTGGCCGTTGGCGTTCGAGACCTGGACCTCCACCTGGCAGATGTCGTTGGTCGCCGTCTCACCGCTGGGCAGCCCGGCGATGCACGCCGGGTTTGCGGAGAACGGCGGCGGCGTGGCCTTGATCTCGAACTGATTGATCACGCTGAACGAGCTCGCCGGGATCCCGCCGACGGTGACGCCCGTGGTCTCGTCTGTGCCGCTGGCGGCAAAGCCCGCGCCGAAGATCTTCACCTGGGGAGGCGAGGAGCTGCTCTCGCCGCCGGCGTCCTCGCTGATCGCCGTCACCGACGGGAGCTGGCTCGGGGCTGCGCTCTCGTCGACATAGTCGAACGTACTCGTGGCCAGCGATGTGAGCGCGCTCGATTGACCGTTCGAGAGCGTGACGACGATGTTCGCCGGGCCACTTCCGTCCTGTGGTGGCGCCGTTCCCGTACCCGGCGGCAACGTGTCAGCGGCGGCGGGCATGGTCACGGTGATCGACGTGCTGCTGTTGACGGTGAAGTTGGCCGAGGAGACCGCCGCGGTGCCGACCTCGACGCCGGCAACGTTCTGGAAGCCCGTGCCGTGGATCGTCACGGTCTCTCCACCTGCGACCGTGCCCGAATCGGGAACGAGACTGGTGATGGCGGGGCGCGAGGGCGCCACCGCCATCCCGCACAGGTTGGCCGCCAGCCCGGCTGTGCCGTTCGGCCCCGTCAGCTGCGGGGTGCCAAGGCCGGTGGCGAGGTCGTATCCCTTGGTGGCGGGGAACACCAGGCCGTTGTCGAAGCCGAAGATGTCGTTGCTGCCCGAAGTGATGTCGTTGAACGAGGCGTGGTACTCACTCGGGTTCGAGGCCACCGCGTACAGCAGCGGCGGCGCGAACCCGATGTTCGTCTCGCCGTTCGCCGAACACGCGGCCGAGGAGTTGATGAGCGCGAGCATCGCCGCCCAGATCGGTGACGACGACGAGGTTCCGCCGATCGTCGTCCAGCCGCCGAACAACTGGTCGCTGAAGATCGTCACGGCGCCGGTGAACTCGTCCGCGTCGGCGGAGACGTCGGGCACGAGCCGGCAAGGCGTGTTGGCGGTGGCGCCGGCGATCGTTCCCTGGCAGAAGCCGGTCGGCCAGCCGAACTCGGTCTCGACGGCGTTGGCCTGCGTATAGTCGGCGCTCGTCGGTCCGACGATCCCCGGCACCTGCGCGTTCTGCTGCCAGGTCGGCATCGCCCACGACTGCGAGATCCCGCCTCCGGTGCCGCCCCACTCGGCCCCATCGTTCCACGCGGTCTCGACCGCAGGCTGGCCGGCGTTCTGGATCGTCGTGCCGCCGACACCGAGCACGTAAGGCTGGCTCGCCGGGTCGGCGACGGACACCGGGTTCTGGTCCGACGGCGGGATCACGGACTCGATCTCGTTGCACGAGTCGTCGCCCTCGTCGCCCGCGGCGTTGAGGATCGTCTGCCCCTGGGCCGCCGCCTGCTCGAACATGAAGTTCTCGGCCTGCTGGGCGCCGGGATCGACGAGCTGCTCGTCCTGCTCGCAGAACCCCCAGCTCGACGTGATGATCTGGTCCTGGTCGTCGTCGATCATCTTCGCGAACTCGTCCAGCGCGCCTGCGTTCGTGTTGGGCGCCTCGTAGACGTCGATGTTCGCGCCCGGGGCCATTGCCGAGACGTCCTCGACGTCGAGGATCGACTCGCCGGAGCCGGGGCCCTGCGGCTGGCCGCCGTCGACCGGGATCACGCTCACGCGGCTGGCCATATGGCTCGCGGCGGTGTCGCCGAAGTAGCACTGGTCGAACCCCTGCAGGTCGGACTTGGCGAACGGTTCCAGCTCGTAGATGCCTACGTGCGCGCCGGAGCCTGTGTCGCCCGCGCCGTACAGCCCGAACGCTCCGTAGGAGTCGGCGATCTGGTCGTCGGTAAGGCCCCCCAAAGCCTGGGCGGCGGAGGTAGCGTCCGAGCATGGGGTCGGCGATCCGGCCGGATGGCTGAAGTGCGCAGTCCTCGCCTTGGGCTTCGTGCCGGCAACCGCCGCTGGAGCGTGGATCAGCTCGCTGTGGGCGTGCACGAGGTCGTTGAGGCCGACGACCCCGGCGACCGCGCTTGAGAGGTTCGCCGGCACGTGTACCGGGTTGGTCGTTCCCTGGCCGGCGGCACCGTTGGCGAGCCGGTAGCGCTCCAGCCCGGTCCCGAACGCCGACTCAACCTTCGCCGCCGAGCCGCTGAAGGTGACCAGCAGGTGGTCGCTCGAGACCCCGGTGACCGTCAGGCCGTCCGACTCCAACTGCGAGCGCACCACGTCGATCGTGCTCGTAGCCGGTCCGAAGCGAGCGGCGAACGCACCGGGGGCGAGGTACTGGTGGAAGGTCTTTGACCGCGGGTTCGTGACCGAGGCGATGAACTGCGTGAGCGCGGAGTTGTCGCGGGGGCGCAGGACGACCTCGCCGCTCTCGCTTGTGGCGGACGGGACCGCGCCGAGCGCGTGCGCTCCACGGGGGGCCGTGGCGGCGGGCTGGATGGCCGCGGTGCGGGTGCTGCTTCCGGACGCCGCGCCGGCGACGGCCACCGCAGCGCCCATCGCGCCGAGGATCGTCACGCCCCCGAGAAAGGCGGCGAACCAGCGGCGACGTCGCGGGCCGGCCGCGCCCGTATCGGCCTCGCCACGCCCTCGAGGCCCACGCCCACCGTTCCCACCAATGCCCATCTCTACCTCCTCGGGCCCCGCTCAGACCCCACGGACTGCGTTGCAAATCCCCCGATGGAGCGCAACGTTCTACGCACCGCGCCGGGCCGGGGTATATCACCGAGGCTCAGGGCGCACAATCCGCAGGCGTACGCGCAACGACGATGCCAGCGCCTGGCTTAGGAACAATCCGGCGGGATGAGCCCTACCGACGTCACCGAGGGCGGGGAGACCCTATGGCACTGATACGCGTGAGTCACAGCATCCTCGGCTCGGCCGTCAGCTCGCCGCCGGCGTCTCCGGTGTTGACCGTGCCCTTCGGCTCGATCAGCAGCACCTCGGTCTCCTCCTCGGCTTCGGGGCAGTGCTCCACCCCCCGCGGCACGACGAATATCTCGCCCGGGTCGAGCTCGACGTCGCCGTCTCGCAGATGGATCGTCAGCCGCCCGCTGATGACCAGGAAGAAGTCGTCGGTCTCGTCGTGCTTGTGCCAGACGAACGGTCCCTTGACCTTCACGACCTGGAGCTTGTAGTCGTTCATGTAGCCGACGATGCCCGGTTCATAGACCCGGTCCAGGAGCGCGAGCTTGGCGGCGAGGTTGATCTTCTCGGTCATACGTCAGCACTCATCGCTCTCCGCTCACGATCACGGTTATACGTTCGACTTCCTCTCCCCGGGCGACGATTACATCCGAGACCATCTCCGCCGGGAATAGCCCATGCTCCACCACGCCGACGGTCGACGAGAGGCGTGCAGCCAGCTCCTCGGGGTCGTCAAACGGCCCCGTGAAGTCGCCGATGATCCCGCCTTCGGGGCTCGGCGGGACGTCGCGCAGCCGGACGGTGTCGAGCCGCAGTAGGGTCGCGGCGAGGCCGTACTGCAGGAGCTCGAGCGGCACCGGCGGTGCCAACCGGTCGACCATCTTGTCGGAGGAGACGATCACGACGAAGCGGTCGGCGGCGGCGGCGACCGCCTTCTCGCGGGTGTGGGCGGCGCCGCCTCCCTTCACAAGCCAGCCCGACTGCGCGACCTGGTCGGCGCCGTCGATCGCGATATCGAGCCGGGGCAGAGCGTCCGGTCCGAGAAACGACTCGACGTTGATGCCGAGCGCGCGGGCCTCGCGCTCGGTGGCCGGGGAGGTGGCCACGCATCGCAGGTCGAACCTCCGCGCGGCCAGCGCCGGGAGCAGGAAGCCGACGGTAGAGCCCGTCCCGAGGCCGACGAGCATGCCGTCCTCGACGAGTTCGGCAGCGGCCTCGGCCGCCAGTTGCTTCTCGCGCTCGATGCTCATCCGTCGCGCGCAAACGATTCTCGACGGGGCACTAGGCCTTCTTCTCCGCGTGCCCGCCGAACTCCTGGCGCATCGCCGAGAGCAGCTTGTCGGCGAACCGGTCTAGCCCGCGCGAGCCGAACCGCGAGTACAGCGCGGTCGTCAGCGTCGGCGCGGGAACGCCCACCTCGATCGCCGCGATCGAGGTCCACCGCCCCTCGCCGGAGTCGGACACCCGGCCCTCGTAGTCGGCGAGCGTCGGGGACGCGTAGAGCGCCTCGGCGGTCAGATCGAGCAGCCATGATCCGACCACGCTGCCCCGCCGCCACACCTCGGCCACGTCGGTCGTGTCGATGTCGTATCGGTAGTACTGGGGATCCTCGAGCGGGGACGTTTCGGCGTCCGCGTCCTGCTGGCGCAACCCGGCGTCGGCGTTCTTGATGATGTTGAGCCCCTCGGCGTAGGCCGCCATCAGCCCGTACTCAATGCCGTTGTGGACCATCTTCACGAAGTGACCGGCGCCACTCGGGCCGCAGTGGAGATAGCCGTTCTCCGCCGGTGTGGGTGCTCCGTTCCGGCCCGGGGTTCGCTCGGCGGCGCCGACCCCCGGGGCGATCGAGGCGAAGATAGGGCTGAGCCGGTCGACGACCTCCGTTTCCCCGCCGATCATCAGGCAGAAGCCGCGTTGCACTCCCCACACCCCGCCGCTCGTCCCCACGTCGACGTGGTGGATGCCCTTCTCCCTGAGCTCGTCCGCGTGCCGGATGTCGTCGTGGTAATACGTGTTCCCGCCATCGATGATCGTGTCGCCCGGTTCCAGCACCTCGGCGAGGGCGGCGATCGTCTTGTCGGTGATCTCGCCGGCGGGGACCATCACCCATGCCGCGCGCGGCTTCTCGAGCTTGGCCGCGAAGTCCGCCATCGAGTCCGCGCCGGTCGCGCCGTCGGCCTCGAGCGCCTTGACTGCGTCGGACGAGACGTCGAATCCTACGCATCGATGCCCGTCGCGCATCAGCCGACGGACGAGACCGGCGCCCATCCGGCCTAGGCCGACCATCCCCAATTGCATTGGCGTGTCAGTAGCCATCGTCAGCTCCTTTGGTCCGATTCCGTCTGGTCTGACCCCTCATCGCATCGTCCGGTAGCGCCGGATCAGCGCGTTTGTCGAGCTGTCGTGTCCCAGGTCGGGCTCCCCGTCGGACTCGAGCTCGGGAATGATCCGCTTCGCCAGCACCTTGCCGAGCTCGACGCCCCACTGGTCGAACGAGTTGATCGCCCACACCGTGCCCTGCGTGAACACGCTGTGCTCGTACAGGGCCACGAGGGTGCCGAGCGTGTGGGGGGTGAGCTTCTCCGCCAGGATCACGTTCGTCGGGCGGTTGCCCTCGAACACCCGGTGCGGGACGACCGCCTCGGGAGTACCCTCGGCGCGCACCTGATCCTCGGTCTTTCCGAACGCCAGCGCCTCGGCCTGCGCGAACACGTTCGACATCAGGATGTCGTGGTGGTCGCGAATCGGATTCAGGGTCTTGCCGAACCCGATCAGGTCGAGTGGAATCAGCTTCGTGCCCTGGTGGATGAGCTGGTAGAAGCTGTGCTGTCCGTTCGTCCCCGGTTCGCCCCAATACACCGCGCCCGTCTGGTAGTCGACGGACCGCCCGTCGAGCGTGACGTGCTTGCCGTTGGACTCCATCGTCAGCTGCTGGAGGTAGGCCGGGAACCGCTTCAGGTACTGCTCGTACGGCATCACGCCGACCGTCTGAGCGTCAAAGAAGTCCCCGTACCACACGGCAAGCAGGCCCATCAGCACCGGCAGGTTGCGCTCCGGCGGGGTCGTGCGGAAGTGTACGTCCATCTCGTGGAAACCGGCGAGCATGTCGCGGAACGCCTCGGGTCCGATCGCCACCATCGTCGAGAGGCCGATCGCGGAGTCCATCGAGTAGCGCCCGCCGACCCAGTCCCAGAAGCCGAACATGTTGTCGGTGTCGATGCCGAACTTCGACACCTCCTCCGCGTTGGTGGAGACGGCGACGAAATGCTTGGCGATCGCCGACTCATCGCCGAGCGCCCCCAGCGCCCACTCGCGCGCGGTGTGGGCGTTGGTCATCGTCTCGAGCGTCGTGAACGTCTTCGAGGAGATGATGAACAGCGTCTCGTCGGCGGCGAGGTCGCGGGTCGCCTCGGCGAAGTCGGTCGAGTCGACGTTGGAGACGAAGCGGAACGTCTTGTCGCGCCGCGTGTAATGGCGGAGCGCCTCGTACGCCATCACCGGCCCGAGGTCTGAGCCGCCGATCCCGATGTTGATGATGTTGCGAATCGCCTTGCCGGTATGGCCCTTCCACTCGCCCGAGCGGACCCGATCGGCAAACGCCGTCATCTGGTCGAGCACGGCGTTGACCTCGTCGACGACGTCGACGCCGTCGACGATCAGCGATTCGCCCTTCGGCATACGCAGCGCGACGTGCAGGACGGAACGGTCCTCGGTGACGTTGATCCGCTCTCCGCGGAACATCGCCTCGGTCCGCTCGTGGAGGCCGGACTCCTCCGCCAGTTGGAGCAGGAGCGAGAGCGTCTCGTCGGTGATCCGGTTCTTCGAGTAGTCGAGATACAGGCCGGGGCCTTCCGCGGTCAGCCGCTCGCCCCGGCTCGGGTCCCTGTCGAACAGGTCGCGGAGGTGAACGTTGCGGATCTCCTTGTGGTGGTGCTCGAGCGCCTGCCAGGCGCGCAGCGCGCGCAGCGGCGTCGAGGTCGTGGTGCTCATCGCGAGCCCTCCGTGCCGGCGCGGGCGAGCGCCGAGCTCTGCTCCTCGATGTGGCCTATGAGGTCATTCCAGGAGTCGACGAAGCCCTTCGCGCCGTCGGCTTGGAGCTTCGCGGCCAGCGCGTCCACGTCGATGCCGGCGTCGGCGAACTCCGCCAGCGTCGCCTCGGAGTCGCCGCCGTCCGCCGCCATCGCTTTTGGCGTGTGGCCGTGGTCATAGAAGGCGCGCAGCGTGGAGTCCGGAACGGTGTTCACCGTGAACGGGGCTCCCAGCGCCTGTACGTAGAGGTCGTCGGGCGCTTTGGGGTCTTTCGTGCTCGTGCTCGCCCACAACAGGCGCTGCAGCCGCGCGCCCGCGTTCTCGAGCCGCTGCCAGCGGTCGGAGTCCATCAGCTCGCGGTAGGCGCGGTAGACCTGGAGGCCGACCGCGAGCGCCAGGCGGTCTCCCAGGTTGGCGGGGACCTGGTCCTGCACGGCGACGTCCCAGCGCGACATGAACAAAGACGCGACCGACCCGACCACCGGGTCCTGTTCGGCCTCGATCCGCCGCTCGATGCCGCGCATGAACGCGTCTGCTGCCGCCCGGTACTGATCGGCGGAGAACAGCAGGGTCACGTTGATCGGCACGCCCGCGGCGATCGACTCCTCGATCGCCGGCAGTCCCTCCTTGGTGCCCGGGATCTTGATCAGGAGGTTGGACCGCGCCGCCCGCTCGTGGAGGGCCCTGGCCGCCTTCCCGGTCTTGTTCGTGTCGTAGGCAAGCAGTGGGGAGACCTCGAGCGAGACCCAGCCGTCGACGCCGGCCGTCCGTTCGTGGATCGGGAGCAGCGCGTCGGCGGCGCGCCGGAGGTCCTCGATCGCGAGCTCTAAGAACAGACCCTCGTGGTCGATGCCGGTGGCGGCCTTCTCCCGGATTGCGTCGTCGTAGTACCCAGAGGCGATCGCCTTGTCGAAGATCGACGGGTTCGACGTCAGCCCAGTCACCGAGTAGTCGTCGATGTAGGCCTGGAGCTGCCCGGTGTCGAGCATCTCCCTCGTGATGTTGTCGAGCCAGATGCTCTGGCCCAGCTCGTGGAGCTCTTCGGTCGCTTTCATTTCGTGTCCTTTGACGTGTTCGGAGTTTGCTGCTCGTCGGCCGGCAGCCACGGGTCGTGCCACCCCCCGAATCTCCGGACGATATGGTCCGACGCGGCCGGTCCCCACGACCCCTGGGGATAGGGCTCGACCGGTGGCGGCGCGTCGATCAGCGGCTCCAGAACCCGCCAGGTCTCCTCGACGCTGTCCTCACGAGCGAAGTGGGTCGAGTCACCGACTAGCGCGGCGTGCAGCAGCACCTCGTACGCGGTCGGGCTCTCTCCGCCGTAGCTGGAGAAGGTCATGTCGAATTCAACCGGGCGCAGCGCGGACGAGTCGGCCTGCTTCGCCTGCAGCCGGAACCGAGCCCCCGGGTTCGGGCTGATCCGAAACTCGAACTGATTTGGGTCCGGACGGCGGGCGTTTCTCGGCACGAAGCCGACCCACGGCGTTTTGTTGAAGACGACCCGCACCTCGGTCACCGTGACCGGCATCGCCTTGCCCGCGCGGATGAAGAACGGCACGCCCGACCACCGCCAGTTGTCGATCTCGAGCCGCAGGGCGCAGAACGTCTCGGTCTGGGAGTTTGGCGCGACGCCGTCGACGTCGCGATAGCCGTCGTACTGGCCGCGCACGTAGTGAGCCAGCTCGGCGTCGGCCATCGCCACGAACACGTCTCGTTTGCGATCGTTGACCGAGTTGACGTCGTGGCCGGTGGGTGGCTCCATCGCGACCAGGCTCAGGACCTGCATCAGGTGGTTCTGGACCACGTCGCGCAGCGCGCCCACTGGGTCATAGAAGTGCCCTCTGTCCTCGACCCCGAACTCCTCGGCCATCGTGATCTGCACCGATGCGATGTGGTAGCGGTTCCAGACCGGTTCGAGCACGGTGTTCGCGAACCGCAGGAACAGAATGTCCTCGACCGACGCCTTCCCGAGGAAGTGGTCGATGCGGTACAGCTGGGACTCGTCGATCAGCGCGTGCAGCGCTCCGTCCAGTTGCTTCGCGGAGTCGAGGTCATGCCCGAACGGCTTCTCGACGACGACGCGAGCATTCTTCGTCAGGTGAGCGTTCGCGAGGCCGCCCACGACGGTGGCGAACAGCGAGGGCGGGGTCTCGAGGTAGAAGACCGGGAGCTTCGCGCCCTTGAGCTCCTCGGCGACGCGCTTATAGGTGGCGGGGTCGTTGAAATCGCCGGAGACGTAGGAGAGGTTGTGGGCGAGGCGGTTGAACACCGCCTCGTCGAGCTGCTCACCCGTGCCGACGATCGACTCACGGGCACGCTCGACAAGCTGCTCCTGGCTCCAGTCAGAGGACGCCACCCCGACGACCCTGCACACCAGCATGTTTCGTTCCTCGAGCAGGTATAGCGCTTGGAACGTCTGCTTTCGCGCCAGGTCGCCGGTGATCCCGAAAATCACCAGCACGTCGGCGTTACGGGTACTCGCCATCGGTCAGCCTCTTCCTCGCTCTCTCGACGTTGCCACGCCGCGTGGCGCGTACGTGAACGCGCGCCCGTCGCGCGCGCGTGTGACGAAAATAAGGTCCCACGAATTCTGGCGGATCACCCACATCGGATGATTGGCCGCGGCCGCCGCGGTCACGCCGGCTCGGCAGTACCCCAGATCCCAGGGCCGCGGTGGTGCTCGTAGATCAACGAGGTCTCGGCGTGCGCCACCGAGGGATGGGTCGCCAGGTGATCGACGACGAACTCCCTGAGCTCATGTGCGTCGGCCGCCGCCACCCAGATCAGGTAATCGGTGACGCCGGTCAAGTGAAAGACCATCAGCACGCCGGGCAGCTCGCGGACCGCGCCGGTGAATGCATCGATCTGCTCGCGCGCGTGCACGGTCAGCCGGACGGCGATCAGCGCCTGTAGCGGCCGGCCCAGCGCCGCGAGGTCCACCTCCGCGTGGAAGCCGCGGATCACGCCCCGCTGGCGCAGCGACCGCAGCCGGGTGATCGCCGTGGACGGCGCGACCCCGACCGTTTCGGCGAGCCGCTGGTTCGTGACCCGGGCGTCCGCAGCGAGGACCTCGAGCATCGCCCGGTCGACGGGGTCTACAGGTGGCTGTGGATGATTCGGCATGGGCGACCGTCGGCGACCTCGACCCGAAGAATATCCAATACATCCGCCAAAGCGCGCAGGATATGCGCAGGCTTGATCGCCAGACGCAGAATCATCACAATACGCCCCATCAGCTCGCTGGCCGCGAAACACGTCGTCAAGGACTCGATCCTGGACACGATCGGCAACACGCCGCTCGTGAAGCTGTCCCGGATCGGTGCCGGCGTACGCCCGCAGGTCCTCGCCAAGCTCGAGGTGTTCAACCCCGGTGGCTCGATCAAGGACCGGGTCGCGGTGGCGCTGATCGAGGCCGCGGAGCGCGACGGGCAGCTGGCGCCCGGAGGCACGATCGTTGAGCCGACCTCAGGCAACACCGGGACCGGGCTGGCGATCGTCGCCCGGCTCAAGGGCTACCGGGTGATTGCGGTGATGCCGGACAAGATGTCCAAGGAGAAGATCGATCTGCTGCGTGCTTACGGCGCCGAGGTCGTCGTCGCCCCGACCGACGTCCCGCCGGACTCGCCGCAGTCCTACTACCGGGTCGCGGATCGGCTGACCGAGGAGATCCCCGGAGCCTTCCAGCCCAACCAGTACTTCAACCAGGCGAATCCACAAGCTCACTACGAGTCGACCGGGCCCGAGGTGTGGGATCAGACCGGCGGACGGATCACGCATCTGGTCGTCGGCGTCGGCACCGGCGGAACTGTGACCGGGACGGCCCGTTACCTCCGCGAGCGCAACCCCGACCTCGTCGTGATCGGGGCCGACCCCGAGGGGTCGATCTACTCCGGCGGCCCCGAGCACGTCCGCCCGTACCTCGTGGAGGGGGTGGGGGAGGACTTCTGGCCTGAGACGTTCGATCCGAACGTGATCGACCGGTGGGTGACCGTCTCCGACAAGGACGCGTTCCTGACCACGCGCCGGCTCGCGCAACTCGAGGGGATCCTCGCCGGGGGCTCCGGGGGCCTGGCGCTGCACGCCGCGCTCGAGGTCGCCGGCGACATAGACGATCCCGAAGCCATGATCGTCGTGATCCTCCCCGACGGCGGCCGCTCGTACCTGTCGAAGATCTACTCCGACAGCTGGATGCGCCAGTACGGCTTCCTCGAGCGCGAGTCCAACCTCGTCGTCGGCGACGTCCTCGCCCGCAAGCGCGCCGCCGGAGAGATCCCGTCGCTCGTCACGGTGCAGACGCACTACCGCGTGCGCGACGCCGTCGCGCTGCTGCACGAGCACCGCGTCTCGCAGCTGCCGGTCGTGAGCGCCCACGACCCGGCGACTGTGGTCGGCGCGATCGGCGAACGGGGCCTGCTGAAGCGCGCCGCCGAGGATCCCTCGCTGCTGGAGGCGGAGATCATCGAGGTGATGGAGCCGCCGTTCCCCGCCGTCTCGGCGGAGGATCCCGTGCGCGAGGCCGTGGCGCTGCTGGTCGGCGAGCAGCAGGCGCTGCTGGTGACCCAGGACGGCCGGGCCGAGGGGCTCGTCACCCGCACGGATCTGCTCGAAGCACTGGCTACGTGAGCGACTCGGAGCGCCGAGGGGACGCGTTCGCCACGCGGGCCGTGCACGCCGGCCTGACGCCGGACCCGTCGTTCGGCTCGGTGATCCCGGCGATCCATCAGACCTCGACGTACGCCCAGCGCCGCCCGGGCGAGTTCGTCCATGACTACGACTATGCCCGCTCCGCTAACCCGACGCGCGCGGCGCTCGAGAAGGGGCTCGGCGACCTGGAGGGCGGCCTCGCGGTGGCGTTCGCATCCGGCATGGCCGCCGAGCACGCGCTGATCACCGAGGTGTGCGCCACCGGGTCACACATCGTCATGCCTGCCGACCTGTACGGCGGCACGTTCAGGCTCGTCGACAAGGTGCTGAGTCGCTGGGGACTCGATTTCGACCTGGTCGACCAGACGGATCTCGAAGCACTCGAGCGCGCCGTGCGAGACGACACCCGGCTGGTCTGGGTCGAGAGCCCGACCAACCCGCACCTGCGCGTGGTCGACATCGAGGCCGTCGTGGCCCGCAAGAGTCGCGCGCTCGTCGCTGTCGACAACACGTTCGCGACGCCCGCGAACCAGCTGCCGCTCGAGCTCGGCGCGGACTTCGTCGTCCATTCGACGACCAAGTACCTGGGCGGACACTCGGACGTTGTCGGTGGGGCCGTCGTTACACGTGACCGGGAGTTCTACGAGCGCCTGCGCTTCGTCCAGAACGCGATCGGCGCGGTCCCGGGTCCGTTCGACTGCTTCCTCGTTCACCGTGGTCTGCGTACCCTGCACCTGCGAATGGATGCCCATGCCCGCAGCGCGGAGGCGGTCGTCGCCCTACTGCGCGCGACTCCCGAGGTCAGCAACGTCAGCTGGCCGGGGTTCAGCGGCATGGTCAGCTTCCGCCATCCGCGGGCGGCCGAGATCGCCGCCCGGACGCGGCTGTTCACGCTCGCCGAGTCGCTCGGTGGCGTCGAGTCGCTGATCGAGGTGCCACAGGCAATGACCCACCAGTCGGTGGAGGGATCGAGCGCCGCGGTGCCGCCCGATCTCGTCCGGCTCAGCTGTGGCGTCGAGGATCCCGGCGACCTGGTCGCGGACCTCCGGCAGGCGCTCGGCTAGAGCCGATCATTTCCGGACCGGATCCCGGTCCAAGATGCAACCGGGAACCGGCGCGGGCGAGATCGGCCCCAGACCACGAGCGATCCTGGCAAGGGGTAGGACCTCCTAGGTGTCGCGGCGCGCCATCAGGATCGCGGCGATCAGGATTGACAGGACCGCGTAGCCGCAGAAGACCGCGAGGCCGGCCCACGGGGCAAGCGTGTTCGCGTCGGGATTGATCGTCCACACGGCCCCGCCGGCATTGCTCGGGAGGTAGGGACTGACGGAGTTCGCGAAGCTCGTCGGGAACAATCCGATGATCGGTGGCAGCACGAACACGATTGCCGCCAGCGCGGAGATCCCGCCCGCGGTGCTGCGAACGATCGCCCCGAGCCCGAGGCCGAACACGCCCATGACCATCAGGTAGAGAGCCGCCCCGAACAGGGCTCGCACGACCCCGGGGTGCGAGACCGAGATGTTGATGTGCTGGCCTGAGAGGATCGCTTGCCCGGCGAAGAACACGATGAAGATGGCCGGCAGCGTCAGCACGAATGCGGTGGCGGCGAACACGATCGTCTTGGCCCACAGGACCGGTAGACGCTTGGGCACGGCGGAGAACGTGGCCCGGATCATCCCGGTCGAGTACTCGGCGGTGATGACCAGGACGCCGAGCACGCCGATTGCGAGTTGAGCGAAATTGACGCCCGCCAGGTTCGCGCGGAGCGGACGAAAGTGCGCGCGCTCGCCGGGACCCAGGTGCGGCCAGCGGGCGTCGAAGATGACGCACACGAGGATCCCGATGCCGATGATCAGCAGCAGGGTGACGAGCAGCGACCAGTACGTGGAGCGGACCGAGCGGAGCTTCGTCGATTCGGACGTGACCACCCGGAGCTGGGTGACCCGGATGGCCGGCCGTGCGGGAAAGCTCACGGTGCTCATGTCTGCGCCTCTTCCAGCTCCGGCGTGGGACCATGGCTCGCGCCTTGGAACTCCACCTCATCGCGGGTGAGCTCGATGAACGCTTCTTCCAGGGACGCTTGCTGCGGCGTCAGCTCGTGGAGAACGATGTTGTGCTCACTCGCGGTCTCGCCGATCACCGCCGAGTCGATTCCAGTGATCTCGATCAGGTCCGGCCCGCGCGAGTCGACCGTTATGTCCGGGCCAGCGACGAGTTGGGCCAACTCGGCGCTCTGTGGCGAGCGAACTCGCACCGTCTCCTTGGAGGCTCTGCGCACGAAATCTTCCACCGCCATATCCGCCAGGAGCTGACCGCGCCCAATGACGATCAGGTGCTCGGCGGTCTGCGCCATCTCGCTCATCAGGTGGGAGGAGACAAATACGGTGCGACCTTCCGCGGCCAACTGCTTGAGCAGGGATCTCACCCACTGGATTCCCTCGACGTCGAGGCCGTTGACCGGCTCGTCGAACATGACGACGCGTGGATCGCACAGCAGCGCCGAGGCGATCCCGAGACGCTGGCCCATCCCCAGTGAGAACGTTCCCGCGCGTTTGCGCGCCACGCTTCCGAGGCCGACCATCTCGATCAGCTCGCGTACCCGCGTGCGGCCGACGCCGTGGGTCTGCGCCAGCGCGAGTAAGTGGTTGTACGCGCTGCGGCCCGGATGCAGCGAACGAGCCTCGAGCAGCGCCCCCACTTCGGCCAGAGGAGCGGGATGGTCGCGGTAATGCTTGCCGTTGACGAGTGCCTGACCCGAATCGGGCGCGTCCAGGCCAAGGATCAGGCGCATCGTGGTCGACTTGCCGGCTCCATTTGGCCCGAGGAACCCAGTCACGACGCCGGGCTTGACCGAGAACGTGAGATCACGCACGGCGACAGTCGTGCCGTACCGCTTGGTGACGTTGGTCAGCTCGATCACCGCGCCGACGAAAGCAGCCGTCTCTGAACCTTTCTTAAGCTCTCGTCGGAGCGCCCAGGCGAGATAGCGGACTTCCGGATAGCCTGGGCGCCGGCGGCCGCGGCGCGGCCGCGGATCGCTCCGGGAGACGAGGGATGCCCCTGACGACGAGTACGGTGCCGGGAACCTTCCTCGCGCTGCTCACGCCTGCCGAGCAGCTCGCGATCTCGGAGCTCGGGGCCCAGCGGAACTACCCCCGTGGCGCCGTGCTGATGTACGAGCGCGAGCCGGGCGACCACGTGATGGTCCTGCAGAGCGGGCGGGCCAAGATCAGCCGGGTCGAGGCCGGGGGCCACGAGACGCTGCTCAGCATCCGCGACCCCGGCGACATCCTCGGGGAGCTGGCCTTCATCGACGGCGCCTCCCGGCTGGCCAGCGTCACCGCGCTCGAGCCCGTGGGCGCCCTGGTCATCGCCTCGAGTGTGTTTCGCAACCATCTGGAGACGGCCCCGCGCGTCGCCGTGGCGCTGCTCGAGGTGATCACCCGCCGCCTGCGGGACACCACGATCAAGCGCGCGCAGTTCCTCGGCTCCGACACGATCGGCCGTCTCGCCGCGCGGATCGTGGAGCTCGCCGACCGGTACGGGACGAGCGGGGACGAGGGGGTGGAGATCGAGCTGGCGCTCTCGCAGGACGAACTCGCTTCGTGGACCGCGGCCTCCCGCGCCGGCGTGGCGAAGGGGCTTCAGACGCTCAGGGACCTGGGATGGATCGAGACGCACCGGCGCCGGCTGGTGGTTCGCGATCTGGAGGCGCTGCGCAGCCGGAGTGCCTAGGTGTAATCGTGGGCCCCCGACGTGTCAACGGATAATGCGGCGACGCGCGAAGCTGACGGTGACCGCCAGCCCGCCCCCGTCCCTGGGTAGAGCGTCGACTCGCGCGCCGTGGGCGGCGGCGATCGCGCGGATGATCGACAGACCGAGTCCGTGGCGCCCGTCGGCCTCGGCGGTGCGCTCGCCGAGACGCTGGAACGGCTCGAATAACCGCTCGATTGCCGATTCCGGCACGACCGGCCCGGTGTTGACGACGGCCACGTACACCTCGTCCTCGTTGCCACCCGTGGTGATCTCCACGATCCCCCGGTCGTCGTTATGGTGCAGCGCGTTGTCGAGCAGGTTCGCGATCAGGCGCTCGATCAGGGCCGGGTCGCCGTTCGTCGGCGCCGGCGCAAGCGACGCCGTCACTGAGCGGGACCCCACGGCGAGCAGGGCCCGGCCGGCCAGATCGGCGAGGTCGACCGGCTCTTGCCGCTCCAGGCCACGCTCGCTGGATGCCAGCGTCAGCAGCGCCTCCAGCAGCCGCTCCTGCTCCCGGCCCGAGGCCAGCAGCTCCTCGCACGTGGCCCGCAGCTTGGCCGCGCTCGCGTCCGGGTCGGCCAGCGCCACCTGCAGCAGCGTCCGGTCGACGGTCATCGGCGTGCGCAGCTCGTGCGAGGCGTTGGCCACGAAGTGGCGCTGGGCCTCGAACGACGCCTCGAGCCGCGCCAGGAGATCGTCGAGGGTGTCGCCGAGGCGCTTGAACTCGTCGTCGGGGCCGCCCAGGGCCAGACGCCGGCTGAGGTTCCCGGCCGAGATCGTGCGGGCGGTGGCGTCCATCTGACGAAGCGGGCGCAGCACGCGGCCGGCGATGAACCAGCCCAGCACGGTGGAGGCGAGCGCGGTAAGGACGAGGACCAGCCAGGAGACTGTCAGCAGTCGCTGGTTATCGGCGGACTTCTGCTGGTGGACGATCCCCGGCAGGACGAGCGTCGTGACCGGCCCCCCGGCACGCCGGACAAGCCTCACCTGTGGCACGGCCCCGCTGACGTCGACGGTCGAACCCGTCGACGTGGCCCCGAAGATGATCGCGATGATGACCGTGCCGAGCAGCAGGAACATGCCGCCGTAGAGCAGCGCGAGCCGCAGCCGCGCGGTGCCTCGGGGAAGCGCCAGCGCTCGCCTCAGCCCGGCCATCAGATCCGGTAGCCGCTTTCGCGCACGGTCTCGATCAGCGGCGGGTCGCCGAGCTTACCCCGCAGACGGCCCATCGTCGTCTTGACGGTCGTCGTGAACGGGTTCGCCGCCTCATCCCATACACGCACCAGCAGCTCCTCGGCCGACAGCACGCGGCCGTCGGCGGCGAGCAGGCATTCCAGCACGGCGAACTCCTTGGGGCTGAGGTCGAGCCGCCGCTCGCCGCGGAAGGCGACGCGCCGGGCCGGGTCCAGGCTCACGTCGAGGTGGACCAGGACCGGCGGCACCGGCGCCACCGCGCGCCGGCCGAGGGCCCTGACCCGCGCCACCAGCTCGGCGAACTCGAACGGCTTAGCTACCTATTCAGAAAAGCCCGCGCTGGCCGCGCTGTTCGCCCCTATCCCCGTAGGAGCGGAGCGGTGACTACTCCAGGGGTATTGACGGGACGAGCTCGACCTCAAACCCAAACCGAGCCGCGCGCTTGAGCACCTCGTCCCGGTCTTCAGGGCACAGCGGAGCCACCGTTTGTACCTGCACGCGCGGCTGTAGGTAATCGTCGAGGACTACCGCGCGCCCGCCAGATCCCGGTGGGAGAGCCTTCGACACGTCCTGGAGAAGGCGATCCGCGATGACGCCGTCCCTCTGTCTGCGCGCCGCAAGCTCGTGTTGTGCCGCTTCGGCGACCCTGCGCGCCTCGTGCGCGTCATGGGCCGATACCGCCGCCCTGGCGTCAGCATCGGCGAGCCTGTCGCGGACGCTGGCTTGGACTTCCGCTACGGTGCGTTCCCCGAGGCTCCTGACGCTGGCGAGGATCTCTTCGAGCAGCTCTCGTTCACCCCTCACGGGACGCGCTGCCTCAGCAGCGGTCGCCGCTGACTGCAGCTTCGGTTCGAGGTCCGGCCACCACTTTTCACAGGCGGAGGCTACGTTGGGTAGCGGCCGCTCCGCGTGCTCGTTCAACGACTCCAGCACCGCCAAGATTCCGGCCTTGGAGATATCCTTCGCCTGGAAGTGCCCCAGGGGCGGCTTTACGTCGGCCACCGTCAGGTCGATGGCGAGGGGAACCACGCGACTCGCCTGGATCACCTTCGCGACGGCACCCCCCTCGAAGTTCAGCCACGAGGCGGATTGGTTCTCCCGGGTAACGCAGACGATCGCGAAGTTGGTCCCCTCAAGCTCCTGGTCGATTTCATTCAGCCACCGAGCGCCCGCCGCGATGTCCCTCTCGGACATGAACGGCTCGATCTCCTGGATGACGGAGGGGAGCCAGTCGCGCAACGCCTCAGCGACCGCCTTGCTCTTCTGACCGGACCAGCTCAGGAAGACCTTCACGGCGCCACCCTACACGCGCTCAGTGCTACCGCGCGAGAAGCGGCTCGCCGCGAGTCCCACAGGCCGGGCATGGCGTCTCCTGCCCGACCTCTTCGCGGCCCTGCCGACCGACGATCCTGGTTGCCAGAAACAGCTTCTTGCACCTTGGGCACCAGCGTTCGCCCGCGATGGTGTTTGTCATGGACCAGCCGCTCGGCGAGAGCCCCACGCCACGAGCGGCTCCTGCGGCGTGCTGCGAGCCTCCTCGGGCCTCCCGATGAACGCGATCTGCTCGGCATTCACGACGACTTCGCGACCGTCGACCGTGTGGAACCGGCGGAAGCCTCGCGGCTGCTTGCGCCCGTGGGCGTCCGTCGTGCTCCCCTTCTCGTCGAGGGCGTCGGCGACCACGGCCACGATCGCGTCGAACTGGGAGTTGAGGACGATTGCCTGTCCGTCCGACGTGGTGATTAAGGTGCCCATGTACCTGCTCCTTTCATTGCTTTGGGCGGGCAGGTAATGCTGACGGGTGCCTCGGACGGAAACGGGATCAGGCCTGACTTCATTGGCTTTCTTGATCCCGATGACAATGGCTAGACGGTGACGTGCGACCGCCCGCGCTAGGCACGAGCGAGCCCACCTGCCCCGAAGTACCAACCAGGCAAACGGGCTCGCCCGTAGTGCGCCGACCGGTCGGATGTCTGCCCTCGTGACCGGCTCGGGCCTGAGCCTACTTCAGCCGGGCCTCTGCCTCTGCGAGCTTGGCGTGGTACGTATTCACCCAGCGCGAGCGGGTATCGGCCGAGGGTCCGACGCTCCCCTGCGGTACCGCTCCACAGATGGCTTCGAGCTTGACATCAGAGATCGGGATGGAGCTTTCATTGGCGAAGAAACCCCCGACCAAGGTGCCGAACGCCTCCACGAATCCACCCGATTCCGGGAACGGGCCGTCAAACCCAGTTCCAAGCACTACGTCGTTACCAGGGCAAGTCGCCTGCCAGTTGAGACCGGCCGCATCGACCGAACTCTCGCCGGGTTGCAATGTCAACGACGGCGACTCCACGATCTGAATCTGTGGCACAACCCCCGGTCGTCCTGGGAAGCCGCGTGGCCCCCTCCGGCCTCGCTTCGCCATGTGAGCCCGACGGCTGTGCGTCGTGGTGCTTGCTGCGGCCACCCCGCTGATCGCCGCCACCAGCGCGATCAGAGAGATGACAAGCGCAGCCGTGCCGTGCTGGCGCTTGAACCTACCCATGCTGCACCTCCTCGTTGGTTTGCCCACCTGTGCCCCGGCCGACACTGTAGGCTGCCCGGGGCGCAGCCTACAGTGTTCAAGAGCTTTTGCCGGCTTTTGTCTGCGTGCTGACGATCGGGCCGTCAGGCCATCGGGAGAGAAAAAGCACCATTGCGCCGTGCCGAGGAGCAGTAGCGGCGCGCCCGACCCGTCTATTTGGGATGGCGACGTGGCGCCGCCCGTGGTTCCGTAGAGCCTGACGGCGCTGTTGGTAGCCCAAAGCAGCAGTCGCCGGGAGGCTCAGCCATACGGCCCGAAGGACCGAACCGGGCTGAGGAAAGTGAGACGCGGAGAACGTAGTTGCCGCGGATGATCGACCAAGGTTGCAGCGGTCCAGCGACCATGGGAGTATCTCGGCGGACCAGGGGCGCACGAGGCGGCAACCAAACACCTTCAAGTAGGAGGGGCGCATGGGCACAGAAGAGTCAGAGCCAACCCCATCGATGACGCCTGAACCAAACCCATCGACGGCGTCTGAACCATTGCTCCCGGCAACGCCTGACGAACCCCCGTCGATGATTCCCGAGCCGACGCAATCGGCCAGCGCCACACTCCAAATACCCAAGAAGAAAGTCGTCCTCAACGAGCATGGAGCAACCGCCAAGATCCGCAATCCGTGGCTAGTCGCGCTCTTCACCCTGATTACGATCGGGATCTACTACCTCTTCTGGTACTACTTCGTGAACCGCGAGATGGCGGACTACGGTGAGGCGAACAAGATCGACATCGGCCACTCGCCAGGAATGAGCGTTGTAGCCATTACGATCGGCAGCCTCATCATTGTCCCGCCGTTTGTCTCGATCTTCCACACGGGCACGCGCATGCGGATCACCCGGAGAGTCGCGGGGAGACCTGGCGGGAGCGCAGGCCTCTTCTTCCTACTGTCAATCATCCCGATCGTGAGCATCTTTTCCCCGACGTACCTGCAATCGCAACTCAACGGAGCGTGGGAGAGGCTGCCTGCCGCACCGTTCTAATTTCATCGGCGGAACCGGACTGGCGAAGGTGGCCACGTGGAGTAACGAGACCGTTTCAAGGATCGAGAACCGGCAGTCGTCGCTCCTCAGGCGGGGGTTCGACCTAGGCGAGACTGTCGGCCGCTCCTGGTACCGCGAACGCTTGCCTTCGTGGTCAGTTTCTGACGCGCTGTTCGGACCGATCCCCGTCGCAATCGACGGCTGACACGGCTTCCCCTAATAGCCCTTTGCATCACCCTGCCGAGAGACGAGCCGGGCTGGCCCTGTTCGCGCTGAGCAGTAGTCCTCAGCCGTTGGGCCCGAGATCGTGGTTCGCCGCGTACGAGCTTGCATCCTGCGGCGAATAGGCGTCGAGGGCAGCTTGGGTCAATTCCACTTGGGCGTTCGGATTGCTGGTGCCGCTGATAGAGCAGGCGATCACGACGTTGGCTGTCGAGCAGCTGGCGTCATAGTACTGCTTTGTCGCCGGGCTCCAGACAGACAGCGCAGTTGTGTCCCCGCCGTTCTGCCCTGCCTCGAAATACTCGTAAAAGAGGTTGCTTGAGAGTCCGCATGAGATGGACTGTGTTGCCGCAAGGCCAGCGGAGCACTGATTGGGCAGCGTGGCGATTGTCCCGTTCGCATTCGTGCTGGTGTTCGCGCTCGAGGTGCCGTTGGTCGTGCCCCCGTTGGTGGCAGCGCTGGGCGTGGCCGAAGCACTTGTCGGCGCGCCTGCCACTGACCACTGGCCGGTCTGATTCGCGAATCCTGAGTCGAGCGTGAACTGGAAGGTCGCAGGCGTTTGCCCAACAGGCATTTCAAACGGGATGCAGCCTTGCTGGATGTCGCCCGGAGCGATGTTTGCCGAAGACGCAAAATCGTTGCCGCACGGCCCGCCACTCACGATCTCACCCGTGGCCTGCTCATTGGTATTGGAGAGGAGCGTCGACCCATTG
>Ga0116216_10000139_pt1 | contig 65476 bp, 50 predicted proteins | sample Sb_taG_11_FD_89696 | JGI IMG/M metagenome (GOLD analysis project Ga0116216, IMG submission 89696) | Peat soil microbial communities from Weissenstadt, Germany - Sb_50d_3_AS metaG | ecosystem: Environmental > Terrestrial > Soil > Wetlands > Peat | place: Germany: Weissenstadt | collected 2010-09-21 | reverse complement strand
CTGGCCGCCCATCGAGCCGAAGAAGCCGGCGTCGCCGTAGTTGAAGATGCCCCCGTCGGAGGCCACGAACCAATACCCACGGCCGTCGGCCGTCGCCGCCATCCCGACGATGGGGGCGTTCAGCGACTGGCCCCCCTGGGAGCCGAAGAACGGCGCGTGGAAGGAGAACACCCCACCGTCGGAGGCCACGAGGTCGTAGCCGGGCACCGGGGGTGGGGGCGGGGGCGGCGAGGTGACGGTGATGGCGCCGGTGACCGCGGGGTTCAGCCCCGGGCTCGTGGCGGTGAGGGTGTAGCCCGTCCCCACCTGGGCGATCGAGCAGCTGAACGAGGCCACCCCGGCCGAGGCGTTCACCGGGTCCGTCGTGCAGCCGAGGGTGGCCCCCGCCGCGCCCGTCCCCGGCGTGATGGCGAGGGTGACGGGTGCACCCGACGACGAGAGCACGTCGCCGGCCACGTCCTCGACCGACACCGAGACGGCGAACGACGTGCCGGTGGCCACGCTGGACGGCGGGGCTGACGTGACGGCCAGCTGGGTGGGCGGGCCGGTCACGACCATGGCGTTCGAGACCCCGCCGGTCAGGCCGGCGCTGGCGGCCGAGAGGGTGTAGCCGTGGCCCGGCTTGTCGATCGAGCAGCTGAAGGCGGCCACCCCGGCCGAGGCGTCGACCGGGTTCGTCGTGCAGGCGAGGGTGGCCCCGACCGTGCCCGTCCCCGACGTGATGGAGAGCGCCACGGGGGCGCTCGAGCCGGTGGCCACGTTGCCGCCCGAGTCCTCGATCGAGGCGGTGACGGCGAACGAGGTGCCCATCGCCACCTGGGCCGGTGGCTGGCCGGTCACGGCCACCTTGGAGGGCGTCGGCGAGGACCCGTTGTCGAAGTTGGCGTGCTGGGTGCCGGTGCCGAGGGCCCCCGTCGCCGAGACCACGAGGTTGCCCGAACCGGACGGCACCTTCACCGAGGCCGAGGTGGCGGTGGACGAGAGCACGGTGGCCGCCGTGCCGCCGAACTTGATCGTGGCGCCCTCCAGGCCGAGGCCGTTGACCGTGACGGTGGCCCCGGTGACCTGAAGGCTGGGCACGACCGAGGTGACCTCGGGGCAGGACAGCCCCTGGGCCAGGGGCGAGCCGATGCCGATGGCCACGTTGTAGCTCGTGCCCGAGGTGGCGTAGCTGCCGCCGTTCTGCTGCGTGAGGTCGTTGTTGCCGCTCGAGATGCCGGTGAAGGCCGTGCCGTAGCCGTGGTTGATGCCCGAGGTGTTGTAGAGCGCGTACAGCGACGCCGCGAAGTCACCGGTCGTGGCGGTGCAGCCGGTGTTGCGGTCGGCCGCCAGGCCGGCGAGGAGGGGGGCCGACGTGCTCGTCCCGCCGACGCCCTCCCATTGCGAGCCGGACCCGCCGAGCGAGTAGATGACCTCGCCGTTGCCGGCGTTGCTCGAGAGGTCGGGCACCTGCCGGCAGCTGGTCGAGCAGGGGGTGGTCACCGCGGACGGCGCGTAGTACGGGTCGTTCCCGCTGTAGCCGGCGTGGGCCTCGGGCTGGATGGGCAGGTCGCTCAGCGGCTCGTAGCGGGAGACCCCGCCGCCACCGCCGCCGCCGCCGGCCTGGGCGCACGTCGCCGTCCCGGTGCCGAGGCAGTCGTTCCAGACCGACTCGACCGGGCTCGACCCGGCCGTGAGGAAGGTCCCGCCGACGCCCGTGACGTACGGGCTCTGCGCCGGGGTGTCGACCTCGAGGGTGTCCTCCTCGGCCGCCGACTCGCTGTCCGGGACGTGCCAGCAGTCCTCGGAGCCCGAGTCCCCCGAGGCGGCGAAGACCGACTGGCCCTGCATGGCCGCCTGCAGGAAGAGCGCGTCGAAGGCGTCGATGGCCGAGGCGTTGGCGCTCTCCCCGCCGACGCTGATCTCGTCTTCGCAGATCCCCCAGCTGGTGGAGATGACCTGGGGAATGGTCGGCTGGCCACCCGACGGGTTGATCATGGCGTTGTAGGTGTCGTAGACGCCGGCGCCGCCGTTCGGGCCCTCGTAGGAGCGCACGGTGGCCGCAGGCGCTTGGCTCATCACCTGCTCGATGTCGAGGTCGGCCTCGACCGTGCCGCCGTTCTCGCCACCCGCTCCCCCGTCGACGCTCACCGTGCCGAGCGGGTTCGTGAGCCCGAAGCAGCTCTCGTAGGTGGCGATGTCCGTGGCGTCGTGCGGGGCGAGCTCGTAGACCGCAACGACCTCACCCGAGCCGTTGAGGCCGTCCGCCGTCAGGTTGGGGATGCCGTAGTGGGCCCCGAGCCCGGGCAGCGTGTACCAGCCGTCGTCGGTGGCGAGCGTCTGGGCCGGCGCGCACGTCGTGCGGGGCGCCACGGCGCCGGTGGGCGCCGCACCGGACGGGTCGGCGGTCAGACGGTGGACGGCCGGCGCCGGCTTGAAGAGGGTCTCGAGACCCACGATGGTCGTGATCGCCCCGTGGGCGAGGTCGGCGGGCACGAGCGGGCTGCCGACCGCCACGTAGCCCTGGTTCGGTCCGGCCCGGTAGTCGTCGAAGTGGACGCCGAGGACCCGCGACAGCCGGCTCACCGAGCCGCTGACGGGCACGGCGAAGCCGTCGAGCGGTCCGGGCTGGAGCCCCGTGGCCCGCAACCAGGCGTCGACGGCGGCCACCGTGGCGGGGGCCGGCCCGAAGCGCTCGTCGAACTGGGTGGGCGTCAGCCAGGCGTGGAACTCCGGGGAGGTGGGGTCGTAGAGCTCGTGCTCGAGGAGGTCCATCCCGACCCGGTCGCCCGAGGACAGCACCACGTCGAGGCGCACGCGCTGGCTCCCCGGCACGGCTCCGAGGTCCTTGGCGTGCGCCGGCCCGCTCGCCGCCCCGAGGGCCGGCACCCGGACGAGCGGCGCGCTCAGGGCGCCGCCCGTGGCCGGGAGCGCCGCGAGGACGGCGGCCGACAGGACAACTGCGGCCACCAGGCCGATGATGTGTCGCGTCCCCACCCCGGTCGAGGTCGTCGTGGCTCCCCTCCGCGCCCGGTCCCCTTCGGCCGGAAGGGTAACGGCCCCGGAGGCCAAAGGGTCTTCGGCCCCTCCGGCCAGGGGCCATCCGTCCGGAGGCCCACGGAGGCCCGGGGAGGCCCAATAGTGTCGTCGGGGTGACCGCCCCCTTCGACGTGGCCGGGGCCGTGGCCAGCGTCTACGACGAGATGGTCGACACCCGCCGGGAACTCCACCGCCGGCCCGAGCTCGGCTTCGAGGAACGTGCCACCACCGCGCTCGTGCGGAAACGTCTGGCCGGGTTGGGCCTGGCCGAGACGGCGCTCCCCCTCCCGACCGGGGCCGTCTTCACCCTCGAGGGTGGCCGGCCCGGGGGCACCGTGGTGCTCCGGGCCGACATGGACGCCCTCCCGGTCGCCGAGCGGGTGGAGGTCCCTTATGCCTCCGCCGTCGACGGGGTGATGCACGCCTGCGGCCACGACGCTCACACGGCCGCCCTCCTCGGCGTGGCCCGTCTCCTCGCGGCGCGGGCCGGCGACGTCCCCGGCCGGTACGTCTTCGTCTTCCAGCCGGCCGAGGAGCAGCTGGGCGGGGCCCAGGCCATGCTCGACGCCGGCCTCTTCGACGACCTGCCCGCCGGCGCCCGCCTCATCGGCTGCCACGTGGCCTCGCCGCTGCCCGTCGGCTGGGTCGGCGTACGGGCCGGCGTGGCCATGTCCGAGGTCCACGCCGTCCGGGTGACGCTCCGGGGCCCGGGCGGCCACGGCGCGATGGCCGGCGACGAGGGCAACGTGGTGCTCGCCCTCACCCGCCTCTCGGCCGAGCTCGGCGACGTGGTCCGGGGCCTCGTCTTCGAGGAGGTCCACTGCGTCTGCTCGGCCGGCGTGCTCCGGGTGGGCACCGCGCCGAACGTCGTGCCCGAGCACGCCGTCCTCGAGGGGACGCTCCGGACCTTCACCGACGACCAGCGGGAGGAGGCCCTCGGGCGGCTGGGCGATCTCTGCCGGCGGGTCGGCGAGGCCTACGCCGTCGACGTCGACCTCCAGCTCCCCGGCCACAGCTCGGCCGTCGTCAACGACCCGGCGACGGCCACGGTGGTCGAGGCGACCGCCGTCGGGCTCCTCCCCGAGGGCCAGGTGGTCCAGATGCCCCCCGTGGCCCCGAGCGACGACGTGAGCGAGTTCTTGCTCCGGGTGCCGGGCTGTTACTTCCTCGTCGGGGCCGGGCGACCCGACGGGTCGAGCGGCCCGCACCACGCCCCGACGTTCGCCATCGACGAGGCGTGCCTCCGCGTCGCCGCCGAGGTGCTCACCGGCGCGGCGCTCGCCCTCGCCGTGACGCCGGCCGCCGTGCCCTGAACGGCCGCTTGACAGGCGCCTCTCCGGAGGGGTCGGTACAGTGCAGGGCGTGAGCGCCCCACCCCCCGGGGGTCGCGACGGCGGGGCACACGACTCTGCGGACGAACGGGCGCGCGGCGCGCCCTTCGACCTCGGGGGTCCGACGCTCGTCGAGGTGATGGAGCACCTGCCCGACGCGGTGACCCTCTGGGAGGCGGTGCGGGACCAGCACGGCCACCCCGTCGACCTCCGGCTCAAGTACATGAACGAGTTGGCCCGCTCCCGCGAGCCCCACCACGAGCGGCTCGAGGGCCGGCGGGCGAGCGAGCTCTGGCCGGTGATGCTCACGAACGGTTCGCTCCGGGCCTGTCTCTCCACACTCACCACCGGCCGGCCCGTCTCGGGCTCCTTCGGCCGGCTCCCGGGGGCCGAGGACTCGCCGGCCAGCTACGACTACCGAGCCGTGCGGCTGGATCGGGACCTCATCGTGCTCGTCGTGCACGACAACGCCGAGGCCGTGGCGGCCAGCCTCGAGCTCGCCGAGAGCGAGGCCCGCCTCCGGACGGTCCTCTCTGCCCTCGAGGAGGGGATCATCGTCCAGCGGGCCGACCGGACCGTGCTCCTCGCCAACGCGGCGGCCGAGCAGATGTTCGAGATCACCGCGGGCCTCGACCCGCAGGCCGGCCGGGAGTGGGTGGTGGTCGACGAGGACGGCCTCCCGCTCGCCCCGGAGGACAGCCCGGCCGCCCAGGCCCTCACCACCGGGCTGGCCCAGATCGGCCGGGTGATCGGCGTGCCGCTCAGCGGCGACGAGCCGCGCTGGCTCCTCGTGAACGCCTACCCGCTGTTCCGCGCCGGCGAGCGCCGTCCCTACGCCGCCGTGAGCTCGCTCACCGACGTGACCGAGCGCAAGGCGCTCGAGGCGGAGCTCAAGTACCTCGCCCTCCACGACGCCCTGACCGGCCTGCCCAACCGGGCCCTCCTGTTCGACCGCATGCAGCAGGCCCTCCGGCGCCGGCGCCGGCGCCACGACGACGGGACCGTCGTCGCCCTCCTCTTCGTCGACCTCGACGGCTTCAAGTCGATCAACGACCGCTACGGGCACGAGGCGGGCGACCGGGTCCTCGAGACGGTGGCCAAGCGCTTCGTGAAGTCCGTGCGCGACCAGGACACCGTGTGCCGGCTCGGCGGGGACGAGTTCGTCGTCCTGCTGGAGGAGGTGGCCCCGCAGAAGCTGAGCGAGATCGCCCAGCGCATCGACCGCTCGCTCTCCGCCCCGATCAGCTTCCGGGCCCGCAACGCCCGGGCCATCGAGCTCACCGTGGGGGCCAGCATCGGGACCGCGGTGGCCCGCAGCCGCGACACGAGCCGGGACCTCCTCAACCGGGCCGACCACGCCATGTACGAGGCGAAGCAGGCGAAGGCCACCCGGGTCAGCCAACCGCGTTAGGCGGGCCGCTCCACGCCGAGGTGGTCGCCCTCCCAGAGGAGGACGCCGCCCAGGATCCCCGCCGTGTTCTCCACGAACGTGGTCCGTTCGGCCACGTCGCCCAGCCGGTCCTTCGACAGTCGGCGGGCGTTGCCGCCGCCGATGTAGAGGCGGTCGTAGAAAAGCAGCGCGTCGAGCTGCTCGGCCGCCTTGCGCACCCGCCGCGACCACCGCTCGTCGCCGATCTCCTTCCTCGTGCGCTCGCCCAGCTGTTCGTTGTAGGTCTCGCCCTTGCGGAACGGCTGGTGGGCGATCTCCAGGTGCGGGAGGAGCTTGCCGTCGAGGAAGACCGCCGTCCCGAACCCGGTCCCGAGGGTGAGCACGAGCTCGAAGCCGTGGCCGGCGATGACGGCCAGGCCCTGCACGTCGGCGTCGTTGGCCACCCGGGCCGGGGCGCCGAAGGCCTCGCTGAGCGCGGCGGCCATGTCGAAGCCCCGCCAGGCCGCCACGAGGTCGGGGTCGACCGGCGAGCCGAGGCCGGCCTTGGTGGAGAAGGCCGGGGCGCTCCAGACGCGCCCCTGGCGCACCATGCCGGGGAACCCCGCCGACACCCGGTCGTAGCGGGGGAGCGACGAGGCCAGCTGCACGAGGGCCGGCACCATGCCCCCTTCGCCGGTGGGGGGCATCGGGTAGCGGGTGACGGTGCGCACTCGGTCGGCCACCATCTGGCCCCACGGGTCGACCACCGAGGCCTTGAGGCCCGTGCCCCCGATGTCGAAGGCGAGGGTGAGCGGACCCGGCGGTCCCCCGGTCGGCCCGTCGGCGCTCAGCGCCCGGCCCCCGCGACGTCGGCCGGGGCCTGGCCGCCCCAGCGCTCCCGGTGGACGACCTCTTCGAGCGGGCGGCGCTGCCGCCAGCCGTGGCGCTCGAGGTCGGGCACGGTCTCGCGGTGGGTCACCGGCCCGAGGCAGAGCCAGGCCACCGGGCGCACGGGGGAGGGGATGCCCAGCAGCTCGGCCACGAACGGCTCGCGGTAGAAGGAGACCCAGCCCATGCCGAGCCCCTCGGCGGTGGCCGCCAGCCACAGGTTCTCGATGGCGAGACAGACCGAGTAGAGGCCGGTCTCGGCGATGGCGTGACGGCCGAGGACGTGCGGCGCCCCGCGGTCGGGGTCGTAGGTGACGACGACGGAGAGCCTGGCCTCGAGGACGCCGTCGATCTTGATGCCGGCGAAGCGATCGGCCCACTCGGGGGGCAGCCGGTCGGCGAAGTCGGCCCGCTCCCGCTGCACGTGGTCGTAGAAGGCCCGGCGCGCCACCTCGTCGGTCACGAGGACGAAGTCCCACGGCTGGGTGAGGCCGACACTCGGCGCGGCGTGGGCCGCCTCGAGGAGGCGGCGGAGCACCTCGTCGTCGACGGGCTCGCCGGTAAACTGGGCCCGGACGTCGCGTCGGGCGAAGATCGTCTCGTAGAGGCCGGCCACCGCGGTGTCCCCGCCCGCCATGTTCCCGTTGGCCACGCCGTGCACGAGTCCGCACTGTATTGCCTCTCGTCCCGGGACCCCCGACGGGCGGTCAGCCGCCGACCCGGCCGCGGGCGGCGAGCCCGGGGTCCTCCCACCACGGGAGGAGGCGGACCCGCACCGGGGGCACGGCGCCGTAGACGAGGACGCCGGTCCCGGGCGCCAGTCGCCGGAGGGCGTCGGGCGGGAGGAGGCGCCGCTGCAGCGGCGCCGTCGTCGTCGAGCGGGTCCCCGAGGCGTCGCGGGTGACCGAGGGGGCGAGCACCTCCTCGTCGCCGACGAGGTGGCTGGCGTGGTCGAGGGTCCCCGGGTCGGCGATGGCCGAGAGGAAGAGCCGGGCCCGGTGGTTGTTGAGCACGGTGGCCGCCCGGGGCCCGTAGCGGGCGGCCACCTGGGCCAGGTCCTGCCAGACCGTGACCAGCTGCACCCCGTGGCCGGCGCAGGTGGCGGCCAGGCCGTCGAGCTCGGCCAGGGGCGCGAGATGGGCCGCCTCGTCGAGTACGACGAGGAGGGGCGGGTCGAGCGGCCGCCCGGCCCGACCGGCCGTGCCGAAGGCCCGGTCGAGCACCTCTTTCACGAGGGCGGCGAAGAGGCCCCGCCACCGCCGTTGGTCGTGGGCAGGGGCACAGAGATAGAGGGTGTTGGCCCCGTCGAGGAGGGCCGCCGGGTCGATCACGCCCCCGTCCCCCGACCCGGCCGTCCCGGCGAACGGCTCGAGCACGGTCTCGGCCGTCGTGTACACCGAGCTGCGCTGGCGCTCCTCGCGCTGCCAGGAGGCCCGGGCCGCCTGGAGGGCCTCGGGCTCCCCCGCCTCCTCCAAGATGGCCGCCACCTCGGCCACCTCCTGGGTGTCGACCCACCGGAGGACGTCGGCCATCGGCCGGGCCGTCCGGGCCGCGGCGTAGAGGAGCGGGGCGAGGAGCTTGGCCGCCGTGGCGTACCAGAACTCCCCATCGGGGGTGGTGGCCGACGAGGCCGCCACCTCGGTGAGGTCGGCCGCCACCCGACGGGCCCCGGCGTAGGTGGCCGCGGCGGGGAGCGGCGACCAGGTGGCGGCGGGGAGGCCGGTGGCCCGGCCGGGGTCGAAGCAGGCCACCCGGCCCAGGCGCTGCCGCCAGGCCAGGGTGTCGCCGACGAGGTCGGTCTTCACGCTGGCCGCCACGACCGGGCCCTCCCACCCGAGGATGGCCGGCACGGCGAGGGCGGTGGTCTTCCCGCTCTGGGTGGGGCCCACCACCGCCACTGACATCAGCGGCTCGGCCGCCAGGAGGTGGCGGCGGGACCGCCAGCCCACGAGGGGCCGGCCGAGCACCAGTCGCCCGGGCTCGGCCCGACGCACGCGCAGAGCCCGGAGGTCCGCCGCGGCCGCCCACCGGGCCCCCCGGGCGGTGGGGGCGAGCACGCTCGGACCGCCCCCGCCGGTTCCCGGACCGGTCGGCCGGGTCGTCGGAGGCCGGTGAGGTTCCAGGCGCCGCCCGGCCGTGGCGACGAGCGCGGCCCCGACGACGAGCGCCCCGGGGAGGGCCGGCAGCGCCACGTCAGGCCACGGCCATCGCCGCGTCGGTGTCGACGAGCGACCGCTCGGCCGGGGCGAGGAGGTGCTGGACGAGAAAGGCCCGCCGGCCGACCTTCCAGAGCGCCACACCCTTGCGCAGCTGCGGCAGGAGCTCGCACTCGGTCGGCGAGAGCGACAGCAGGTCGGTCGCCCGGGCCACCTCCCCCGGGGGCTGGGCGTAGACCACCTGGGTCTCGGAGTCCGACAGGAGGCCCTGGGCCAACCCGACCTGCTCGGAGCCGGCCGCCCCGACGGCGTGGAGGTCCGAGACCCGGTGGAGGACGGCCACGTTGGCCACGCCCCAGGCCCGGGAGAGCTTCCAGGAGGCCTGGAGCCACCGGGCCACCCCGAGGTGGGCGAGGATGGCCCAGGCCTCGTCGACCACGACGAGCACCCGGCCGCCCGGCGACCCGACCCGGGCTTCACGGGCGAGGGCGGCTTGGAGCCAGGCGGTGGCGCAGGCCATCAGCACCCCGAGGGCGGGCGAGTTGTAGAGGGCGGCGAGGTCGAGGACCACGAGCGGGCCCGAGAGGTCGATGCCCGGCGTCGTCGGCCCGTCGAACATGCCCCGGAGGTCCCCGTGGACCAGCCGTCGGAGCTCCAGGGCCACGTCTCGCCCGTCCTCCAGGAGGGCCGCCTGGGTCGTTCGGACCCGGGCGGCCGCCTCCTCGGTCGGTAGGAGCAGCGCCTCGACCGCCCCGGGCAGGGTGGGTACCTCGGGGCCGCCGGCCACGTGCTCCATGGCCAGGTCGATGGCCACCCGTTCCCGGGGGCTCAGCTCGCGGCGCAGGCAGGCGGTGGCGAGCGAGGCGAGCAGCTCGGTCGACCGTCGGCTGGCGTCGGCCGCGCCCGAGCCCCCCGCCCGCGGGCCGGGATCGAGGGGGTTGAGCCGCACGTCACCGCCGGGCGCGAGGGCCACGGGTCGCACGCCCCACGCCTCGGCCAGCCGGCCGTACTCGCCCTTCGGGTCGACGACCCACGCCCGGCGCCCGAAGACGGCCTGGCGCCAGAGGTAGGTCTTCACGAACGCGCTCTTGCCCCGACCGATCTGGCCGAAGACGACCATGTTCGGGTTGGAGACCACGCCGGCCGCGTACAGCTCGAACGGGTCGTAGACGAAGGAGCCGCCCAGCAGGTCGTGGCCGATGAGCACACCGCGGTGGCCGAGTCCGGCCTCGGCCACGAGCGGGTAGGCCGCGCCGAGGTGGCGCGTCGTCACCTGGTGGGCGGGGATCACGCCACGGAACGGTCGGCCCGCGCCGCCGGGCAGGCCCTGATCGGCACGGCCTCGGCCACCCGCTGGTGTGCCGGCCGTCACCCGACCGAGGGGTCGCCGCCGACGGCTGTCGTCAACCCGCCGCCGGCCCGGCTCGCGGGCGTCGGTGGCTGACCCGGTCCGATGGCAACCCGGCGGCGACGACGGCATCAGTGAGCGAGCCCGCCGCCGACTCGTCGGCGCACCGGAGGTGACACACGTGCACGGGAGCCTCCGCGATGTCCCAGCCGGCCAGGCTGCCGGGGACGAAGGTGGTCATGAGGAGGCCCGCGGTGAACGCCACCCGGTCACCCTTGACCTCCCAGCCCCGGACGCCGGCCACCGGGTACCTGCGGTGCTCGCGGGTCGGGACGACGATGCCCGAGAGGCCGCGGGGCCGCACCCGCAGGTGCAGGCATCCGTCTTCGAGCTGCAGGTCGCCGTGGCCCAACAGATCGCCGCCGAAGCTCTCCTCGACTCTCACCTCGGTGACCCGCCACTGACCGGTGGGCACCGGGCCAACCTAGTGCTGCCGATGCGAACGTCGAGGGGGGTCAGCGGCGCCGACCGGTGAGGCCGCGGCAGAGCGGCAGCGTGTAGGTGAACGCCCGGTCCTGGTCGCCGTAGAGACGCCGCAGCACGAGACGCGACTGGCTCGCCGCCTGCTCCGTCACCTCGCACGCATCGACGAGCGCCTCGGCCGACAGTGCGGTCACCGTGACGTAACCGGAGAAGCGGAACGACGTGTGGCCCTCGGCCAGCTCGGCCTCGCGTGCCGCGGCGTGCTCGGCCTCCTTGGCCCGGCGGGCGGTGGCGAGGAAGCCGCCCCGGCGGCGCAGCTCGGCGTCGGCGATGTCGGCCGTCCGCGCCTGTTCGACCTGACGGGCCGCCCGCTCGGCCTCGACCGGGGCCATCACCACGCTGACCACCCGGCGGGCGGTCCCGAGGAGGAGCGGGCCGAGGAAGTCCGGGCCCACCTCGACCCGCGGCCACTCGGCCACCCAGTAGGTGGCGTGCCAGGTGGCGTCGGTGCGCACGCCGTCCCACCGGGCCTCGAGGGCCATCGGCCAGGGCCAGCGGTCAGCCGCCGCCGGGCGGTGACCCGGCGCCGTGCCGTCCCGGTCCGGCTGCGCCTCGAAGGCCCCGGCCTCACCGGCCCGGCGGCAGACCGCGGCGAGGGACCTCGGGTCGAGGACCCGGTCGACGGCCACGTCGACCTCGGCGCACAGACGGCGCACGTTGGCCACCTCGCGGAGGAGGAGCGGCACCGCGCCGCGGCCGGCCCGACCTCTCGTCGTCCGGACCTGCACGGCGAGGAGCACCTCGTGACGGCAGGTGCGGTCGTCCGCCGCAGCGAGGAGACCGTCGTAGGAGCGACGGGCCGGCGCGTCCTCGGCCAGCACCGCCCGCTCCTCCAGGTGGGACCGGACGGCCCGGCCGTCGTCGGGCAGGGCCGAGGCGATCCACTGCAGCCGGTGCACCGCCGAGCCCGGACCGGCGATCGAGGCGAGCAGCGCCGACCACCCGGCCACCCGGCGGTCCTTCTCGTCGGGGCCGAGGAGGGCGAAGGTGTGACCCCGCAGCCCGAGGACCGCCGTCGCGGTGCCCTCGCGGCCGTCGCGCAGCACCCCCACGCCGTCACCGTGTTCGGCCCCCGTACCGGCGACCTCGAGCAGTTCGAGGCCGGCGAACGGACCACGCGGCTTGGCCGGGCGGGCCGGCAGCCCCGCCGTCGGCCGGTCCGTCACGTGGCGGCGACCCGACAACCCGGTGGCCAGCCAGCGGGTGACGATCGGCAGCCACTCCTCGCCGGTGCGCCCGGCCACCGGCCAGCAGGCGAGGGCCACGCCGAGGAGCACCGCCGTGAGCGCGACCGCCGCGCCGGGCCCGCCGGGACGGGACCGCAACGTGAGCACGGCCACCACGAGACCTCCGGCCACCGACGCGATCTGGCCGCCCCGCCAACCGGCCACGAGACCGCGTCGCTCCAGCGGGCCGAAGCGGTAGCGGATGGGTTCAGTCGCCACGGTCGTCCCCGCCGGACCGGCGACGCCGGGCCGGTGGGTCGAAGTGGAGCACCGGGCCGAGCTCGTCGTTGTCCAGACGGAAGCCGACACCGTGGCGCTGCGGCAGGGCGGGGGGCGGTCCGGTCGGCGCCCTCGGGGCGCCCGGCGTCGCCTCGGGCGAGGGCGGCCGTGGCGCGGGGTCGACGAGGGGAGGCGGTGGCCGGTCGGGCCGGGCCGGGGCGCCCGCCTCGCCGCCGGGCCCGGTGACGTCGTCGGGGCCGGGCACCCCCCGCCAGAGCGGGATGGACCCTCGGTCGCCGTCGGCGGCCGCACCCGGCGGGCCGCTCCCCCGACCGACCGCCGCCCCGACCAGCTCGGAGGCCGGCGGGTCCGGGGCGGCGTGGGACGGCGGCTCGTAGTCCTCCCCGAGTCCGGTGCCGAGCGGCCCGGTCGGGAGCTCGGCCGACCGGGCCTGGCGCAGGGCGAAGGCGGCGGCGCTCTTCGGGGCGTGGCCGACCGCCTGCTCCACCCGCTGGCGGGCCCCCTCGAGGTGATGGACCGCGCCGGCCTCGACGGCCGGGATGAGGCGCAGCAGCGTGAACGGGGTGAAGGTGGCGAGGAGCAGCAACGCCCCGCCGGCGAGCACCGGCGCGAACCCCGACCCGTTCACCCCCGAACCCACCGCGGCGACGGCCAGGCTCAGCACCGCGACGATCACGAACTTGGCCAGGATCAAGGCGGCCAGCGTCTCGAAGAGCCGGCGGCACCAGTGGGAGACCGCCGGCCAGATCAAGCTGGCCAGCGCCAGCGGCAGGAAGAGCACCGCCACGTAGACCGCGGCCGCCCGGACGAGCAGCTCGACCCAGATAGAGAAGGCACCGAAGGCCACGACCAGCGCCCCCACCAGGACGACGAAGGCCGGTGCCCCCGACCCGCCGCCGGCCTGGGCCGAGAGCACCGTGGCCACCTGGGAGAGGGCCTGGCCCAGGTCGACCCCCGACCCGGCGGCCACCGTGCGGCTCATGGCGTCGGTGACCCCGAGGGCCATCTGGACGAGCTCGAGCATCGCCCCGCCGAGGAGCAGCGCGAGCGGGAGGTGGACGAGGGCCGAGCGGAGGAGCAGCCCGGCCTGCTGGCGGTAGACGGCCTGGATCGTCGCCAGGAGCAGCATCGGGAGCGCCACGAGGGCCGCCAGCCCGAACATGACCGTGTAGTGGTGGTCGAACCACGAGGCCCCGAGGTCGATGGAGGTGCTCGCCGTGAGCACCCCGCCGAGCTGGCCGAGCAACCAGGCCGCCCCGGAGACCACCCACCCCGAGAGACCCGAGAGGACCGCGGCGGTTGCCCCGCTGGCGAGCGTCGACCCGACGCCGCCGGCCAGGCAGATCGGGTCGAGACCGAGAGGCCCCGTGCAGCCGGGCGTCGGGATGATCGGGAGCCCCGGGGAGAGCGTCACGCCGAGCAGTTCCTGCATGTCGATCAGTGGAGGCTCGAGCCGGCCTTGAAGAAGAAATTGATGATCGGCGGCGCCGCCCCGATGATGAGCGCCGCCAGCCCCGAGACGAGGACGGCCCGCCGGCCGGCCATCGACTGGTGGTAGTTCTGCGAGTGGGAGCCGAGGGCCCAGACGGCCGCGCCGACCACCATCCCCACGAGCGCGGCGATGAGGGCCCACGACCCGATGCCGTCCGCCAGGTTCTGGAGCGTCCCGCCCCCGGGGAGCTGGTTCGGGTCGGGGTTGAGCGAGACCCCGCCGCCGGCGGCGAGCAGCACGAGCGGGACGATCGAGCCGAGGAGCTGGGGCATCGGCGGTCCTCCAGGGACAGGAGATGGCGGTGGCCGCCGGCCCGGCGGGCCGGTGGGACGGCGCCGGACCGCCGACGCCGACAAGGCCGGAACGGTCGGCCGAGGTCGGGCGACGCGCCCGGCGAGTGTTCGCCGCGTCCGGCCGGTCCTGTCATGCTGTCGGTGTCATGGGAGCGTCCCTCAGCGCTGACGTCGCCGGACTGCCCCCGGCCGCCGCGGCGGGTCTCGCGGCCGCCATCCTCGTCGTGGTCGCGGTGGTGGCCGCCGTGCTCGGCCGGCGGTCGGGACGGCGGGCTCTCGCGCAGCGCCTCTCCGCGCTGGGCTCGCGCCTCGGGCTCGACCCGCCGGCCGAGGAGAACAACATCGAAGTGGCGCTCTCCTACCTCGAACAGGTCACGGGGTCGGCAGCCGAGGCCGTGGCCTCCTCGAGCTCCGACGCCATCCGCCTCCGCCGTTCGCTCGACACGCTGTCCCAGGGCGTCGTCCTCTGTGACGAGAACGGCGCGGTCGTCTACCGCAACGCCCGGGCCAACGCCCTCATGACGAGCCGCCACGGCGACGCCCTGGCCGCCCAGGCGGTGACCGAGCTCCTGGAGGACGCCTGGCACGAGGGGTCGGCCGAGCGGACGCTCGACCTCTACGGGCCACCCCGGCGGACGCTGTCGGTCCGGGCGCTGCTGATCGACGACGGACGGCGACCGCTCGGCGTCATCGCCATGATCGAAGACGTCTCCGAGCGGCGGCGGCTGGAGGAGATCCGCCGGGACTTCGTGGCCAACGTGAGTCACGAGCTGAAGACGCCGATGGGCGCGCTCGGGCTCCTCGCCGAGACGCTCGTGTCCGAGCCCGACGTCGAGGTGGCCCAACGCCTGGCCAGCCGGATCCACAACGAGGCGTTCCGGGTGAGCCGGATCATCGACGACCTGCTCGACCTGACCCGCATCGAGTCCGAGGAGGCACCGCCGCGCGAGCCGGTGCTCGTGAACCTCGTCATGGCCGAAGCCGTGCAGCGGATGAGGGCGGCGGCCGACCAGCGCGGCATCACGATCCACCTCGCCGAGACGGCGACGCAGGTGGCCGTGCTCGGCGACCGCCGCCAACTCGTCTCGGCCATGCAAGCGCTGTTGGAGAACGCCGTCACCTACTCCTACGACGGGAGCGAGGTGAACGTCTCGGCGACGGTCTCCGAGGATCAGGGCCTGCCGCTCGGCACGGCCGCCGCGGCCGACGGCGCCCGGGGCACGCTCTCCCAGGGCCAGCCCACCGGCTCGGTCGCCGTGGCGGTGGACGAGGCCACCGGCACCCACCAGACCGACGCCTTCCGGGCGAGCGACCGTCCGACCGTGCGCATCTCGGTGGCCGACCACGGGATCGGCATCCCCGCCCGGGACCTCGACCGCATCTTCGAGCGCTTCTACCGGGTGGACCACGGCCGCAGCCGCGAGACCGGGGGGACCGGCCTCGGCCTCTCGATCGTCCGGCACGTGGCCAGCAACCACCAGGGCCGGGTCGACGTCGAGTCGCGCGAGGGCGAGGGCTCGACCTTCACCCTCGTGCTCCCGCTCGACCTCGACCGGGCGGCCATCCTGGAGCGGACATGATGGCGATGGACCGCCGACCCGGCACCGACACCCGGCCCGTCTCGGTGCTCCTCGCCGAGGACGAGGAGTCGTTCATCGAGGCCCTCGTCGTGGGGCTGGGCCACGAGGGCTTCCGGGTCACCGTGGCCCGCGACGGCAACGAGGCGCTCCGGATGTTCAACGAGGCCGAGCCGGACCTCGTGCTCCTCGACCTCATGCTGCCCCGGATATCGGGGCTCGACGTCTGCCGTTCGATCCGGACCAAGTCCTCGGTCCCGATCATCATGGTGACGGCCAAGGGCACCGAGATCGACACGGTCGTGGCCCTCGAGGTCGGGGCCGACGACTACGTGACCAAGCCCTACCGCCTGCGCGAGCTCGTGGCCCGCATGCGGGCGGTGCTGCGGCGGGCTCCCGTGCCCTTCGACGGGTCCCGGGGAAGCGAGTGGGCCCGGCCGGTCGGCGACGACGGCGCCTGGGAGGCGGGCGAGGTCCGGGTCGACATCGACCAGCGCCGGGTCTTCGTGCGCGGCGGCGAGGTGCACCTGCGCCGCAAGGAGTTCGAGCTCCTCCGCCTCCTCGTGGAGAACGCCGGGCGGGTCCTCACCCGTGACGTGCTGATCGACCGGGTGTGGGGCACCGACTACATCGGGGACACGAAGACCCTCGACGTCCACGTGAAACGCCTCCGCTCCCGCATCGAGGAGGACCCCTCGAACCCCGTGCTCATCACCACGGTGCGCGGCGTCGGTTACCGCTTCGACGTCCCGGCCGGCTGATCGGGTTCAGCCCTTCACCACGAGCTCGCCGCCGAGGTTGGGCGAGAGGCACTCGGGCAGGCGCAGCGACCCGTCGGGCTGGCGGCTGGTCTCGACGATCGCCGCCCAGATGCGGGCCCAGGCGAGGGCCGAGCCGTTGAGCGTGTGGACGAAGACCGGCGAGCCGCCGCCGGTCGGTCGGTAGCGGACCCCGGCCCGCCTCGCCTGGTAGTCGCGGAACCAGCTGACCGAGGAGACCTCGAGCCACTGGGCCGAGCCCGGGGCGTAGACCTCGAGGTCGAACGTGCGGGCCGACGACCCGCTGAGGTCGCCGGCGCAGAGGTCGAGCACGCGGTAGCCGAGGCCGAGCTCTTGGAGGAGCGACTCGGCCCGCTCCAAGATGTCGGCGTGCACGTCCGGCGCCTGCTCGGGCGTGGCGTAGGCGAAGAGCTCGACCTTGTCGAACTCGTGCACCCGCAGGAGGCCCCGGGTCTCCCGGCCGGCCGCCCCGGCCTCGCGCCGGTAACAGGCGGTGGCCGCGGTGTAGCGCAGCGGCAGGACCGCCTCGTCCAGGATCTCGCCCCGGTGGAGGGACGTGAGGGGCACCTCGGCCGTGGGGATGGCCCAGAGGTCGTCGCGCTCCATGTGGTAGGCCTCGTCGGCGAACTTCGGCAGGTGGCCGGTCGAGACCATGGTCTCGGTGAGCACGAGCGTGGGTGGGCGGATCTCCTCGTAGGCGTCGGCGTGGCGGTCGAGGGCGAACGCCGAGAGGGCCCGCAGGAGGCGGGCCCCGGCCCGGCGGTAGAGGGGGAACATGGACCCCGACAGGCGGGCCCCGCGCTCCATGTCGAGCAGGCCCAGCTGCTCGCCGACCTCCCAGTGCGGCACCTGCTGGTGCGGCCCGAACTCGGGCTCCGGACGACCGTCGTCCTTCCCCGGCCACCAGCGGCCGACCTCGACGTTGTCCTCGGGGCCCTCCCCGTCGGGAGCCTCGTCGGCCGGCAGGTTCGGGAGGTAGAGGAGCATCTCGCGCACCTGGTCCCCCGCCTGCCCGGCGGTGGCCGCGGCGGCCCGCTCCGCCTCGCCGACGGCCCGGCTCTCCTCGGTGAGGCGGGCCGCCTCGCCGTCATCCTGGGCCCGCTTGGCCTCGGCCACCTGACGGGAGAGGCTCTTCACGTCGGCCCGGAGTGACTCCTGGTGCCGGAGGGCCGCCCGGTGGGCCTCGTCCGCCTCGGCCAGGCGGTCCACCTCCGCCGGGTCGACGCCGCGCCGGGCGAGCGCCGTCTTCACCGCGTCGCGGTCGTCGCGCACGAGCCGGATGTCGATCATGACGGCCCAACGGTAGCGTTCGGGCACTATGCCGGCCGACGCCGCTCCCCTCCCGATCGGCGCGCCGTCGCAGCCGATGGGCGACGACCAACCGCTCGTGGAGTGCCACGACCTCGTCGTGCGCTACGGCGACCTCACCGCGGTCGACGGGCTCTCGCTCAGCGCGCGGGCGGGCGAGGTGGTGGCGCTCCTCGGCCCGAACGGCGCCGGCAAGACCTCGACCGTCGAGTGCCTGGAGGGCTACCGCCGGCCGAGCAGCGGGCGGCTGGCCGTGCTCGGGCTGGACCCGGTGGCCGACCACCGGCGGCTCGTGGCCCGGTTGGGCGTCATGCTCCAGCGCGGCGGCGTCTACCCGATGCTCGACCCCCGCCAGGCCCTCCGGCTCTTCGCCAGCTACTACGACGACCCCGCCGACCCCGAGGAGCTGCTCGAGCTCGTCGGGCTGCGCCGGGCGGCCCGCACCCCCTGGCGAAGGCTCTCGGGCGGCGAGCAGCAACGGCTCTCGCTCGCCCTCGCCCTCGTGGGCCGGCCGAGCGTCGTGTTCCTCGACGAGCCGACGGCCGGCGTCGACCCCGAGGGGCGCCTCCAGGTGCGCGCCGTGGTGGCCGACCTCGCCCGCCGGGGGACCTGCGTGCTCCTCACCACCCACGAGCTGGCCGAGGCCGAGCACCTGGCCGACCGGGTGCTGATCGTCCACCGGGGGCGCCTCGTGGCCGAGGGCACACCGGCCGAGCTCGGGGCCCGCTCGGGCGAGCGCCCGGCCGTCCGCTTCGGCGCCCCGGCCGGCCTCGACACCGGGGGCCTCTCCCGGGCCCTCGGGGTGCCCGTGGCCGAGGAGTCGCCCGGCCGCTACCGGGTGGACGCCGAGGCCTCGCCCGAGCTCACGGCGGCCCTGGCCGGTTGGCTGGCCGAGCACCGAGCCACCCTCACCGACCTGCGCACCTCGCAGTCGCTCGAGGAGACCTACCTCGCCCTCGTCGGCGCGGCGGCCGACGAGGCCGACCCGGAGCCGGCGCCCACGGGCCGGCGGCGGCGGCGGTGAGCGCCCTCCTGGCCCAGGTCCGGGCCGAGACCTGGATGACGCTCCGTCGCGGCGAGACGCTCCTCCTCACGATCGGCATCCCGGTCGTCTTCCTCGTCTTCTTCTCCACCGTCCACGTCGTCGACACCCACACGTTGGACCGGGTGACGTTCGTCCTCCCGGGGATCCTGGCGTTGGCCGTGATGTCGACGGCCATGGTGTCGCTCGGGATCGCCACGGGCTTCGAGCGGGGCTACGGCGTGCTGAAGCGCCTGGGGTCGACGCCGCTCGGGCGGCCCCGGCTCCTCGGCGCCAAGGTGTCGACGGTCCTCCTCGTCGAGCTGGCCCAGGCGGCGGTGCTCATCCCCGTCGGCGTGGGGCTGGGCTGGCGCCCGCCCGGCGCGGCGGGCGGGGCGTCGGCCGCCGGGCAGGCGCTCGGCCTCGTGCTCCTCGCCACCGTGGCCTTCGGGGGCATCGGGCTCTTCCTGGCCGGCGTCCTGCGGGCCGAGGTGAACCTGGCGGCGGCGAACGCCCTCTACCTCGTGTTCCTCCTCGTCGGCGGCATGATCGTCCCGCTCGCCTCGCTGCCGGCCGGCCTGGCCGCGCTCGCCCGGCGCCTGCCGCCGGCCGCCCTGGCCGAGGGCCTCCACGCCGTCATGGGGCGGGGCCTCGACGCTCCGCTCTGGTGCTGGGTGGTGCTCGCCGTGTGGGCCGTCGCCGCCTCGGTGGCCGCCGGCCTCACGTTCCGCTGGGAGTGAGGCTCAGCCCGCCACGAGCCGGTGCTCCCAGTGCTGCAGCTGGGCCACGCTCACCGGGCCGTAGGTGATGTGGACGACCCTGCCGTCGCCCGAGATGAAGACGGCCTCGGGGTCCCCGGTGAAGTAGTAGAGGCCGCTCGTGACCGTGCCCTTGCGGTCCGCCCCCACCGGGAACTCGACGCCGCTCTTGTGCACGAAGGCGAGGGCGCTGCCGGTGGGGTCCACGCTGTCCACCCCGAGCAGCCGGACCCGGGCGAGCGGGCCGCCGGCCGCCTGCTGGTCCCGGTAGGCGACGGCGAGGGCGGGCATCTCGGCCTGGCAGGGACCGCACCAGCTGGCGAAGAAGACGACCACGGCCGGCCGGCCGGCGCCGCCGCCGTCGGCCGGCGTGCCGACCGTGCCCGCCGCGCCCAGCCGGGGCAGCGTGAACGACGGCGCGGCGCTTCCCACCGTGGGGCGTCCGGGGCCGACGGACGAGCCGAGGCTCGTGAAGAGGCCGATGGCGAGGACCGCGGCCACGATGAGGCCGATCGCGAGGAACATGACCCGGGGTTTGGCCGGCAGGGCGGACGCCGCCTCGGGCGCTTCGGCCGAGTCGTCCCCGGCGTCCGGTGTCCCGCTCACGTCAGTGCAGCCGTTGGACGAACACGTCACCCGCCATGGCGCAGAAGAGGAGCGTCAGGTAGGTGATCGAGTAGCCGAACAGCCGCATCGCCTCTTTCGTCGTCGCCAGGTCGTTCCGGGCGAGGCGCCACAGGCGGAAGGCCATGCCGACGAAGATCGCCCCGAGCGCGATGGCCGCCCCGAGGTAGAGCCAACCCATGTGGGCCACCGGGACGAGGACGAGCGTGGCCGCCACGAGGGCCACCGAGTAGAGGAGGATCTCCCGGGTCGTGCGCACGGGGGAGGCCACGACCGGGAGCATCGGCACGTTGGCCTTCTCGTAGTCGTCGCGGTAGCGCACGGCGAGGGACCAGAAGTGCGGCGGGGTCCAGATGAAGATGATGGCGAAGAGGACGACCGGGGTCCAGGCCAGGCTGTCGGTCACCGCGGCCCAGCCGACGAGGACCGGGACCGCCCCGGCTGCGCCGCCGATGACGATGTTCTGCACCGACCGGCGCTTCAGCCAGAGCGTGTACACGAAGACGTAGAAGGCGGTGGCGGCGAGGGCGAGGACCGCCGAGAGCAGGTTCACGAAGAGCCACAGCTCCACGAAGGCCGCCACCTCGAGGAGGAGGGCGAACGTGAGGGCGGCCCGGGGGGTGAGGGCGCCGGTCACGAGCGGCCGGTTCCTCGTCCGGTGCATCACCTGGTCGATGTCCCGGTCCACGACCATGTTGATGGCGTTGGCGCCGCCCGCGGCGAGGGCCCCGCCGGCCAGCGTGGCCACGATGAGGCCGACCGGGGGCAGCCCGCCCTGGGCCACGATCATCGTGGGCAGGGTCGTGACGAGTAGCAGCTCGACGATGCGGGGCTTGGTGAGCGCCACGTAGGCCCCCACCGTCGCCCCCGTCACCCGGACGCCGCGGAGGGCTGGGGCCTGGGACGCCATTGGCCCCAACCTTACGGTTCCCTGGGAGGGTCCGACCACCTGTACCGGGGAGGCCCGCTGGCGCCCCCCGCCGGTACGATGCCGCGGTGGACGGAGCCGCCGCCCCTGGTCGAGGGCGCCGCTGGCCGGTCGTCTCGCCGGCGCTCTTCCGTCGGCTCTGCGTGGCCTCCCTGGTCCTCGTGGTGCTCATCGTCCTGAGCGGCGCGGCGGTGCGCCTGACCGGCTCGGGCCTGGGCTGCCCCGACTGGCCCTCCTGCTACCACCACCGGCTCACGGCCCAGCTCTCCTACCACCCGGTCGTCGAGTTCGGGAACCGGCTGGTGAGCGTGGTCCTGACCGTGCTCATGGGCCTGACGTTCGTGGCCTCGCTCCTCCGCCGGCCCCGGCGCCGGGACCTCGTCTGGCTTTCGGCCGGCCTCGTGGGCGGCGTGCTGGCCCAGGCCGTGCTCGGTGGCCTCGTCGTCTACACGAAGCTCAACCCCTACCTGGTGATGGTGCACTTCGCCGCCTCGATGCTCCTCGTGGCCGACGCCGTGGTGCTCCTCCACCGCTGCGACCGGGACTACAGCCCCGGGAGCGGCCGGCTCCTCGTGCCCCGACCCCTGCTCCTCCTCGGCCGTGGGCTCGTCGGCCTCCTGGCCCTCGTGGTGCTGGCCGGGACGGCCACGACCGGGGCGGGGCCCCACGCCGGGGGCTCGGAGGGCCAGACGGTGGCCAAGCGGCTGCCGATCGCCCTCCGGGACATGGCCGAGCTTCACTCGAGCCTGGCCCTCCTCCTCATCGGGCTCACGCTGGCCACCGCGGTGGCCCTCCACGCGCTCGACGTCCCCGAACGGGTGCGCAAGGCCGCCCGGATCCTCGTCGTCGTCCTCGTGGCCCAGGCGGCCGTCGGCTACACCCAGTACTTCACCCACCTGCCGCCGCTCCTCGTCGAGGTCCACGTCCTCGGGGCGACCGTGCTCGTCGTCGGCATGGTCCAGTTCTTCCTCTCCCTCACCCACCACCCGGCCGAGCGGCCGGTCGAGCTCGAACAGCCCTCCACCGCCGAACCGGCCCTCGCCGCGCCGTCGGGGGGCCGCCGGGCCGCGGTGTAGCTTCGAACGTCGTCCCCACCGGCCCCCATCGTCCAGCGGCCCAGGACGCCGCCCTTTCAAGGCGGTAACACGGGTTCGAATCCCGTTGGGGGTGCTCGAACGGACACGCTTGTCCAGTTCAAGCCGCGCTTTGCGGCTGCTAAGTGGCGTGTCTGGTTGGTTGGCAATCCGATCGGCAATCCGGGCGCTCTCCGAATCGAAACACTGACGTCCGGCAAGGACCGGCAAGGTGGTCGTGTGCGAAGCGCGACAGTGGCGAGGTGGATCGACTCGCGCACGAACCCAATGGAAGCGACACTCACGCGATGTCGGCTGCACCAACCGGTGCACGATTGGCAACGCTCCGAACGGTGACGATACGGACAAGGTCTATCCGTGAGTTGACGTCCAGCTTCCGGAAGATGTGTCGGAGATGAGAGTCAACCGTACGGGGCGACAGGAACAGCCTTACTGCGACGCCGCGGTTCGTGAGACCCTCAGCCACCAGTTCAACCACGGAGTGTGTCGTCTCACGGGGGATTCCCATCAGCCAGCCCGGCGAGATCCGGATAGTGCCTCCTCGCCTCGTAATTGCAGTACATTGTACGTAAAAGGCGCCATCCTGCGCCGCAGCGTCAATGTGGAGGCGTCAGATGGCGAGGACGGCTGTCGATCCCCTGTTCGACCCCGAGGTGCTCGAGCGCCCGCACGCGTACTACGCGGAGCTGGCCAAGTCGGACCCCGTGCACCGCATCGAAGGCACGAACGCCTACCTCGTATCCCGGCTGGACCTCGTGCACGAAGTGGTCGCCAATCCCTCGATCTACTCGAGCCGGAGCACCGAGTTCCTGTACTTGAGTGAGACTGAGGCGCCGGGGCTCCGCCCCCCTGGGGGTATGCCCGCGGGTGACGCGGACATGCCCGGCGTCCTCGCCACCGCCGACCCACCCGACCACGGGCGCCAGAGGCGGGTCCTGAGCGGGGTTCTCTCGAGCGGGGCAATCAACGCCAGAGAGGTGGAGTTCCGCCAGCTCATCGATGGGGCTCTGGACCAGCCCCTGCAGTCGGGTCGCGTCGAGTGGATGGGCGAGATCGCCGAGCCCCTGCCGATGGTGATGGTGGCCCGCCTGCTCGGCCTGCCCGACGACACCGCTCCGGCCCTGAAGGCGCAGGGCTACGCGTCCGTGGAGCAGATCAGCGGCTTCGTGCCCGAGGAGCGTCGCCAGGTCCTCTTGGCCAAGATGATGGAACTCGGCCCGGTCGTGGAGGGCTACGCCGCGGCTCGATCGGGAGAGGGTCCCGACGAGTCCACGGTGATCGGCGTCTGCGCCCGGGCAGTGGCCGACGGCGAACTCGACGAGATGGAGATCTTCGGCATCCTCGGGATCCTCCTCGCCGCCGGTGGGGAGTCGACGACGAGCCTGCTCGGGAGCGGGGCTCGGATCCTTGCCGAGTGGCCCGATCTTCAGGATCGCCTGCGCGCGCGACCCGAACTGATTCCCGCCTTCGTGGAGGAGGCCTGTCGAGTCGAGCCCCCTTTCCGCGGGCACTACCGCCGCGTCACCACGGACACGCGCCTCGACGGCGTGGAGTTGGCGGCGGGTTCCCGGCTCGTCCTCGTGTGGCCGGCCGCCAACCGCGATGCGGAGGCCTATCCGCACCCCAATGAAGTCAGCCTTCATCGGCCAAACCCGCGACATCATGTCGGATTCGGCTGGGGGATCCACCTGTGCATCGGTGCTCCGTTGGCCCGGTTGGAAGCAAGAGTCACCTTCGAGCGCCTCCTGACCCGTACGGCGTCCTTCTCTTTGGAAGTACCTCCGGACACGCTGCATCATCACAAGAGCCTCATGATTCGACGGCTCGTCGAGCTACCACTGGTCCTCCGTCCGTGAAACCCGGTGCCCGCGGAAAGAGCGTCGACCAAGGGCGATCGTCAGCCACGAGTGATCAGGGTCTCCTCGATAGCCATGGCAGCCCGCCTCGGGGCCAGCGCGACGTGACGCCGCCCGCCGGGGCTGAGATCCGGTCGCACAGTGTCTCTGTAGCTACATCGGACCAAGAGACCGCTGACACGCCACGTTCGCGGGGAAGGCCGCCGTCACTCAGCGAAAGTGCGATTGTTGCCGCCGCCCTCCAGGTCATCCGCGAGGTTGGCCTCGACAACCTTTCGATGCGCGCTCTGGCAAGGGAGCTGGGTGTCCCTCCGATGACGATCTATAACTACGTGCCGAGCAAGGACGCGCTCCGGACGCTGCTGGTCAACCACATCCTCCGCGAGATCCGTATCCCAGGACCGCAGGAAGGTACCTGGGAGGAGCGTCTACGACGGTTGGAGCGTCAGGCCCGTAGGGTGTTTGCCGATCACCCGGGCGTGTCATCTCAGCTCGGAGACGCCGGGACTGCGGAGGGCGCCCGTCTGGCCGAGGGCGTCCTCGCCATCCTTCATGACGCCGGATTCGGCTCCGAGGCGGCCGTCCTCGCCTTTGCCACGCTCTACACGTTCATGACAGGTCAGATCGACCTCGACGCCCTGTCCGTTGCTGTTGCCGGCGGTTCTCAGACGACGCTCGAAGGCGTGACGAGTGCTACCAAATTGTCGCGTGACCAGCTCTTCGAGTTCGGATTCGATGCACTCATCGAAGGCCTCAAACTCAAGCTCTTGTGACGGGCGGACTTGCCCTCGACTTCCACCGGTCACAGCTGAAATAACCGAGCGTCGGTGTCAGCGGGCATCGGGTCGGACGAAGGGAGCACCGGAGAAGTCGTCGACCGTGGTGAACTCCTCAACCGGCTTCCGACGGAGTCTGGTGATCTGATGCGAAGGCTTACCCGGGGGGATGGTACACGCGAGCACGTGATCATTCGGGATGTGGAAGAGTTCGTTGACGGCCTGTTCCTGGCGGACCAGCACGCTCGTCACCACGCCGCCGAAATCGTCGTCGCGCGCAGCGAGCAGGATGTTGTGGGCGAAGGGGTAGACGGAACCCCCGGCTGAGATGCTGAGACGACCGAGGCCGCTGTCCATCGCAGTTACCCGGGTGAGGTCGAGCGTGATGAGCAGCACAACCGGGGCGTCGGCGATGGCCTGTGGTCCTGTGCCCGCTGGATGGTCGACCGGGGTCCGCCGCGCGTGCTCGAGGTTCACTGGTTGCTCGGAAGGCTCTCCCGGACGGTTTCGCCAATAGGCTTCCGAGGCGACGAAGGGAACAAGGCCGGCGGCATAGAACGCATAGTCCTCACGTTGTGCGACTTCCCACAGATCGGCGAGCCGGGCCTTGCGGGCCGGGTCGCGGACGACGATCACGTGCCAGGCCTGTCGGTTACCGCCGTTGGGTGCGAAGCGGGCGTGGTCCAAGATCTCGTAGAGGACCTGATCCGGCAGAGGGTCGCTGGCGAACTCGCGGGTCGCCGGGGTCGTGCGCATCACCTGTCGGAGCTCCATGGCAGCAGTTTGGCGCAAAGGCCGGCTCGTGCAAACGTCAGAGGTCGTCGGGCGATCCAAATGCCCGCAGCGGCGCTGTGGTGTTGAGCATCTGGCGGAAGGCTGAATCGTCTGGGACCAGCCGCCGTCCAGCGTCGCTCGTGGTGAAGCCGGGAGCGATGGCGTTGACTCGGATGTTCTTTGGTCCGAGTGCCGCTGTGGTCGGGTGGGCCGGTACCGACGCTGAGCTCGACGTCCCGCCCTTGGAAATGAAGGTAGGAGCCGATGTGCACGCGGTGAGGGTCGTCAACAGCACCGCACCGCTCAGAATTGCGATTCTCTTCCGCACTGGTCTCTTCCAGCCCCCTGCGCACATCGTCGCACAACTGGGCGATCGTCCGCCCGGGAGCGTCCGCGCAGCACTACAGGCGTGATCGGCGATGTACTAAGGCTTGACAAACCGCGAGACGAACTCGAGGGCGGTGTCGGCCACCTCGCGCCAGCCGTGGTCGATCGTGAGGGAATGCCCTCGGCCCGGGATCTTGACGATCTCGGTCACGCCGGGGTTGCGCTTCTGCCTCTTGTACGAGGCGTTGGCGATGGCCCATGGCACGGTGTGGTCTTTTTCGCCGTCGATGATGAGCAGCGGACCTCGGTCGGGGTTCTTCGTCTTCACCTTGTCTTCGGTCCACGGATTGAGATTGGCGCTCGCTGCCTGGAACAGCGGGACACCCGAGCCTGGCACGGCGAACGTATGGAAGAGCTCCTTCGCCTCGTCCTCACTGACGGCGTTGGCGAAAGCGAACCGGAATTGCTCGTAGGTCAGAGGAACGGCGCGTCCATGGTTGGCCGGGTTGCCGATCACGGGTGCCGCCGACTTCAAGGCGGAGAGCGGGAGCGGCAGCACGCCACGGAACGGCGCAGGATCAATGGCCACCGATACTGCTGACAGCCCGCGGCCGGCGAGGATCTGGGTGAGCAGCCCGCCGAACGAGTGACCGATCACGGCGGGCTTCTTCGTAAGCTCGACGATCACGTCGTTGAAGTGGTCGGCGATCTGACCGATCGACTTGTGGGCCATGACCTCGGGGTGCCGGTTGGCCTCGTCCACGGTGTTGGGATCGTCAGGCCATCCAGGTGCGAGGGTCGCGTAGCCTGCCTCTTCGAAGACCGACCTCCAGCGGTCCCAACTGCTTGGAAGCAGCCACAGTCCGTGAACGAATACCACGGGCGTGAGCTTGGAGTTGTTGGCTTTGTGGACCTGCTCGGCTTCGTAGTCGGTTATGTAGGACATGGATGTCCTCCGTGCGTGCTCGGGGTGCGTTCTCTTGCCCTGTCAGGGTACCTTCACCCTGCTGCTCAAGGCCTTGCCGGAATAGCAAATGTTCCTATCTCCGTGTGGCGCCGGCTCGCGTACAGAAAGAAGACGGGTGGGACTTGGGGACCGGGGGCTTGGCCGCCTGCGGTCAGGAGGTGAGGCGGGCCCGCAGCGCCAGCTTGTTGGGCTTGCCCGCTGCCAGCCAGGAAAATCTCGGACTCGTCGAGGACGATCTCGACGCGAGCCGGCTCACCGTGTAGCCGCGGAAGACCCACTCGCCCTCCACCTCGTCCGCCACTTCCCGACCGGTTTCGGCGTCGACGATCTTGGATGTGTGAAGCCCCGACTCGGCGCACTCGCGCCGACTGGTTCTCATCTCTCGCCCTGCTCCGCGGCCCAGGCGCGCCCGGCGGCTGAGGCTTCTTCGCGTGATGAGGCCTCGAGGCCCCGCCTGCGGACGTCAAGCTGGTTGGCTACCTCATCAGGCGTCGCGCCGCGCCCGGTGAACCACTCTGCGAACATCTCGAGGCTGCGATCGAAACACGCCTCGAGCCCGGGCGTGGCATCGGTCACCGGCTCGGTGCTGAGTTCCCCGAAGCCACTGAAAGCACGTTGGATGTAGGCGAACGCCTCATCCTCGCCTTCCCACAGCAGGGCCATCTCCCGCGGACCGGTGCCGACATAGAGCCAGCGCTCGAGACGTAGCGTGGCGGGCACGTCGCCCTGCCAGAGACACGCCAGGAACTCGGCGAAGCGGTTCGGGTCTGGACGGAACATGGAGAGGTAGAGCATGAGGCCTCCAGCGACGGCGTCGCGTCGCCATCTCGACGGATCCATACGTTTGCGAATGTCTTGTACTGAGCACGAATACAGGAGCAGGTGACGATGCCCGACGAGTTCACGGTGGTCGAGGACGTGACGGCGCCGGGCGAACTCGGGGACCGGCACCACCTTGTCGATTACGAGACGCAGCGCCTCTTGTCGACCATGTGGTCGAGTTACCTGCTTCGGGTGCGTGAAGGGCTCGAGCCGTCGGCCATCTCTCCGGCCCTCCGGCGCGTCACCTACACGCTGGACAACGAGGCGTTCGCCGGGCAGCCGCTACGCCGAGGCATAAGGGTTGCAGGGCGAACCCGCAGGTCGTGCACCTTCGCCGCGGCCCTCTGGCATCCGCAGGACGGCCGAGTGGTGCATGCGGCCGAGATGGTCACGGTCTTCGTCGAGCCCGGGACGGGCGCCGTCGAGGTGCCTGCTGACTTCTGGGCCGCTGTCGAGCGCACCGAGGGGCGTTCGATCCCGGTCACCGAGCGCTCCACATGACCTTGACGAACAGGAGTCGAAGATGACATTTGTCAGGATGGGCAACTCGGGGCTCAAGGTGTCGCGTCCCTGCCTCGGCGCCATGATGTTCGGCACCGCCGATGACGCGCCCTGTGGGGAGGCAGAGGCACGAAGGATCATTGACACCTTCCTCGATGCGGGCAACAACTTCATCGACACTGCCAACATCTACACCGGTGGTCAGTCCGAAGAGGTCGTCGGGCGGGCGGTCAAAGGACGTCGCGACGCGGTGGTCGTTGCCACCAAGGGCCGGGGGCCTATTGGCCCCGGCCCGAACGACCAAGGCCTATCGAGGGTCTATCTCACCAGGGCGCTGCACGACAGCCTGCGGCGCCTCGACACCGACTATGTCGACCTCTATCAGTGCCACTTTCCCGATCCCGGCACGCCGATCGAGGAGACCATGGCGGTTCTTGATAATTTTGTACGGGCAGGGAAGGTTCGTTACATAGGCTGTTCCAACTTCAGCGGCTCGCAGATCGTGGAGGCCCAGTGGGCGGCCACACGGCTCGCCGGGACACCCTTTGTGAGTCTGCAACCGCGGTACTCCCTCGTCGCCCGGGAGATCGAGGTCGACATCCTGCCCGCCTGTCAACGGCAGGGCGTGGGGACGCTCGTCTACAGCCCGCTCGGTGGCGGTGTGCTGACCGGAAAGTACCGTGCCGGGGAACCACCTCCCCCTGACAGCCGGGCCGGACGGGTGCGGCCCAACAACCGGATCAACTGGGCGTCCAGCATGTTGACGGATCGCAACCTCCTGATCGCTGGGGAAGTCGCCAAGGTCGCAGCGGAGCTCGGCACGACCCCGACGGCTGTGGCGATTGCCTGGGTCCTGGGCCGTAGAGGCGTGACCTCGGTGATCATCGGGCCGAGGACCTTCGCTCAGTACGAGGAGAACATGGCCGGCTTCGAACTGACTCTCGACCAGGAGGTGGTTCATCGGCTGAACGAGGTGTCCCGTCCCGTTGCGTGAGTCTGCCGGCCGACGGCGGGACCCGGTAGCCGGACACACGGACTCCAAACGGACGATCTCTTGCGCCGGGGGCCAGGCTCGCGTGACGGCCGCGCTTCGGAAGTTCCGTCGAGCGGCCGACTGAACCTTTCGCTCCGTCGATCACGGGCAGTCGCTCTTATGCAACGGCGGACGCTCGGAGCCCGCGGGCCGGAGGTTTTGTCATTGGATCTCGGCTGCATGGGGCTATCCGACCATTTCGGAGCGAGGACCGGACTGTGACCTGGACCGCGGACCAGCTCGCGCGCATCGGGGACGCCGAAGAATTGCGCCTCGCCACTCGTCGCGCCGACGGGACGCTCCGCTCGTTCACCACGATGTGGGTCGTTCGTGCCGACGGCGAACTGTACGTACGGTCAGCCGGTGGACCGGACCGTCCCTGGTACCGCCGCGCACTGGCCAGTCGCAACGGTCGAGTCCGCGCCGGCGGCACGGAAGCCAACGTCAGCCTCGTCGAGGCCACCCCTGACGTGCAGCCGGCCATCGATGCGGCCTATCACGCCAAGTACGACCGTTACGGCCACACCATCGTCGGTCACGTCACTGGCCCCGACGCCCACGCTGTCACCCTCCGGCTCCTGCCAGCCGGGGACGACTGAGCCGACGCGCTTCCAGCATCCCAACGAACAGGAGAGGAACTCGTCATGAGCGAAGTAGTCGTTGTCATCGGAGCCGGGCAGATAGGTCAGGCAATCGCCCGGCGGATCAGCGCAGGCAAGCACGTCGTGCTGGCCGACCTGCGCCGAGACAACGCCGATGTGGCCGCCGAAGTGTTCACCAACGCCGGATTCGACGCCAGCACTGCGGTGGTCGACGTCTCCTCCCGTGAGTCGGTTCGCGAGCTCGTCAAGACCGCCACTGCATTCGGTGACGTCACCGGCGTCATCCACGCCGCCGGCGTTTCGCCCAGCCAAGCCTCGGTGGAGACCATTCTTGCCGTCGACCTCTACGGCACCGCCCTGGTGCTCGAAGAGTTCGGCAACGTCATCGCCCGCGGCGGCGCCGGCGTCGTCATCTCCTCACAGTCGGGGCACCGCCTTCCTGCGCTCACCGCTGAGCAAGACGCCGCCCTCGCCACCACTCCCGCCGACGACCTGCGCGAACTTCCGATCCTCCGGCCCGACCAAGTCAGGGACACCCTCCACGCCTATCAGCTGGCCAAGCGTGGAAACTCGCTCCGGGTGATGGCCGAGGCCGTCCGGTGGGCCAAGCGCGGCGCTCGGGTCAACACCATCAGCCCTGGCATCATCATCACCCCCCTGGCCAAAGACGAGCTGACCGGCCCCCGCGGTGAGGGGTACCGGCGCATGATCGAACTGGCACCGGCAGGACGTGCCGGTACCCCAGACGAAATCGGCACCTTGGGCGCGCTGCTCATGGGACCCGACGGTGCGTTCATCACCGGCAGTGACTTTCTCATCGACGGCGGCGTGACCGCTTCTTACTTCTACGGCGAACTCGCCCCACGGTGATCGCAGTTCGAGGGCGACCGCCGCGGATGGTAGGGGGTGCGGTGCTCGTCGTGAGGTCTCCGGTCAGCCGATCGCATACAGGGCGATGGCGCTCTCCGACGTGATGGCCCTCTTCTGGCCGAAGCTGAGCCCTTCGAGAGCCTCGGCCAGCTCCTCGGTGACTCCGGGGAACTTGGCGTCGGGGTGGGGGTAGTCGCTGGCCCAGATGATCCGCTCCGCACCGACCAGCGGGGACTGTGCGGTCATCGCCATCATGGCCTCGTCGGGGTCGAAGCTGATCCAGCATTGGCGCCGGAAGTACTCCGACGGGAGAAGTTCGAGATCTGGCACCTCCCACTGGAACTTCTTGCAGTGATGGTCCAGGCGCTCGAGCCAGGGGACCAGCCAGCCACCATTGGCCTCGAGGAAGATCATCTTGAGGCCCGGGAAGCGCTGCAGCACTCCGCCGACGGTCAGGAACGCCAGCGAGCTCATGACGTCGAAGGGGTTGGCGATGGCCTGGGGCAGGAGCACGCCGGGGCCGAGCTGCATGCCGACCGCGGCGCCGGGCAGGTCGGCGGCGAAGAACGGGTGCAGGGCGATGGGCAGGCCGGTGTCGGCCGCCGCCTGCCAGATGGGGTCGTAGACCGAGTCGTTGAACTGCTTGAACTCGACGGACGGGTTCGGTCGCATGAACACCGAGACCATCCCAGGGAGCTCGGCCACCCGGCGGATCTCGGCCGCCACCGCAACGACATCGTCAGGGTGGTGCATGGGCGGCACGGCGCCGGCGCCGAACAGCCGCCCCTCACCCTCCAGAGTGTGGTCGGAGCACCAGTCGTTGTAGGCCCGGGCCTGCGCGGCGGCGAAGCCAACGTCGGTCTTGCTCTGCAGCCCGAGCAGCATGGTGGGGTACAGCACCGCGAGGTCGATGCCGTCCTGGTCCATGTCCTGGAGCCGCGCCTTGGCGTTCCACGCCGCCGGCCTGGTTTCGGTGTAGCGCAGCTCCCCCCGGAAGGCGGCGGCTCGCTCCTCGTCGGAGGCGCCGGCCATGCCTGCTGAGGCCAAGAAGTTGGCCGGTGTGCGGTCCCCGTCGTAGTGGAGCCACTCCTGGCCATCGGCCTCGGTCTCGATGTGCCAGATGCGGTCCCGGAACTCGGCCGGTGCGTAGTCGGGCATGGCCGTCGGGTGCTCGAGGATGTGCCCATCGGAGTCGATGTAGCGGAGGCCGTCTCGGGTGCTCATAGGGCCCTCCCTCGCAAGTTCCAGGCTCCCCTTCTACCGCCTGAACCTACCCTCCGCCAGGAGATCCGTCCGGTCTGCTGTCCCCACCCTTTCAGGTTGAGACGCATCGCGGGCAAGGTCGCAAGTGGATTGACCTAACTCAAAGCCATCAAGAGGACCGCAATCGGACTGCGGTTGAGAATTTCACGTGCCACTGCTCCTCGATTGGGATCGTCCGAGTGAGGCCAACCAACGGCGACCAAGTCGGCTCCCTCTGACTGGGCTGCAGAGAGCAGCTCCGTGGCCGGATCGCCCACCCGTAGCTCAAGGCGAATCCCAGACGCCGCTACTTTGTGTCTGGCAAGGAACTCCTTCGCGTAGGCCTCGGTTTCATGCTGCACTTGGTCTGAGAAGCTCGGTACGTGGTTCTCGTCTTGGACATGGATCACGGCGATCTGAAGCCCGGCGCTGAGCGAAACCTCGATAGTCCGTTGAAGGGCTCGGGCCTTGCCCGGCGTTCCTTCCATGGCCACGAGAACAGTACTGAGGTGATCGGGAGGTTGGAACTGAGGCGGAACGACCACGATCGGTTTGTCGCTCCGGGTGGCCAGGCTCATCACCAGATGGCCGGCCGGTCGGCGGCCGGCAGGTCTGCCGCGGGCTCCAATGACGAGAACTGAGACATCCTCTGCGTCCATTTCGGTTGAAAGCACCGCCATTGGGTCGCCGGTCAAGGTGCGCAGTGGTACGCCGCTTGCTTGAGCAGCAGCGCGCGCCGTTTCATCGCCGTCCTCGACGACATGCAGGACCTCGAGCGAAGCATCCAACGCCAACGCCACAGCACGGGCCATTGCCAAGACAGGCCGTGAAGCTGCTGAGTTATCGATGGCAGCGATGATCTTGCTCATGTGCTGGGTTCCCACTCCGATCCGCGACGACGAAGCTCGAGCCGGCCCGAGACCGAGTCGAAGCGCCTCGATCCCACCATGAGGTCGATGGGTTGGCTCGTATCAATGGTGAGCTGAGCCCGCTCCTTTCGAATACGGACCCTGCTGCCGTGGAACCGCACGGGCATTGCCAGGGCCGACCACGACGGGGGTAGGACCGGGTCGACATGGAGTACCCCGTGATGGGGGCGAAGCCCGGCGAACCCGAAGGCAAGGGCCTGCCAAAGGCCGCCCATGGTGGCCACATGTAGCCCGCTTGCGGTGGTGCCGGTCAGGTCATCCAGGTCGATCCGCGAAGCAAGATGCAGCGACTCGAGGGCACGATCAAAGTCTCGCGTCCGTCCTTGGACCAGGGCGTGCGTTGCCGGAGAGAGGGAGCTGCCGTGTGCCGTCCGGGGTTCGTAGAAACGGAGGTTAGGTTCAAGACTGCCGGGCACCATCTCGTCTGGGACCAGGTGGTAAAGGAGAAGGACATCAGCCTGCTTGACAACTTGTGCCCTGGCCACGCGATCTCCCCCCAGCAAGAGGTCGGCGGCGATAGGACGGCGAGGTGCCACTTCCTCGATGATGAGCGGTTCGAGCTGATTGAATCCGGCGAACTGCTCGTAGACGCCCGTGTCAGGGTCGTAGCCATCAACGAGAGCATCGGCAAGCTCAAGCCAGCGGCATCTTTCGCTCTCTTCCACAGCGTCGACAGGATCAGCCGCTGCTTGTCGTAGGTTCCACCGAGCCATGACATTCGTGAACGCGTTGTCATCGACCGGCTCGTGATACTCGTCCGGCCCGATGACGCCGAAGATGTGGGCGAGGCCATCCGGCTCCAGTCGGATCCTCGATGCCCAGTAACGGGCCGTCTCGGTCAGGATCCGCCGGCCCGGCCCCAGGGCGAACTCCGTGTCACCCGACCAATCCATATAGCAACGCGTCGCCCATGCCACCTCGCTGACGATATGTTCCTCGAGCTGGCCAGTTCGAACGGTGATAACCCGTCCTGAACGGTCCAGGATACGCCGGGGCGTTACGTCGTAGCCGGTACGCGCCGATTCCCAGGGGAACCGAGCGCCGGCATGGCCGCCGTCCTGCGCCGCCATCATCGCGGCTGACAGCCTCCGCCACCGATATTCGAGCATCGCCCGGGCCGAAGGCGGATGGGTGGCTGCAAAGAAGGGCAGGACGAAAGCATCGGCGTCCCAGAATACGTGGCCCCGATAGCCGGTCCCGCTCAGGCCCCTAGCACCGACGGCGGCTTCGTTGGTGTCTGCGACCGATCCCATCAGGTGGAACAGCGCGAACCTCACAGCAAGCTGCAACTCGTCGTCGCCTTCGATTATGACATCGGCGTCTTCCCATCGCTCGGCCCATGCCTGACGATGCTCGGAGAACAGTCGATCGAAGCCACTATGGCTGAGCCGTGCCAGGTCCTCGATGAGTGATGAACGTTCGGGAAGGTCGTCGGGATCACCTCGGTAAACGGCGAAGCGGTCGAGTGTGCTGCCCCGAGCTCCGGCGCGAGTCCGAGTCTGCGTGGCGGCGGCCACGATCCCACCCGTGGTCGCGGCGACTCGCATCCAGCAGGAACCCCCATCCCGGCCCTCGTCATGGACCGGATCTTCCGCGGGCGGCTGGAGACGTAGTCGCGCCCGGAATCCCTTCGGACATCGGACCCGCAGGATCGCCGTGCCTGGCTGGGCCAGCGATGCGAACCGCACACTTTCAACAGTTCCAGCTTCGACCGTGGCCCGCTCGTAGAGCACCCCCGATCGCAGATCGAGGCGTCGTTTGACCTGTGCTGACGAGCCGTCACGAGAGCGGGTTCCCGTCAGCTTGAAGACTCCCGGGCCGGTGAGGAGGCGCGTCTCGGCGCCCTCTCCGTCATAAACGCCAGCCACGAGCACCAGCGGTTCCTGGCTCGACACAGGTGATACGGGTGCGCCGGTCATGCCCAGATACCCATTGGCGACTGTGAGGAGACTCGCGTGAACCCGTTCGTGCTGGTGGTCCGAACCCTCGACGACTAGGGACCATCCGGGTGGACCGTCGAACTCCGGAAGGGAACCGCGCCGCCGGCGAACCAGTTGATCGGCCAGAACTTGGTGCAGGCGTGGATCACCTCCGGTGAGTGAGACGACACCTTCCGGAGGCGGTGGGTGACGGGGACCGGTCACGGCAGCGACCGCATCGCGAAGCACGCCGGTCAGTGGTAGCTGGGGCAGTTCCACGGCTCCGTCGATCAGTAGCAGCACTCCACCTGGAGTGACCCCGCGCTTCCAAAGCTCCCGTAAGACGAACGACAAGACGTCCTCGGTTTCGCCGAGGGCAAAGTCGTCGTCGTTCATATCCACTAGTGGGTCGTCGGCTCCACCGCGCTCTTCAGTCGCAAATCCGGCAACCGCACTCGTTGTTGACCAGGCCAGCCGGGACATCGGGGTCGCGAAACTGAACGGAGCGACTACCACGACGGGAACACCAATCCCTTCGAGGGCGATCAGCTCAGGAGGCACGGCCCTTGGCTTAGCGTTCCAGACGACGATTGCCTCGAAACGCCTATCGAGCTCTGCAGGCAGGCTGGGATCAGCGGAGTCTTTCGAGCCTCCGGCCTCGAGTGCGCTGGGATCAGAGCGCCGACCTGTCACGCGAGCGGTCACGTGCGAGTGCTGTCGCATTGATTCGATAGCCCGTGATGCGGATTGATCCAATGCCGCCCGTGACTCTCAGCCACCTCGTACATCCCCAAGGCGAGAAGGACGCCAGCGTCCAAGTCGGACAGACGACCCGAGACGAAGACGAAACGCTCCAGCGACCCCGTTGTCATAGCTAGACCTTGTCCAGCAACTCGGCAAGGTCGGAGACGACGAGGTCGGCACCCGAAGCGAGCAGCTCGCTGGGTGTTGCACCTCGGCTGACGCCGACGATCAGTCCAAAGTGCCCCGCCCGTCCGGCCGCGACGCCAGCTGGCGCATCCTCCACAACAGCAGCGAGGCAGGGTTCTGTACCCAGTTGCTGGGCGGCGTAGAGGTAGGTATCGGGCGCCGGCTTTCCAGCCAATCCGAGTCGGGACCTTACGCCTCCGTCCACATTCACGTCGAAGAGATCGACGATTCCAGCTGCTTGAAGGACGGCCGCGCAGTTCTCGCTGGCTGAAACCACCGCCAGTTTCCGTCCAGCGGTCTTTAGAGCCCGAACGAGCGCCACCGATCCAGGGAAGGCCACAATGCCGCCGTGTGCGAGCATCCGTAACACCAATCGGTTCTTCCAGGCTCCGACGCCGTTCACGGTCCGGAGATTAGGCCGATCAACGGGTTCGCCCTCGGGGAGATGAATGCCTCGGGAGAAGAGGAAGGAACGCACCCCATCCAGACGAGGCTTGCCGTCCACGAACTGCTCATAGTCGGTGATGGCGTCGAAGGGGCGAATGGGCATTCCGGCACCAGCTCTATCGGCGAGCAATGCATCGAAGGTCTCTTTCCACGAAGCTGCATGTGCTGACGCGGTATCGGTGAGCACGCCGTCGAGGTCGAAGAGCCATGCCTCCACGGCCCTAGCCGACCGCATCATCCGATTCACGTTGTTCATAAGCTTGGAGTTGCAAATTTCAGTTGGTGGAGTTCATCGGACTCGTCTGCCCTCACCTGGCTACGTCAGCGTGAGCTCGGGGCCGCCCTCTCATGGCAAGGGTTGCCGGATGCACCGGGAAGCAGGCGAGTGTCACTCTTCGGATTCTGCACCTTCGCCGCCGGTCGAGAGAGTCGCCTCGGGCCGAGACGCCGACGTCCTCAGCGGTCGAGCGCGCCACCTCGGTGAAGGGCTCGACGGTGGCCGGGCTGATGTCGGCGGTGTACTGGCCCTGCACGGGCGGCACCGAGTGGCCGCCGATGAAGTTGCCGTACCGGGGCTTCACCTCTCTGGGCTTCCGGGCTGGCGCGGGGCGGTCGATGGGACGCTCGGAGCGACAACGGTGCTCTCGGCGGCAGTGATCACAGTCGTGGCATTGCTCCAGAGGAATCGGTGCGGCACCGCTCATCTGTCACGTTACGGATCCGGCCCTCCGTCGAACAGAGGCGAACGGCCCATCGAAGCGTTGGGATATGCCTTTCGGCCCTGTCCATCACGACCGACCCGGCTCATGGCGGACAGGGGCCGTAGCCGCGGCACTGAGGAGGCATCATGCGAGCGCTCGTCTACCACGGTCGGGGCCAGAAGGCGTGGGAGGAAGTCCCCAAGCCCGCCATCCAGGCCGACACCGACGCCATCGTCCGGGTAGACGCCACAACGATCTGCGGGACGGACCTGCACATCTTGAAAGGCGGCGTTCCCGAGGTGACCGACGGCCGCATCCTCGCCCAAGAGGCCGTCGGCACGGTCGAGCAGGTCGGGGCCGTCGAGAGCCCTCAAATGGGCGGGACCTCGCTCACCTGGCAGGTGCCTCTTTGAGCAACACGCCGATGGGGCGGCCCGCACCCCGGGAGATTCCAGTAGGGGTGACACGGGCCCGTCCGCCAACGGTCACCTCATAGACCTACTTTGACCGGGCCGGGGAGTGGGCCTGAAATGGAAGGCGTGAGGACCGACGGTATGGCGCCTGAGAACCAGTCCCATGGGGATGACGGCCAGTCCGATGCGGGCGGCGGCAGCGATCGGCTCGGCGCGGACCGGCCGCGTCCCACGGAGCTCGTTCCAGAGGCCGCCGACAATCGCCCCCTGCTCGGCGAGGCGCAACTGGCCGCGCTCGCTCGCTATGGCACCGAATCCGACGTCGACCCCGGTGACGTTCTGTTCGCCGACGGGGACGCGGGCTACGACCTCATCGTGGTGTTGGCGGGCCGGATCGCCATCGTCGAGTTCCACGACACACCGAACGAGACCGTCGTTATCGACTACGGACCCCGGGAGTTCCTGGGGGAGATCGGCCTGCTGACCGGTCAGCGTGTGTTCCTCACGGCGAGGGCGACGGCCGCCGGGCGCATCCTGCGGGTCCCGGCCCAACAGGTGCGGACCGTCATGGCCCAGGAGCCTGATCTCAGCGAGCTCCTTCTGCGGACGTTCCTGGTCCGTCACGCCCGGTTGACCCAGCGGGGGTCCGGGCTCACCCTCGTCGGATCGCGATTCGACGGCGAGACCCGCAGGCTCCTTGGGGTCCTGGCCCGCAACCGCCTGTCCTTTCGGTGGCTCGAGCTGGAGGGCTCGCCGGCGGCCGAGGCCCTGCTGCGGGAGCTCGACGTGCCGCTCGCCGATCTACCACTGGTGGTCGTCCCAGGTGGTTCGCTGTTGCGCAACCCCGACAGCCGTGTCCTGCTCGCCGCGCTCGGACTGGTCGGCGTGTCCGAGGAGGACCGGTCGGTGGTCTGCGATCTCCTCGTCGTGGGTGCTGGACCGGCCGGTCTCTCCGCCGCCGTCTATGGCGCGTCGGAGGGGATGACGACCACGCTGGCCGAGGATGCCGCCCTGGGGGGCCAGGCGGGCACGTCGTCGCGCATCGAGAACTACCTGGGTTTCCCAGCCGGCTTGTCGGGCGACGAGCTGACGGCTCGCGGGACGCTCCAGGCGAAGAAGTTCGGGGTCCGCATCCAGCTGGGATCCAAGGCCATCGGCTTGTCGTCGGACGGCAACGCTCATCACGTGCGTTTCGAAGGGGACGAGGTGGTCACGGCGAAAGCCGTCATCATCGCCACCGGGGCGCAATACAACCGACTCGATCTGGACCGGCTCGCCGACTTCGAGGGTGTCGGCGTCTACTACGCGGCGACCCAAATGGAGGCCCTGGCCTGTGCCGCTGGACCGGCCGTCATCGTGGGCGGGGGAAACTCCGCCGGCCAGGCCGCTCTCTTCTTGGCCCGGACCTGCAGCCACGTCCGGCTGGTCATCCGAGGAGAGTCCCTCGCCCACTCGATGTCGTGGTACCTGATCGACCAGATCGAGCGCGAGCCCCGGATCACCTTGTCGGTCAACACCGAGGTCACCGCGCTCGTCGGCGAGGAGGTCCTCCGAGGCGTCGAGTTCCGGGACAACCGCTCGGGGCAGACCTCGGTCCAGCCGATCAGTGGGCTCTTCGTCTTCATCGGCGCCAAACCCTGCACCGGGTGGCTGGAGGGACAGCTCGCCGAGGACGAGGACGGCTTCTTGTTGACGGGAGCCGACATTCCGCTGTCGTCCCTCGAAAGGCCTGGTCAGGCGCCACTCCTCTTGGAGACCAGCCGACCGGGCGTCTTCTGCGTGGGCGACGCCCGAAGTAAGTCCATCAAGCGCGTGGCGACGGCGATCGGGGAGGGTTCGATGGCCGTCCGGCTCGTCTTCGATCGCCTCCAGGCGTCCGGGCTGGCCGTCGCCGACACGCCATCCGCCGATGCCCGAAGCGTCACCGTCCCAAGCGCGGCAGACCGAGAAAGGATCCCTTGATGCCCGAATCCCGAATCGACACGACGGCGCCGCCCAGCGGCACTGGCTGCGTTGAGTGCTTGGCCAGTGACGGCTGGTGGCTCCACCTCCGGCGCTGTGCGACCTGTGGTCACATCGGTTGTTGCGACACCTCACCGAGCCAGCACGCCACCAGCCACGCCCGGACGTCCGGTCACACGCTGATCCGGAGTTTTGAGCCTGATGAGAGCTGGTTCTGGGATTACGACACCGAGCGGTTCCTCGACGGGCCAACATTGGTCGCGCCCGAGCACCATCCGCTCGACCAGCCGGTCCCTGGTCCCGCCGGACGTGTGCCGGCGGACTGGCAAGACCACCTTCATTGAGAAAGATACCGTTCGGTCTCGTTGTGCGAACGCCTGCACAGGAGTACGCCGGACGCCGAATATCTGTCGGTCGTTATGGCGCGCCCTGAGCCAGGGTAGGCGACACACTGACTGGTGCCCAGTTGGGCACTATTGCCGGGTTCAGGGTAGGGGAGCATCACCAGGGTCAAGGGGTGGTATCACCCTGGCACGTGACACCTCCTCCTCTTAGCCTGCCGCTAGGCCACCGCGGTGCCACAAAGGTGGCGTGCGACATCGAATTCGGCGTCGGTGGACGTGGATGGATGTATCTGGTGAAGCGACGCTCGGGCCACACCGGCCACCGGTACTGGCCTAGGAAGACGACAGGCGCGTGGACGCGCTCAGGCTGATCTTCCGGGCCGAGCTGCGCCGCCGGTGGCGATCGTGGCTGGCGTTGGCAATCCTCATCGCCGTCGTCGGAGGCGTCGTCATGGCCGCCGCCGCCGCCGGCCGGCGGACGGCGAGCGCGTTCCCCACTTTCGTACGCACTCACGGCTACGACTTCGTCGTGTTCACCGGGGTATCGGCCCCAGAGCTCGCCCGGTATCCCGCCGTCTCTTCCATCACGACGGCACCGACCGCTTACAACGGCCAGCCCGCGTGCGCCTGCACGCACCCGATCGACAACAACAACTTCAACGTCATGTTCGTCCCGCCCAAGGAGATGTCCCGCACCGTCAACCTCGTCGCCGGCACGATGCCCGACCCGTCCTCGCCCGACGAGGTGCTGGCCTCCTTCAACCTGCAGCGAGACAACGGCGTCCACGTCGGGACCGTCCTGCGGATGAGGATGTATGCGGCCTCCCAATCGGCGGCCATCAACAACGCCATCGGTGCTGGTCCCCCACCGACAGGCCCCTTCGTCTCGTTCCACGTCGTCGGCATCGAAGCGGCCGTCTACGAGTTCCAGGCCGGGACCACAGCGTTGTACGACGTCTACACGACGCCCGCCTTCGCCCGTTCTGTGCTGCCGAAGACGACCACGGGATTCATCTACCTCGTGAAGCTCCGCCACGGGGCCGCCGACGTCGACGGCTTCAAGAACTACGTCAAGTCGTTGGGCAACGCCTCCTTCACCGACTTGAGCACGCCGGAAGTGCTGGTGGCCGGCTCCATCCATCCGCAGGCCGTCGGCTGGTGGCTGTTGGCCGCGCTGGCCGCGCTGGCCGGGGCGGCCGTCGTCGGGCAGGCGCTGAGCCGGACCCGCCGGGTGGAGAGCGAGGAGTTCCCCGTCCTCCAGGTGCTCGGGATCGAGCGGAGCGGCCTCGTGGGGCTGGGCATGGCATCGACCCTGCTGGTCGGTCTGGTCGGCGCCGCCGGAGCGCTGGCCCTCGCCTTCGTGCTCTCCCCTCTCGCCCCGGCTGGCGACGCTCGCCTCGCCGAGCCATCGTCGGGCCTGCGTTTCGACGGCCCGGTCCTTCTGCTGGGAGCGGTCGCCACGGTGGTGCTGGTGCTCGCCCTGGGGGTGTGGCCGTCGCTCCGCGCCGCGCGGGGTCGGGCGCCCGACGCCCGTCGTCCCCGCTCGTCGGCCGTCGTTGGCTTCGTGAGCACAGCCGGTGCGCCGCCAGCCATGGTGGTCGGTGTGCGCAACGCGCTCGAAGGCGGGCGCGGCGGCGCCTCCGCGCCGGTGGCCACCGCGCTCCTGGGCGCGGCGCTCGCCGTGGCCGCGCTGTGCGGCACCGCCGTGTTCGGGTCGAGCCTGGCGCACCTCGACGCCACGCCGGCACTCTTCGGCGACACCTACCAGGTGATCATCTACGGAACGCCGAGCACGTCGAGCACGGCGAGCCCCCAAGCCGACCAGCATCAGGTTATCCGGGGGCTCGAACGGCACGAGGGAATCGATCGCATCACCGTGGCCACGGGCACGCCCATCTCGATCGACGGCATCAGCGTGCAGGCCGCCGCATTCGCCGCCGTTCGCGGCCCGCCCCTCTTGGTCGCGATCAGTGGTCGGCTCCCTGCCCGCCCGGGCGAGATCGCGTTGGGGTCGTCCACCATGCGCCTGATCGGCACCCATGTGGGCGCCGTCGTGCCGGTGCGGTTCGCGTCGCCCACCGGCCATGCGCGCACCGTGCCGTTTCGGGTCGTGGGGACGGCGGCGCTCCCGACCGGCGTCGGCGACGGAGAGGTCGGGCTGGGAACGGGTGCCGCGCTGACCATCGGCGGGTACGAACAGGCGGCGTGTCCGCACGGCACCGCCAACGAGAAGTGCGTCCGCTCGATTCAGGGGAACACCGCCGTCCTGGCCAGTGCCACGCACGGCGGTCCGGGACACGTGGCGATCGAGCGGGCCATCTCCGCCGATCAGAACTACGACGGGACCCCGATCACGCCGACGACGCTCGTGAACTTCGGCGAGGCCGTCGACTTCCCGCTCATCCTCGGCCTCATCCTGGCCATTTTCGGCGCCGCTACCCTCGCCCACCTGCTCGTCGTCAGCGTGGGTCGGCGCCGCCGGGAGATGGGACTGCTCAAGACGCTCGGGTTCGTGAGCCGCCAGGTGGGAGCGACGGTGTACTGGCAGGCCACGACGGTCACCCTGGTGGGCCTAGTCGTCGGTGTCCCCATCGGCGTGGCGCTCGGTCGGGTGGTCTGGAGGGCCTTCGCCCTCGATGTCGGCGTCGTGCCGAAGCCGGTCGTCGATCCCTGGGTCATCGTGGGCCTGGGCGCGGCCGTCCTGGTGGGAGCCCTCGTGCTGGCCATCGCCCCGGCGTTGGCGGCGGCCCGGGCGCGGCCCGCCCGGTTGCTACGGGTGGAATGACGCCGGGCACCGCTGGAGCGGCGCACCCACTCGGCCAGCTCCACGACGACGCCGGGTCCTTCGGTCCGACGGCGTGGTGACCCCCCTTGACAGGACGGGGCCAGAGGAGGATCATGCTATTTATCTAGTTACCTAGATATCTCGGAGGGAGCGGCGTGATCGAATTCCACCTGGACACCCGGTCGGGAGTCTCGCCATACCTGCAGATCGTCCAGCAGGTCCGCCGGGCCCTCCGACTCGGCCTCCTCCACGAGGGCGATCAACTCCCCACCGTCAAGGAGGTGGTGGCCCGGCTGGCCATCAACCCGAACACCGTGCTGAAGGCCTACCGCGAGCTCGAGCACGAGGGTCTGGTGGGGGCCCGGCCGGGCGTCGGCACGTTCGTGACCAAGACGCTCAGCGACGGGTCCGTCGTCGCCGCGCACGGACCGCTCCGCCAGGACCTCAAGCGTTGGCTCGGCAAGGCCCGCCGGGCGGGACTCGACGACGAGAGCATCGAAGCCCTGTTCCGGGACACGTTTCGTTCCGCCGAGGAGCAGGGCGTAGCGTGACCGCCGCTCTCGAGACGACCGGCCTGGGCAAGCGCTACCGACGGCGGTGGGCCCTCACCGATTGCACCATCACCATCCCAGCGGGACGGGTCGTCGGGCTGGTCGGTCCCAACGGCGCCGGGAAGACCACGCTGCTCCAGCTGGCTGTCGGGCTCCTTCGGCCCACGGTCGGCCGCGTGACCGTCCTCGGCGGCCAACCCGCCGAGAGCCCCGAGCAGCTCGGACGAGTGGGCTTCGTGGCCCAGGACACCCCGACCTACGCCGGCCTCTCGGTCGCCGACCACCTTCATCTCGGCGCCTGGCTCAACCCCCGTTGGGACGAGGACATGGCGCAGGAACGCATCGGACGGCTCGGTCTCGATCCGAAGCAGCGTGCGGGCAAGCTCTCGGGCGGGCAGCGGGCGCAACTCGCCCTCACCCTGGCCATCGCCAAGCGGCCCGAGCTGCTGCTCCTCGACGAGCCCGTCGCCAGTCTCGACCCTCTTGCTCGGCGCGAGTTCCTCCAGCACCTGATGGAGGCGGTTGCGGACCAGGAGCTGAGCGTGGTGCTCTCCTCGCACCTCGTTGCCGACCTCGAGCGAGTGTGCGACTACCTCGTCGTCCTCGCCGGGTCCAAGGTACAGCTGGCGGGCGATGTCGAGGAACTGCTGGCGACGCACCACCGCCTCATAGGACCGCGGCGTGAGCCGTGCACGATGCCGTCGGACCAGGAGGTCGTCGGAATGAGCCAGACCGAACGTCAAAGCACGTTCATCGTCCGATGCGACGGCCCGATCCTCGATCCGGCCTGGACCGTCGAGTCACTCAGCCTGGAGGACCTGGTCCTCGCCTACATGGCGCGGGACAGTGAGCCGAAGCGACAGCGTCGGTCACATCTGGGGGTCGTCGGATGATCCGGCTCACGTGGCGGCAGTTCCGTTTCCAGGCACTGGCGGTCCTGGCCGTTCTCATGGTCGTCGCCGGCGTCCTGCTAGTCACCGGCATCCACCTTGTCCACCTCTACGACACCACCGTCACGTCGTGTCGGGCGACAGGGGACTGCGCCCGGGCCACCACCGCCTTCCTCAATGACGACCACCTCATCCAGGTCGGGCTCCCTCCGGTGCTGCTCGTCCTTCCGCCGCTCGTCGGCGTCTTCTGGGGCGCGCCCCTCATCGCTCGAGAGCTCGAAACCGGCACGTTCCGGCTCGCCTGGACCCAGAGCGTCACCCGGACTCGCTGGCTGGCGGTCAAGGTCGCGGTCGTCGGCTTCGCCTCGGTCGCCGCCGTCGGCCTGGTCACCCTCTTGGCGACGTGGTGGCTCAGTCCGTTCGACTCGATCAACTCGAACCGTTTCTCGCCGGGCACATTCGGCGAGCGCGGCCTCGTCCCGCTGGGTTATGCGGCCTTCGGCTTCGCCGTCGGTGTCACCGTCGGGCTGCTGTTACGCCGAGCCTTGCCCGCCATGGTGGTCACCATCGTGGCCTACATCGGCACACTCCTCACCATGGCGCTGGTGATCCGGCCGCACCTCATGACACCTCTGACGATCGTCAAGCCCTTCCCAGTACCGAACGCCAATGGTGGGGTCTCGGTTTTCAACTTCGGCACGAGTCCGAACGATTGGGTCCTTTCCCAGGAGACCGTCAACGGGGCAGGCAAGGTCATCGGCCAGCACGGCGGGATCGGCCCGAACGGCGGACTCGGCTTCGACATCACCCCCAGCGGCGCGGTCAAGGTCCCAGGCCTCGGCACGTGCCCCGGCGCCCACCTCACACCGCCGGTGCCCGGCAGCGACGTTCCTACTACGGGCCAGGACGGCAAGGCCTTCCAGGCGTGCGTGAACCACTTCCACATCCACCAGGTCCTCACGTACCAACCCGCCAGCCGGTACTGGGCCTTTCAGTGTTACGAGACCGCCATCTTCTTCGTACTGGCGGCCCTCCTCGTCGGGTTCTGCTTCTGGTGGGTGCGACGGCGACTTGCATGAGGGAAGGCGGCCGAGCCAGCTTTCAGGTCACCGTCGAGTCGCCCGCCTCAACCAGCGCTCCAAAGGGGCGAGGCGTCGGAATCGCTCACGATCCTCGTCAATGACACGGTCGGCTGGGTTCCGGGGAGGAGCCCGGAGACCAGCTCAGCGAAGATGATCATGACTTTCTCCTCGCCGGGACAGACGTACCCGCGACCACCAAGAACAGGTTGATGATCAGACAGCGGGCTCACCACTCTGCAGCACCGCTTCAACCTCGAGGCTGAGTGCGACTTTGTCGCTCAGCACCATCGCGTTGTCCGTGCCGGGGATAGGGCCGTTGTAGCTGACGCCGAAGTCCTCCCGATTGATCTCGGTGTTCGCACTGAAGCCCACACGGGTGCCACCGCGGAGATCGGGCGTGAATCCGTTCAGTTCCAAGTCGAGCGTCACCGGACGGGTCGCTCCACGGATGGTGAGCTCTCCGTCGACGAACAAGCGATCGCCTTGGCTGCGCACGGCCGTCGAGCGGAAGGTGATGTTGGGGAACTTCTCGACGTCGAGGAAGTCCGAGGAGCGGACATAGTTGTCACGGTTGGCTTCGTTCGTGTTGATCGAGGATGCGTCGATCGTCGCGGTTACCGACGAATGAGCAAGGTCCTCGTCGGTGACGATCGTCCCGCTGAACCGGTCGAAACGGCCCCGTACCTTGCTCACGACTAGGTGGCGTACCACGAAGGAGACCTCGGAGTGAGCTGGGTCGATCTCCCACGTCCCGGCGACGAAGCCGGGAAACTGGACGACGCTGCTGTCAGTCATCCGTACCTCCTCTTCTGCTTGATAGTTCGGTGGTTGATGGAAGGGATCCCCGCAGCGAGCGGGGCCAGCGCGACGGACCTTGGCGTCTTGCGTGCCGTTCCCCAACCATTGTTCGCGGGGACAGACCCAGTCGCATCCAGGAAACGCCCAGGCGCTGTGAACCATCGCGCCGGGGTTGCCTATGCCCCGCGCGGACCGGCGCGGGCCTAGGAATCGATCGCCGCCGACGGGACGCCTCTTCGGCGGTCGGCACACGGCGACGAGGTGTCCTCGCCCGCTCCGTCCCGACACCGGGCAGGCGCGGCCCGCTGCACCTCGGGAGCCGCTGAACCTCCCCGGTCGGGACGCCACCTCGTCGGACCGGGCCCCGCGGCCCTTCGGGCAGTGGGACGAAGGGACAGCCAGAACCTGAGCCCAAGCCGGACGTGTTGCTGGTGGGCCTCCGGAACGGGTCGCCGCCTCGGGCTTCTTTGCGTAGAGTGCCGGCGCGGGCCATCTGCGACGGGCCGCGGAAAAGGGGGGACATGCGCACGCGCATCGCCGCGGTCGCATCGGCCGCAGCCATGGTGCTCGGGGTGACGGTGGCCACGTCCGGCGGGCCGCCCGTCGGAGCGTCGCCGAGCAAGGCACCCATCAAGATCGCCCTCATCACGTCGGAGACCGGGGCGGCGGCCTCGCTGTTCCAGACGGCACCCCAGGGCTTCCTGGCCCGGATCGCCCTCCAGAACGCCGAGGGCGGCGTCAACGGGCACAAGCTCGTCCCCGTCGTGATCAACGACCAGACGAGCATCACCCTGGTCGGCACGGCGATCAAGGAGGCCCTCGCCGACGGGTCACTCGGGATCGTCTCCGACACCCCGGCCTTCTTCGCCGGCTACCGGCTGGCCCAGGAGGCCGGCGAGCCGGTGACCGGGGGCAGCTTCGACGGACCGGAGTGGGGTGAGCAGCCCAACACCAACATGTTCGCCGCCGACAGCGGCAGCGTGGATCCGACGTACCCGGCCAATACGGAGATCGGCTCGTTCCTGAAGAGCCACGGTGGGACGGTCATCGGCGTGTACGGCCTGTCCGCCCTGCCGTCGTCCCGACATGCCGCGGCGGCCGTGGCCGAGTCGTTCAAGAAGGTGGGCGGCAACGTCGGCGTGCTCGACACCTCCATCAACTACCTCGGGGCCGACTTCACCTCGACCGCCCTCCAGGCCAAGTCGGCTCGGGTCAACACGGTCTTCGCCGGCCTCTCGGACAGCGAGGACATCGCCCTGGCCACCGCCTTCAAACAGGCGGGTGTGAAGCTGAAGGCCGTCTTCCTGGCAACGGGCTACGAGCCCGGGATCATCGGCACCCCGGCCTGGAAGGAGGTGCAGGGAGACTGGTTCGGGGCCGCCTGCCGCCCGTTCTCGGTCCCCGACGCCGGAACGATCGCCATGGACGCGGCCATGAGGAAGTACGAGCACTGGTCGGCCAGCGAGTTCCCGACCTTGGGGATCTGCGAGAGCTGGCTCGGGGCCGCCCTCATGATCGAGGGCATCCAGCGGGCGGGGGCCAACCCCACCCAGGCCGGCGTGATCAAAGCCCTGCGAGGCATCACCTCGTGGAACGGGGGAGGTCTCCTGGCCGAGTCCATCGATTACGCCACGGTCTTCGGCCACGGCCCACCCGAGCAATGCGGGTGGTACGTGCGGGCCGAGCCCAAGGGCTTCGTCCCGGCCTCCACCCATCCGGTCTGTGGTCACAACATCCCCGGCACCGGCACCGCCTCACCGTCATCGTCGTGAAGCGAGTGGTCCGCTGAGCTGTGGGCTCGCGGGCGATCGTCGGTCCGGCAGCCATCGGCGAACCGTCACCTGACGACCGCCCTGCCTGGCGGGCTCGTCAATGCCCGCTTCGGGCTCCCCGTCGGGGTCGCCCGACCAGTTCACCGCCACAGTTCGGACAGGTCCCGTCCATCTCGTCGGCACACGTCGGGCAGAACGTGCACTCGAAGCTGCAGATCAGGGCAGGGCCGTCGGCGGGCAGAGCCGCGTCACACCGCTCGCAGACCTCGCGCATCTCAAGCATCAGGACGCCTCAGAGGACCCAGCTGTCCGGACGGAGCCTTGAGGCGTTCAGTTCGCCGCCCCGGCAGCGACGAAGAAGGAACGGATGAGCGGTTCGTAGTGGTCGAGCGACGGCGCGGTGTAGGCCGGGTCGAAAGCAGGCATGTCGTACTTCCGTACGAACTCCTCGGTGAGGTCGTAGTAGTCGTGACCGGAGAAGGCGTCGCGGGCGTTGCGGTCCTGCCCGACGTGGTGCCAGAAGTAGTAGCCCTGGAAGACCCCGTGCTGCTGGACCATCCAGTGGTAGGAGTCGGGCACCCAGGGCTTCAGGATGGCGGCCGCGATGTCGGCGTGGTTCAGCGGCCCGAGGAGGTCGCCGACGTCGTGCAACAGCGCACAGACGACGTAGGCGTCGTCGCGCCCGTCGAGTTCCGCCCGGTGTGCGGTCTGCAAGCTGTGGGTCAGGCGGTCGACGGCGAAACCGCCGTGACCCGGGCCGAGCATGCGGAGCTGGTCGAGGATCCGGTTCTGGAAGCCCTCCGCCCAATCCGGGTCGGCGCCCATGATCGTGGCCCAGTCCTCCGCCGTCGATTCGTCCATCCGGGTGAACGTCGCTCGCATCGGGGCCTCGGTCTCACTCATGACACCTCCTCGGCGCAGAGGAGCACTGGGATCCTCATGTGCTCCGCGGCCAAAGCCAGGCTATCCCGACGTAGACGGCTGGCCGCTCGGTGTCGGGTACGCGATGTTGGGCCGAGCCGGATTGCCGCGGTGGTCCGTTGCCCTTTTCCTCCTCTCTGACGCGGCCTTCTTGACGCCCGGTCCGACAGAGGCCTGTGGGAGAATGGCGTGACGAGGGGAACCGGGCCGGCGTCGTTGTGGCCCGGTGGAACGGAGGGACCGTGAGTGACGTGCCGGCTGGGCCCGGCTGGTGGCTCGCGTCAGACGGACGGTGGTACCCGCCGATGCAGGGTGTGCCGGCACCGCCGACCCCGCCACCCCAGCAGGCACCGCAGCTGCCCGTCCCGCAAGCGCAGGCGCCCCCCAACGCCCTCGTGCCGACCGTGCCGCCGGCCGCACCTCCGGCGGGACCGCTCGGCCAACCGGCACCGATGTTCGCCCCGCCGGCGGCCACGCCCGCGCCGCCAGGCGCGGTGCCGGGAGGTGCGCATCGCGCGGTCGTGCCGCCAGCCTCGCCGCCCCCGACGGGACCGGCGCCCGCCGCCGGGCCACCGCCGCCGGCCGCGGGTGCACCGGCCAGGGGCGAAACCGGTGGCACGCCGAAGTGGCTCATACCGGTGCTGGCGGTCCTCGTCGTCGTGGCCGTCGGCGGCGACGCCCTCGCCCTCGTCAACCGGTCGAGCTCGACGCCGAGCGCCTCGTCGAACGTCACGTCGACGACGGCACCGGAGACGACCACCGTGTACGGCCCGGGCTGGGCCCACTTCACCGCCAAGTTCCCCTCGTCGCCCACTCAGATCGCCGGGGCATCGCTCACCAGCGGCGTGCAGACCGGGACGCAGGCCGTGGCTTATGCCGTCAGTCCCGAAGCGGTCACGACCCTCGAGCAACAGAACGCCCCGGTGCCACCACCGCCGACGTACCTCGTTGCCCTGGTCCAGTTCAAGTCGCCCGCCGCGGCCGAGCTGACCTTCCAATTCCTGAACGCGCTCAAGCTGAACCTGACGACCGTCGACGGCATGCCGGCCTTCCGGACGGTGACGCTCGCCTCCACCTCGTACCTCGGCGAGGCCGGGGGCCGGAAGGTCAGCGACCCGAATTCGACGATCGGCGCCGTCTTCTTCGTGCGTGGCGACGTGCTGTACGCGGCCGAGGCGGTCACCCCGCACCCGATCCAGGCCACCGCCTTCATCAACTCCTTCCTGCCGGCTCCCTGAGCCGGGCCGGCGGGGTCGGGGCGGCAGTTTCCCCTTCCGACCTGCGCTTCCACCGTGGTGACGGCTGGCCGTGGCCCGGCCGACGGCGCCCATCACTGACCACAGGAGCTGACCACTTGTCACCTTGAGCTGCCCTGACGTAGCTTGCCGCAGCAGTTCCTGGCCCGGCACGAAGGGGGAGAAGTGGCGGCTACTCCTGGCTTTTTGAGCATCCCCCGCGGGCTGTCGGGCGGGCTGCGCCGACAGGGTCGCCGGGGTGCCAGCTTCGCCCTGGCGCTCGCCGCGGTCAGCGCGACGTTCTCCCTCGCCGCCTCCGTGCCCAAGGCTGCGGCGGCGCTGTCGCCGCTCCAGGTGGTGATCGGAGGGCCGAGCCAGACGGCCGTCTTCGACGCCCAGAGCCACAGCGCCAGCCCGCTCTCCGAGACGGGCACCGCCGGGGCCATCAGCCCCGACGGGAAGACCCTCTACATCACCTCCACCAGCCCCGACTCGCTCGAGGCGGTCAACCTCTCCTCGGGCACCGTCGTCAGCTCCGACGCCGTCACCGGTGTCCCGACGGCCGTGGCGGTGAGCCCGGACGGGAGCACGGCCTACGTCGTCACCACGAGCGGCCGGGTCACCGCGATCACGACCTCCCCCACGCTCACCACGGCCTGGACCGTCCATCTGACCACCTCGAACCTCCAGTCGGTCGTGGTCAGTCCGGACGGCCAGACCCTCTACGTGGCGGCCTACGGCTCGGGCGTCGACGCCGTCGCCACGACGGGTTCGCACACGGTCACAACGCTCCTGCACGAGAGCGAGGCCCTGCAGCTGGGGCTCAGCCCCGACGGCCAGCACCTGTGGGTGGGCGGGGACAGCTCGAACGACGCCGTCCCGGTCATCAACACGGCCACCCACGCCGTGACCGACGTGTCGGTGCCCGGCGACCCGGCGGCCGCGGTCGTCAGCCCCGACGGGTCGACGGCGGCCGTGCGGTTGCACGACAGCGACGACGACAACGACAACGGCGACCAGGCCGTCGTCGTCTTCGTCAACACGTCCACCGACCACATCACCAGCACGGTCGCGCTCGGCCCGGAGCAGGACGGCCTCGGCGGCGACGGGTTCGCCTATAACCCGGCCGGGACCGAGCTGTGGACGACGCTCGACAACGTCGCCCCGGCGCCCACCGCCGCCCTGCTCGAGCTGGCCGGCTCCACGGTGACCGACCTCTCCACGGTGACCGGGGCCGACTGGGTGGCCTACACCCCCGACCAGGCACCGACGGCGGCGCTCACCGTCACCCCGGCGGCCCCGGGCCAGCCCACGACGCTCGACGCCTCCGCCTCGACCGGGTCGACCAGCCCGATCGCCAGCTACAGCTGGAACTTCGGCGACACCTCGACCACCACGACCTCGACGCCGGTGGTCCAGCACACCTACGCGGCACCGGGGAGCTACACGGCCTCCGTGACCGTGACCGACGTCGAGGGGACCTCGACGGCCATCGTCTCCAACGGCGTCGACCTCGACCGCAAGGGCGGCCCGAGCGCCACGACGTCCCAGACGTTCAACGTGGCCTCGACCAACGTGACGGCCAGCCTCACGACGAGCTCGCCCACGGTGGCCTCGGTCCAGACCGTGCCCGAGGACTCCCTGCCTGCCGCGGCCGTCGAGTCCGGCGCCTCCTCGAACGGCCCCGGCAACTCGGCCTCCGCCCCCCTCCACTCGATCCCGCTCCACTCGATCCCGCTCGGGTCGATCCCCCTCCATTCCATCCCGCTCGGGTCGATCCCGCTCCACTCGATCCCGCTCGCCGCCCAGGCCCTCTCGACCGCCGCGCTCAGCGACATCGGCGTCACCTACCCGTCGGGCTGCACCGGGAGCGCCTGCACCGGGTGGCCCGGCATCCTCGCCGGCACCTCGCTCGCCATCGACCCGCTGCAGTCGACGACGCTCGCCCAGGTCCTCGCCGACCCGACGGCCTCGTCACGCTTCGACACGCTCCAGCTGAGCGATCTCGACCTCTCCAGCTCGCCGCTCGGGTCGATCCCGCTCGCCTCGATCGCTCTCGCCGGGGTCCCGCTCGCCTCGATCCCCCTGCCCGGATCGGGCAACACGCCGACCTCCGTGCTCACCGCCTGGTGCTCGACCCTCTCGGGGCTCGGGTACGACTGCTCGACCGACTTCGGCATCGACCCGTCGAACCCCTCGACGGCGACCGACGTCTCGCTGCTCGCCCTCAGCCTGGCCGGCGTCCCGCTCCACTCGATCCCGCTCGCCTCGATCCCCCTCCACTCGATCGACCTGAGTGCCTCGCCCCTCGCTTCGATCCCCCTCCACTCGATCGCCCTCGCCGGCACCCCGCTCGGGTCGATCCCGCTCGGCTCCATCCCGCTCCACTCGATCCCGCTCGGCTCCATCCCGCTCCACTCGATCCCGCTCCACTCCATCCCCCTCGGGTCCATCCCGCTCGACGCGTTCCCGCTGCACTCGATCCCGCTCGGGTCCATCCCGCTGCACTCGATCCCGCTCCACTCGATCCCGCTCGGCTCCATCGCGTTGACCGACGTCCCCCCCGGGGTCGTCGACTGCTCGGGCGCCTCGAATGGCTTCACCTGCCCGGCCGGCTCCACCCTGGGTGACGCCCTCGACGCCGGGGCCATCCTGCCCGGCGCCACCCTGGCCGACCTCTCGACCTACGACGGGACGACGCTGGCCGACGTAGCCGGGTTCGACACGACCACCACGCTGGCCGAGCTCGGCGTCTTCGGCCTCGGGACCAGCGGCCTCTCGGCGCTCCCGCTCCACTCGATCCCGCTCGGGTCCATCCCGCTCGGCTCGATCCCGCTGGCCTCGATCCCGCTGCACTCGATCCCGCTCGGGTCGATCCCGCTGCACTCGATCCCGCTGCACTCGATCCCGCTCGGGTCGATCGCGCTGTCCTCGCTGCCCGACCTGGCGGCCGTGGTCGACTGCTCGGGCGCACAGAACGGCTTCACCTGCCCGGCCGGCTCCACCCTCGACGACGCGCTGAACGCCGGGGCCATCCTCCCGGGGGCCACGCTGGCCGACCTCGGGACCTACAACGGCACGACCCTCGCACAGCTCGGGTTCTACGGCTCCGTGCTCCTGTCGGACCTCGGGGCGACCCTCTCGGCCGAGGGCGTGAGCCAGCTCGCCCAGTTCGAGCAGGCCATCCTCAGCCAGCTCGGTGACCTGAGCTCCTACGGCGACACGACGACGATCGAGGAGCTGCTCGCCGACCTCGACCTCAGCGTGCCGAACGTGCCCAACCTCACGCTCTCGGACCTGCTCCTCTCGCTCATGCCGCCGTCGTCCTACGCCTGGAACGGGCTCAACCTGAGCGACGTGCCGCTCGCCCAGTACGAGAGCGCCGGCGGCAATGTGGAGTACCAGACGTCCCTCGAGGTCACCGGCTCGGCCGGCCCGGTGAGCGTGGCCCTGACCCTGCCCGCGGGCTTCGCCTACGTGGCGGGCAGCTCGACGCTCGACAGCTCGCCGACGGCCGACCCCATCGTGACCGGGTCCGACAGCACGGGCGCCACGCTCACCTGGAACGAGAACCTGGGTGTCGGCCCCCACAGCCTGGTGGCCACCGCCGACGCCGGGACCCCGCTCGGCTCGGCCGCCGCGTCGCTCACCGCCTCCACCACGACCTCGACGTCGTCGTCGGGCGCCTCGGTCCAGGTGGTCGACGGGACCGAGCCCGACAACACCCCGGCCACGGCCACGCCGCTCGCCACGGGGGACGAGGAGCTCGGCAACGGGTACCTGAACGTCGGCTACCTCACGTCCTCCACCGACATCAACCTCTGGTCGGTCTCGGTGGCCCAGGGCGACGAGCTCGCCCTCTCCCTCTCCAACCTGCCCGCCGACTACGACTTCGTCCTCTACGCGCCGACCGCCCAGCAGCTCCAGGGCCCGCCGGCACAGCAGGCGCCCGGCGTGTCCGACGCGCCCCCGTCGCTCACCCCGGTCGACGAGCCGAGCGTCGGCGGCAACGACGTCCCGCTGCAGGCCCCGCCCGGTTACCAGGTGTACTCGGAGTCGGCCACCCGGGGCACGGCCGACGAGTCGATCCAGACGCCGCCGCTCGACGCCGGCACCTACTACGTGCAGGTCTCGGGCTACAACGGCGCCGACGGCGCCCAGCCGTACATCCTGCGGGGCACGCTCCTCCCGACCGGGGCCAACTCGTGCCCGGGCGGCATCAGCTACCCGAACCCGATGCCCGCCCCGGCGGCCGCCCCGTCGAGCTACCCGGCCAACGTCAACACCCTCTTCCTCGTCGACACGCAGCGGCTGGCCGCGGCCTACGGCACGGCGGCCGAGGGGCAGGTGCTCTCGGCGCTCAACACGGTGGCGGCCGACAACGCCGACGGCGTGGTGGGGGCGGTGGTCCCCGTCGACAGCGACCAGGCCACCCAGAACGCCTTCAACACGTTCAACCAGGACCCGTGCAACGTGGCGTCGGCGAACGGCGTCGTCGCCGCGGTCTCGAGCCTCGTGGACTCGATCCGGGCCACGCACCCGACCGTCCGCAACCTCGTGATCGTGGGGGCCGACGACCAGATCCCGTTCGCCCGGATCGCCGACGGGACGACCCAGTCGAACGAGCGCGACTACGGCACCAGCACCTTCGCCGGTGAGAACAACGTCGAGGCCGACGCCCTCTCCGAGGGCTACTACTTCAGCGACGACCCGTACGCCGCGTCCACCCCCCTCAACGTCGGGACGACCACCCTCTACCTGCCCCAGCTGGCCGTGGGCCGGCTGGTCGAGACCCCGACCGAGATCGTGAGCGCCCTCAACCGCTTCGTGTCGAGCCACGGGGTCCTCGACGCCTCGGCCGCCCTCTCCACCGGGTACTCCTTCCTCTCCTCGGGGGCCCAGCTGGTGGCGACCAACCTGGCCAAGGTGTCGGGGCGCTCGGTGGCCACGCTCATCAACGAGACGTGGACCCACCAGCAGCTCGACCAGGCGCTCACCGCCTCGCCGACCCCGGGCCTCGACTCGGTCAACGCCCACTTCGACTACTCGAGGGCCCTCCCGGCCGCAGGCAACACCGACGGCAACCAGACCGACCTGTTCACGACCCAGGACATCAGGAGCGCGCCCACCAACGCCTACGCCGGGCGCCTGCTCTTCTCCATGGGGTGCCACTCGGGTCTCGACGTGAACGACTTCGAGGTGGCGGCGAGCGGGGTCACCACGCCGGTCGACGACTGGGCCAAGACCTTCGCCGACAGCGGGGCCCTTTGGGTGGGCAACACCGGCTTCGGCTACGGGGACACCGCCACCGTGGCCTACTCGGCCAAGCTCATGGCGGGCTTCGCCGACCACCTCGACGGCTCGGAGAGCGTTGGGACAGCCTTGAGCGACGCCAAACAGGCGTATGCCGCCGGCGGAGCCGTCCTCAGCCCCTACGACATGAAGGCCCTCATGGAGTCCACCCTCTACGGGCTCCCGATGTACCGGCTGAACAGCACGCCGCCCTCGCCGACCCCGCCGCCGACGCCGCCGGCCCTCGGGACCGACCCGGTGACCGGGCTGACCTCGGCCTCCCTTTCGGTCGACCTCACCCAGGGCAGCGGGCCGGGGCAGCTGTCGGAGGAGACCGACAGCCTGGGCCACCACTACTTCCAGGTCAACGGGGACAACGCCAACGACCCCGGCCTCCAGGCCACCGAGAACCGGCCGTTCGAGCCCGAGGTCTCCCTCAACGTCGGCGAGCCGGCCTCCGGGAACCCCGACACCCTCGGGGTGGTGGCCCACGGGGCCCTCGTCACGAGCCTCACCTCGAACGACGTCACCGGGTTCACCCCGGCCCTGTCCGAGCCGGGCGTCGACACGTCGGCCGGCACCTTCGTCCAACCCCTCGGCGACAGCCCCTTCCCGAGCCAGCTGCAGCGGGTGGCCTCCTCCGAGCAGCTCGACCTCGGCACCGGCGTCGAGGCGCAGGGCCAGCAGGTCGACTTCGTGGCCGGCCAGTTCCTCCCGAACCCGAACCAGCCGGGTCAGGGCACCCAGCGGCTGTTCGGCTCGGCCCAGCTCGAGGTGCTCTACACCCAGCCGAGCGATCAGAACGACACGCCGCCCACCATCCAGTCGACCCAGGGGTACGAGATCGGCGGCGTCACGGACTTCGTCGTGAACGTCCTGCCCTCGGCGTCGCCGGTCAAGCGGGTCCTCGTCCTCTACACCGACGCGGCGAACCCCGGGACCTGGACGCCCGAGGACCTCGTCACGCAGAACGGCACCACGTGGACCGGCGCCGGCCCGGGCACGGCGAGCGGGACCGTCGACTACCTGGTGCAGGCGGTGGACGGCGACGGCAACGTCGGGGTCTCCACCAACAAGGGTGCCTACTTCCCGGCGGTCAGCCCCCCGGCCTCCTCGCCGGCCATCACGATCACGGTCTCGGGGGCCACGCTGGTCGACGGCTATTACAACGGCGCCGTGAGCGCCACGGTGACCGGCCCGGCCGGCCTGACCTACTCGCTCGACGGCTCGGCCAGCACCCCGGTGACCGGGCCCATCGGCGTCGCCGGCGACGGGACCCACCTGCTCACGGCGACCGACGCGGCGGGCGACGCCGCCAACCAGGTGGTGCGGATCGACACCCAGCCACCGGTCATCCACACCTCGGTGTCGCCGCCCCCCGGGCCGTCGGGGTGGATCCAGGGCGGGACGGTGGTCTCGATCGTGGCCGCCGACGCCGGCTCAGGCGTGGCCTCCCTCAGCTACAGCGAGAGCGGCGCCCAGCAACAGGGCCCGACCAACGTCAACGGCACGTCGGCCACCGTGCCCGTGACGACGTCGGGCGTCACGGTCGTGACCGTGAACGCCACCGACAACGTCGGCAACGCCTCGTCGACGCAAGTCACGGTGAAGATCGACAACACGCCGCCCACGGTGAGCTGCGGCGCGGCCGACGGGAACTGGCACGCCGCCGACGTCCCGATCCTCTGCACGGCGAGCGACGGAGGGAGCGGGCTGGCCAACCCGGCCCAGGCCTCGTTCTCGCTCACGACGAGCGTGCCCTCGGGCACCGAGACGGCGAACGCCTCGACGAACAGCGTCCAGGTGTGCGACGCCGTCGGCAACTGCACGACCGCCGGCCCGGTCACCGGCAACATGGTGGACAAGAAGCCCCCGACGCTCACCGTCGGCACCTCGCCGTCGCCCGTCGGCGGCTGGCTGCCAGGTGGCGCCACGCTCAACGCCTCCGCCACCGACGGCGGCTCCGGGCTGGCCACGATCACCTACTCGGCCACGGGGGCCCAGGCCACCGGGCCGACGACCGTGCATGGCTCCACGATCAGCGTGCCGCTCACCGTCTCGGGCGTCTCCACGTTCACCGTCACCGCGACGGACAACGTGGGCAACGCCACCACGACGGAGGTCCCGGTGCAGGTCGACGCCACGCCGCCGGCGATCAGCTGTGGCTCGCCCGACGGGAACTGGCACGCCACCGACGTCTCGATCCCCTGCACGGCGAGCGACGGAGGGAGCGGGCTGGCCAACCCGGCCCAGGCCTCGTTCTCGCTCACGACGAGCGTGCCCTCGGGCACCGAGACGGCGAACGCCTCGACGAACAGCGTGGTGGTCTGCGACGTCGTCGGGAACTGCGCCACCGCCGGCCCGATCAGCGGGATCAAGGTGGACAAGAAGGCGCCCACGATCACGATCAGCCAGCCCACCTCGGGTGGGGCGTTCACCGTGGGCCAGGTCGTCACCGTCGCCTACCAGTGCAGCGACGGGGGGTCCGGCGTGGCCACCTGCACCGGCACCCAGCCCAACGGCGCCGCCCTGGCCACGTCGACGCCGGGCACCTACTCCTTCACGGTGAACGCCACGGACCAGGTGGGCAACGCCTCGACCATGACGGTGACGTACACCGTCGCCGACGGCATCTGCCAGCCGGTCCAGCCGATCCAGGTGCTGTGGACGGTAACGTTCACGGTCGAGCTGTGCAACGCCCAGGGGAAGAACATCACGACCGCCGGGGCGACGGTGACCGCCGTCACCGTGGACGGGAAGACCAAGCCGGTGTCCTTCTTCCCGGACCCGACGAACCGGTTCCTGTTCGTCCCCATCGTGAAGATCGACCTGTACACGCTGGACGCCTCGCATCTCAGCGTGGGGACCCACACCCTCCAGATCTCCGTCGCCGGCGACCCCGTGGTGCACTCCATCACCTTCACGCTGCACAAGTGACCACGGCGGCCGTCGGCGGGGCCCCGGACGGCGGCCCCCGCCGACCGCCGGCCGTCGAGCGGTGAACACCGACGCCGACGAGGCCCGGCGGCTCGCGCCGTACGTGCCGCGGTTGTCCATCGACTGGCTCCGCACGCCCGAGCTCGGCGACCACCAGAGCATCGACGGCACCGTGGCCTTCGTCGACGTCTCGGGGTTCACCGCCCTCACGGAGCGGCTGGCCTCCCGGGGCAAGGAGGGGGCCGAGGAGGTCAGCGACCTCATCGGCGACGTCTTCACCGAGCTCCTGGACACGGGTTACGAGTACGGCTGTGAGCTGCTCAAGTGGGGCGGCGACGCCGCCCTGGTGCTGTTCCGGGAGCCGGCGTCGGCCGCCCGGGCCGCCCGGGCCGCCTGGCTGATGTCCCGGGCCATGTCCCGGCTCGGGCAGGTGAGGACCTCGGCCGGCCGGGTCCGCCTCTCGGTCTCGATCGGGCTCCACCGCGGCCGCTTCGACCTCTACCTCCTGGGCGAGGAGCACAAAGAGCTCGTCGTCACCGGCCCGGCCGCCTCGGCCACGGCCCGCATGGAGGCGGTGGCCGAGTCGGGCGAGGTGGTCGTGAGCCGGGCTACGGCGGCCGAGCTCGACGGCGCCACCCTCGGGGCCGAGAAGGGGGACGGGATCCTCCTCCGGCGGGCCCCGGAGGCCGAGCCCCGCCCGTCGCGCACCCCGGTGGACGTGGGCGACGTGGACGTGGCCCGGCTCCTGCCGCCGCCCACCCGGGTCCAGCTCCTCGGCGGCGGTGAGGCGGCCGAGCACCGCCACGCCGCGGTGGCCTTCGTGGAGTTCACAGGCGTCGACGCCCTCCGGGCGGCAGAGGGACCTGGGGCGGTGGCCGAGGCCCTCGGCCCGGTGATCGTCGGTACGCAGGAGGCGGCGGCCCGCCACGGGGTGACGTTCCACGGCACCGACATCTCCCCCGACGGCGGGAAGATCCTCGTGCTGGGGGGCGTGCCCGTGGTGCGGGGCAACGACGGAGAGCGGGTGCTGCGGGCCGTCCGCGACGTGGTCACGGCAACTTCCGTCCTCGGCCTGCGGGCCGGGGTCAACGCCGGCCGGGTCTTCATGCACGAGACCGGCCCCCCCTACCGCCGCATCCACTCCTTCTCGGGCGACGCGGTGAACCTGGCCGCCCGGGTCATGGGCCGGGCCGAGGCGGGCCAGGTCCTCGCCACAAGGGCGGTGCTCGAGCGCAGCCGCAGCCGGTTCGCCACGACCGCCCTCGAGCCGTTCAGCGTGAAGGGCAAGTCCGAGCCCGTCGAGGCCTTCGAGGTGGGCCCGTTGGTGACCAGCCGGGCGGAGGAGGACCCGGGGGCCCTCGGCTTCGTCGGACGGGGGGCCGAGCTCGCCGCCCTGCTCGAGGCGGCCGGGCGGGCGACGTCGGGCACCGGGGCGGTGGTCGACATCGTGGCCGAGCCCGGCATGGGCAAGTCCCGCCTCGTCGCCGAGGCCATCGGCCGGGCCGGGCTGCAGACGTTCGTCGTCGCCTGCGAGGGCCTGGGTGAGGAAGTGCCCTACTCCGCCATGCGCCAGTTGCTGCTCGACGTGCTCGGCCTCCCCGACGACGCCGGGCCCGAGATGATCGGCGTCTGGCTCAGCCACACCGTGGCCGACCGGGTGCCCGAGCTCGCCCCGTGGCTGCCCCTCCTGGCCGACGTGCTCGACGTGCCGGCCGAGCCGACCGCCGAGGTCCGCCAGCTCGCCCCGCGGTTCCGGCAGCGCCGGCTGGCCGAGTCCGTGCTCGCCCTCCTGACCTGTCTCGTCGACCGGCCGAGCGCCCTCGTGTTCGAGGACCTCCACGACATCGACGAGGCGTCCTGGACGGTCATCGGGCAACTGGCCACGGGGTGCGCCGGTCGGCCGTGGCTCCTGCTCCTCACCCGGCGGCCCATGGAGTGGGACCCGGTCCCCGCCGGCGCCGTTGGGGTCGTCCGCCTCGTCCTCGGGGCCCTCGGGACGGAGGCCGCCGACGAGCTCCTCGGCCTCGCGGCGGCCGAACGCCCGCTCCGGCCGGCCGAACGCGACCAGCTGGTGGCCCGGGCCGCCGGCAACCCGCTCTTCCTCCGCGAGCTCGTGCGGGCCTTCCGAGAGGTCGGGTCGGTCGACGAGCTCCCGGACACGATCGAACCCCTGTTGGCCGCGCAGGTGGACCGGCTGGCCCCGGCCGACCGCCAGGTCCTCCGGGCCGCCGCGGTGCTCGGCGTGCACTTCGACACCGACCTGCTCGCCCACCTCCTCGACGAGGGCGACGCCCTCGACGCGGCCCGCTGGCGGCGCCTCGACGAGTTCGTGGTGGCCGACACCGCCGGCGCGAGGCGCTTCGCCCACGCCCTCATGCGCGACGCCGCCTACGAAGGTCTCTCGTTCCGGCGGCGCCGCGACCTGCACGGGCGTGCGGCCGAGGCCATCGAGCACCAGGCGGAGCGACCGGAGGACCAGGCCGAGCTGCTGTCGCTGCACTACGCGGCGGCGGAGCGCCACGAACCGGCCTGGCGGTTCTCCCGCCTTGCCGGCGAGCGGTCGACAGCCCGCTACGCCAACACCGACGCCGCCCGCTTCTTCGCCCGGGCCCTCGAGGCCGGCCGCCGGCTCAAGGACGTGGCGCCCTCCGAGACGGCGGCCGTCGCCGAGGCCCTCGGCGACGCCAGCGAGCTCGACGGTGACTACGACGTGGCCGGGCGGGCCTACGCCGAGGCCCGGCGCCTGCACCCCGCCCCGGTCGACCGGGCCCGGCTCCTCCGCAAGACCGGGGTCATCCACGAGCGACACGGCCACTACAAGGAGGCCCTCCGCTGCTACACCCGGGGCCGGGCCCTCGTCGACGGCGGGCGGGGGGCGGCCGGCCGGGAGCGGGCCGAGCTGGCCGTGGCCTACGCCGGCGTCCGCTACCGGCAGGGCCGCTACCGGGACTGCCTCGCCTGGGCCGAGCGGGCGGCCAAGGAGGCCGGTCGGGCCCGGCACCGCTCGGGGCTGGCCCACGCCCTCTACATCCAAGACATCGCCCTCTCGGACATGGCCCTCTCGGCCGACATGGAGGCCGGGGCCAGCGAAGCCGCCCTGCGGGCCCTCGCCATCTTCGAGGAGCTGGACGACCTCGTCGGTCAGGGCAACGTCCTCAACAACCTGGGCATCGGCGCCTACTACCTCGGCCGCTGGTCCGACGCCCTCGCCTACTACCGACGGAGCGGGGAGGCCCGGGAGCGGGCGGGCGACGTCATCGGGGCGGCGACCGAGGACAACAACATCGCCGAGGTCCTCTCGGATCAGGGCCACTTCGACGAGGCCCGGGCCCTCTTCGAGTCGGCGCTGGCCACGTGGCAGTCCACCAACTACCCCGTGGGCGCGGCACTCGCCCTGGCCAACCTGGGGCGGCTGGCGGCGCGCTCGGGCCAGCCGGAGGAAGCGACACGGCGCCTGGCCGAGGCCCACGAACGCTTCAGCTCAATCGGCGCGGCGGCCTACGTGCTCGAGACCGAGATCCGCCAGGCCGAGCAGCTCCTCCTCGCCGGGGACGGAGCTGCCGCCCTCGTGGCGGCCGAGGCCGTCGGGGCCAAGCTGTCCTCGCTGGAGGGGGCCGAGCTCCTCAACCTCCCGGTCCGGCGGATCCTCGGCCTGGCCCATCACGCCACCGGCGGCGACGCCGGGGCCCTCGAGGTCCTGGACGAAGCGGTGACCAGGGCCCAGTCGGTCCAGGCCCTCTTCGAGCTGGCGCAGAGCCTGGCCGCCCACGCCGTCGTCGGGGCGGCCGCCCGCGGGCCCGACGGAGACACGGGATCCCGGGCCGACGCCCGCACGGCCTGCGACCTGTTCGAGCGCCTCGGCGTCGAGCGGGCCGTCATCAGCTCCTGTGACGACGCCTGGCCGCAGGGACCGCTGGCCCGGGCCCTCTCCGGTCGGGGCCGCTGAGCGGCCGAGCGCACCGGCGCCGAACTGCGGCCCAGCGACCCCTCGACCTCAGAGCACCCCGGTCGCTACGAGGAGGCCGACCACGACGAGCACGGCGCCCCCCACGACCTCACCGGCACCGCCGAGCCGCGGGCCGACGCGGGCACCGAGCTCGAGACCGAGGAGCGTGAGGCCCACGCTCACCACGGCGATGACGAGGACGGCGACGAGCACGTTCACGCGGTAGGCGCCGAGGGCGAACCCCACGACCAGGTTGTCGAGACCGAGTGCTGCGCCGAGAACGACGAGCCGCCGCGTGCTCAGCGCCGCCGACGGAGGCGTCTTGTCGCCGCGGACGATCTCGCTCACGACGATGTAGACCCCCGTCAGGGCGAGCAGGAGCCCGGCCACGAGCGAGGCATGGTGGCCGAGCTCCTTGGCGAGCGAGCGCCCCAGGGCGAGGCCGAGCAGGGGCATGAGCCCCTCGAACACGCCGAAGACGAGGGCCACCCGCCAGCGGACGTGGCGCTCTGGGCCGGCCAGCCCGATGGCCGTCGCCGCCCCGAAGTTGTCGAGACCGAGCGCCACAGCCACGAAGAACAGCGCGGCCACGCCCGGAGGGTAGACCGCCGGCCGGCCGGACCGGGCCGTCCCCGGAGGAGCCGCGGCTCACCTGGCGTATATTGGGTGGTCCCTCCCACCGGGCACGGGGGGTGGGGCACCGTTCAAGGACCTGTGGTGCAGTCTGGAGTGCACGCCGGCCTGTCAAGCCGGAGGTCGCGGGTTCAAATCCCGTCAGGTCCGCCGATGCGGTTGGGCGTTCTCACCCGATGACCGGGGGGTACGCTGGCCGCCACGGTCGGGTAGCTCAGTTGGCAGAGCGCGCGCCTGAAAAGCGCGAGGTCACCGGATCGACGCCGGTCCCGACCACCGGATCAGTCCTGTTCACGGCGCTGGATCAGCAGCCCCACACGGCGATGCACCGATATTCTCTCAGGGTTATCGTGCTAGTTGATCCTTTGTCGACCGAAGGTGAGGCACCATGAATCGCCGCAATCGCTGCCTTGTCGGTTCGCTGGTCCTAGGGATATCCACCTTTGCCGGCGCGGGTACAGCGTGGGCCGCTTCTCCCAACGGTCACTCATGGGGAGAGAACGGCAGCGGCCAGCTAGGCAATGGGGCCACCATGGACAGCGACGTGCCGGTAGGGGTAAGTGGGCTGACCCATATCAAGGCGGTGGCCGCTGGGGGAGATTTCTCACTGGCACTGCTCAGCAACGGCACCGTTTGGGCGTGGGGTGCGAATGAGTCGGGTCAACTTGGCGACGGCACGACAACTGACAGTGTCGTGCCTGTACAGGTGAGCGGCCTCACGGGCGTCAAAGCGATCTCGTCCGCCGGGTCGGCCGGCTTCGCCAGCCTGGCGTTGCTCAATGACGGAACCGTCTGGGCCTGGGGTTACAACGGCTACGGCCAGCTGGGCGACGGGAACAACGTGAATAGCGACATTCCGGTGCAGGTGACTGGGCTGACCGGAGTGGTCGCCATCGCGGTGGGCGGCGCCCACGACCTGGCATTGCTGTCGAACGGGACCGTCATGTCCTGGGGACGGAACGGCGATGGCGAGCTGGGCTACGGCACCTTCACTAATCCGACCAACGTCCCGGCCGAGGTCAGCTCGCTCACCGGCGTCAAAGCGATCGCCGCCGGCCTGTACCACAACCTTGCCGTTGTGGGAAACGGAACAGTCGTTTCATGGGGCGACAACAACTCCGGACAACTGGGGAACAACAATGCCCCCAATGACAGCGCTTCGCCGGTTCCTGTCACAGGTCTTACCAAGGTGAAGTCCGTCGCCGCCGGAGCCTACGACAGCTATGCAGTCTTGAAGAACGGGACCGGAATGTCGTGGGGCGAGAACGCATACGGCGAATTGGGAAACGGCGACTCGAGCGGTACCGGCAGCCCAGTTCCTGTCGCCATCAGTGGACTTACCAACATCAAGGTGATCTCTGCTGGAGCCTTCCACGTCCTCGCCCTCCTCAAGACGAAGACTCTGGCGGCCTGGGGAATCGACTCGGATGGTGAGCTCGGTACCGGTGTCGTCGGACCGTCGAGTGCTACCCCGCTCGCCATCAGTGGATTGACTGGTGTTAAGTCGGTTTCGGCGGGGTATCTGTTCAGCCTTGCCTCCACCTAGACGGACCGGGGTTGACCTGACCCGAGAACGTGACCAGCAGGGTGCTGCCCAGCCGTCGTTCGAAGTGAGCCTGAGGGGTAGCGGTTCGTGCCCCAAGCGTGCCCCATCGAACGGTAAACAGCGGTCAACGACGGTAACCAGCGGTCAAGTGGAGAGGCACGTCGATCGCGCCCCACCAGGACGTTCGTGCTGCCCCTTAACGGGTAATCTTTGAACGTGCGGTCCGCCAAGGGGGCGGGCGGGTAACCGGAGCGAGTGAGGAGAGGGAGCCATGGCCCGTCACACGTTTGTGGTGTTTACCAACCCGACCGGGGACCGGGAGGACGAATTCAACGACTGGTACGACAACACCCACCTGAGTGATGTGCTGAAGGTGGAGGGGTTCGTCGCCGCGCAGCGGTTCAAGCTGGCCGAGACGGACCCTCCCCAAGAGTTCCCGCATCGCTACCTGGCGCTCTACGAAGTCGAGAGCGACGACCTAGGCAAGGTGGCCCAGGCGCTGTCCGAGGCCGGCGACTCGGGTGCCATGTTCATCTCCGAATCGTTGGACCGCCCCGACGCCATCGCCAAGTACTTCACGCCCATCACTGACCTGCGGATGGCCGACTGACCGTCCACGGAGCGGGAGGGTGCTGGCCTGCCCCTTGATGCGCACCACCTCGTCGACAGGGTTGCGTACAAGCTGGACTCTTGAGCTGCGAAATTGCGGCCGAGCAGTCGGCAGCCCTGCCGAGATCACACCGCATACGTCTTCCGGATGTTCGGGACCAAGAAGGCCCCGTTCCTGAAAGTGATGGTCGGGGCGTTCGATCGTCTGGCCGAGCGCCACCACGAGGCGCACGGCTGAGCAGCGGCCGGGTGGGGTCAAGCCGCCGTGTTCGTGCCCCGTTCGCGCCACGGCCGAGTGAGCACTTAGGAGGCCGTCTCTCCGCGCAAGCCCTCCGGAGGGGGGTCGGTGCCAGGTACGCCATCGTCGGTGACCTGATCGGTCCACTCGCTCCCCGACCAGTACCGCTGCTGGTGTCGACCCGAAGGGTCGGTGAGCCAACCGGGAGCGATCCCGACGAAGTGGGGGCTCCGGGGGTACCCGTCGGGGCGATCCCCCGTGAGGCCCGAGGACGGGGCGCCGGTGAAGGAGCTCATAGGAGCCGAGGCCGGCCCGGGCGCTCGGCGCCGGCGCGTTCGGGAGAACATTCGGAGGGCGAAGAACGCGAAGAAGACCACCAGGGCGATCCAGGAGCCGTGCCCGTAGTACAACATCACTACAGCTTAGCGAGGCTTCGCCCCAGCCCCACCAGTCGATCTTCGCCCGAGAATCTCGTCGACGGTGACTGGGCTGGGGACGGGGCGAAGTCCCTCCGGGGAGGACCTCGCTCATCTCACTCGACGAATTTGGGGCTCCGACTGAGCTTAGGTGCGGGACCGTGCCGAAACAGTTGGCGTATGCGCCCGCCCCTTACAGCAAGTAGCGGGCGGTCCCCGGATGCTCGTCAAGGCGGGCAGCAACCGGGGTTGGGGACGTTCTCAGCTTCGGCACATTCTTCGTGGCGTAACCTGAATTTATTGCGACGCGGAGGACTTGTGCGGGGTCGGCAGCGTGGCCGGCCCACGGAGCGCCCGGGAGGAAAGGCCATGACGATGACCGTGTCCACCGTTCGCCGACGGCCCCGTTGGCACCGT